>Ga0172379_10000391_pt1 | contig 112560 bp, 122 predicted proteins | sample GrowelOW334metaG_FD_119756 | JGI IMG/M metagenome (GOLD analysis project Ga0172379, IMG submission 119756) | Groundwater microbial communities from an aquifer near a municipal landfill in Southern Ontario, Canada - Groundwater well OW334 metaG | ecosystem: Environmental > Aquatic > Deep... | reverse complement strand
GATGTCTCAAGGTGCGGCGACCTATCTCCCGATACGTCTCTTGCAGGCGGGCGTTATCCCGATTATTTTTGCACTCTCACTCCTACTCTTACCGCAGATGGTGCTCTCGATGTTGGGTGCGGTGCATGTCTCGTTTGCTGCTGGTGCAGCACTCTGGTATACCGCCTTCCTCTCTAATCCGTGGCAATATGGCGCGGTCTATTTTGTCCTCGTTGTGCTCTTCACCTACTTCTATACTGCCGTCACCTTCGAGCCGCATCGCGTCGCGGAGAATCTTCAGAAAACAGGCGCCTTTGTTCCTGGCGTGCGCCCTGGCCGTGAGACTGAAGAATACATCGGCAACATTGTGACCCGTGTCACGCTCCCCGGAGCCTGCTTCCTCGGTCTTCTCGCAGTTGCGCCATCAATCATTCAAGGCATCACGGGCGTTACAACACTCGTTCTTGGCGGTACGGCACTCCTTATCGCTGTCCAAGTAGCTCTTGACCTTGCACAGAAGATCGACGCACAAGTTTCCCTCCGGGAATATTAACCGTTTGCGTTTTGCAAAAAGGGTGATATACTGTTCCACAGACAGAGATAAGAAGTACAAAACAAGTCTAAAAAGAGGAGGCATAGAGATGAGAAAAAAGAAAGTGCTACTTGTTGACGATTCGAAAACGATGCGAGAATTTCTTAAAGGGTTTCTTGAGAATTTCGAATTCGAAGTAATCGCGTGTGTAGACGGAGGAAGTGCTATTCAGTATCTCAACAACGCAGATGTATTAATCACTGACTTAGAGATGCCAAGAATGGACGGCGCCGAGCTAACGAAAATAGCAAAATGCCAAAAATCAAATATGCCGGTACTCATCATAACCGGTAACCCAAATGGGGTGCCAATCGATCATCTTGCCGACGAAGTGATTGAAAAGCCGTTCGATATGAATTCAATCTTGAATTGGCTTCGGGAAGTGGCAGCAGTCGACGTAAGGAGAGCAGTAAGTGAAGGGAGGATTGAAATTGAATAAAGTTTTACCCTCCGGGTCTTTGCGCAAGCAGAGATTCGGAGGTTTTTCATTTTATTGCGAAACATTTCGAGAATGTTAAAGTAGTCAGATGGAAACAAAAACCATTTTTTTTATCGGGAAGCCGGGCTGCGGGAAAGATGATCAGTCGAAGTTTCTCTCGGAAAAAACAGGATGGAGAATCTTGTCGAGTGGAGACGGCTTCCGCGCGATAGCGGCCGAAGATACTCCGGTTGGACGAAAAATGAAAGCAGAAATAGACGCTGGACTTCTCGCTCCGCACTGGTTCGCCGTCTATTTATTTTTAAAAAATCTTTTTTCGCTCGCAGAAGATGAAAGTATCATCTTTGACGGATTCAGCCGAAAACTTCCCGAAGCAGAACTGGCGGTTGAAGCTCTTAGCTGGCTTAACCGATCGTTCTCTGTTTTGTATTTAAAAGTATCTGATGAAGAAATTAAAAAACGAATTTCTTTGCGCAAAGAGATTCAAGGTCGCGTGGACGATACGGGGAGTATTGTTGATGAGCGTTTGAAAGAATATTATGCGAACACCGAGCCGGTCGTCGAGATGTTTCGCGAGAAAGGCATGCTTATTGAAATAGACGGCGAGCGGGCGCGCGAGCCAATCGCAGAAGATATTCTCAAGGTGCTTAATTTGCAATGATAATTACAAATGCTTCTGAGCAGGAGAAGCTTGTCGAAGCAGGGAAGCGTCTCGCGCGCATCATGGCCGTGCTTCGCGACAAGGTTGCGGCTGGGGTAACAGCAGAAGAGCTTGATGATTTGGTTGAGCAACTCATTCGTGAAGGTGGTGATTCTCCCGCTTTCCTCGGCTACACACCTGATGGCGCTTCGCGCTCTTATCCAGCAGCGCTTTGCGTCTCGATAAACGACGAAGTCGTGCACGGCATTCCAAATGAGTCACCGAAAGTTTTGAAAGAAGGTGACATAGTCGGTTTGGATTTCGGGCTCACTCATGAAGGCGTTGTTGTTGATGCTGCTGTTACTGTCCCCGTTGGGAAAATAGATGGAGAATCAAAAAAGTTGCTCCATACTACCGAAGCAGCACTCGCTGCAGGTATTGCCGCAGCAAAAGTGGGAGGTCATATGGGAGATATTTCACACGCGATTCAAGAAGAAATTGAAGGAGCAGGATTCAGTGTGGTGAAGGCACTCGGCGGGCACGGAGTGGGTGATGAAGTGCACGAAGAACCGTATATCTCTAACTTCGGCCGCGCTGGTAAGGGGATAGAACTGAAAGAAGGTATGGTACTCGCTCTCGAGCCGATCTCAGCCGCAGGAAAATCAGCGGTCACACTTTCTCCCGACGGCTACACCTTCAGAACAAAAGATGGTTCGCGTTCAGCCCACTTCGAGCACACGATCTTGCTCCAAAAGGACGGAGCGCGTATCATCACAAGATAATGGCACATCCAAAAGAAGAAAAGGCTCTTATTATTCTTAAACCCGATGCGGTGCACCGCGGACTTATGGGAGAAGTCATCAGTCGCTTAGAGCGCAAAGGTCTCAAGATTATCGGCATGAAGATGATCCAGCTCGAAGACGCTCTCCTCGAAGCACATTATGCGCATATCAAGGATAAGCCGTTCTTTAGTGGCATCAAGAGCTATATGAAATCAGCTCCCGTGGTAGTCATGGCTCTCTCGGGGATTAATGCGGTTGCCGCAACTCGTCTTATTGTCGGCCCGACGAAGGCCTATGAGGCTGCTGCGGGCACGATCCGTGGTGATCTCTCGCTCTCTATGCAATCAAACATCGTTCATGCGTCAGATAGTGTCGAAGCAGGTGTCACAGAAGTCACTCGATTCTTTAAAGAGGAGGAGCTTTTTGATTATACGCGTAATGATTTTGGATTCATTAACGCCGAAGAATCGTTCTAACCCATCCTTCATCAAATCTATTGACACGGGGTGTATACTTGTAAGTGGAGTCGTTCCTTTTTTTCGCAACTTGCCTATATTTTGGGAGCTCGTTAGTTCGCGTATTCTGGTTGAGTGCTTCGGCGTTCCGATGAGTGTGCGATAGAGCACCCACCTGGCAAGATAAAGTTGCTCTAGGGAATGACTCCGTGAAAAAACCGTCCCGCTAACAGCGAGGACGGTTTTTTCACGTGTTAAAGTTCTTATATGTCATTGCGTTTAAGTTTTTATGGTGGCACCGGGAAAGTAACCGGTTCAAATTTTTTGGTTGAAGGATCAAAAGGAAAAATTCTCGTTGATTGTGGAATAGAACAAGGCCATGACTTCAGTGAGGCACACATGCACGATGCGTTTCCGTATGATGCAAAAACTATTGAAGCGCTTGTATTAACGCACGCACATCTTGACCATGTCGGCCGTATTCCAAAATTAGTTCGAGACGGGTTTCGCGGGAAGATATACATGACGCCGCCGACCAAGGATCTCGCTGAGCTTATCTTGCGTGACTCGGTTGGCATCTTGGGCGAAGAGGCTGCTAGAAACGGCGTGCTGCCTATCTATGAAGAAAAGGATGTTGATCTGGCAATCTCGCTTATCGAAACACTTGAATATCATAAAGAGAAAAAAATTGCCGATGGTCTTTCAATATATCTTCGCAATACCGGTCATATACTTGGCTCGGCGAGCGTGCGAATCACTGATGAAGAGGGAACAACGATTGTACTAACTGGCGACATTGGTAATTCACCCTCACCACTCTTGCCCAATTGGGAGCCAGTGCCTGACGCCGATGCGATGGTGATGGAGAGTGTGTACGGAGATAGAATTCATCCGGAGCAGCAGCGACGCACTGAGATCTTGGTCGAGGTGCTGAAAAAGGCAATTGCGAAGAACGGCACCATCCTCATCCCCGCATTTTCACTCGAGCGCACACAACTTATGCTCTATGAGCTCTCTAATTTTTTTGATGCCAAACAATTAACAAAGATCCCTGTCTTTCTTGATTCGCCACTCGCGATACACGTTACGGCTATTTATGAAAAGTGGGGGATGAAATATTTTAAGCCCGAGACCGAAGAGGAGATGAAAAGAGAAAAAAGTATTTTTGAATTTCCGTTCCTCAAGGAGACGCTTTCACGCGAGGAGTCTGAGGCGATAAAGAATACTCCAAACCCGAAGATCATTATCGCTGGCGCTGGCATGAGTCATGGCGGCAGGATAGGGAAGTGGGAGTCGCTCTATCTGCCCGATCCAACCACGACCCTGATAATCGCCGGTTATCAGGCCCCTGGGAGCCCTGGGAGGCGCATGGCGGAGGGTTCGCCCTCTGTACGCCTCAATGGCCATGAGGTCAAAATAAGAGCAAAAGTGGAGCTTCTGGAGGGTTGGTCGGCACACGCTGACCGGGACGAACTTCTCACCTTCGCCGAGGCGGCGCTCGCCGAGAAGCGGCCAAAAGCGATCTTTGTCGCGATGGGTGAGCCCGCCACCGAGCGATTTCTCGCTCAGCGTGTCCACGACTACCTCGGCGCCCGCGCCATAGTCCCCGAAGTCGGCCAAACCTGGGAGATCACGAAAGAATCAGTAAAAAAGATTTAAATATTTAAACTTAAAAGCATGGAAAAAGATTTTTGGAAGTGGCATACCAAAAAAGAACATCTCAATAAGGTTGAAGGCACGGCTCTATTTCATGAAAGGGAAGTGTGGTGGTGTGCCTTGGGTGCAAATATTGGCTTTGAACAAGATGGTGGTCAAGACTTCGAACGCCCCGTTGTTATCCTCAAAAAATTCAACCTTGATGCATGTCTTATCGTGCCGCTAACCGGGAGACCAAAACAGGGTAAGTATTATTTCTCTGTTGGCAAAATCGAAGATCGAGATGCTGTGGCGGTACTCTCACAGGTTCGCTTCATTGATCGCAAGCGATTGAAAAATAAGATATGCACTCTCGATGAAAAGCTGTTTCGTGCGCTTCTACAAGAGGTCGTTAGAGTAAGTTTCTCCCTATAAAACGTTCTCACCCCGCTCTTGCGAGCGGGGTGCAGGCCGAAGCCGTTTGTTCAGTCAATGTATCCTACCGCTTAGATAAAATCAAGTGCTAGTGTGGATAATATAAAACCCCACAGCGGTGGGGTCTCAATGCCTCATTCATTGAGGCGGGTTATAAATCTTTCGTTGGGAAGATTTGAATTTCGGTTGGGTTATCGGGGTCGAATATGCACGCTACATACCTACCCTCGAATTTCAAACACGAAACCGAATTGTTGTGCAAGTGCGCTGCAAGTATAGATGAAGGGCGCGCCACCCCAACTTCTTGACCAGTTTCCTTATTTACTACAGGGACTTTTTCTTTAAACCTCTTGTGAGCGAGCATCGTTCATCTCCTTTCATGATCTATCTCTATTAAGACAGCCCAACCAGCACCAACTCTATGGTATCACTAATTTAGTGAAAGAGTCAAGTTCCGTGGCGAGGTTTGTTTCATTACACAACCTGCTTCTGGATTCTCTCGAAGATTTCGGGGCGGTCGGCGGCGAATTCGGCGAGGACCTTACGATCCAGAGTGAAGCCGTTCTTCTTCAACTTTGCAATAAAGGTGGAGTATGACTTATGACCTGCCTCACGAACCGCCGCATTAAGGCGAACGATCCAGAGCTGGCGGAAGTCGGTCTTCTTATCGCGGCGGTGGGCGAAGGAGTACTTGCCCGCGCGCATAAGCGCCTCGTGTGCGTAACGCTCCTTCTTCGAGCGGACACCGCGGAAGCCCTTCGCTCTTTCGAGCACATTCTTGCGGCGCTTCTGTGCCTGCACACCTCCTTTGATTCTTGTCATACGAAAATTATTACTAAAATTAATTACTTAGCGCCCGTTCCCGGGAGGAAGCGTCGGCGAGTGCGCGCGGAGAGCGTGATAGAGACCGAGCGACGCTTGGCACTTCGCTCTGAGCCGCTCTGCTTCGCGTTGAAGTGGTCCTGGCCTGGCTTACGCGCCATAAGCTTGCCCGTACGGGTCACGCGGATTCTCTTAGAATATGATTTATTAGTTTTCATGATTTTGGTGTGGGATTCTCTTTTTCTCTCTTCTGCTGAGCGATTACATCTCGCTCGATAACGCCCGCGAAGCCCTTGGGGCTTCGAGTGACCGGCTCTGCAATCTTATAGGCGTAGGGGATGCACAAAAGGAACTTCTCGAGACGAGTCTTGAGGAACTCCTCACTCATGCCCTTGTAACGACCCTTCAGAAAGAGCTCGGCGCGGACACGGTGCCCTTCGGCGAGCCATTCTGCTGCCTTTTTTGCCTTTAGGAGCATATCATTATCACCAGTGCCCACCTTGATCTGGACCTCCTTGGTTTCTGATATTTTGACCTTCGATTTGGCTACCTTCTCCTTCTTGCTACGCTCGTATTCAAATTTACCATAATCCATGATCTTCGCAACGGGCGGGACGGCCGAGGGAGAAATCTCGATAATATCCAATCCGGCGGTCTTCGCGGCCGCGAGCGCATCGGCGAGCGAGAGAACTCCGAGATTTCCACCATCCGCACCGATAACGCGCAGCTCTGGTGCGCGAATCTCATTATTTATGCGAAGTCGTTCAGTAGCCACTGGAAGTAAGGTGACTATAGCACGGAAAGGGTAGGGAACGCAATATCATTTTGAAATCTGGCTCGGGTCGGAGAGGACGATTTCGGCCTTGCCTTGGTAGGAGGAGATTTTGCCGGTGATGGTGACGGTGGTGCCAGCGTAGCGCGAGAGGTCGCCGAAGGCTTTTACGTCATCAGAGAAGATAACCCCAGAGAAGGGGCAGGTTTTGTAGCTCTGGCAGAAGTCGAGGAAGACCGTGCCGGTCTTGCTGGTGTAAGCCTCGACGAGGGTGCCACGCACCGAGGCGGTCTCGCCGATATGATTAGGGGCTTCGGTGTAATCAATAAGTCCGATAGAAACGGAAGCGGTCCCGCTTTTGAGCGGGACCGCGTTGTTGCCTTTATAGGCGTTGAGTAACTTTATTAAAATATTTTCATATGTCTGACGGAGCGCCGGATTAGTTCCAATCTCGAGGATCTCATCATTTATGGTTGTTGCAGACTTCGTCCAGTTGTAGCTGCCGGTGGCATACGCTGATTCGGTCACGAGCGTTTTTATATGCATGATGCCATTACCAGTTGAGTGTTTTTCGGTCACGACTGGGATTCCTGCCGCGAGTAGTTTTGCAGTAATGGGCGCGCCATAACTATTACTACTTTGCTCTGAATCTATGATGCCGCGCACATCCACACCGCGCTTTTTCGCGGCGACGAGGGCATCGGCGATACTTGGGAGGGTAAAAGTGTAAATTGCGAAATAGACACGACTTTTTGCGGCATCAATGAGCGCGATAATCTCTTTATCATTTTGCTTTTGGTCCAAACTATAGATCACGCGCACTGAATTTGCCGCTGGCGCGGTGACCGTCTGTGCGGGAATGCTAGGGGTGCTAACGATTGTTTCTCCACGGAGCGTATATCCCGCGGCGCCAGCAGAGAAGGTGAGGAGTATCGCGATGACGGCACGAATTATTTTCGTTTTCATTTTATAGTGTCACGCAACTCATCCCGCTTTGCGCGGTATGAGAGGAGATTATGTCGACCAACAAAGAAAAGCACAAGAAGGAAGATAAGTGCTACACCCCAACGCACCGGCCCAATCCACGTTGAGGTTAGATGACCAAACAGATATGATGAGAAGAAGAGAAACGTTATCCAAACCGAAGTTGCGGTAATTGCTGTGCCAACAAAAGTTGCAAAAGGAGAACGGAAAAAACCACTCGCCGTATACGTCGCGAAGCGGGTGCCTGGGATAAATCGAGCAGAAAAAACAGCGAGAATAAAACGTGTCTCCAGCCATGCGCGCAAAGGCGCAACGAGGTCATGATCCACATACTTTGAGAGCCGCTTGTGGGTACTTGCAAGCCAGCCGAGCAAATAGAATCCGATGTCACCTGCGACAACGCCAGTGTAGAGTGAAAATAATGCGAGCGGAATTGATATATGACCATCAGCAGCCAGTACGCCGACAATGACCGAAACAGCATCTTCAAGAAAAAGTGTTCCGACGATAATCGTTAGTGACAAGATAATCGGATTACCAGCCACACTGTTGATAAGATGGGAAATAAAATCAAACATGGGGAAGAATCGTCTCATTCTAACAGATTTGTTATACACAGACGTCATCACACAGAAACCTATCCTATTCTTGGAGGAGTATGCTTATGAACATGACCAAAAGATTTGCGATTATACTCGGTACCATTTTTGTGCTTCTCGGACTTCTCGGATTCACTTCAAACCCGTTTATTGGCGAAAATGCTCTATTTGTTACGAATGGAGCTTCTAACTGGCTTCATTTGGCTGCGGGTATTGCGCTCTTTGTCGCACGGCGCTTCATTTAATCATAGATTGCACAGAATCAGCAAAACGCGTATTCTAGCATCATGAAACGCGTGGGTGTCATACTCATCCTACTCTTTGCCTTTTTTGGGCTTTCTGACTCGATATATCTCGCCCAAACTGAAGCGAGTGATACACCGCTGATCTGTAACGTTGATAATCTCTCTGGCTGTAATATCGTTGCTGCAAGTCAATACTCACACTTTCTCGGCATTTCGATTGCTGAATACGGTGTAATGTTCTATGCCTTCATTTTCGTCGTTGCAGCTCTCGAGCTCGTTGTATTCGATCGGCTATTGCGTCGAGTATTACAGGCAGCTTCTCTTATTGGAGTTGTCGCGTCAACCTATCTCACGTTCCTTGAAATATTTGTTATTCATGCACTCTGTATCTACTGTCTTGTTTCGGCACTCATTGCGCTCATCGTTTTGATTTTTGCGAGTCTGATAGAGCCGGTGATGAAGGTTGCACAGCCATGAATCGTGTGGTGTTCACTTTTCTCTTCTCGCTCCTCGTTCCAGCGGGTGTAGGCCTGCCGGCAAGCAATGCCTTTGCGGCAAATCCATCCTCATTTTTAGCAGCACGTTCGCTTCTTTCCGCTAGCTCTTCTCCTGGGAATGCATACTTTATTGGCGCTTCAGTCGTCACCACCGCTCCTGTGGAGGGTGACCTCTCAGCGATTGGCGGTAGTGTCATTACTGCCGCACCAGTAGCAGGCGATGAACTACTCATCGCAGGATCTATAAGGTCGCGTGCTCAAGTGTCGGGAGACTTTCGAGCTATTGGAGGGAGCATTTCTGTTGAAAAACCGATAAAAGGAGACCTTGTTGCCCTCGGTTTCTCTGTATATGACTCTAGCCGCACAAGCGGAAGCGTTTTTATTACTGCCCTGAACACGACACTGACTAATGGAGCCGTGGGCCCGGTTACCATCTATGGCAATAATGTTTCGCTCGCTGGTGACTTCGCTGGTGATGTCACGGTTGTCGCAGGCGGTCACTTGGGGGTTATGGCGAGTACGACGATTCATGGCAAGCTATCCTATGAGGCTCCAGAAAAGATAAATCTACCAGCATCGGTAACAATACTTGGTGGAATTGAGTATAAAAACATCTCGTACCTGCCAAATGCGGGCACGTCGCGCATACTTTCATTCGTAAGCGTCGGATTCTTTTTGCTTGTGCGCATTCTCGGGGCACTTATTCTCGCGGGTCTTCTCGCAGGTCTTTTCCCTAAGCTAACACAAGCAGTCGTTGAACATGCCTATAAAAAACGTTTACGAAGTATATTCCTCACAATCTTACTCGGATTCGCGATACTCGTTGCAACACCGATTCTCCTCGTTGTGCTAATGCTCACGTTCGTTGGTATCGGCATCGCACTTCTCCTCTTTATTGCCTATGCACTCGTTGTATTCCTCGCACTCATATACGCGGGTATCCTTCTTGGCGGACTATTCGTGCGTCGCTATATACATCGCGAGACAACGCTTTGGCACGATGGTGTACTCGGTATGCTCGTACTCTCTATTATCTCGCTCATCCCAACCATCGGTTTGATTGTTGTATTTCTACTCATGTTCTTTGCTGCGGGTGCCTTGCTACAGATTTTCTTCGATTTTACATTTTCCGGCGAAAATACTTCTGAATTGTTATGACCCCCGTTAGAAATCAGATTTCTAACGGGGCAAGCCGCGCGGAACGAGCTAAAAAGATAGTCGCGTATCTGAAGAAAACATATCCCAAGCCGAAGAGTGAACTCAAATACCAAACACAGTTTCAATTTGTTGCTGCGGTTATACTCTCGGCACAGTGCACGGATAAAAAAGTAAATGAACTCACTAAAACGCTTTTTAAAAAATATAAAACAGTAAAAAATTTTGCGAATGCAGATTTGAAGATTTTTACAAAAGAAATTTCCTCGATACCTTTTTTCAGAAATAAAGCCAAAGCGATTCTAAGTGCAGCACAGGTGATAGTGGGGAAGTATGGCGGCAAAGTTCCGCAGACTGAAGCAGAGCTAGTAACGATCTCGGGTGTGGGATATAAAACGGCACATGTGATTCTGGGTGAGATCTATGATACCTGGGAGGGCATCGCGACTGATACGCACGTGAAGCGCTTCGCGAAAAAGTTTGATCTCACAAATAATACTGACCTCAAAAAAATCTCAAAAGATCTTGAAGCGCTAATTCCCAAAAAAGATTGGAAATATGTAAACAACGGCCTCGTCCTCTACGGTCGCTACATTTGTCCTGCCCGCCCGCATGACTGCACCCGGCACCCACTCACCAAACTCTGGCCACCTGCGGCACTCCGCTGGCCTAAAGCGAAGTAGCTTCCTACATTCCTATGAGCACCGGAATTACCATCGGGGCTTTGTTGGTGCGATTGAATAGGTAGCCAGCGATGGTGTCGGTGAGATTATTTTTCACATAATCAAGATCAATCGGATTCATGTTGCGCGTTGAATCCTCAACGGTCTTTTTGATGAGAATACGTGCCTCGTTGAGGAGATTTTGTGATTCGCGCAAGTAGATAAATCCGCGACTGATGATGTCTGGACTCTTGCGTAATTTGCCGGTCTTCAGGTTCACGCTCGCGATAATCACAAACATGCCATCTTTTGCGAGCGATTGGCGGTCGCGAATCACAACTTCTTGAATGTCACCGATGTTAAACCCATCAACTACCATTTGTGCAGATGGCACTTTTTGCTTATGCACATTCATGCGCTCACCATCCTCAATATCAATGACAAAGCCATTGTCCGGCACCACGATGTTCTCTTTGGGGAATCCCGATTGTTCAACAGCTTTTGCATGACAGCGAAGCATCGAGTGATAGCCATAGCATGGCATGAAGAACTTCGGGTGTACCTGCTGATTGATCCACACAAGCTCACCGGCATTACCATGTCCGGTTGAATGGACATCTGAAGATCGATAGTGAATAAGCGTTACATTATGACGGTACAAGTTATCCTTCAATTTTTGCACAGAAATTTCATTACCAGGAATGACTGAAGAAGAGAGCACTATAGTGTCGCGCTCGGATAGCGTGATGTATTTATGTTGTTTTGTTGCGATGCGCATGAGTCCTGCAAATTCCTCGCCTTGCGCACCGGTCGAGAGAATGACGATCTTATCAGGCGGATAATTGCCGATATCCTGTGCTGGAATTATCGTGCCCTTGTCGAGCTTAAGAAGTCCAGTCTTCTCGGCAATCTCGAGATTAGTTTTTATCGAGCGCCCTTCAAGAACAATTTTCTTATTATATTTCTCCGCGGCCTCCATGATATGAATCATGCGCTCGAATTGCGAAGCAAAGGTGCCGATGATAAGGCGGCCAGAGACTGTCTTCACGATATCCTCGAGCGTCTGGATGACACGCTTCTCTGGGATGGAGAAACCGTCCCTTTCGGCGTTCGTTGAATCAGCGATGAAGAAAATATTTTTGTCTTTACCGATGGCGCCCCACGTCTTCTGCTCGCGCTCTGATGGGGTACCGTCGTCATGCTCGAGCTTCAAGTCACCAGTGATGACCACATTGCCTTGTGGAGTTTCTATCGAAACGCCCATAGGGTCAGGAATCGAGTGAGTAACTGGGAAGAATTTAACCTTCGTTGAGCCGATCGTCACCGATTGGCCTACTTCGACAATGATCATCTCTGATTTGGGTACGTCTGGATATTCTTCTTGCCGCTTCTGGATCATGATTGATGTCAGATTCTGTGTATAGATCGGTGGTGTGCCAAAGCGCGGCAGGGTGAATGGGATACCGCCAATGTGATCGAGGTGACCGTGAGTGATTATGACCCCCTTAACACGCGAGGCATTCTTCTCAAGATATTTCGTATTCGGGAGAATGTAGTCGACGCCAGGAGAGACGTCTTCAGACACAAATTGGAATCCTGCATCGAGGACGAGAATATCTCCAGTTGCTCCCACTTCAACGGCAAGCATGTTGCGACCAACTTCTTCAACGCCACCAAACGGAATAATGCGAACCGAAGTTGGCCCTACTGGCTCAGGGAAGTAGTCCGCATCTTTGACAACACGGCTAGGGTTCGCTGAAGGGCGGCGCAGTATGCGCTGAATACGACGCGATGCACTACCTGGGCGCGGTGCTCCGCGACCAACGGGCGGGCGACCAACCTGCCTACCGGCAGGCAGGCGCTCAAACGGTCTTCGTGGACTCGTCTCACTGAAGCTTCGGCGAAGCGGGCGCGCAGGAAACGGTCGATCTGTGCGTGTAGGATTTGGTCGTGCCGACGGTGCTGGAGCTGGGGCTGTGTTCATGATTGATATGTTAGTTATTATTTTTATGTACTAAAAACGGCCATACTGCGTCGGTCGAGCGATACCACGAAGCGACTGTCGCAAATCGGTCAGCAGGAATGATAATCTGTGGCAAAACAACTCCCTCGAGACCATTGGGAACGGCATAGGTGAAATTTGGTGCATAAATAAAAGCAGCTGGATAATCAGCAGCGACGAGATCCTCAATTTTTTGTAAATCAGAAATACGCGCCTTCTGATTTGTAGAACTACGCGCATCCTCGAGGAGTGCATCAACGGTCTTATTCGCGTAGAGAGCGATATTGAGACCTGGGTCGTTGCGTTCTTGTGAATCCCAGAACGCGTAGAGATCTTGGTCGCGACCGATGACCATCCCATATAGTAATGCCTCATATTTACGAGGACGGATGACATTTTGCGAGAGATCGCCAGGTTCATAAAGCTCGATGTTGACAGGAATACCGAGTTTTTCCCAATCTGCCTTCACCGCACTCGCGACATTCTTCAGCTCAGGAACGTTTGAGGTACGAATATTGATAGCATCAAGCGTTTGTTTCGCAGATGCGTTCTTCCACACTCGAGTAGAGCCATCATAGACCCAGCCAGCTGCCGTGAGCACCTGTGCCGCAACTTTTATAGAATTCTCTGATTGAGGTACTGGCACTTGTTTTACCGTCCCACCCGGTGGGACTGGTCCCATAATTGCAGTCGCATAACCACCAATAACCGTATCGATAATCGTCTGTCGGTTTATAGCGAGGGAGAGCGCCTTGCGTACTTCAATGCGGGCGTACACCTGCTTTTCACCTGGGTTCCAGAACACGCCAAAGACACGAGCATACGGTGCCGTTAATGTTCGATCTGTTGCTTCTCCAGAAGGCAGGTCATAGGCACTCTCGATGGCACCACTCGCGAGTGCATTCGCTAGATCTTCAGTGCGCGAATAAAAATTGAAGCGAATACTATCAAGATATGGTCGACCGGACACATAGTACGGATTCGCGACAAGCGACACATTCTGAATGAGCCCGGATGCATTGCGCGAAATACTTGCAATCTTGAATGGTCCAGCACCAACTGGTTTTGTCTGCAGATCTGAGAAAGGGAATTGTTCATCTGAGATCTTTTGCCAGAGGTGAGCCGGTAGGATGCCCAGGGTAGTGAGTCCGAGGAATGGAGCATAGGCCTTCGGGAGAGTGAAGCGCACTGTGCGCTGATCGACAGCAATAACATCTACACCAGACCAATTCGCATACTCAGGGCTTTTTAACGCTGAGTCCTGAGCTTTTTCTACCGTCAAAACGACATCATTTGCGGTAACGGGCGTGCCGTCTGAAAATTTTGCATCGGGACGCAAAGTGAAGGTATAGGTCTTGCCGTCAGTCGATATTGTGTAGCTCTCTGCGAGCACTGGCACGAAATCTCCAGAGCCCGAGAGACCCATGAGGCCAGCATAGGTGAGGGTAGAGAGATCGCGATCAGCATCACTTATGGCAAGGAGAGGATTTATGAATCTCGGACTCCCAACCTCTCCTTCAATCAAAGTTCCACCATAAGCCGGTATTTCTATAAGGAGTGATTGTTCAAGTGCGTAGAGGCCAGAAAGAGAAGCGATACCAACGAAAGTCGCGAGTACATAAAAGAGGAAGCGGTCTCCTGAAGAAAATGTGCGGACACGCTCATGCAAGCGTTCAAGAGCCGGCATGCTTCGCAGGCGTGTCAGCTGCTCACGCGTTTCTTCGCTCATGACCCCACAAGGAGAAAGTTTGCTATCGCTGCGAGCACGAGTAAGACTGCAATACCAACTGTCGCATTGAATAGAAATTTCTCGGCGCCTCTGCGCTTATAAAAGGTCGACGCGAAATTATCGCCGCCAAAAGCTCCACCCAAGGTTGCGCCGCGCTGCTGGAGCACGATGCCAACGATGAGGAGGGTTGCGAGGATGATTTCTGCGTACGGCAGTGCCGATACGAATGCCTCCATCTGTACCTGCAAGGATAGCATAAGTGGGGAAGTATGCGCAAGGTGTGTACAAAAAAGAGAGCCCCGCAACTAGGTTGCAGGGCATCTCACAAAGATCATTTGATCGGCACTGGCTTCCCAACTATTTCAGGATGCCCTGCCACGTTTTGCACCTCGACTATGTAATAGTCTTTGGTGGTCGCTTCCGTTGCCAATGCAAGACACTTTGCCTTGCCTTTAGCCTTTTGGGTGGTTGCCTGTTTTGATATCCTTGCCATCTCTGGCTCAGACATCATTTCCCATGAATGAAGGTTCCGACTGTTTTCCTTTTGCAAGGAAGGGACGAGAACTGCGAACATGGTGACCACTACCGCACCAATGACCAAGAATCTTGTCTTCGACATAACACACCTCCTCTTTTTGGTTGAGTTATATACCTATATATTGCCAAACAACATCCAACTACCAGTCTAGCATACTGCCTCATTTTTGTCAAGCGTTGCAGGAGAGGTTGCGAACGGGTGTGGATATCCTTATACTCCTTCAACACAGGGCGCTTTATTCATTTATATAGAACGATATGGCAAAGAAGCTTTCACTGAAGCCGCTTGGGGATCGTGTTGTGGTCATGCCGTCTGAGAAGGAGGGGGAGAAGAAGCTCGCGTCAGGCATCATCATCCCCGAGGCAGTTAATAAAGAGAAGCTCATGAAAGGAGAGGTCATAACCGTTGGCGCTGGTCGCCGTAACGATGCGGGTGCGCGTATCCCGATGGAGGTGAAGGTGGGTGATACAGTATTTTTCAAAAAGCCATGGGACGAGCCGATCAAGATGAATGACGTTGAATACTATGTCCTGTCCGAGTCCGACATTATCCTTATTGAAAACTAACATGGCAAAACAAATTCTTTTTTCTGAAGATGCACGCAAAGCTATTATGCGCGGCATCGCGCAGGCTGCGCACGCGGTTAAAGTGACTTTAGGTCCAAAAGGGCGCAATGTGGTGATCGAAAAGAGTTATGGCGGCCCACGTATCACGAACGATGGCGTCTCTATCGCAAAAGAAATTTCTTTTAAAGACAGGTTTGAGAATATGGGCGCCGAGATCGTGAAAGAAGTAGCGAATAAAACTAATGATACAGTCGGCGACGGGACAACTACCTCGGTTGTTCTTTTTGAAGCCCTTGTTGCTGAGGGACTCGCGCATGTGATGAAGGGTGCGAATGCCATGGGGATCCGGAGTGGCATGGAGAAGGCGAAGACTGCAGCGCTCGCTGAGATCAAGAAGATGGCGAAGCCGGTCTCTGGCAAGGCAGAAGTGAAGCAAGTTGCTTCTATCTCGGCAGAATCAGAAGTGCTCGGTTCTATCATCGCCGAGGCGGTTGAGAAGGTCGGCAGCTCGGGTGTGGTAACCGTCGAAGAGTCGCAGGGCATGGAGCTCTCGTATGAAATAGTTGAAGGTCTCCAGACGGATAAGGGCTATGTCTCGGCTTATATGATAACGAATCCAGAGCGCATGGAGGCAGAGATGAAGGATGCTCTAATACTCATCACTGATAAGAAGATCGGCAATGTGCAAGAGATTCTCCCTGTTCTCGAGAAGGTCGCGCAGTCGGGCAAGAAAGAGCTTGTGATTATCGCCGATGACATCGAGGGAGATGCGCTCGCAACCTTTGTGGTCAACAAGCTGCGCGGCACCTTCAGCGTGCTCGCGGTGAAGGCACCAGGATATGGCGACCGGAAGAAGGAGATGCTCGCAGATATCGCGACAGTAGTCGGTGGTCAGGTTATTTCAGATGAAGTTGGCATCAAGTTTGAAAATGTAACGCTCTCGATGCTCGGGAAGGCGGCACGGGTTGTTGCGACAAAGGATTCGACCACAATTGTCGGCGGGAAGGGGAAGAAGGCGGACATCGCCGCGCGCATAGCACAGCTGAAGAGCCAAGCAGAAAACACCGACTCAAAGTTTGACAAAGAAAAGTTGGAAGAGCGCATCGCAAAACTCTCTGGTGGAGTTGCTGTCATCTCAGTAGGCGCGGCGACCGAGACAGAGATGAAATATTTGAAAGATAAAATTGATGATGCAGTAAAAGCGACGAAAGCTTCTATCGAAGAGGGCATCGTTCCAGGCGGTGGCACTGCTTTTGCAAAGGTTGCGAAAAAACTCATGGGACGTAATGACAAAATGAGCGCGGACGAGAAGGCCGGCTTCGATATTGTCGTGCACGCACTCGAGACGCCACTTGCGCAGATAGCGATCAATGCGGGTAAAGATGATGCGGCAGTTATTGTCTCCAAGGTGCAATCGGGCAAGGCAAATGCCGGCTATGATGCACTCGCGGATGAAATTGTTGAGGACATGCTCGACTCAGGCATTGTTGATCCAGCAAAAATGCCGCGCATGGCGCTCGAGAACGCCATCTCTGCCGCGGCGATGCTTCTCACTACCGAAGCGGCAATTGCTGACATCCCAGAACCGAAGAAGGACGTGCCACAAGGCGGCATGGACGGAATGGGCTACTAGTTAGGAGGGTGTTTTGTTGAAGGTCACTATCTCCCAACCGTGTGTTGGGGAGAACATATTCCATGGGTGAAAGTCGCAAACCGAGACACCTGCGTTATCCGAATAATTAAAGAAGGCGAGTTTCGCAAAGTCAGCAGCGCGCAACTGTTCGCTGTGGAGCATATATGAGAGCAGTATTTTGAGGAAAACGTGATGGGTAACGACACAAGTATTGCGTGTCACCTGGCGTGAGAGAAGAGTCAGACATTTTTTCGCGCGCTTCTTAAGATCTGCAAAGTTCTCTTCATCAGAGAACCGGTAATCATCGGTATGATATGCAAGATCCATCTGATCAATAATGCGTATGACCTCTGGTTCGTCTCTATTCTTTCCAATTATCTCCCTTGGGTTCCTACGTTCACCGAAGAGTGCAGAGTATACAACTGGCACATCGAGGTGCTTATTAATAATCATTGCAGTCTCCTGCGCGCGAGGATAGTTACTCGCGATGATGCGTGTGATAGGGAAGTCGGCAAGATAAACGCCAACTCTCTCTGCTTGGTCCCGGCCGCTTTCAGAAAGGCCGCCTTCTTCACCTTGACGGATGTGTTTCGCATTCAAGATTGTCTCGCCGTGGCGGACAAAATAGAATCGCCGTGGGCGCATGAGGAACAGGGCACTGGCGGCGACAATCGAAAATAAGGTAATGAAGATAAGTGGCATGTAGTACTGGGTATAGTGACACCCAAATAACGTTTTGCCCAGTACCACTTCAAAAGTGATACTGGGTTTTGCACAGCCGGTCTCCAAAATAGCTTGAAAGGAGTCATACTGTAAGAAGCGGATTATCACCCCCGCTTTAACAATCTTTCACCACACATGAAAGCACTGCATAAAACAGCGTTTGTCCTTGTTGTTATCGGCGGCCTCAACTGGGGTCTTGTCGCGCTCAGTACCTACACAGGCAGCAACTTGAATGTCGTGAATCTCATTCTCGGCTCGATGCCGGCGGTTGAGAATCTCGTCTACCTACTTGTTGGCCTCTCAGCACTTGCGGTCATATTCACCAAGAGAAGTTGCTGCATGGGCAATTCTGCTCCGGGGATGCAATAATCCCTATTTTGTCAGCAACAAAAATGCCGATGCTTTCGCATCGGCATTTTTGTTGCTGCGGAGGGGGCGGGATCCGGTCACGCATAATTTCTTGCTAGAAATTTGCGCGACCCCGCCTCGCGCCGTCGCGCTCCGGCTTTCGAATCCCTCACGCAAAGCTCCGCTTTGCTTTCCCATCCGCAGTTTCTCACTGCGTTTCAAAATTGCGGAGGGGGAGGGATTCGAACCCTCGATACGATATTACTCGTATAGCGAGTTAGCAACCCGCCGCACTAGGCCTCTATGCGACCCCTCCGTTTCTTTCATATTGCTCTATTATTCGTTTTTTCTCAAGGCATCTTACAAAACAAGGTGACACTTTACTCCGTAAGGAGTCACCTTGTTTTAATGAGCAAGGGCGAGCGGGATGATGTTCTCGGCGCCAGCTTCTTTGAGAGCATCAATGGCGGCTTGGAGCGTGGCGCCGGTGGTGGTGACGTCGTCGATGAGCACGTAGGTGTTATTTGTGTCAGCTGGGCGAATTGCTTTGAACGCGCCGCGCATGTTCTTTTCACGTTTCTCTCGAGCGAGTGAGACTTGCGATGTTGTTTCGCGCGTTCGTTCAAGAAGTGTTGTATCGATTGTTATGTTGAGCTCTTTAATCGCGCGTCTGGAGATCTCTTCAGATTGATTAAACCCACGCTCTTTTCGCCGTTCTTTCCCCAATGGCACCGGTACGATAATTACGGACTTACGAAGTCCGTAATTTTCATCATCAAAGTCACGAAGGTATTCAGCGAGCGCAAGCGCGAGGAGGGTGAAGGCGCGCTCGCTCCCGCGATACTTGGCTTCGTGAATAGCAGACCGTACCAGCTGATTAGAGAAGGGAAGTAATACGACCGTGCCTGGTCTGGTTACTGGCGCGAGTCGCGGAGCGACGAATGTGAGAAACTCATCGGGGGAGATGTTACGCAATGCGTTTTCATCCACACGTGGAGGAAAGAGGAAGTCGAGCCAACGTAGCATGGTATTATTCTCGCATATGTCGTTCCTAAATAATCTCTTTAAGGCGAAGGAAAAGAGTGTACTCGGCGTTGACCTCGGATCCTCATCTTTGAAAGTCGTGCAGCTACGCAAAGAGCACGACAAGGCGATACTCGAGACTTATGGCGAACTTGCCCTCGGGCCCTATAGCGGAGGGGAAGTGGGGCAAGCGACAAATCTTTCATCCGAGCAGATTACCGAGACATTGAAGGATCTCTTGCGTGAAGCGAAGGTGACGACCAAGAGCTGCGGTGTTTCGATACCTTTCGTACGTTCATTGCTCACCCTGGTTGAGCTCCCATATCGTGCAGATCCGGCAGAACAAAAAACCATCATCGAGCTCGAGGCACGCAAATACATCCCAGTGCCTGTGAGTGAGGTTCAACTCGATTGGTTCATCGTGCCGAAGGCGAATCCATCGCAGCCGAGCGGTGGAAATGTCGGAGATAAGACCACTCCGAACGACAAGATTGAAGTACTTCTCGTCGCGGTTCATAGCAATGAACTATTAGCGTTGCAGAGTGTCATCGCTGGTGCAGGTCTAGAAGCGAGTTTCTATGAGATTGAGATTTTCAGCACCATCCGCGCCGTTGTCAGTGAGAAAGTAAAGCCCGTCATGGTGCTCGACGTTGGTGCTGCCTCGACTAAGACGTATGTTGTCGAGCGTGGTGTTGTCGCCTTCTCTCATGCCATAAATGCTGGGAGTCAGGACATCACTCGCGCTATCTCGATTTCTAATAACGTCTCTATCGCACAAGCCGAAACTTTGAAAAAGGAAGAGGGTCTTAAGAGTGGCGGGACACTTGGCTCTCCTGAGCTCGTTTTCTCACGTATCTTTTCTGAAGCACGCCGTGTCTTGATGCAATATGAAATGTCACATAAAAAATCAATCACATCCATTGTACTTACTGGTGGCGGTGGTGTGACCAAAGAGCTTGGTGCATATGCAAAAAATGTTTTTTCAATTGACGTGCAGGTCGCAGATCCTTTTGCAAAAACCGAAGCACCGGCCTTCATCCGTCCGGTGCTTGCAGAGATTGGTCCTGAGTTTGCCGTTGCCGTCGGCATTGCGCTGCGCAAGCTTGACGAGATTTGAGCAAACGTTTTGCACAGAGGTTGTGCACACTACTTGCGTAGGTGTCGTATACTGAAAGAGAAATGGCCCTTCCCTCGAACATACCAACGTCCTTTGTTCCTCACTCGACCACAGCAACGCATGGTCTCCGCGTTGACTTGACTAGCATTTTTAATTTTTTCGCGTACATCACCTTGGGTGTTGTTTTCTTGCTCGCGATCGGCATCTTTGCATATGGTCGTATACTTGCTTCAAATCAGTCTGCAAAGGATGCAGAACTCGCTCAAGCAGAGAAGACGATTGATTCTGAGGCGGCTGAGAATTTTGTACGTCTTCGCAACCGTCTTACTTCAGGTCAAGAACTCCTCACGAACCATACGGCATTCTCTGGGTTCTTCACGCTCCTCGAAACGCTCATACCCTCTAACACTCGTTTCTTGTCGCTCCATCTCTCAGTCGATAGCACAGGCACTGTGAAGCTCGAAGGCTCTGGCACCGCGAAGAACTTCAATGCACTAGCTGCTGCCTCAACCGCATTTGCCAAAGATGGACGCATCAAAGACGCTATCTTCTCAGATATTGTCGTGAATCCAAAGAACAATTCGGTATCCTTCGCTCTCTCAGCCTATCTTGACCGTGAGCTTATCGCCTTCTCTCCTAAGTCACGCGTGGCAGCCCCGCGCATAACTACACCGGTGGCAACTTCTACTGCCACTTCGACACCATGAGTAACAAAATTCTTCCCACCATAGCCTTCCTTGCCGCCATAGGCATATTCTTTGGTTATATCAATCCGGCATGGACTGGTTCAATAGCAACAACAAAAGCAAACATCATTGCCGATGATCAGGCACTCGTTGCCGCGGGTCAATATAGGGCGCAACAAGACCAACTCTCTTCTGCGCGCAACGCGATCAACACAAATGATATCAAACGGCTTAGTGTATTCTTGCCTGATTCCGTTGATAACGTTGGTCTTATTCTCAACCTGAACGCGCTTGCCGCACGCACAGGGATCTCGCTCTCTAACGTTGATGTTACAGCGAATTCAGAAAGTCTTGAGGATTCTACAGGAATCCTACCAGCATCGGTGACGAACCCGATAGGTTCGGCTGACATGTCTCTCTCGGCTGTTGGAACCTACACAGCACTGCAGAGTTTTCTTAAAGAAGTTGAGTCGAGTGAGCGCTTACTTGATGTACAAGATATCGTTGTAAAGGGCTCCAGCACAGGTGTGTATACCTACAACGTAAATCTTCGTCTTTACTGGCTGCGTTAAAAAGCCTCTGTACCACTATGAAACCTAAAACCAGTGTCACCCCATTCTTAATAGCCATACTGATCGCTGCAGCATTTAGTTACTGGTATTTCTTCACCGGGACAGAGCAGCCATCTTTGATTGTGAGCGGGTCATCAAATCAGGCACAAACTAAATTTCAGACTCTAGTTGGAGAATTGAAGTCAATATCATTTGATACCGGCATCTTTTCAGACTCTCGTTTCAATGCACTGATCGATTTCACTATCTCGATTGCCCCTGAAGCATCAGGTCGCCTTGATCCATTCGCTCCTATTTCTGGAATAAGCGAAATTTAAGTAATGAATCTTTTAGGATTATTTGTTGATAAAGGAATCCTTTCTGCAAGCGACCGAGCAATCGTAGAATCGGATCTCGCGAAAGGGCGTCCACTTGCTGAAGTGCTCTCTGAACACGGAGTAAAACTTGAGAGCGCACTTGCCGAAGCGGGGAAGGAATATGGACTCCCAACGCGACTTCTTGGTGATCCGCCAGCTGACGATTCTGTTTTCAGCTATGTGCCCATCGATTCAGCTCGACATTATGGGTTTGTACCGCTCGCGAAGGTGGATGGCGCGCTCGAGGTTGGTATTACCGATCCCGACAACATTGAAGCCCTCGACGCACTGCAGTTCATCTCTGGGAAAATAGGCATTCCCTATAAAATTTCTCTCATCACAAAAGAAGATTTCGATCGAGTACTCAATGCGTATGAAAATCTCTCTGGCGAAATCGGCAAAGCGCTCTTTGAATACGAAACGACCTCGAAGCCGCCTGGAGATGCCTCTGCACAGAAGGGTGGCGAGCCAACTCCACAACAAGAAGCCGCCTGGAGCGAAGAATCACTCGTTCTAACTGGTCCCCATGAGACCTTGAAGGAAGATGCTCCGGTGACAAAGATCGTTTCAACGATGTTGCGGTATGCCATTGAAGGGCACTCGTCAGATATTCACGTTGAGCCATCGCCAACCAAAACGCGCATTCGTTTCCGTATGGACGGCGACCTCCACACTTCTTTGGAACTACCGGTAAAAGTGCACGAAGCGGTTGTTGCCCGCATCAAGATTCTCGCGAAACTGCGTCTCGATGAAAAGCGGAAACCACAGGACGGACGTTTTTCGGCGACTGTAGAGAATCGCCGCATCGACTTCCGTGTGTCAACGTTCCCGACTGAATATGGTGAGAAGGTGGTGATGCGTATTCTTGATCAATCAGCCAAGACCGCAACACTTGAGTCGGTCGGATTCACCAGTACTCATCTCATTGCCGTGCGAGATATGGTGAAGGCCCCCTATGGCATCATTCTCATAGCCGGCCCTACTGGTTCTGGTAAGTCGACGACACTTTTCGCTATGCTTTCTGAGCTTGATCGCGAGAAGGCAAACGTCGTGTCGCTCGAAGATCCTGTCGAATATGAGATCCCGAATGTATCGCAGAGTCAGGTGCGACCAGAGATTGGTTACACTTTTGCGAGCGGACTTCGCTCTGTATTGCGCCAAGATCCTGACATCATCATGGTTGGAGAAATTCGTGATAAGGAGACGGCGGTACTCGCTGTTCAGGCGGCATTGACCGGTCACCTCGTATTCTCAACTATTCACACCAATACTGCTTCTGGTGCGATTCCTCGTCTAGTCGACATGGGTGTCGACCCGTTCCTTATTGCCCCAACACTCGTTGCGGTCATCGGACAACGTCTCGTCCGAAAGTTTTCTGAAGGTGGAGGGAAACCTTTCCCAGTTACGGATAGTCTCAAGATACTCCTTGAGCGTGAATTTGCGGACTTGCCAAAAGAGTACAGAGGGAACCTACCTCCATTTAAGGACTTCTATCATGCCGCTGCAACAGCTGAGAGCCCGAATGGCACGCGCGGTCGTACCGCTGTCTTTGAAATACTTCGTATGAATAAGGATATTGAACAAGTAGTATTGAAGAATCCGGTTGAGGAGAATGTCTATGCCGCCGCGCGCGCTGGGGGCATGTTCACCATGCGCGAAGATGCCATTATAAAGGCCCTTGCGGGTGAGATACCTTTTGAAGAGGTAAATACGCTCGGCGGGGAACTTTTCCCCGAGGAGGAAATAAGTTGACGCTGAAGCGTGTATACTATCTACCAATGGCCTATCACATTTATCTAGTCGATGACGACAAGTTCCTTCTTGATTTGTATGCAGTTAAGTTTAAAAACGCCGGTCATGAGGTGAGTGTGTTCGGTGGTGGAGAGGACCTCCTGTCTGCACTTAGGAATAAAGATACCAGTGCGCCAGATGCCATCCTACTCGACATCATTATGCCTGGCGTGAGTGGTTTTGAAGCGCTTGAGACGATACGCAAGGAAAAATTGGCAAAAGACTCAAAGATCATCATTCTATCGAATCAGGGTCAGAGCTCCGATATTGAGAAGGCGAAGCAGCTCGCGGTCGCCGGCTATATCATAAAAGCGTCTGCGGTTCCTTCTGAGGTCCTTGCAGAGACTCTGCGCATAATAGAAGGGAAACCATGACTGCTAATGCCCGTCTCGGAGAGCTTCTTGACCGCGTCGTCGCAGAAGGCGGCTCGGATCTCCATGTGTATGCCGGAGGACCGCCGATGATTCGTGTTGCTGGCACACTCGTTCCACTCACGAAGTATCCAGCTATCACTGGCGAAGAAGCTGAAACAATGCTCAAGAGTATTGTGCCAGAACACCGTTGGAATATATTCAAAGAAAGCCAATCCATTGACCTCTCGTATGAACACAAGAAGGACGCGCGTTTCCGCGTCAATGGATACTGTGCACAAGGAGTAACCGCTATCGCCCTCCGGCTTATACCGCATATCGCTCAAACATTTGCAGAATTAAACTTGCCATCGATACTCGAAGTTTTCACACAGCGCAAACAGGGATTTTTCATCGTAGTCGGGCCAGTGGGGCACGGCAAGTCAACTACGCTTGCCGCTATGCTTAATCGTATCAATGATTCACGAGCCGAGCATATTCTCACTATCGAAGACCCTATTGAGTATGTGTTCACACCGAACAAGTCGCTTATCCATCAACGCGAAGTTCATATTGATACGCCTGATTTTCATGCCGCATTACAAAACTCCTTTCGCGAGGATATGGACGTTATTATGGTTGGTGAAATGCGCGACCACGAGACAATTTCAGCTGCGGTCACTGCCGCTGAGACTGGCCACTTGGTCTTTTCAACTCTTCACACAAACAACGCCGCGCAGACCATCGACCGTATCATCGACATGTTCCCTCCAGAACAACAAGCCCAAGTGCGCGTGCAATTGGCTGGGTCTCTCGCGGGTATCTTTTCCCAGCGGCTCATTCCGCGTGTCTCCGGAGGTCTTATTCCGGCCTACGAACTCCTGATTAACAACAACGCTATAAGCACACTAATTCGTGACGGGTTGACGCACGAGATTAGTGCAGTGGTCCAGACCTCTTCTCAGGAGGGTATGATTGACCTAGATCGTTCACTCGCCGAGCTTGTGCACCGAGGCGAGGTCACCATTGAACACGCCTATGAACACACGATGGATCCAAAAACGTTTGAACACTATTTATGATATTTAAATATGTTATTCACCTACCACGCGATTGATCAAGATGGGCACGAGCGCGACGGGACTATTGAGGCTTCTTCTCAAGAGGTTGCCGTCTCTGCGCTTCAGCGACGCAATCTCATTATTTCGATCATTGGACCGGCCGAGAAGCGTTCATTGTTTGATCTTGATATTTCTCTCTTCGATAGGATCTCAAACAAAGACATTGTCATCCTTTCGCGTCAGATAGCGACCCTCTTTGAAGCGCAAGTACCCTCACTCCGCATATTCCGTTTGCTAGCCGCTGAAGTTGGCAGCAAGCGCCTCGCAACCGTTCTCTCTGCTGTCGCGGATGATATCCAAGGCGGGAGTCCTATCAGCAAGGCTCTTGCACAGCATCCCGCGGTCTTCTCATCTTTTTATGTGAATATGGTTCGTGCGGGCGAAGAGTCCGGTAAATTGTCAGAGACCTTCTTATATCTCGCCGATTACCTCGATCGCACCTATGACATCGTGAGCAAAGCCGAGAATGCACTTATCTATCCTATTTTTGTCATCGTGGTCTTCTTCGCCGTGATGGCGCTTATGCTCACGCTCGTTATCCCGAAGATTAGTGCTGTCTTGATTGATTCAGGCCAGCCCATACCGCTCTACACAGCCATTGTTATTGGTTTTTCGAACTTCCTTGTGCAATATGGTGCCTTCTTACTTATCGCGCTTGTCGCGCTCGGCTTCTATGGGTGGCAGCTCAAGAAGACTGAGCACGGCAAGATGGTGCTTGATGGTTTGAAGCTTTCGGTACCGTATGTAGGCGACTTATATAAGAAACTCTATCTTTCACGCATCGCGGACAACTTCTCCACCATGCTCCTTTCTGGCGTCTCGGTTGTTGAGGCTATTGAGATTACTGGTTCGGTCGTGGGGAACTCTATCTACGCGGCGACGATGACTGATGTCGGAACAGACGTAAAGGGTGGTTCATCAATATCAGATGCTCTTGGCAAACATCCTGAAATACCGGGCATTATGATTGCGATGACGAAAGTTGGTGAGGAGACCGGTGAGCTCGGGAAGATTCTCCTAACACTCGCCAAGTTTTATAACCGTGAGGTTACTAATGCCGTTGACACGCTGGTTGGCCTTATCGAGCCAATTATGGTCGTGCTTCTCGGCCTTGGTGTTGGGACACTTATTGCCGCCGTACTTCTCCCAATCTATAACCTTACCGGTGCAATGTAGAGACACCGAAGCGTCTGGGTTGTCCACACCTGTGTTTATTTGATGACTTGCATAGCGTATAATCCAGTTATTAGCCAAATATAATATATTATGTACAAAAATCGTTCCCGAGGTTTCACCCTCATCGAATTACTCGTCGTGATCGCAATCATCGGTATCTTGTCAGCAGTCGTGCTTGCATCGCTTAACACCGCTCGCAGTAAAGGAAATGATGCTGCAGTACAATCAGACTTGAGCACCATTCAGACACAGGCAGAAATTTACTACGGAGATAACGGAAATAAGTATGGCGCCAATGTGGCTTTGGCATCCGGTGGAGTCTCTGGTTGTAATGGCGCAGGAGTTGCTACTACTCTATTCGTAGACCCAGGATCAATTGTAAATGCTCTCGTTGGCGCAGAAAATGCTAACGGTTCTGCTCTAGTTGTTTGCAATGTTGCTGCAGCAGGAGTCGCCTACGCTGTCGCCTCTCAGCTTCCTTCAACGTTGACTGGTACCGCATCATATTGGTGTGTTGACTCAACAGGCTTTGCAGGTTCGCGGTCAACAGCTCTCGGCACAGCTACCGCCTGCCCAGCATCGTAGGGAGTCTCATTCTTTATTAATTAGGAATTATGAAGAATAACCGCGGCTTCACACTCATCGAGCTCCTCGTCGTGATTGCCATCATCGGCATCCTCTCGGCGGTTGTGCTCGCGTCTCTTAACACAGCTCGCGGCAAGGGTTCTAATGCGGCCATCATGTCGGATCTCAATACCGTCCAGACTCAAGCAGAGATATACTACGGCACCCAGAGTCCAAATGTCTATGGTACGGTAGGCTTTGTCAACACACTCGCTGGATGCACCGCTTCTGCTATGTTCGCTGATCCAAACGTTAAAGCCGCGTTGACAGCCGCTTATTCGGCGAGCGGTTCAACGGCAGGTAATCTTGCATGTGTTGCTGCCGGTCAGACTTATGCCATCGCCGTAAAGCTCACCGGAACACCTGCGTCATGGTGGTGTGTTGATTCGAGTGGAGTAGCTAAATCAGTATTGACAGGTACAACCGCATTTCCTACCGCTCCATTCACTTGTCCATAATCACTATTTATTAACCTAAATGCATGAAGAATAACCGCGGTTTTACTCTCATCGAATTGCTCGTCGTGATCGCAATCATCGGCATCCTCTCGGCTGTGGTGCTCGCGTCGCTTAACTCAGCACGTGGCAAGGGTAATGATGCAGCCATAAAATCAAACCTGAGCACCGTCGCGACCCAAGCGCCGCTCTTCCTCTCCGACAACAGTGAATCGTATGGCGTGGCGCTCGACGATGGAGCAGGAGCTTCGACCGATTGTCCGGTAGCTGGCGACACTTCTGACACTAGCATCTTCTACAACACGACTATAGAAAATGCTATTGCTGCTGCCCTTGTTGCCTCTGGTGGTGGCACAGCAAAGTGCATTTCGTCAGAAACAGCTTATGCGGTAGCGGTATCGCGGCCTGCAGACGTGGCAGTATCAACAGATTCAGCGTATTGGTGCATTGACAGTACAGGTGCACACTGTGGCGTTGATGCAAACGATCTTGCGGGTGTCGTATGCGGAGCATGTGCCTCAACTGAATAGTTCCTAGGACATAATATATTATATTAGCAGAAACCCGTCCGCCGATAGGCGAGCGGGTTTCTGCTATGATGCTTCTATGCTTCCCATTTCCATTGCATTTTTTGCACTTGGCACGATCATCGCGAGCTTTATCGGTGTGCTCGTTGCGCGTCTCTATACGGGCCAGGGATTTGTTATCGGACGTTCTCGTTGTGATGCGTGTGATGCGCCACTCTCATCTCTTGCTCTTATGCCCATCATTTCTTTCGTGAGCTGGGGAGGGAGGGCGCGCTGCTGTGGCGCGCGGATCTCATGGTATGCGCCGCTTACTGAACTTCTGCTTGGTGGCCTCTTTCTCCTCTCATATTTAAAGCTCGGTCTCACCAGTGCGTTGTTTGGTATGCTTCTTTCTCTCTCACTACTCCTCGCACTCGTCCTCTATGACATTGCACATCAGATATTGCCTTCGGTACTTCTTATTCTCTTTGTTGTCACGAGTGTGATAACTCGTTTTCTTATCGCACCATCTTACACCTCTTTTTTCAATTCTTTCTTCATAGCATTTCTTATTGCACTTTCGCTCGCACTCATTCATGTTTTTTCCCGCGGTCGTGCAATGGGTCTCGCCGACGCACCTCTCTCCTTCGGTCTAGCGTTGCTCACCGGATCTGCCGCTTTCTCCGGGTTCATCTTTTCATTCTGGATCGGTGCAGTTATCGGCATCATCATATTGGCGGGGAGGCCTAGTGGCTCTAGAATGGGAGTTGAGGTGCCGTTCGCGCCGTATCTGGCCGCCGGCTTCCTTCTCGCATACTTTACCCAATGGAATCCTTTCATCTTCATCGCGACGTTATCCAGCCACTGAGATCTGGTGCCGGGTTCATGCTTATAGAACTCGTCGTCGTAATGGCGATTATAACGTTCGTTATGGTAGTCGTCATGACCGGTCAGAGCTCTTTTAATAAGACGATTATTCTCGAGAATACCGCATACGATATTGCGCTTACTCTGCGTAATGCACAAACCTATGGTCTCGGCAGTCGTGTGCGCACAAACGAGGGCGTCATCATATCCACGAATACTGGATACGGTGTACATTTCGAATCCGCGACACCTAGCTCACTCACCCTTTTTGCGGATATTTATCCATCTCCAACTACAGATGAAAACAATTGTCATGTATCAAGGAGTTTCATAACTTCACCTGACGCCCAGCCTGGCGACTGCGCCTACCAAGCAGCTCAAGATCAAAAAGTGGTTGAGTATACGCTCGGGAATGGCATTACAGTGAGCGACTTCTGTGTTTTTAACGTTAGTTGGTCATGTTCCAGTGTGGGATTGTCCTCGCTCGACATCGTGTTCTCACGCCCAAACCCTGATGTGTTCACCAGTACAAACGGTTCGTACTCGAAGCTGATAACGAAAGTATGTTTGACGATTGCTTCACCACAAGGCGGCACCTATTTTGTCTCAGTTGACCAATCAGGGAGAATAACCGCAAGTGCCACATCATGCCTATGAAAATAAAAAGAGGATACACGCTCGTTGAACTTATTATCGCAGTCGGACTCTTCGCTCTTGTGATGACCCTTGCTTCAGGTGCATATATCGTAATGATAGATCTCACACGAAAGGCCCAAGGCACTGCAACCGGAATTGGTAGCCTCTCATTCGCACTTGAGACGATGACGCGCACGATCCGTACTGGCACAGAATATCACTGTCCTGCAATAACTGGGGACGATTGTTCTGGGGGAGACAGCTTCTCAACAAGAAACTCAAAAGGGAATGTAGTATCCTATGAGCTCTCTGGAGGTTCCATTACACAAACACAAGGTAGCGTCTCTGCTAATCTCACCGATCCCTCGGTTACTGTTTCTTCTCTGACTTTTTATGTCTCTGGTACGTCGACTGGTGACAGTTCTCAACCATATGTGGTCATCACCGTTTCCGGCACAGTTTCTTCTGGTCACGGGGATCCACAATCTTTTACGGTTGAAACTGGAGCCGCCATGCGCGGTATTGACCTATGAGCAACTCAGTAAGCAGTAAGCAGCAAGCACTAAGCAGGAATTCGAATCCTGCCTCCTGCCTCCTGCCTCCTGCTCACTACGGCGGCTTCACCCTTGTTGAAACTATGGTCGCTATAGCCATTCTCACCCTCGCGATCTCCGGATCCTTTTTTGCCGCGAATAGTTCAATGGTCGCCGCAGGAGTCGCCCGCGATCAACTAATTGCCTCTTACCTCGCACAAGAAGGTATAGAATATGCGCGTTTATTACGCGACAATGCGTATCTTGCTGCGTATAACGGCGGAGACGCTTCTGGCGCATGGGACGACTTTTTAGCATCAGTGGCCTTATGCCAAGCACCGAAAATATGTACACTTGACCCACTGGCTGGCGAGCTCACCGGCTGTACTGGTGATGTGTGTACTGAGCCACTATATCTTTCAGATATGGATATTTATACGCAACAACAGATCGATACAATAACGCCTTTTATTCGCACGATTCAAGTAACAGGCATGTCTACAACCGATGAGAAGATTGTTTCAGAAGTATCGTGGAGTTATCACAGTAGACCACATTCAGTGACTATTACCGACAATCTCAAGCCATTGCAATGAAAAACAAACATAACAGAGGGTTTGCACTTCTGATTTCCGTCATTTTTATGTCAGTTATGCTGGCACTCGGTCTCTCGATTAGCTCGCTTGGGTATAAACAGCAACTGCTCGCCTCTGCGGCTATCGAATCGCAACAGGCATTTTATGCTGCCGATGCCGGTATTGAGTGTGCACTCTATGAAGACTATGTGAGTGATCGTTTTAAATCTGGTGGAGGGATGGAATTATTCTGTGGTGGTAGTCAGTTTGGAATCGCCAGTAGCACTGATGCGTCAAACGTCATTTATAAATCACGGTTGTCACTTGGTGACGGTGCTCGTTGCGCAGACATAACAATCTATAAAAATGTTTCAGGGACGACCTACATGTTCTCACAAGGATATGATGTTCCGTGTGGCACGGTGGAGACTCCTGGTGGAGCGCGCTTCGTATCACGCGGTATCAGCTCCGTGTACTGAAATAACAAACTGGTATAGTGGTGTCTATGGTCACCCAAAAGGTTGAAATGCGTGTCAAAAAGCTTCGTGAGCTGCTCGCGCACCATGCACGACAGTACTACACGCTTGATGCACCAGAGATCTCTGACAATGCGTATGACGCTCTTTCGCGGGAGCTCAGTGAGCTAGAAGAAAAGTATCCAGAACTAATACATCCTGATTCAGTGACACAACGCATTGTTGGCGAGGCCATGCCATTTTTGAAAAAAGTACGACATACCATTCCGCAATGGTCATTTAATGATGCCTTTTCTGAAGAAGAGATACGTGCTTTTGATGAGCGTGTGCATAAATTGAGTGGAAAAAAATCTACGTACGATTTGGAATTAAAAATAGACGGACTGAAGGTGGTGTTCACATATGAGAATGGAATTCTCGCGCGAGCCGCGACGCGCGGCGATGGCGTGACGGGTGAAGACGTCACCCACAACGTGCGTACGATACGCAGCGTCCCAGAGCATCTGACGCGACCCATTGATCTTGTCGCCGAGGGCGAGGTGTATCTCACGCGTTCGGGCTTTATGAAATTGAACAAAGAGCGCGAGAAACGGGGTGAACCACTCTTCGCGAATCCGCGAAATGCTGCGGCTGGTTCTATCCGCCAGCTCGATCCCGCGATCGCGTCAGAGCGGCCGCTGGGCGCTTTTCTCTATGATCTCGCGCAGACGTCTGAGGCCTTTCCCACAACACAGAGCGACGAGCTCGCATATCTCGCAGAGCTTGGTCTGCCGGTCAACCCAGAGCATCGGCACGCTGACTCTCTTGAAGAAGTTTTCCCATATTGGGAGAAGTGGCGAGGTGCCGCGCGAGAAAAGCTCGATTATCAGCTCGATGGCATTGTTCTCAAGGTCGAGAGTCATGCTGAACAAGAATTGCTCGGCTACACCGGCAAGGCACCGCGCTTCGCGATCGCCTACAAGTTCCCGCCTGAACAAGTTGAGACTATTGTCGAGGACATTTCGCTTCAGGTCGGCCGCACAGGCAAATTGACACCAGTTGCACATCTCAAACCAGTGTTAGTGGCAGGTTCGACCGTCGCGCGTGCGACGTTGCATAACGAAGATTTTATAAAAGAAAAAGATATTCATATCGGTGACACGGTTATTCTGCAAAAGGCCGGTGATATTATCCCTGAGGTTGTTTCAGTTATTAAAGAGTTGCGGCTTAAAGAGACGAAGCCGTGGAAATTTCCAACTCATTCACCACTGTGCGGTGGCGATGGTGCGATCGAACGCGTTCCCGGCGAGGCGGCACATCGATGCAAGGTTACCGGTTCCTTTGAGCAGCAAACACGTCGGCTTGGCCACTTCGCAGGGAAGAGAGCTCTCGACATCGAGGGTATGGGGCGTGAGACGATAAAAACTCTCCTGGAACAGAATCTGATTTCTGATTTCGATGATATGTTTGATCTTACAAAAGATGAGTTGCTGACGCTTGAGGGATTTGAAGATACAAAGGCAGAGAATCTCATCAAGGCGATCGCTGCGGCACGACGCGTCTCACTCGACCGACTATTGATTGGTCTCGGGATTCTGCATGTAGGTGATGAGACGGCGTTTCTTCTCGCTACACATTTTGGCACACTCGTTGCGCTAAGTCGGGCGAGTGAAGAATCTCTTTCAAAGATAGAGGGTATTGGCCCTGTTATCGGCAACTCGGTGCATACCTGGTTTGCCCAAAAAGAGAACCAGACACTTCTCGCGCGACTTACCAAGCATCTCAAAGTAGCAAGGGTGCCCCTTGTAAAACAAGGGGCACCCTTGCAGGGGCAAGTAGTGGTGGTTACCGGCACCTTGCCGACACTCTCGCGAGAAGAGGCCGAGGCGCGCGTGCGCCAAGCGGGAGGGAAGGTCTCTGCATCGGTTTCGGCAAAGACTTCATTTGTCGTTGCTGGCGAGAATCCGGGCAGTAAACTATCCACAGCAGATCGGCTCGGCATTCCTTTCATCGACGAAGCCGAGTTCCTCAAGAGACTAGGGGCATGATAAAGTGCATAGAATGGCGACGACAGAAGACGTTAAAAAGCTCGCAGCGCTCGCGCGGATACGAGTGGAGGATACAGAACTCGAGAAATTCACGAACGAATTTGACGCGATACTCTCGTATATCGGACAACTCGAGACGCTAGACCTGCATCCTGCATCCTGCATCCTGCCTCCTGTATTACGCAATGTGATGCGTGTGGATGGCGAGCCACACCAAGCACATGCCTACACTGAGAAGCTTGCTGAGCAGTTTCCCTCGCGCGAAGGCGACGCACTCTCGGTCAAACAGATCATCCAGCATGACTAAATTAAATGAAATGACGATCGTAGAAGCTGCCCGCGCGCTCCGCGCGCGGGAATGCTCAGTACGTGAGCTCTGGGATGCGTGCGCGGCTGCCGCGCACGAGAAGAATCCAGAACTGCACGCATATCTTGAAATTTTTGAAGCAGATGATGCGGCTATTGAATCAGCGCAAAAACGCATTGATACTGAAGGCGAATCAGCCCAACTTCTTTGCGGCATTCCGCTCGCAATTAAAGACAACATTCTGATAGAAGGGAAGATTGCGAGCGCCGCGTCTAAGATGCTTGAGAATTATCGCGCGACCTATGACGCAACGGTTATTAAAAAATTAAAAGAAGCCGGCGCATTATTTCTCGGTCGTACCAACATGGACGAGTTTGCGATGGGTTCATCAACCGAACATTCGGCCTTCGGCCCAACGAAAAATCCACATGATATTTCGCGTGTGCCAGGCGGCTCTTCGGGAGGCTCTGCCGCTGCAGTGGCCGCACATCTTTGTATTGCAGCTCTGGGCAGTGATACGGGTGGTTCAGTACGTCAGCCGGCAGCTCATTGCGGTATTGTTGGTCTTAAACCAACGTATGGTGCAGTCTCGCGCTATGGACTTATTGCGATGGGCTCCTCGCTTGATCAAATCGGTCCTTTGGCTAAATCGATTACTGATGCGCGCATTATCCATGATGCAATTAGCGGTAAAGATGCACTCGACTCCACAACCATTCCAAATGGATTGTATGGTGTGCATAAAATCTCCAAACACCTTCGTATAGGAGTTCCTTATCATCTACTTGGCGAGGGCGTTGATAAAGATGTGCTCGCCGCATTCGATACGGTGCTCGATAAACTTACACAAGCAGGGCATGAGATTATAGAGATCAAACTGCCCATGAGCACCACTGCGCTCGCGGCATACTACGTCATCATGCCTGCAGAAGTCTCAACAAATCTCGCACGACTCGATGGCATGCGCTACGGGCATGCGGCGCGTGGGGAGACTCTCCTTGATGATTATATTAATTCGCGCACCGAGGGCTTTGGTGAAGAAACGCGTCGACGTATCTTGCTAGGCACGTTCGTGCTCTCTTCTGGTTATATTGATGCGTATTACTATAAAGCGGACACGGCACGCGCTGTGTTGCGTCGCGAATACGAAAAAGCGTTTGAATCATGCGATGTCATCGCTTTCCCAACAACGCCATCTCCAGCATTCAAGTTTGGCGATAAGAATGATCCGCTCTCAATGTATCTTGAAGATATCTTCACCGTGACTGCAAATCTTACTGGCATGCCGGCGATCTCTGTCCCGATGGGCACGGTAGAAAGGGAAGGGAAGCAGCTCCCGGTTGGCATTCACATCACCGCCCCGCACCAGGCGGAAAACTCGCTTTTCACTGCCGGATCCGCGCTACAATAAACGCACATGCCGGCGAATCAGCTCAATGTCGAATTCTGGTACCGTCTCCTTTACGATTGTCTACGTGGCACGTGTTATGGGTCGCCAGGACTAACTGGACTCTCAGCGTGGCTCGCACATCTTTGGATCTGGATCGTCATCATCGGTTACGCGCTCGCAGTTATTGGGCTCTTTATTATTGTGTATTGCACCATACGGATCTTCGAATTGCGTGCGCGTGAAGAAAAGTATTACAGCACGGTCATTCTCGCGCCTGATGCTATTGGTGGAACAAATCTGCGCTGGCAACATATCGAGTCGCTTATTAACGGTGCGACTACAAGCGAGTGGCGAGACGCAATCATTGAGGCAGATATCATGCTCGACGACCTGCTTACAAAAAATGGATATGTAGGTGACGGTGTTGGCGAGAAATTGAAGAGTGTTGAGCCAACAGAGTTTAAAACACTTCAAGAAGCGTGGGAGGCGCACAAGGTGCGCAATCAGATTGCACACCAAGGATCCGCCTTTGATCTCTCTGAAACTCTTGCGCGCCGCACCATTGCGCACTACGAGAATGTTTTCCGTGAATTGAAGGCCATCTAGCCAATTCCATTACAGAAGAGTAAACTATAGGAGCGGGGTAGAGGAGAGGTACCTCGGGAGGCTTGAGTATTCGGGCGTGTGCGCGAGCAATTGCGCATAAGATCATCTGCCAAATTCGGCGAACCCCTCTTGCGAATAGCAAAAGGCAACACCGAGCCAAGTTCCGCTTTCGGCGGAAAAGGTGTAGAGACTAGACGGTAGACATCCACCAGTTGGCGGATGAAGGCATAGTCCAGACCACAAACCAAAGGGCAATGAAAATTGTAGTGGTAAGCATAACCTCCAGACGTCGGTTCAATTCCGACCCCCGCAACCACGTAATACAGAAAACCGCCAGAAGGCGGTTTTCTGTTGTTCACAAGTAGACGGCTTGACGGATGATACCCCTGGGGGGTATCATGGGCGGATGAAACAAAATAAAGCAAAATTGATTCGGCGATTGAAGATCGTAGAGGGGCAGGTACGTGGATTGCAGGAGATGCTCGAGAAGGATTCTTATTGTATTGATGTCATCACGCAGACCTCTGCGGTGAAGCAGGCACTCTGTGGTATTGAAGATGCTCTCATGGAGCAGCATCTTGGAACCTGCGTGGTGCACCAGATTAAGAAGGGGAAGGAGCGCACCGCGATAGGTGAGATACTCAAGGTATATCGCCTGAAGCGTAAATAATTTTTTATGAATACCACACAAACCTATCGGATTCGCGGCATGCATTGTGCCTCCTGTGCACACATCATTGAAAAGTCTTTAAAGAAAGTTGTTGGAGTTGAGGAGGTGCAAGTGAATTATGGAAATGAATCGGCAAAAGTAGTTTTTGATGAAACAAAAACGAACTCACAACAACTTTCTAAAAATATAGAACCACTCGGCTATTCATTTGTTACGAATCAATCTAAGGGCGAGAAACTTGCCGAGCTCGCTGTAATGAAGACGAAGATCTTCACCATCATGCCGATGGCGGTCATCGCCATCTTCATCATGTCGTGGGATATTCTCGTAGAATTCAATCGCGTGGTTGCTGCTCCAGAGGCAGTGAGCGGTTTCCTCCGTTATCTCTTGGCAGTTATGGCGGCCTACGCGCTCTTCTTCGTTGGCAAGCCCTATTTACTCGGCTTCTACCGATTTGTGCGCTATGGCAAGGCGAACATGGACACACTCATAGGCATCGGTACCTCCGCGGCGTTTCTCTACAGCACAGCCGTCACGGTATTTGCCGAGCAATTGAGCGCGTATGTGAATGTTGAGGTCGCCTACTTCGATGTGGCGATCGTCGTCATCGCGTTTATCTCGCTCGGTAAATATCTTGAGGCGAGGGCGAAGTTGAAGACTGGCGATGCAATTGAAAAATTGCTTAATTTGCAGGCGAAGACTGCGCTCGTGATTCGCGATGGTGTCGAGATAGAGATCCCCATAGAGCAAGTGGTGCATGGTGAGCTCATCATCGTGAAGCCCGCCGGCAGAATCCCCGTGGATGGCGTTATCACCGAGGGATCATCTTATATAGATGAAGCGATGATCTCTGGTGAGCCGGTGCCGGTAGAGAAGAATGTTGGCGATAAGGTCGTGGCAGGGACACTGAACACCACCGGTTCGTTCACCTTCAAGGCAACGAAGGTCGGCTCTGAGACTCTGCTCGCGCACATCATTCAAATGGTTGAAGATGCACAAGGGAGCAAGGCACCCATCCAGGCGCTTGCGGATAAGATCTCGAGCGTCTTTGTGCCGATTGTGCTCGTCATAGCCTTTGCCTCACTTGGGCTCTGGATTTTTGTTGGGGCGGCATATCTCGGATTCGCACAGGCGCTCTCGCTCGGGCTCGTCTCGTTTGTCGGAGTGCTGGTCATTGCATGCCCTTGCGCGCTAGGGCTCGCAACGCCAACCGCGATTATTGTCGGTGTCGGAAAAGGTGCAAAAGAAGGTATTCTCATCAAGGATGCGAGCACACTTGAAAAATTGCACAAAGTAACCACAGTCGTAGTTGATAAAACAGGTACGATAACAAGAGGGAAACCGGAGTTGGTGTCACTAAAGAATTTTTCTGAAAAGAGCGATGCTGATATCACCTCAATTCTCGCGTCACTTGATAACAAATCGGAGCACCCAATAGCTCACGCGATTGTCTCGTATGCTCATGAGAAGAATATTCCGTTTATGCCGGTAGAGGGGTTTGAAATGCTGAAAGGTAAAGGAGTTGTCGGGGCAATAGGCGGTGTGACATATCACGTTGGCAGCGAAAAACTTGCGAGAGAACTTGGAGCATCTTTTGAGTCACTAGATAAAGACACCTCTGAGGGGAAGACACCGGTTATCCTCATTGCGAATGGGAAGACACTTGCTGTCGCGATGGTGGCTGACGCGATAAAGCCAGAAGCAAAGGAGGCAGTCGCGAATCTCCATAAGCTCGGCATCCGCGTTGTCATGCTCACGGGCGATAATGCACAAACGGCACAGTATATCGCGGAGCAGGCGGGAATAGATGAAATTGTCGCTGAGGTAATGCCAGAAGACAAATTGAACAAAATCAAAGAGCTCCAATCACAAAGTCACATCGTCGCTATGGCAGGCGATGGTATCAATGATGCACCGGCGCTCGCGCAGGCAGATGTGGGCATCGCGATGGCAACGGGCACTGATGTGGCAATAGAGAGTGCAGGCATCACACTCTTGAATGGCGACATCAGCAAGATGGTGAAGGCAATTCGCCTCTCCAAATTCACGATGCGCGGCATCAAGCAGAATCTATTCTGGGCGTTCGCGTATAATATCGTCGGCATCCCGGTGGCGAGTGGCCTGCTGTATCCATTCTTCGGGATACTCTTGAACCCAGTTTTCGCAGGACTCGCGATGGCGCTCTCGAGTGTTTCGGTCGTCTCTAATTCATTGCGCCTTAAAACAAAAAATCTATGAACAATAAAACAACGCATCTTTTCTATGTGAACGGCATGCACTGCAAGGCGTGCACGGTTCTTATAGAAGACACCTTTACGGAGCTCCCGCACATTGAGAATGCGGAGGTGTCTCTAGCGAACAGCCAAGTGACGGTGACCGGTGAATTTGATGGTTCGCCTGAAGAAGTTGCGCAAGAATTGACCGAGCTGATACGAACCCATGGCTATACACTCTCAGTAGAAAAGGCGATATCGAGTGCCGGGTGGGGCGACTTCGCGTATGCGCTCCCGATCGCTCTCGTACTCATCGCAGGATTTCTGCTCTTACAAAAGGCAGGGCTTACCTCGCTCATTACGGGTTCAAGCGTGAGTTACGGTACAGCATTTATTATTGGACTCATTGCCTCGGTCTCTTCATGCCTCGCGATTGTTGGTGGGCTCGTCCTCTCGCTCTCTGCGAGCTCGGCAAGAGAGGGTGGCACGTGGCGAACCCAATCACTCTTCCATGTTGGTCGACTTGGCGGATTCTTTATCCTTGGTGGTCTTGTGGGTGTTATCGGAAATTCACTGCATCTTGGGTTAACCGCAAACATTGTGCTCGGAGGGATCGTCGCGCTCGTGATGCTCACTCTCGGCATCAACTTGCTTGACGTCTTTCACTTCACCAAGAAGCTACAATTCACGCTGCCCACCAGTTTTTCTAAGAAAGTCGTGGGTGGGAGCAAAAGAGATCATTATCTCGCGCCGCTCTTGGTTGGTATCGGGACGTTCTTCTTGCCCTGCGGATTCACCCAATCTATGCAGCTCTATGCACTCTCGACGGGCAGTTTCGTGCAAGGGGCGTTGACGATGACCGTCTTTGCTCTCGGGACACTCCCCGTTCTCGCACTGCTCTCCTTTGGCTCGCTCAACATTGCGCAGAAGTCGTGGAAGGGGATTTTCTTCAAGACGGCTGGTATCATTGTCATTGCGCTTGCACTCTTCAATCTCGCGAACACACTCGCTACCGCTGGAATTATTAGCCCGCTCTTTAACGTATAATATAAGAAGTATGAATAAACAACTCTTCATCTCGCTCGTATTCTGCGCCCTCATCATAGGTGGGGCAGTGTGGCTTGTTTCTGCGAGACCGAACGCTGGCGCGGGTCCTGTCGCAACATCACCAACGGCCACCACCACTGATGGAAAGCAAATCATAGACATCACAGCAAAGGGCGGTTACTCACCGCGACAGGTCAACGCGAAGGCCGGTATCCCCACCATCGTGCGGGTGACGACAAACGGAACATTTGATTGTTCCGCGAGTCTCGTCATCCCGAAGCTTTCGTATCAAAAATTCCTCAAGCCATCTGGTACTGAGGAGATCTCTCTTACCGCCGACCAAGCACAAGGTACCCTGCAAGGACTCTGTGCCATGGGCATGTACAACTTCAAAATTATTTTTCAATAATTCACATCTCATCATCTTGACACCGTGCGAGCGCGGGTGTAGGATATTTCCTACATGGCAACACGACACAAAAAAGAGGAGTCGCTTATTGGCGTTACAACTGTTGGAGAGAAAGGGCAGATTGTTATCCCGGCCGATATTCGTGAAGCACTCAAACTATCTAAGGGAACGAAGCTTATGGTGATCGCTCATCAGGGCAGTGTTTTCCTAATGCGACCCGCTGCGCTTGAGAGTATGGCGAAGCACTTTAGTGCACTACAAACACTTATTAAAAAATCCAAATAATTTTCTATGGTACCAACTATCGTCATCACCCGCTTGCGCCGAGTGAAAAAATTTCTCTTCGCGCATTGGATACTAGCGAGTATCATGGCGATTTTTATCGTCGGTGGCATGTGGTATTTCTTCGGGAGCGCGAAATCCACTTATCAATTCGTCACCGTGACGAAGGGATCGATCACTCAAACCGTCTCGGTAACAGGGAACACGACGCCTATGAAGAGTGTCTCTCTCGGCTTTCAAAACACGGGTACCATCGCACAGGTTTATTACAATCTAGGCGCTCATGTGAATGCTGGAGCGGTCATTGCGTCACTCTCTACAGGGAATCTATCTGCTGCACTCCAACAAGCTGAAGCAACTCTCGCCGCTGCGCAGGCGAATCTGGACGCGCTCACCGTTGGCACACGCCAGGAACAACTCGCGATAGATCGAAGTACTGTCGCACAAGCTCAAGCCACACTCATCAATGCAATAGCGAGTGCATATGCCGTCTCTGACAGCGCAGTACACATCAACGCAGATCAGTTTTTCATCAATCCGCGCAATTCGGATGCAGAGCTCACATTCACAGTGCCTGACGCGACTCTCGTTAATACGGTTGTGCAGGAACGTGTTGCACTTGAGCCTATGCTTTCCGCTTGGAATGTACAGGTAGTTTCACCATCTTTCAGTACGAGCGATCCGTCGTCAGCGGCAACGCAGGCGGTTCAACATCTCACACAAGTCAGAACCTTCCTCAATGATGCAGCAGCCGTACTTGCTAGAGAGATAGGTCTATCTGCGGCGAACGTGGCGAGTTATGAGGCAGACATAGCCAGCGCGCGCACGAGTGTGGCGAGCGCGCTCACGACACTAACGAGTGCACAGACGGCACTTACCAGTGCTAAGGGTGAACTCGCGCTCGCTGAGGCAGGATCGACTCCTCAAAGCATCGCTGCACAACAAGCGCAGGTGGCACAGGCTCAAGCTGGTGTCGCGAACGCTCGCGCGAATCTGCAAAATATAAAAATCATCGCTCCGATCAGCGGTGTCATCACACAGCAAGACGCTAAAGTTGGGCAGATGGCGTCTCTTGGTACGCCACTAGTCTCTCTTATAGGCAACAGCGGATTCGAAGTGGATACGGGAGTGTCTGATACAGACATCGGGAAACTTGCCGTCGGGAACAAAGTGTCTATGACTCTCGATGCTTTTCCAAACGAAACTTTCACTGGATCAGTGTTCTATATTGCTCCAGCAGAAACAAATACTCAGGGTGTTATAAGTTACCAGGTAAAAATATCGTTTGACAAGGTCGACCCACGGCTTAAGAGCGGCTTGACGACCAACATTGATATACAGACAAAGCAAAAAGATGATGTTCTCATACTTCCGCAATACGCGATTTTGCAAAATGACAACGGAACGTTTGTTGAGACATTGGTAAATGGCGTCTCGACAACCAGTCCAGTAACGCTCGGCATCCAAGACCAGAAAGGGAATGTCGAGATTCTCTCAGGAGTGACGCTTGGCGAGCAGGTAATGAATATTGGACTCAAAGCTCAATGATTGATGTTCACAATTTACAGAAGGAATACGTAGAAGAAGAGACTCCAACGCGGGCACTCCGCGGTGTGACGTTTACAGTCAATAAAGGTGATTTCATTTCTATCATGGGTCCCTCTGGGTCAGGCAAGTCTACTCTCTTGCAAATACTCAGTTTCCTCGATCGGCCGAGTGGCGGTTCATATACCTTCGAAGGCAAGAGCATTGATGACATGACGGATCAGGAGCTCGCTCATGTGCGGAACAAAGATATGGGTTTCGTATTTCAGTCATTCAACCTGCTTTCTCGCTTGTCCGTGTATGACAACGTTGAGATACCGCTTCTCTATTCGGACATTCTCCCCGAGAAGCGCCGGACACTGGTAGAAGAGGCGGTTCGTTCGGTTGGGCTTGAAGAAAAACTGAACACCGAGGCTGGCAAGCTCTCTGGTGGACAGAAGCAGCGCGTTGCCATCGCACGCGCGCTCGTTACCGATCCGAACATCATCTTCGCCGATGAGCCAACGGGCAATCTTGATTCCCAATCGGGCTTACAGATTATGGAAATATTGGAGTCGCTTCACGATAAAGGCCGCACGGTTATATTGGTGACGCATGAGACCCAGACCGCCGAATTTGCGAATCGCATTATCAGGATGAAAGACGGGATGATAGAAAGTGATCAGACAATTGCTACGCGTCGTGTTCGCAGTAATTTGAAATAATATGCTTTTACGAGATGCATTAAAGACCGCCACACGTAGCCTCGCACATAGTAAAATGCGTTCAATTTTAACGATGCTCGGTATCATTACTGGCATCGCATCAGTCATCATCATCATGTCATTGGGTGATTCAGCGAAGCAGTACATCGTTGGCCAGATTCAGTCGATGGCTCCCAATATGATCAATGTGCAGCCAGGTGCCCCAGTGATGGGTGGGGCGCCTTCGTCTGTGATGGGTCTAGTCGTCAAAACACTCACGAGACGTGATGTCGAAGCGTTGGAACGGGAACCGTCAATCACGAATGTGTCACCAAATGTCACAGGGAGTTCCCGCATCGTTTCTGGGAACAAGAGCAAGTCGACTCTTTGGATTGCGACGACAGCAAACATATTCAGGATGACAAACCTTAATTTCTCCAGTGGGTATGGGTTCACCAGTGCAGATGAGACTGCATACAAACACGTTGTCGTCCTTGGTTCGAAGTTAGCAGAAGACCTGTTCGGGTATAACATTGAACCTGTCGGGAAGACTGTTCGTTTCGAAGACATTACTTTCCGTGTTATTGGAGTTCTAGAACCGAAGGGTTCCGGAATGTTTAGTATGGACGGGTATGCACTGATTCCGATTTCTGTTGGACAAAAGCAAATTCGCGGTATTGATTATTATCAAGAGCTGAACATCCAGATTGATCCAACGTACGACACAGCGTTCGTCAAGACAAGGATTATCTCTATTTTAAGAACATCCCACCAGATTACGGATCCGACGAAAGACGACTTCATGGTTACATCTATGGACGAGACGCTTAATACTCTAGGTAATATCATGTCGATTCTCACCATATTCTTAGCCGCGATTGCTTCTATATCACTTATCGTTGGCGGCATCGGAATCATGAACATCATGCTAGTCTCTGTTACTGAACGCACTCGCGAGATAGGCCTTCGCAAGGCGGTCGGCGCGACGGATAACGATATCTTGCAACAATTTCTTATCGAGTCGGTGCTGCTAACCTTCGCGGGTGGTGTTATCGGCATTGCCCTCGGTGCTGGGGTTGTTGGCCTTGTGTCTTTTGTCTTGTCCAACTTCTTTTCTATCGGCTGGGTATTTGCTTTCCCGATCTCTGCCGTCATCCTTGGGCTCGCGGTGTCAGGTATCTCTGGTATCGCCTTCGGCATCTATCCCGCCCGCCAAGCCGCGCGCAAGAATCCTATTGATGCATTGCGGTACGAATAGGTAGCACATCACGTATACCCAGCACTAACTGTTAGTGCCCGGGGTATACTAAAGGGTAATGGGAATCAAGAAGCTTGAAGAAGAAGCAGAAGAATATTGGGAAAAACTAGGGCCTGGACTTACCACTGGCGCTGCCGATGATGACCCATCGGGCATAGCGACGTATTCACAGGCAGGTGCCAAATACGGACTTCAGCTCATCTGGACGGCGCTTTTTACATATCCATTCATGGCCGTGGTTCAGGAGATGTGTGCGCGCATTGGTCTTGTGTCAGGCCGCGGCCTCGCGGCGAACATTCGCCGTCACTATTCTACTCGCGCACTGTACGTGGTAACCGGGCTTCTCTTCTTCGCGAATACGCTCAACATTGCGGCAGATCTCGGCGCGATGGCGGCTGGGACTCAGCTCTTGTTCCCAATGGTCGGACTTGAAATATTTGTTGTTGGTTTTGCGTTGATGAGCTTACTGCTTCAGATATTCACCACCTATGCGCGCTATGCAAAATATCTGAAATACCTAACCCTCGCACTACTCTCGTATGTCGTCGTCGCTCTTTCAGTTGGGCTAGATTGGGGTGACGTCTTCAGTCATACGCTTATTCCATCTCTAACTTTCTCTAAAGATCAGATTTTCCTCGTGTGCGCCATACTCGGCACCACCATTTCTCCCTACCTCTTCTTTTGGCAGACATCACAGGAGGTTGAAGAAGAGATCCTACATGGCGAGACAACGATTCGGGCCCGGCAAGCACAAGTGAGCACACAATCTGTGCGCAATATGCGTACAGATGTGTGGAGTGGAATGGCCTTCTCGAACCTCATTACCTTCTTCATATTCGCTGCATGCGCTGGCACGCTCTACGTAAATGGCATCACGAATATTGCGACCGCCGATCAAGCGGCACTTGCACTCCGACCCTTTGGTGAATTCGCCTTTCTCCTCTTTGCTCTTGGCATTGTAGGGACAGGACTCCTTTCGATACCAGTGCTTGCTGGCTCCACGGCGTATGCACTGAGTGAAAGTTTCGGTTGGAAATTTGGCTTGTATCGGAAGTTGAAGCAAGCACACTCTTTTTACGGTGTCATTATTGTTTCAATGCTCCTCGGCATTGCCGCAAACTTCTTGCACCTGGATCCAATCAAAGGCCTTATTTATGCCGCTGTTGCAAATGGCATCATTGCGCCATTCATCTTATTTTTTGTGGTACGACTCTCGAGTAATAAACATATTATGGGTGAACATATTAATCATCCACTCATTTCAACTATGGGTTGGGTAACTATCGGCGTGATGGCGATCTCTGGTGTCGCCGCTATCATTTCGTTGGTATACTAAGATCATGGAACAAAAAACCATTTCAGAATGTATGGATCTCTCAGAGAAGGTCGCGATTGTGACGGGCGGTGCAATGGGGATTGGCTTTGCGATTGCGAGCAGGCTCGCAGAGGCAGGCGCAAAAGTACTCATTGCCGATAAAGACACCGCGGCCGCCGAGGCGGCCGCGGCAAAAATCAATGGCTCTACCGCATTCGCTGTTGATGTTTCTGATGAATCACAAGTTGAATCGATGATTACAAAAGCTGTGAGTGAGCTCGGCGGCGTGGATATCCTCATCAACAATGCAGGGATCTATCCCGAAGTATCGGTGATGGACGCATCACTCGCAGATTTTGAGAAGATTCTCGCGATAAATCTCAAAGGCGCATTCCTCTGTGCGCAAGCTGCGGCGAAGCAGATGATCGAGCAGGGCAGGGGTGGCTCTATCATCAATATCACTTCGATTGATGCACTCCACCCTTCTTCAATCGGCCTTGCATTCTACGATGCTTCAAAACACGGCCTCTGGGGCTTTACCAAAAATCTTGCGCTTGAGCTAGCGCCACATAAGATATGGGTAAACGCTATTGCGCCTGGCGGCGTCTCGACGCCCGGCACAGGGCTCGGGAAGCCGGTGGATCCAGCACTCGCGAAAATAATGGAACCTTTCATTGCGAAGATCCCTATGCATCGCATGGCAGATGCTGACGAAATTGCTAAGGTCGCGCTCTTCCTCGCCTCGGATCTCTCCTCCTATATGACTGGCTCACAAATTGTCGTTGACGGCGGTACTCTGCTTGCATAAAAGTCTCCTTATTGTATATTGAATGCATTGCCCGCAGGGCTTTTATTTTTTATGGAAATTCGTAACATCGCTATCATCGCGCACGTCGACCACGGGAAGACGGCGTTGACTGACGCCATTTTGAAGCAGACGCATGCCGCGGCTGAGGGCACCACGATGGACACCAACGCGCTTGAACGTGAGCGCGGCATCACTATTTATGCCAAGAATGCCGCAGTGGAGTATAAGGGTACCAAGATCAATATCGTGGATACCCCCGGGCATGCAGACTTCGGTAGTGAGGTTGAGCGTGTGTTGCGCTCTATTGATTCAGTACTTCTCGTCGTCGATGCTCAAGAGGGTCCTATGCCGCAGACGCGCTTTGTGTTGAAGAAGTCACTGGAGCTGGGCCTGAAGCCGATCGTCGTTCTCAATAAGATCGACAAGCCAGCAGCCGATCCAGCACGCTCTGAGGAACAAGTTCTTGAACTTTTCCTTGAGCTTGGCGCGACCGATGAGCAGTCTAATTTCCCAGTTGTGTACGCAATTGGGCGCGATGGTCGTGCGTCACTGAATCCCGATGATCTCCTCATGGGTGCGGAAAAGGATCTCTCACCACTTCTCGATCTCATTCTTGAGAAAGTGCCACCAGCAAATGCGGGTGCCGATGCAGCCGCGCCCCTCATGCTCCAGCCATTCAATCTCGCCTACGATAATTTCATGGGTCGTCTTGCGATCGGCCGCATCTATGAAGGAACGGTTCGCCCAAATCAGACTGTTTTTATAAAGAAGCCAGACGGCGAGACGCGCACAGGCCGCACCACGAAGGTTTTTACCTTCAAGGGTCTCGAGCGTGTCGAAGCAACAGAAGCGTTGGCTGGAGATATCGCTCTTATTGCCGGTTTACCTGACATCTATATTGGTGAAACAGTGACGACGAACGAAAGTGCGGCACCGCTACCGGCGATCGCAGTTGACGAGCCGACTATCGCACTCAACTTCGTTATCAATAATTCGCCGTTTGCGGGGCGAGAAGGGAAGTATGTGACCAGTCGTCAGATTCGCGATCGACTCGAGAAAGAACTTGAGGTGAACGTTGGTTTGAAAGTGGATTTTTCAGGCACCGACTCCTTCCATGTGTCTGGCCGCGGAGAGCTCCACATAGCGGTACTTCTTGAGAACATGCGTCGCGAAGGGTATGAGATGCAGGTCTCGCAGCCACACGTCATCATTCGTGAAGAAAATGGGGTGAAGCTCGAGCCGTTTGAAGAAGTCATTATTGATACCCCGTCAGAATTTCAGGGCGCAGTGATTGAGAAGTTGGGTCAGCGCGCATTCGTGCTTCAGAATCTCACGCAGCTCGGGAATATTGTGCGCCTCACACTCGAGGGCCCGACGCGCGGACTGCTTGGTTATAAAAACATGTTCATCATTGATACGAAGGGTGAGGGGATTCTCTCATCGCGCGTGATCGGCTTTAAGCCCTATGCTGGTGAGATTCGCCGTCGCATCGTCGGCTCGATGATCTCGATGGCAGCCGGCAAAGCGCTTGGTTACTCACTCTGGTCTCTGCAAGACCGCGGTCAGCTCTATATCAAACCAGCGACTGAAGTGTATGAGGGTATGGTCATCGGTAATACCTCAAAGGGCGAAGAGATGCTCGCAAACCCGACAAAAGGGAAGAATCAGTCAAACGTCCGCTCCTCGGGCATGGATGAAGCGCTCACGCTTGTGCCAATATTCGACCTCACGATTGAACGCGCTATGGAAATAATGTCGGATGATGAGTATTTGGAAATCACGCCGAAGTCGGTGCGTCTGCGTAAACAAGCTTTGACTCAAAACGATCGTGCCAAATCGCGTCGCTAAAAAAGAAGAGCCACAATGTCAAACACTCGGTGTTTGGCATTACGGCTCTTGTGGTAAGTGGCTAGATGACTGAGACGAGCGTCGCGATTTTGGGAACGTCGATGCGACTTGAGACTTCTTTGGAGTCAGCACAAAAGGCTCCGAGACCAATGATGTGTGCACCAAGATAGCGCACGACCTCAACGATCTCCTGTGCAGAGCCGTCGGAGTGCAGAAATTCTTCTACAACGAGGACCTTCTTGCCCCTGACGAGTTTTTCGTACTCAAACGAGGCGTGTCCGTGCAGAGCTTTCCAAATGCACCAAAGGATAGTTCCCATCCTCATTGACCTCTCGGCGTAGATTCCGGGCACTTTTCTTCCCGCAGAGGACAAGGTGAGGAAATAGGCAACCCACTGCGAGATAACCGCATTTCTTTCTGAGGCGGCAATAACCACCTCCACGCCGTCGTACTTGAACTTGTTCGCAATCGCATCGCACAAACTAAACATTGTGCTTGTGTGCAGATATACAACGCGTCTGTTGTATTTCATCGGATGGCCTTTTGTAACAGCCCCAATTCTGATGAGATCATTCAGCATGTCGCCCTCCTTCTTGTTTAGAATGTACAAAATAAACAGCCAGCCAACCCAACTGTTTTCTGAACTCACCTTAGCGGACATAGGACAAAAAAGCAAAAAGAAGAGCCAGCAACCTCGATAGGTTGCTGGCTCTTGTATACAAATCAAACGCCGTACGTTTCTTGGTACTTCAAGATTTTTTTTAGGGTTGCTCTCCTATTCTTATCTTTGGACACCTTGAGTATCGAGATAAGGTCTGTGAGAGTCGCGGCGGCGCATACGGGAATACCGTAATTCTTTTCGAATTCTTGCACAGCAGAAAGGTCAGTTTTTAAACCCCTCTCTTGTCGGTCGAAGCCAATCACGCACCCTACGGGGGTTCCACCGTTTGCGAGGACCAGCTCAACTGCTTCACCTGAAGATGATCCTGTGGTCATAACATCATCAATGATGAGAACATCTCTACCCTCCATGGGGTGTCCGATGATGATGCCACCTTCTCCATGATCTTTTGCTTCTTTGCGATTGAAGGAGTAGCCGATGTCAAAGTTGTTCTGATGCCACGACATCATTGCTATCGCCACCACAAGGGGAATACCCTTGTATGCAGGGCCAAAAAACACCTCTACCCCCATACTCCAATCCACGTCCATAATTGCCCCAAGATAAGCCTTCGCGAGCAAGTTTATACGTGCGCCGCTGTTGAACAGGCCTGAGTTGAAGAAGTAGGGCGAGATTCGCCCGCTCTTCAGTGCTCGTCCCTCCGGGACAAGCTCGAGGGCGCCAATCGCTAACGAGCTCCGAATAAATTCTCCTGCTGATTTCATTTTGTCTCCTTTTCGTTGAGTACTGCGTCAATTTCTGCTGCCATTTTCTTTGCCGCTTCGAAAGGATCTGGTGCCTCAATAATGGGACGCCCGACCACGATGAAGTCAGCTCCTGCTTTGACAGCTTCGTCCGCGGTCATTGTCCGTTTCTGGTCATCCGGTAAACTAGTCAGAGAACGGATTCCCGGAGTGACTTTTAACAAACCACTCAGTTCTTTCTGTTTACCGAGAAGTAGAAGTTCTTGCGGCGAGCACACGATGCCGTCGCATCCTGCGAGCTTCGCATTGCGCGCAAACTGCAAAACTTTTGCCTTGATAGGTCCGCCGAAGATCAGATGCGCGTTATTTTCTTCAAACGAAGTGAGCACTGTGACGGCCAGAACAATGGACTTTCCTTTGTTGGCGACAGCAGCCATCATTCCTTCGATACCAGCTGACGCGTGGAGATTAAACATCTTCACATTTAGCATAGCAACTGCTTTGGTTGCACCGCCAATCGTGTTCGGGATGTCATTAAACTTCCCGTCAAAGAACACTTCACCGCCGAGCTTATGAATGGCCTTGACGACCTGTGGGGCTCCCGCTGAGGTCAGTAATTCCAGCCCAACTTTGAAACATCCAACATACGGAGCAAGTTTTTCCACAAGATGCTTCGCCTTGTCTAAACTGTTTACATCTAACGCAACAATGATTCTGTCTTTCCCTGTTCTCATTTCTAACCTCCTTTTTAATCAACGAAATGTACAATTGCAACCCAGTTATCAGGGCTGACTACCGGAGAAGAGGTTAACAGGAATGTCAATAAATCGCAATGGTGCGGTATACTCTCAATTATGACTCTGGTTGAGTACAAAAAAGCCCTGTTACGTTTCGCGCCGCTCGAGAGTTTTGCGGCGGGATTAGAGCTGTCTGGCCAAGAGGTGAAGGCACTACGAGGGAAGCTCGGTTCTCTCGATGGTTCGCGTGTGGTGGTACGCGGAGGGGAGGCATTTATCGTCGGCATGACCATTCCGCCCTATCAGGCAGCCAATATGCTCAAGGGCTATGATGCAGAGAAAGCACGCCGGCTTCTGCTTAATAAAAAAGAGATCGCGATGCTCGCCGATGCAGAGTCCAAGAAGGGCTTGACAATTATCCCACTTGAAGTGTATACTTCTGGTAGGTTTGTGAAGGCGCGCATCGCTATCGTTCGCGGCAAAGACAAAGCCGATCATCGCGAAGATTTGAAGAAGCGCGATGCGACGCGCGAAGCAGAACGAGTCTTAAAAACTCGGTAGTCCCGAAAAGTTCAGAAGGTCTGCTTACTGCCTTCTGCAAACTGCTTTCTGTATTTTTCGGGGGTGACCGGCTTTGACGGTCTGTTCTTTGAAAGACGTGCGACGCAGTGCTCTCCCGCTAACACTTAAAACTGGCGGGAAATCAAACTTGCCAAGAACACTCTTGCAAGCGTGAAGTCTCCATACTTCGGTGTGTCTGACTTCGCGTTCGCCTACGCAGCCTAACGGCACACGCCTAGCGCGACGTCTCTCCTCTCGGGTTTCTACAGCCGGAGGCAGGGGCGGAATTATCTGTTGAATCGATGTCCGACCTCCCGCTCGGCACATTTAAATAAGGGATCGGGCAGGAATGGTTTCGTCTGCGTTCCTCGCATCCTGCCTTAAATCTAACGCTGACTATGCGTCGTAGAATCGCTTTCATAAACATTCTCGGACCGGGGTTCAACTCCCCGCGCCTCCACAAATTAGTGTTTTAGTGTTATGGTGAAGTATCTTTTATGGCAACTGCACCAGTAAAAAAACCAAAAAATAAGCCCACAGGGAACGGAAAAACTGTGCAGAAAAAGCGCGGCTGGCGCGCGTTCTTTGGCGGTCCGTCATTTCTTGGCAATCTCACAACCACCATTCTTATATTTCTTCTTCTCATGAGTGCGTATTCGCTCGTCGCGAGCTTCATGCAGCCAAGTAATGATGTACCACTTTCGGTTGTTGCGGCTGATGTTGCGGAGGGGAAGGTGAGTGCGATCATTGTGGGTGGTGATTCGCTCGATCTGACATACGTCGATGGGACGGTAAAAACTTCGCGCAAGGATCCTGTCGCAGGTCTCCCAGAGACGCTCGCGACCTATGGCGTCACGCCTGCAGAGCTCGCGAAAGTCGCGATTACGATACAAGGGCAGTCTGGATTTCAATTCTGGTTTCTCGCACTCGCACCAACTCTCCTGACTCTCCTCTTTGTCATATTCCTCTTTTGGTTTCTCTCGCGACAAGTAAAGGGCGCGGGGATGCAGGCATTCAGCTTCGGGCAGTCAAAGGCGCGCATCACCGATCCTGCCGATGTGACGCAACGCGTCACCTTCGCTGATGTTGCCGGTGCGCGCGAGGCAAAAGAAGAGCTTCTAGAAATTGTAGATTTCTTGAAGAATCCAAAAAAGTTTTTAGATATTGGCGCGCGCATCCCGAAGGGCATTATCCTTATGGGCGCACCGGGGACAGGGAAGACACTCCTAGCGCGCGCGGTCGCGGGCGAAGCTGGCGTACCGTTCTTCTCTATCTCGGGAAGTGAGTTCGTTGAGATGTTTGTCGGCGTCGGTGCCTCACGCGTGCGCGACCTCTTCCAGATGGCGAAGAAGGCGGCACCAGCGATCATCTTTGTTGACGAGCTTGACGCCGTCGGTCGTGTGCGTGGTTCGGGAATGGGCGGTGGTAATGACGAGCGCGAGCAGACGCTCAATCAGATTCTCGTTGAAATGGACGGTTTCGAACCCACTGAAAAAGTGGTGGTCATGGCGGCAACAAATCGTCCAGACGTTCTCGACTCAGCTCTACTTCGCCCCGGCCGCTTTGACAGGCGCGTTACCATTGACTTGCCCGATCGCCGCGATCGCGAAGAAATTTTGGGTATCCATGCGCGGAAGAAACCACTCGGGCCTGATGTTCGTCTATCGGTAATAGCAGAACGCACACCGGGTTTCTCAGGTGCCGAGCTTTACTCGCTCATGAATGAGGGCGCGATTCTCGCTGCGCGCGAGAGTCGTACTGAAGTGACTCAATACGATCTGATTCGTTCAATAGAAAAAGTGATGTTGGGGCCCGAACGCAAGAGCCACCTGCTCTCAAAAAAAGAAAAAGAAATTACTGCGTATCATGAGGCCGGCCACGCACTCGTTTCTTCTGTGCTGGAGCACGCTGATCCTGTGCACAAAATCTCTATCATCAGTCGCGGTCGCGCGGCTGGCTACACACTGAAGCTCCCGTTTGAAGATAAGAAGATGTTCTCAAAGAAACAATTTCTTGATGACATCGCAGCGACGCTTGGCGGATATGTGGCTGAGGAGATGCTTTTCAATGATGTGACGACTGGCCCATCCAACGACCTTATGGTCGTCACTGCCATTGCACGCGACATGGTGATGCGTTACGGCATGAGCGAGAAGCTTGGGTCGATCGCCTTTGGCGATCGGATGCTGGGGAACGAGCCATACTCAGACCGAATCGCCGCCGAGATTGATTCTGAAGTGACGCGTATTGTTGAAGAGGCTAAGGTACGAGCGAAGCAGGCTATCACCACGCATCGCGACGCGTTGGACGCGATTGCAAAAGAGCTTATTGAAAAAGAAACGGTTGAACGTAGCGAATTTGAGAAACTCCTCATAACAAACGGCATCACCCCCAAAAAGCGCGAAGAGGACCAGAGTGTTGTAGTATAAATTAAGTAGCCGCCCCTAGCTCAATTGGTTAGAGCACAGAGCTTATACCTCTGCGGTTCTTGGTTCGAGTCCAAGGGGGCGGACAAGTCGCAAGGGGCACCCTTGTAATTAAATTACAAGGGTGCCCCTTGCAGTTAATCAAGAAGGAGTTCTCTGATATTTTTTCGTTCAAGAATTTCTTCGTATTGCTCGTCCACGAAACTTTTGTAGGCTTCTTTATTTGGAAATTGACCGAGTACTGATTCGGGATCAATAAGATCGCCCTGCCGAAGTCCAATATAATCCGGATAACTGCTATAAACCCACGCGTCGAGAGTGTCTACTAACCCTGCCACTTTTGGATTTTGGTGTATGTATGCCGACAATGCGGCCATTTGATTATCTGACTCAACCGGAATGGCTTTAAATTGATCTTGGAACACGTGCCCGACATGGTCATACTTACGATTGAAATACATAGAATAACTCGTACACACCTTAAGCAAGAGGCTACTTAATGACACTTCTCCGCATTGTTCTACCTGCAAGTGGAAGTGATTTGGCATTAGACAGTAGGCAATAAGCGAGAAGTCGTCTGATTCAAATGGCGTAACTCGAATTGACGATGCAAGGGTGCCCCTTGTTTTACCGAGCAAGAGGCGAAGGCGCTTGAGAAAGTTCAAGTAATCTTGTTCATCACGAAAAATGTCCATTTTACCGTTTCCACGGTTATAGATGTGATAGGACGTGTCGGGAGCGAATTCTTTATAATCGCGTTTTCTCATAACTTATTTACTATCGTAACCTAACAAGGGTGCCCCTTGTAAGCTTGTGCAAGATACAAGGGGCACCCTTGCAATGCTTGCAACGGTTGATTTGATGATATTATTCTTCCCATGAGCCTAGAAGGACCGCAAAAGCCAGAAGCGCCAAAGGTCGAGAGTGTGCCAGAAGAAAAGAGTCTCGAAGAGCTAGAAAAAGATCTCTCACCAGAAACGATTGAGAAGATAATGGAGAAAGTGCAGGACATCAATAAAAAGGGAACAGCTTTTACTCAAATTAACGTAACCAGAGATGCTGGTGGCGGGGGTGAACATAGTCTAAAAAAAGAAGTTCTAGCGAAAATATATCGTGAAGGATTGCTGGGATGTCCAGATTTTACTTGGGGAAAGACAGAAATATCCAAAGAAAATTGGTCAAAAAATTTGAGGGATGGAGAGTCATCGGGCGGGAATGTTTTCTTCAATATTCTCGGGAGGATGGACGCATATAAATATGAACAACCCCAATCAATAAAAGACTCTCACTGGATGAGTCGTCGCAATCCAAATGTCTTTATAATTTTCGATCTATCATCGTTTTCTGAAAGGGTTGAGATGGGCAAAAGCAAAAGAGCTTCGGAATTATTTCCAGGCAAGAGTCGGACCTATCGTGCGATGGATAATTTGCATGGATTTCATGATGATCAATTGAATGAGGAAGGTGCAACCATCGTAACTAGCGAAGATGGTTTTGCCCTTAGTCATCGCTTAGCGCCACGCTATTTCCGCGGGATTGTTGGTGATTACGGAACTCTTGATGCTCAAATAGAGGCATACAAAGACAAACCTGAATTGCTGTTGCCCATTTATAATGAAGAAGGAGATCTTCGTTGGCCCAAGCAGATGAGTTATGAAGAAGTAAAAAAGTTTGTTGCGGAGAGAGATAAGGGGAAAGAAGAAACGGCGGAGTAAAAACAAGGGTGCCCCTTGCTGCAAGGGGCACCCTTGTTATCTTGTTTTCAAGCTCACTCCAAATGCATCTCTTTATCCGCAGTGGCAGCTCGGAGGAGAAGGACAGGGTGATTGTGGAGGTCGGGATCGGCGGCGACAAGAGTCGCCGCTTCGGTGCGGGCGGCTTCAACTAATTTTATATTTTTAAGCGCCTCCATCGCGATGTCTGAGACGCCCCACTGCCGCCCGCCAGCGAGCTCGCCCGCGCCGCGAAGCGCGAGGTCATATTCGGCGAGCTCGAAGCCGTTTTTTGCATTCTTAAATGCTTTCATGCGTTCACGTGTCGTATCGCCAGATGATTCTGGAAGGGCAAAACAATAGGATTGATACGTTGAGCGAATAACTCGTCCGCGCAGCTGATGCAGCTGCGCGAGCCCGAAGCGTTCGGCACCCTCGATGAGAATCACGGTCGCATTCGCGACGTTCACACCCACTTCAACCACTGACGTCGCGACGAGAATATCTATTTTACCTTTCTCAAATTCTCGCATCGTCTCTTCTTTTTCTGACGGCGTCATTTTACTGTGCAATATTCCTATTTCCGCCTCGGGGAATACGTCTTTTTGAAGGCGCGCCGCCTCGGCCTTCACTGATTTCGCGATGAGCGCGAGTTCTTTAGCAGGATCTGGTTCGTCTATTCTGGGGCAGATCACATAGGCCTGATGGCCGGCCGCGAGCTCGGCGCGCACGCGCTCGTATGCTCTCGCACGCTCTTTTGGCACAAGTATCTCAGTGATGACTGGCTTGCGTCCCACTGGCATTTCATCAAGAAGAGTTAAATCCAGATCGCCATAAAGCGTGAGCGCGAGTGTGCGCGGAATTGGCGTTGCGGTCATTGATAGCAAGTGTGGCGCAATATCACCCTTGGTCGCGAGCTTCTGTCGATGGATCGTGCCAAACCTATGCTGTTCATCAATAATCGCGTAGGCAAAATATTTAAAACTGACTGATTTTTCGACGATGGCGTGCGTGCCGATAACAATCGGTATTTCACCATTCGCTACCATCTTCTTAAACGCTACTTTTGAGAGTTTCGCAGATTCTTCATACCGCACTTTTGACGGGAACTTACGACATTCACTGCCGGTAATAAGACCAATGGGGATCGGATGGTCTTTAAAATAAGAAACAAAAGTTGAAAAATGCTGTTTTGCGAGGATTTCAGTCGGGCAGAGATAGGCAACCTGCAAAGTACCGGCAATTCTGCCTTTTGGCAGAGATGTCGCTACTAAATAGGCAGTGGCGGCTGCGACAGCGGTCTTGCCGCTACCCACATCGCCTTCAAGAAGTCGCAACATCGGACTTGATTTTTCAAAATCGCTCACGATAGCTTCAATCGCGTGCATCTGCGCGGCGGTAGCAGGGAAGGGGAATGAGGCAATAAAATCAGCGAGTTTAGAACGATCGACGGCGACGGGCAGCGCCTTTTCAGAGAGTAGGAGGCGACGGCGTTGTTGCATCACTATCTGGAGCGCGAACACTTCTTCAAAGGCGAATCGTTTGCGCGCTGCCGTTGCGTCCGAAAGTTTTTTTGGTGCATGTATAAAAACAATCGCAGAAGAGAGCGAGGGGAGATTGTAGCGTGCGAGAATTTCAGCTGGAATCGGGTCTTCAATTTGTTCGTGCACTCCCGCCTCAAAAATCTTTTTTACCGCATGTAAGAACCAGAGCGAAGAGACTCCCTGGCTCTCCGGATATACTGGAAAGAGTCCCGGAGCCGAAGCCGAGGAGACACCTCTCTCACGCGAGGAGTCACCTCGGCTCTGGGACATCGGATGTCCTCCGATGACTTGGACATCCGATGTCCTAACATTCTGATTGAATAAAGAATTATGCACTGCGTCTGGAGCTATTGGCGATTTATCGATCGTTGGGTTCGCCAAATAAATCTTCGCTCCTGCTCCTGCCACCTTCCCACTCACTTTAACCACCATCCCATCGTGAAGAGTCTTCGCGATATAGGGCTGGCTGAACCACATCATCTTAATCTTCCCAGAGGCATCTTCGAGCCATGCCTCGGCGATCGGTCGACGGCTCTTCCACGTCTTCCTGATATCAGGCTTCCTGATGGTGCCATAGAGCGTTACCTCGGCGCCTGCTGCTATCCCAGCAATCGTTCCCGTTGCACCCGCGTTCTCGTAGCGCGCGGGGAAGTGGTAGAGCAGATCACGAACTGTGCGAATCTTCAGCTTATGCAACGCCCGCTTCTGCTCCGGCTTGAGCCGAGTAAAGTGCTTTTCTATCAGATCACCAGGAGTCATTATTCGTAGTATACTAGCGTACTACTACTATTATGGACACCAAAACCAAAAAGATACTTGCCACTTACAAGAAGCAGGGTGCACGTGTAGAGACGAAAGCGCGGGTGAAGCTATGCGAGAAGAAGGATTTTTCGCTCTGGTATACGCCAGGTGTCGCCACGGCTGCCTTGCACCTCGCGAAACACCCCGAGGATGCGCGACTGATGTCTGTGAAGAAAAATAGTGTCGCAGTCATTTCAGATGGCTCGGCCGTGCTTGGTCTAGGCAACATCGGCCCCTATGGCGCTCTGCCCGTGATGGAAGGGAAGGCACTTATTTTTAAAGAAAAGGCAGGCATTGATGCGTGGCCGATTGTTCTTACAACACAAGATTCAGAAGAAATCATAAAAATCGTAAAGGCGATCGCGCCAGCATGGGGTGGTATCAATCTTGAGGATATTGCGGCGCCGCGTTGTTTTGCTATTGAAAAGCGGCTTGTTGATGAACTCGCGATACCTGTGATGCACGACGATCAACATGGCACAGCGATTGTTGTCCTTGCCGGACTCATCAACGCAACAAAGGTAGTAAAAAAGAATTTCAAGAAATTAAAAGTGGTGATAAGTGGTGCTGGCGCGGCAGGTACTGCGATCGCGAAGCTTCTTCTGGCAGCTGGGATTACAGATATCGTTCTTCTTGATCGCGAGGGCACGATTTACAAGAAGCGTGCCGGTTTGAATGTGCACAAAGCCGAACTCGCTGTGCTCACGAATCCTCGCATGGTGGTGGGCGGTCTCGCCGAGGCGATGCAAGGTGCAGATGTTTTTATTGGTGTCTCGGGGAAGGGTTTGCTCAAGAAAGAACATGTTGCATCGATGGCTGATAATGGAATAGTTTTTGCGATGGCGAATCCTGATCCAGAGATTCTGCCAGAAGAGGCAAAGGCGGCAGACGCGGTAGTTATCGCCACCGGCCGCTCTGATTACCCGAATCAGATCAATAACGCGCTCGTATTCCCAGGTATCTTCCGAGGCGCGCTCGATAAGGGCGTCAAAAAGATTACAGAAAACACCAAGTTACGTGCCGCTCGCGCGCTCGCGGCGCTCGTCTCAAAACCTACGGCTCTCAAGATTATCCCCGATCTGCTCGACTCGCGGGTGGTTAAGGCCGTTGCGCGCGCCGTGCGTTAAATCCCTTCTGGGGTATAATAAAAGGTATGTCTACAACAACCACAATCATTCTTATAGCAGTCGCCGTTATCGTGCTCTGGATCGTGTTCGCCTTTAATCGCTTAGTGCTGCTTACCAATCGTGCAAAGGAGGCATGGGCTGATATTCAAGTGCAGTTGAAACGCCGCTATGACCTCATCCCGAATCTTGTCGAGACGGTGAAGGGCTATGCAGCGCACGAGTCGAGTGCGTTTGAGAATGTGACCAAAGCGCGTGCGGCCGCGATGGGCGCAACCGGTACTGCCGATAAAGCACAGGCAGAGAATCAGCTCTCGGGTGCACTCAAGACACTCTTTGCTGTTTCTGAAGCGTATCCGGACTTGAAAGCAAACCAGAACTTCATGCAGCTGCAACAAGAAATCAGTGACACTGAGGATAAGATTCAAGCTTCTCGCCGCTTCTACAACACGACCGTAATGGCACTCAACACCACCGAGCAGTCATTCCCAGGCAATATCATCGCTTCATCATTCGACTTCAAGCCGATGGATCTCTTCGAGCTCACTGCTGCTGATGCGGCAGCTGCTGAGCCAGTGAAGGTGCAGTTCTAGCTGTATGAGCATTGAGAAGCTAAAATTCGGTGGACCACCCACGACTCCCGAAGAAGAAAATGAATTTGTGCTTGATCGCAATAAATATTTGCTTGAACATATTGCACATCAAGAAGAGCAATTGGGCATCGATCATCTGACAGGATTGAAAAACCGTAAGGCATTTGAGAATGAACTAGAGAAGTCACTCAAAGCGATTCGCGAGGGTGGGGAACCACAGCGCAAGAAGAGCGAACCACTCGAAGAAATTTCTCTTATCTTTGTTGATCTTGATAACTTCAAGCAAGTGAATGATACTCATGGTCATCTCGAAGGTGATAATGTATTAAAGAAAGTCGCAGAGATCTTGGCAACATCGGTTCGTGAGGCAGACGTAGTGGCGCGCTTTGGCGGGGATGAGTTTTATGTACTCTTGCCGCGTGCAAATGAAAAAGAAGGAAAAGTCGTTGCGGACAAGATACGAATAAATCTAGAGAACGATGACAAACTCACTGAGTTTAATGTCACCGCAAGTATCGGAGTCTCATCGGCGGATGTAGCGAATCCACTAGACCCAGAGAGTCTTATCCAACGCGCTGATGCAGCTGCTTATGTTGCAAAAGGCAATGGGAAGAATCAAGTCGTGGTACATAATGGAGATGGAATATGAATCTCTATGCCGAACGTGCGAGTAACGTCCGCCGGACCTGGGCGCTCATCCTCGGGTTTGTTGTTGTCGTCATGGCAGTTGGATATGCCATTTCTTGGTATTACGGAAATCCGACAATTCTCTTCTTCGCAGCAGTCATCGCTATTGCAACCAACTTCTACGCCTACTGGCAGTCAGACAAGCTCGTGCTCTCACTCAATCATGCGCGACCGGCCTCACGTGAAGAATTCTTTGACTTCTATACCGTCACCGAGAACCTCGCAATCACGGCGGGGCTGCCGAAGCCGAAGCTCTATGTGATTGACGATCCAGCACCAAATGCCTTCGCGACTGGTCGCGATGAGGATCATGCGGTGGTATGTGCGACAACCGGACTGCTCGCAATGATGACGAGAGCTGAGATAGAGGGCATCATCGCACATGAGCTCTCGCATATCAAGAATCGCGACATACTCCTGATGACTGTGGCGGTGGTGCTTGCTGGATTCGTCGCAATCGTTGCGAACATCTTCTTGCGCGTCTCATTTTGGGGCGGCGGGCGAAGTAATAATGATCGTGAAGGGGGCAACGCGCTGATCATGATTCTCGCGGTCGTTGGTATTGTCCTCGCGCCTATTGCTGCTAAGCTCATTCAGCTCGCCGTCTCACGCCGTCGCGAATTTCTCGCCGATGCTTCGGGGGCGCTCCTCACGCGTTATCCAGAAGGACTTGCTTCGGCACTCCAGAAGCTCGGCAGTTACCAGGCGCCAATGAAGAGTGCGAATCTCGCCACGGCGCATCTCTTCATTGGCGATCCATTCGGAGTGAAGTCCACGGGTAGTGCTGGCTGGATCGAGAAGCTCTTCTCTACCCATCCACCAATCCCAGACAGAATAAAAGCACTTCTCAATACAGGAGCGCAGTAAACGTTTTTCTGATATAACAGAGCGAACGGAGGCGTCGCATAGCGGTCTAGTGCGCACGCTTGGAAAGCGTGTGTGGGGAAACTCACCGAGAGTTCGAATCTCTCCGCCTCCGCATTTTGGCTGTGATATAGTCTGTGGCGGAAGGAGGTTGGGTACAAGGAAGCACACAATGCTATACCGAAGTGTAGATGTGGCGAGGAGATTGTGGTAATTGGTTTTCGCAAAAAGTCGGTCAAGCATCGAGAAGCTACATACGTTCAGTGCGAGAACAAGAGTTGCGGGAAACAATATCGAATAATCTGTTATTTGGGAGAAATATCGGTAAAACAAAAGCCGACATATCCAGAAAAGCAGGTTATAACCAAACAGATTGTTCACTGGCCAAAGGTAGTCTACTCAAGTTAAATAAGAATCACTTTTATTGGGCGCGGACCAGAGGATCCGCGCCCTTCTTAATTTTTGGTATATACTCTGTAAGAAATAGTTTACTGATACGTAATAACAAAGAAATGAGCATCACTGAAGATAATCTGAAGCGTTTGAATGATATCCAGAAGATAGCCAGTATCAGCAACACCGACATGGCGGTGTTGCTTGACCCTGTGCAGGTTAACTACACCGAGCTGAGTATTAAGGGAAATCGCTATCCGGCGTGGCGGATTGTCTACAATAGAGCTCTTGGTCCAGGCAAGGGCGGTATTCGCTTCCATCCTGAAGTAGACGAAGACGAGGTGAAGTCTCTCGCTTTCTGGATGGCATTGAAGAATTCTTTGGCAGACATCCCATATGGTGGTGCGAAGGGAGGTGTTTGTTTTAATCCAAAAGATGCTGATAAGGCGGAGCTTGAGGAGGTGAGTCGCAAATATATTCAGGCATTTCATACCTATCTTGGGCAGGACAAAGATATCCCAGCTCCTGATGTCTATACCGATAGTCAGATCATGTCGTGGATGCTTGATGAATTTGAAAAGCAGGTTGGGCATCATGAACCAGGCATGATCACCGGCAAGCCGGTTGAGCTTGGCGGTATCGCGATGCGCGGCGACGCGACAGCGCAGGGAGGTTATTTAATAGCGAAGAAGATGGTGGAGACATTTTTGGCGGGCAAAAAGAACCTAAGTGTCATTATTCAAGGGTTTGGCAACGCTGGGCTCTATATGGCAGAGAAGCTACATCAAGACGGCTTTAAGATCGTCGCGGTCTCTGACAGTAAGGGCGGTATCTACGATAAAAAAGGTCTGAATATTCCTGGGCTTATCGAATGTAAGAGAAAAGGTCGGCAGGTCTGCGAATATGAGGCAGGAGAAAAAGTCACCAATGCCGAGCTGCTTGAGTTGCCAGCTGACATTCTGGTGTTAGCGGCCTTAAGCAATCAGGTAACTAAAGCAAATGCAGGAAACATTCAAGCAAAGTACATTATTGAATTAGCCAATGGCCCAGTTGATTATGATGCCGATGGCATTCTAGAAGCAAACAAGAAAGTGGTGATCCCGGATATCCTCGCAAACTCTGGCGGCGTCATCGCAAGCTATTTTGAATGGGCGCAGAATCGCACTGGGCAGATTCTCGAGGAGGATTACTTGCGCAGCTTGCTAGAAAAAAAGATGAAGGACAATTGGCAGCGGATGTACGAAGTATTCCAAGAGAAGAAGGGAAGTGTCACCCTGCGCCAAGCGGCCTATATCCTCGCCGTCAACCGTATTCTCTCCGCCGAAAAACTCCGCGGCCGGATTAAATAATTGTGATATAGTAAGGGAGGAAAGGAGGTGGTAAAAGTGAAGACAATAGTTTTTGACAACCTGCGCGATGTGAAGACAGGAAAAGTCCTGAAGGCACAAGTAAGCAATGCTCAAGCAAAGGAGCTTGCCGCAATTGCTCAAATGGCCCGGAGGTCGTCACAGGAATTCCTCTCATACGGATTCGCCCGTAACTAGGATTGCAGGAAGGGATTGGCAGTGTGCCAATCCCTCTGTTTTTATTTGAGCAAGGGTAGTCCTTGCTCAGGGTTTAATCCTCAGTGCCGAAAAACTCCGCGGGCGAATAAAAGAATAGCCACTTGAAAACTTCCAAGTGGCTAAGACTGTTATGCTGGCGTTCCGTTAGTAGACGGGAGGGCAGGACATCCGGACGTACCGTTCTCCAACCTGTACCTGAACGTACCGACCTGAGTATGGATCCCATCGCATTCCCCACACGGGAACCAGGGTCAGGCACATTGCTGGTTGTCGCACCGGCGCCACATAGACTGGTTGCGGCTGGGACATCGCGAGGCCGAATAAAGCCCCGAGTCCAAGTCCCAAACAGATACCCTCACCGCTTCCTCCGAATCCACCGCGTGCTGAAGCCGACATCGGCGCAGCGAGCGTCACTAACACCAAAAAACAAACTAAAAACCTCTTCATAACGCACCTCCTATTTTTTCAATGGGTTATTTACTGTATTTACAGAACTTACTACCTGCTACCAGTATACACCCACAAGGTCAATTTGTCAAGTGCTCGAAAAACAAGTAGAATACATGAGTTATGAAGAGATATCTTTATGAAGGATTGCTGATAGTTATGATAGCGATTATCGCGATTTCGTTTGTTTATAAAACATTACCGACGCCGACGGCGGAGTTCGGTGGGGTGTCCTTAAGGATCGAGTATGCGACGTCAACGGTGGCTCAGGAGAGAGGGTTAGGAGGTCGTGAGAGCATACCAAAGGACTACGGAATGCTCTTCGTATTTCTACTGGATGGCAAATATGGTTTTTGGATGAAGGATATGCTCGTACCCATTGATATCTTCTGGCTTGATGATAAAGGACAAGTCGTCTCTATTGCAGAAATCGTTGCCACATCAAGTTATCCAAATGTCTTTTATCCATCGGTGCCGGCACGATATGTCCTTGAGACCGTTGCAGGATTCGCCCGCGCACATAACGTTGCGACAGGCACACTACTCTTGTTGAAAAACTCCCCAAGCATTTCAGAGTAACGCTGTCCACAGGGCATTTCCCACATACAGGAGTAAACTTATCAGTAAGAAGTACGAATTATTAGAGGATAACTTAACTGCCCCGTTCATGCCAAAAACAGCTCACGTTTCCGTTCGAGTAAAATCAATTCCTCCTGCTGTTCACGCACCTGAGGCACCAATCTCAAAAGAAACACGACGTTATCGCGAAATGATTCCGCAGATAGAAAAACGCGATGGACGACTCGTCCCATTTGATTTTGATAAAATTGTTACCGCTATATGGAAGGCGATGATCGCGGCAGAGGAGGGAAGTCAGGATGATGCAGTGCTCGTGGCGCATCAAGTCGCTGGTGAGCTGGGGCGGTTTGCGAAAAAATATAAGAACTTCCTCCCGACCGTTGAGGGTCAGCAGGACTCAGTAGAGAAATATCTCATCCTCAATGATTATGTGAAGACGGCAAAAGCCTACATCCTCTATCGCGATAAGCGTGCACAACTGCGTGCGTCGCATATCGAGATTCCAGAACATGTACGCAAACTTGCTGCGGAGAGTAAAAAATATTTTGAAGGCAATTCACTCGGCGAATTTGTCTATCTGCGTACGTATGCAAAATGGATTCCTGAAGAAGGTCGTCGCGAAACATGGGTAGAGACCGTAGATCGTTATATCAGCTTCATGCGCGAGAATCTCGGCAACAAATTAACTGAAAAAGAGTATGCCGAAGTGCGCATGGGTATTTTGAAACAAGAAGTAATGCCCTCAATGCGACTTATGCAGTTCTCTGGAGACGCAGCACGTCGATGCAATACCTGCGCCTATAACTGCACATTCACCGCGCCGGTGAAGCTTGAAGACTTCGCTGAGATCATGTACCTCTCTATGCAAGGATGCGGTGTCGGCTTCGCAGTCGAGAGCCAAAATGTTGAACAGCTCCCGCAGATCATGAAACAGAAAGGGCAGAAGCTCCAGACGCACATCATCGCTGATTCAAAAGAAGGATGGTGTGATGCTCTAACTCTCGGCCTCCAAACATGGTATGCCGGTAAAGATATAAGTTTTGACTTCTCACAGATCCGCCCAGCGGGTGCTCGTCTTAAGACGATGGGAGGGAAGGCGAGCGGTCCTGAACCACTCCGTTCTCTCCTCTCGTTTGCTCGAGAGCGTGTACTCGCACGCCAAGGCCGTCGCTTGCGCACCATCGATGCTCATGATGTCATCTGCAAGATCGGTGAATGTGTCGTGGCGGGCGGTGTTCGTCGCACGGCCATGATCTCACTCTCCGACCTCGATGATGTCGAGATGCGCGATGCTAAAAAAGGTCAGTTCTATATGACTGATCCACATCGCTCGATCGCGAACAACTCAGCCGTGTACGAGATGCAGCCAACCAACTCCGAGCTTATGGACGAATGGGTCGCACTTATGAAGAGCGGTTCTGGTGAGCGCGGAATCTTCAATCGTGGATCACTCGCAGTCACCATGTCCAAACGGCGTGTAGAATACTTTAAAAAAGTCGGCTTTATCGAAGAAGACGGCATCGTACACGGATCTATTGGTGCTAATCCGTGTGCCGAGATCATTTTGCAGTCAAAGCAATTCTGTAACCTTTCAGAAATTATCGCGCGTGCACACGACACCGAGGCATCACTCATCCGAAAGGCGCGCCTCGCAGCAATTCTCGGCACGTATCAGTCAACACTCACGAAGTTCGGCTACATTTCTAAAGAATGGACAGACCATTGCCGTGCGGAACGTTTGCTAGGTGTCTCTATTACTGGTCAGTGGGATTCACCTGTCGCGCGACAGCCAGAGGTGATGCGTAAAGTTCGTGATATGGCGATTAAGACAAACGCAACCTATGCGAAGCGCTTCGGCATTGAGCGATCAATGGCGGTAACGGCAGTGAAACCATCGGGTACCGTCTCACAGACCTTTAACTGTGCATCAGGTATTCATCCACGCCACGCACCCTACTATATTCGTCGTGTTAGGATTAGTGTGACTGACTCATTATTTAAATTGATGCGCGACCAGGGCGTGCCGTGTTATCCAGAAGTAGGGCAATCAATGGAGGAGGCAAATACATTCGTGTTTGAATTCCCGGTTAAGGCACCCGATCACTCAAAGGAGGCACGATTTAAGGATGATCTGACAGCGCTCGCCCAGCTTGAGTATTGGAGACAAGTGAAGCTGAATTACACTGAACACAATCCTTCGGCGACAATATCGGTGAGCGAGGACGAGTGGATCAGTGTTGTGGATTGGATTCAGAAGAATTGGGATATCATCGGCGGACTATCCTTCCTCCCACGCGCGAATCACGTTTACCGCCTCGCGCCCTATGAAACGATTACAAAAGAAGAATATGAAGAGCGTATGAGTCGCTTCCCGAAAGTGGATTATTCAAAACTCGTTGCCTATGAGCTTCATGATGAGACAGAGATGAAGAAAGAACTTGCCTGCGCCGGCGGCACGTGCGAAGTCATATAAGCAATCGCCCGCGCAGGAGCGCGGGCGATTGCATCTTTGTGGACTGAGCCGATAAGCCGAATTCTGTCGTGAGCGATCATTTATCTGAGACGTTAATTACTCAACGCCTTAAGCGGCACTCCCGTCACACTCGAAGTGTGGTCGGGCACGGCCTTGCATACGGGTAAGGATTTAGTCGTTGCATTCCCATCTCGCGACGGGCGTATTCCACGAGGGAATTCCTTCACTTTCGCTCAGGACGTTTCTGTGGTCACCTCTATCCTCACGGACGACGGGCGTTACCCGCTACCTATTTTCCCGCCTTACGGCAGGAGTATGTTCGGACTTTCCTCCCGCCACAACTTCGCAGATGTTGGCGGGCGATCGCTTAGTTCAGTCCGGGCACATTATACCACATCTATATTCCGTAAGGTGTCACTTTACGCCTGACGTAAAGTGACACCTTACGGCCTTACGGAAGATTAGAATCAGCGTAATACTGTCGTGCTTCTTGCAGCATCTTTTGTATCCGAACAGTATGCGTTATGGAGAATACTTCTGCATCCAGGATGGGTCTGGTCGATGGGTGTGCACCAGTATGGGCACCAAGACTTGAGTATGGATAAGCTGCAATCTGTTCTCCCAAGAATTGAGGGTCCACAACCTGGTTAGTTTTCCACCCAGGTTCATAGAGAGCTGCTGGATTGCAGTGAACATAGTTAATGAGGTGTTGGAAGTAACGGTCGTTAGATACATGAAGGGATCGGAATGGCTTTAGGAAGAGGTTTCCAGTCCTCTCATGCCGTGCATTAAAATACAAAGTATAGGATGTTCCGATTTTTCGCATAAATGCGGTGATACCTCCCTCCGAGATCTCCTTCAGCACCAGATGGAAGTGGTTAGGCATCAGGCAGAACGCTCCAATGGCGACCAATTTCTTGCCGCGGGGAATCTTTAATATTTCTTCAAATTTATATGTGCCGATATCTTCACGCCGGAGAGGGAACTCATCATTTGCCAAGTAAAGGAGTTCGAGAAAGCGATGATAATCCCTGGTATCTTCAAACACGGTACGCTTTTCAATACCACGGTTGTAGCAGTGGTACCACTCGCCGACAGCAAACGGGGCATCTCTCTTTGTCATATGTAATGAGCTAATACTAGCATGCCCTAGAGGGAAACCGTAAGGTGTCACCTTACGGAGCTGGGGAAATACCAAAAACCGTAAGGTGTCACCTTACGGAAAGGTGGGGAAAAGGCATATGCAGGGAAGATAGCGGGCTATACTGACAATATTATTACTGAACAGTAGAAATTCCCATGTTTCAACAACAATCAACAACCGTCCCATCGTTCGATTCAAATCGGTATAGCCCAGAACAGGTTACTCAAAGCAAGCCGCGTCGTTCACTTGAGAATACGAGCATTTGGGCGCTTATCGCCACAATTATAGTGTCCATATTTATTTTTGTCCCGTTCTCAGCAGTTCCACTCATAACAGCAAAGACCTATCTACTCGCCGCTGGAGCGCTCATCACGCTTGCGCTCTACATACTAGCGCGTCTTGCGCGGGGTAATATCATCCTACCGCCAGGCATCCTTATTGGCGCACTCTGGTTGCCAGTGATTGCATATGCACTCTCGTCCGCGTTTTCTGGAGTGTCGATTGCTAGCGCAGTGTGGGGTTCATCACTTGAGGTTGATACGCTCGGCTTTATGCTTGTTGCAGCGGTCCTTGGCACTCTAACAGCACTCGCATTGCGTCGCTCTGAACACTACAACCTCTTTCTGCGTGGGGGAGCTTTTGTTTTCGGGATTGCTGCCATTCTCGAAACACTCGTCGTCATTGGCGGACAATTCTCGTCAACGATTTCACCAGAGTTTTCAATCGTTGGTTCCTTCCAAGATCTCGCTTTTCTTCTCGGGCTTGGAGTCGTGTGCGTCCTCATCACATTACGATTTCTCGAGCTTCAGCAGCGTACGCATCGCGCCCTTATTGCGTGTGGTGTTCTGGCGCTCTTCATTCTCGCCATCGCAAACTCCTTTATAGTTTGGGTGTTGATTGCATTAGTATCACTCGGTCTCTTCGTAGAAGCAGTGATGCAACGCGGACCGAAGTCCTCTGACACTGATCTTGATGAAGTAAGTACCGTGGATGAAATGCCACTCGAGATAGATGAACCAAATCATTCACTCGTTCTCCCACTCTTTGTCCTCGCGGTATCGCTCTTCTTCCTTATCGGGGGAACGCTTGGTAGTGCTCTCGCGAATGCTCTCCACGTGAACGTGCTCTCGGTGAGTCCTTCATGGCAGTCAACGTTTTCTGTTGCGCGCAACGCCTATACAACCTCGCCTATCTTTGGCACTGGTCCCGGCACGTTCGGAGTTGAGTGGCTCAAGTATCGTGACGTATCCCTGAATTCAACTATCTTCTGGAATGTTGACTTCTCATCTGGTATTGGATTTATTCCGACTTCGTTCGTGACAACTGGTATTGTGGGAATACTTGCGTGGGTCACGTTCCTCACTGTTCTTATCGTGTTCGGTCTACGTATGCTTATCCTCCGTGCGCCACAAGACGCGTTTATTCGCTACATTGCGATACTCTCGTTTGTTGCAGCATTCTACCTCTTCATTATTGCAATATTCGGTTTGCCGAATTCGGTTACTCTAATGCTCGCTTTCGTCTTCACGGGTCTATTCATCTCTACCATGCGCTTTGCCGCTAGAGGTCGACAGTGGGGCATCATATTCTCACGAAGTCCACGGATTGGTTTCGTGATCGTTTTCTCACTCACACTCCTCTTGCTCGCATCAGTTGTTGCCGCCTATGCGCTGGTAGGTCGTTCTATTGCTGCCGTTGAACTCTCAAACGCCGGTGCAGCATTCGCTGCTGGGAATCTTGATGCGGCTGATGCTGCGGCGCGAAATTCAACAGCATTCGCACCGAGCGCAGCTGCCTATCAAATTGAGTCAGGCGTTGCGAACGCGCGTCTCAATCAAATAGCAGCTTCTTCAACAATGCCTGCAGCCGCAGCACAGGCCGCATTCCAAGCGGCACTCTCGTCAGGCATAAACGCGGCATTAACCGCGACCAGTCTCGCCCCTTCTGACTATCAGAATTGGCTCGTCCTGGGAAATCTATACGCCCAAGCAGTGCCACTTGGAGTTTCTGGTGCCTACGACAATGCTAAGACAGCGTACGACAAAGCAAAAGCACTTAATCCGACAAATCCACAAATTCTCTATATCCTCGCGCAGCTCGATATCGCAAACAAAAACACCAAGGCAGCTCAAGAAGATCTGAAGGCCGCTATAACACTGAAGCAGGACTACACGGCCGCTATCTTCCTCCTCTCAAGACTTCAGGTGCAGGACGGTAATGTGAAAGAGGCACTTACCTCCGCTCTAGCGGCTGCCTACTTCACGCCGAATAACCCAGATATTCTCTTCCAAGTTGGCATCCTCTATGCGGCACAAGGTGATCTCGCAAATGCTATCGCCGCACTCGGGGCGGCAGTGACTGCAAACCCGCAGTTCGCGAATGCGCGTTATTTCCTCTCAGCGGTCTATGCGAAACAGGGCAATATGCCACAAGCACTCGAACAAATGCAGGCAATCGCCGCAATGTCGAGCGAAAATGCGACAGCAGTTGCTTCTCAACTGGCCGAATTAACCGCTGGGAAGAATCCATTTCCAGCAAATCTCCTCTCCGCATCTCCAACCACGGTTAATCAATAAGCTAAAATCTATCCCTATCCTCACTCGCTTGGTAGTAACAATTAGGATAATATAGAGTGATGGTTCGACGAATCTTCGAGCGCATCGCGGCACCAATACGCGGCCTGCATCAGGCCGCGTATTTGCTGGCCGGACTCACGCTTGCTTCTCAGGCTCTCGCGCTCTTGCGCGACAGGGTATTTGCACATTCTTTTGGTGCAGGGCAGGTGCTCGACCTCTACTACTCAGCATTTCGTGTGCCAGATCTTGTCTTCGCCCTTGTATCCTCGCTTGTGAGCGCGTATGTCATCATTCCACGCATTACTGGAATGGATAGGGAAGCGACGCGTCGGCTCCTATCCGAATCAGCAACATTTCTATTCGGTGTTGGCGGTTTGATCTGCGTTGCCCTCGCTATCTTCATGCCTCAATTCTTAGCTCTTCTGTATCCAAATCTTGTTGCTTCTCCGTACCAGTCCGATTTCATTCTTCTCGGACGTATCTTATTGATACAACCAATTTTGTTGGGACTTTCTGGTGTGTTCTCGAGCGTAACGCAGGTGCATCGGCGCTTTATGCTCTTCGCCACATCGCCAGTTCTATATAACCTCGGCATTATTCTCGGTGCAGTTTTGCTTTATCCATACTTTGGTTTGCCTGGAATAGGAATGGGCGTCGTGATTGGCGCGATTGCCTATCTCGCCGTCAATATTCCTGTGCTTATAGAAGCGGATGTTGTGCCACACTTCCGTATACCGAGCTTCGCTATTATGGTGCCGGTCATTCGAGACTCTATTCCTCGCTCGCTCGCGCTTGGTATGGGCTCAATTACCGCACTTTTCTTAACATCATTTGCTTCTAGGATTGGCTCAGGATCGGTCTCTGTATTCACTCTTGCTAGTAATCTCGAGGCGGTTCCGCTCTCGCTCATTGGGGCTTCGTATGCCATTGCAGCGTTTCCTGCACTTTCTGAGGCATCAGCTCTTGAGCGACGTGAGGAGTTTACCAATATTCTATCTGCGAGCGCACGGCATATTATCCTCTGGTCCGTTGTTTCGCTCGGCCTCATCACGGTCCTGCGTGCGCATATCGTGCGCGTGATTCTTGGAACGGGTGCCTTTGATTGGGACGCGACACGACTCACTGCAGCACTTCTGGCCATTCTTGCAGTTGGGCTTGTCGCACAAGGGCTCGTGCTCCTATTCTCACGTGCATTGTATGCAGTACGCCAATCATGGCGACCGCTCGCGTATCAATCTGCAGGAGCATTACTCACCGTATTTCTCGCTGTACTGTTTCTTTCTTTTCCGCCTGCAGGAATGCCTGCTTCGCTTGCCGCTCTCTTGCGCGTCGGTGATGTACCGGGGACGGCCATCCTACTTTTAGCACTTGCGGCAACACTCGGCCAGATATTCTTAGCCGTTCTTTCTCTCGTGGCGCTTCGCAGTGTCTCTCCAGCTCTCGCGCGTACACTTGCACGACCGCTCCTTGACGGCTGTATTGCTGCAATCGCTGGCGGCGCGGCGGCATATGTAACCCTCTCCTTTGAAGGTGGCATCGCACCACTCACAACACTTGCATCAGTCCTCACACAAGGGTTGGTTGCTGGGGTGGTCGGTCTTATTGCGGCGGCGTTCGCACTCTATCTCACCCAGAACGAAGAATTTCGTATCGTAGTCAATGCCATCAGTAAGCTCATCCGTACACCGAGCGAACGCGCCGCCGCTCTTGTTCCGTCTGCTGGAGAACCACCAAAACCGTGAACTCTGAAAATATTCGCAATTTTTCTATCGTCGCGCACGTTGACCACGGCAAATCAACGCTCGCTGACCGACTCCTTGAACGCACGGGAACAATTCCGGTACGCAAGATGCGCGATCAGGTCCTTGATCGTATGGATCTCGAACGCGAGCGCGGAATCACAATAAAAATGCAACCCGTCAGAATGCAATATGGAAATTATATTTTGAACTTGATAGACACACCCGGACACATTGATTTTTCGTATGAAGTCTCACGTGCACTCAAGGCAGTCGAAGGTGTGCTTCTTCTCGTAGATTCAACACAAGGAGTACAAGCCCAGACCCTCACGACGCTTGCAGCGGCAAGAGCGCAGAAGTGTACTATCATCCCTGTTATTTCAAAGGTTGATTCTCCGGCAGCGCGGGTTGATGAAGTGCGCCTGGAGCTCGCACAGCTCTTATCTGTTTCACCAGAGAATGTGATTGGCGTGTCGGGGAAGACAGGTGTGGGCGTTGATGAGCTTCTTGAGGCGATAGTCACGCGCATCCCAGCCCCTCCTTCGCATAAAACTACAGATGGCGAAGCGCGAGGTCTGGTTTTCGACTTTTCCTACTCAACCCACAGGGGCATTGCCGTGTATCTGCGTGTGTTCAACGGTACGTTTAAAAAAGGCCAGTCGCTCTCATTTCATGCCGCAGGAAAAAATTTCACTGCGCTTGAGGTCGGTATCTTCACTCCAGAAGAAACGCCTGCTGATTCGCTTTCTGCTGGCGAGATTGGCTACATCGTTACGGGTATAAAGGAACCGGGCATCGTTGGCGTTGGTGACACTATTGGTAAAACTGGAGGATCTCTCGCTGCTCTTGAAGGATACGCAAAACCACGACCGGTCGTCTGGGCCTCGGTGTATCCAGAGAGCCAAGATGATCTACCTCTCTTGAGACAATCACTTGGGCGATTGCGGCTCTCTGATTCATCACTCTCTTTTGAAGAGGAGTCATCAGGTGTTTTGGGGCGCGGATTCCGCTGCGGCTTCCTTGGGCTCTTACATCTCGAGATTGTCACTGAGCGTTTGAGACGTGAGTTCGACCTCTCGCTTATCGTTACTATCCCGACAATCTCATATATCGTCACGAAGACGAATGGCGTACGCGAGATCATATACACACCTGCAAAATTCCCCGAGCATGGTGATATTATGAAAATAGAAGAGCCGTGGGCAAAGGTTATTATTATCACGCCTCCAGACGCGGTCAGTGCACTGGTGCAATTGCTCTATGAGCACGAGGCACACACACTCGCGACCGAGACGTATCATGACGGTCGTATCGAAATGACCGTAGAGATGCCACTCCGGGAATTGATGCGCGGTTTCTTTGACACACTAAAAAGTATTTCTGCAGGATACGCCTCGCTCTCATACGAGATTATGGACGAACGGCCGGCGGATGTCGTGCGGCTTGATATCCTTGTTGCCGAAGAGCCGGTACCCGCGTTCGCACGTATGATCGCACGCAGGAGGGTACAAGAAGAAGCAGAGAAGATGGTGGAGAAGCTCCACGGCAATTTGCCGAAGCAACTCTTTGTTACGAAGATTCAAGCTCGGATGCAGGGACGTATCATTGCTTCAAAGACACTCTCTGCGATGCGTAAGGATGTCACGGGCTATCTCTATGGCGGTGATGTTACGCGCAAAAATAAGTTGCTTGATAAGCAGAAACGAGGCAAGAAGAAGCTACTGGAGCATGGTAGAGGCAAGGTAAACATTCCTGAAGAAGTTTTCATGAAGATGGTACAATCGTCGTAATGCGCGCGAAGCAATTACGGCAAGGTGTTCTGATAAGTGTCCTTTTGTTGGTCATTTTTTGGTTGGCGTCACTTATCTGGGGGCTTGCAGGGAAGGCTGAGGTGGCCGTATCGCAAGCGAACAGCGCAGAACGACAGTATCAGGCGCTCGAAGAGCGCAAGAAGATGCTTGAGGCGAATCTCGCCGCAATTGCTACGGAACGTGGCGAGGATGCTGCCGTCCGATCGGCCTTCGGTGTTGCACGACCTGGAGAAGAGGTTATTGTGGTGGTGCCACCGGCAACGAGCGCACCCACCACAGTGCCCTCATGGTGGCAAAGAGTTATTAATTGGTTCAAATAAGCGGGTATGGTTTAGTGGCAGAACGCGACCTTCCCAAGGTTGAGACCCGGGTTCGATTCCCGGTACCCGCACAAATATTGTCTAAATAGCTAAATTCTCCCATCCCTGGTACATTTTGACTTCTTTGTGATTTGGACCTATATTTAAAATAAATAAACCCATGACAGCATACCCTTCAAAAGCACCAGTTTTAGTAATTTCCATTCTCACGTTGTCGGTTATCGTTGTCGGAGTTTGGTATGAGACCCAAAAAGTTAATTTTCAGCCAAACCAAATTTCGTTTAACGGTAAAGAAACGCCGAAAGAAGGTCCAACTGCAAGCACAACAGAACCCATAAAAGATGAAACTTCGGGGATAGATACTTCAAACTGGAATGTTTATCGGAATGAAAAATATGGTTACGAGATTAAATATCCCAATAATTACCAAATAGACCAGACGGACCTGGGTAATGTTTTTATGGGTGCGAATTCGGAATATAGGGCAACGGGTGTTTTTGTGAGAGTGCTAAATAATAAATTGGAAGAAGAGATAAGAAGCCTAAAAAGTAGAGATAGTTTAACTACGGTTTTAGAAGAAAAAGAAATTTACTTAGGAGGTGTCAAAGCGTTTAAATTAGTTTTAACCAATGCTATTGGAGTTGATGACCTTTTCTATTTTTTACGAAAGAATGATATTAGTTATAAGTTAAGAGGTGTAAACAGTGATATCCATAATAAAATTATCTCAACTTTCAACTTCATAGAGGGACAATAGTATTTATAGAGGGATATAACCAGCCTTAATTTAGGTGTGACTCACACAAGGAGGGTTTCATGAAGAGGGGAGGTATTGGTGTATTACTAATTTTGCCTGTTTTCTTTAACCCTGTACAGACGAACGAAGGCGTAATCGCCGGTTCTCATATTCCGCACAAAGTGATATACTCAGCACACTAACTCAAATATTATGGACAAAACCGTCACTATCTATAGCACACCGACCTGCCACTTCTGCCAGCTCGCCAAGGACTTCTTGAAGGAGAAGGGAATTACCTATACTGAATATGACGTGGCACACGATCTGGAGAGGCGACAGGAGATGATCCAGAAGTCTGGTCAGATGGGTGTGCCGGTCATCTCAGTTGGTGATACGCTAATCGTCGGTTTTGATAGAGAGAAGCTCGCCAGCACACTCGGTATCTAAAATTGCCCTCTTAGTTCAATGGATAGAACGGCTCACTCCTAACGAGCTGATCCAGGTTCGACTCCCGGAGGGGGCACAAAACCTTTACTTTATATATAGCTCGTGCTAACGTCTTTTCGGATTGGAAGGGTCTTTTGTAGAAGCTAAACCATCAACAGAAAGGAGTATAAAATGGCAAAAATAAAATGTTCGATCAACCCGATAGTGCAGATACTTATCGAAATTGAAGAAGAGTGTAAATCTGACGGAAGAGGACTTCTCGACGAACTCTATTACTTCGTATCAGTTGAGGGTATCTACGAGTGGTCGGGACTTAGCAGAGGTACGTTCTGTACATCGAATCCTCAATCTTTTGTCGGTCACTACACTGCCGAGGATGCAGAGAAGATCAAGACATGGCTTCTCGGGCAGGACATCGAACCTGAAGTACAAGAAAAAACGGAGAAGAAAGACGAAAGTATGGGGAATGGGAAATGGTATCTGGAACACAAACACAGACTCCTGTCGGGAGATGGCTTTGTTAGCCATCTTTCCGAAGATGAGAGAATCCCTATGAAAACGGCAACCACCGCTAATGATGGAGTTAAGGCTGTCAAGGAAGCAAAAGCATTATGGGAAGAAAAATTCATGGAAGCAAGGACTTTTGGTTGCGAGAGAGGAATCTTCGATCCCGAAGCTGTCTACAGGATTCCGCTTCCGAAGGATTAGATGATGGCGGTCACTGGTGAATAACCGGCGGCCGCCCTTTCTTTTTCAATGATAGAATACTGGATATATGGATGAAGAAACACGACGATTGTTAGATGAGACCCACGCACTTGCAAAAGATAATCACCGAATGCTTCGTGCCATCAGACGCGGGCAGTGGATGGGCTTTTTTAGCACGATTATCGTATGGATTGTTGTGCTCGCCCTACCACTCTATCTTTATCGCGAATACCTCGAGCCAATCGTCACGAAGATTTCTTCGGCCGCTGGGATGTCCACCACAACGACCTCCGGATTCCTTGGTCTCCCGACTTCCGCTGAGCTGCAAAAGCTGATAAACTCTTATACAGCGGGGAAGTAGCCCGCATTGCTTGGGTAGCTCAGTTAGTTAGAGCGTCGCTCTGAAGAAGCGAAGGTCCCCGGCGCACTTCCGGGCCCAAGCACCACACGAACAAAAAACAAGGTTCAACCTTGGGAATCTGACTTAAAGGTTAGATCTTGTTTTTTGTTCAGCCTGCCTTCACGCGCAATTTCGTCTGCTTTGCCTTATCAAGCTTCGGGAGGATGATGGTCAAGAGACCGTCTTTGGCACTTGCAGAGGAGGCTTCAACATCCACTTCTTGTGGGAGCATAATCGTGCGACAGAATGAACCCCAAAAAAGTTCTCTGGTGAAATAATCGGAGCCTGAGGTTTGTTCACGTTCAATGCGCGAACCCTCGATCTCAACCATGTCACGGCTTATAGAAATACTGAGTTCGTCAGGACGTACTCCTGCGACAAAAGCGCGAATAATAATATCGCTAGAGGTCTGGTGTACATCAACTGGGAGTTGTCCTTCGCCACCAGAAGGCTCGTCATCAAGCGGTGCTGGGCGAGCAGCACGTTCACGCGATTCTTTGCGCGTAGGTATTGGTGTAGTTGGCAATTCGTCATCAAACGAATCGAATGTGTCACCAACTGCTGGGCTACCAGAGAGACGTTCAAAGAATGAGTGTTTGAGAGCCATAATTAGAAAGTGGTGTTAGGAAAATTACGGTACTGGAAATATTTGAGTACTTCAAACGCCGCGAAGAAAACAACGGCGACCGTCCAGACAAGAAAAAATGCATAGAACGTGGTCGAAGTACCTTGACTGATAATAAGCGTATTGAAGGCAGTGTGCAACACGATGGCGAGGATAAGTCCAAGCCAAGCGGCAGTCATGCGTACAGACGGACGACTCCTGACAGAGAAAGCAAGAGAAAATCCGATTGTCGCAGAAGCGACTACATGAAGCAATGATGAGCCAAGGAAACGCACATTACCCGTAAATAGACTGCTGGCAATACCACCGTCCATAAGAGGTGTAATTAGAAAGAGCATATTCTCTGCGGCTGCGAAGCCAAGTGCCACTGTGATCATGTAGATAACATAATCAGGTGCTTCGTCGACTGCATTTCGCCACAATATGAGGCCCGCTACCATTATATATTTCAGCATCTCCTCAATAAGCGCCCACGCGGTAAAGATGGAGATGTCGCCTACCAAATGATCCTTCGCGTACTGTTCTAGAGGGAGTGCGAGCGGTACCGCAATCATGCCGGCAATGAAGGTGAGTGCAATAAGAGAACGCGGCTCCGGATGGCTGGCATCCTCTTTCAAAAGGAAATAAAGCCAGATAAAAGAAGGCAGCAGACCGCCGAGGAATGCATAGCCGAGTGTCGTGAGAGTCACCAGTTTATTCTACCACTGGCCAAGGGGCAACCATTAGGAATTCAGAATCTTTTGTCGGCATAGATTGCCAGATCTCTTCGGTAATGAAGGGCATGAAGGGGTGGAGGAGCTTCAGAACGCGAGTGAGCAGGAGTATGAGCAGGATAGCACGCGATTCTTTTGCGGCCACATCACTGCCAGCGAGAATCGGTTTTGATTCTTCAATAATTTTATCTGCAAGCTCGTGCCACGCGTAGTGATATATTTTTTCTGCGGCTAGATAGATGCGATATTCATCAATATCATTTGTAATTTCTTTTGTGAGAACATCAAGTTCAGAAAGAATCTTTTTGTCACTATCACTCATGTAGGACGTAGTACGTCCTACATGATTTTGTGGCGTATCCACGGTGTTTTCTAGAATAAACCTAGCGATATTCCAGAGTTTGTTTGAGAAGTGCTTGTAGCCCTTCACTTTATCCTCACTTATTCGCATGTCGGTTCCCGGCGTATTGCCGACAACAAGTGCCATACGCGCAGCATCCGCACCGAACTTTGCCGTGATATCAAGCGGATCAAGGTTATTGCCGAGTGACTTTGACATTTTGCGCCCTTGGGCATCGCGAACCATTCCGTGGAGATACACTGTTTTAAAAGGGATATCACCAATCGTGAATTCGGTCATGAGTATCATGCGGGCGACCCAGAAGAAGAGAATATCGTAGCCAGTCTCGAGCAAATCGGTCGGATGGTAGTTTTTGAAATCATCGGTGTCGTCTGGCCAGCCTAAAGTAGAGAAGGTCCAAAGTCCTGATGAAAACCATGTATCGAGTGTATCTTCATCTTGCGTCCAACCAGCTTCAGCAGGTTCAATACCGACACTGATTTCTTCACCTCGATACCAGACGGGGATACGATGCCCATACCAGATCTGCCGGCTGATGCACCAGTCACGAAGATTTTCTATCCAGTGAAAATACGTTTTTTCAAAATATTCTGGAATGATCTTAATGGCTCCTGAACGTACCGGCTCAAGCATGAGCTCTTTCAGTGTCTTTCCACGACCAGGAATTGGCTTATTCACCTCGATCCACCATTGCAATTTCGGCAGAGGTTCGATGATGCCACTGGTACGTTCGGCGGTTGCGATATTTTGCACGGTATCTTCTGTCTTTTCCAACAGGCCTTCTTCCTTCAGCCATTCAATAACCACCTCTCTCGCTTCAGTGGTTTTCTTATCCAATAGGCGCCCAGCGACTGTCATCCTCGCGTACTCGTTTATGATAATTACTTCATGCGAGAGCAGATGCCGATCAGCAATCTCCCAGTCAACATGACTATGGGCGGGCGTGAGACCGACGGCACCAGTGCCAAAGGTTGGGTCGACTTCTTTATCAGCAACAATTTTTATGTGTATCGGTACATCACAAAAAACCGCATCGTATTCTTTGCCGACGAAGGCCGTATAGCGCGCGTCATCTGGATGCACCGCCACAGCAACATCACCTACCTTGGTCTCAGGCCGTGTGGTCGCGATAGAAATAGGGAAGTCCTTACTGTAGCGAAAGGTATAGAGTTTTGCGGCACGTTCTTCATATACAATCTCATCATCAGAAATAGTTGTTTGGCCTTTTGGGTCCCAATTCACAATACGTAGTCCTCGATAAATAAGACCGGCATCATACATACGCTTGAAGACGGTACGAACTGCACGGCTCCGCGTCTCATCAAGCGTGAAGGCCTCGCGCGACCAATCGAGCGAGGCACCCATCGTCTTTAATTGGCTCACGATAGTGTCGTGACTTTCGTTTGCGAATACCCCAATGCGCTTGAGTAATTCTTCGCGTCCGAGATCGTGACGACTTTTGTTTTCTTCTTTTTTTATTTGTTTCTCAACAACCGATTGTGTCGCGATAGCTGCGTGATCAGTGCCTGGAGTCCAGAGTGTGCGATAACCGCACATGCGCTTATAGCGAACAAAAATGTCTTCGACAGCGAGCATGAGCGCGTGACCCATGTGTAGTCGCCCAGTGACGTTTGGTGGCGGGAGCACTATTGAATACTTTGGCGAATCTGTTTTTGCAAAACCTCGCTTCACACACTCATCTGGGTTGAAGAGGCCACTCTTCTCCCATGCTGTGTAGATGCGCGACTCGGTCGCGGAGGAGTTGTATGGTTTGAGAAATTTATCGTCCATTATTTAAAATATATCAGATAAGAGGGAGGTTGCCATTTGCAACAAAATCATTTGAAAATTCTTTGCGCAAGGCACGATAGTAGCCAGCGATGGCAATCATAATAGCGTTATCGGTTGAGAGCGATGCCGCCGGTATCTTGAGTGCAACTTCAGAAAATTCTTGGGAGACATTTTCTTGGAAAGTCCGCTTGATGTGAGTGTTGGCCGAGACGCCACCACCGATGATGAGTGTTTGGGCGCCAGTTTCTTCAAGTGCACGCGCAGTCTTCTTCCACAAAACATCAGTGACGGCATTTTCGAATTCGTGCGCTATGTGTTTCTTATCATCGTCACTTATGTCGGGGATCTTTTTCAATAAATTTAACACCGCAGTTTTTAGTCCGGCAAATGAGAAGTCGCAGCTGTTTTCATTGATCATTGGCCTCGGGAGTTTGAATTCGGGTCTGGACATCGAATGTCCTATTTCAGAAACTAGGACATTCGATGTCCTAACTTCTTCTGCAAGCTTGGAGATCTCAGGACCGCCAGGGTAGGGGAGTGCGAGCATGCGCGCAACCTTATCGAAGGCCTCGCCAACAGCATCATCACGCGTCTCTCCAATAAGCTCGTACTGAAGCCATTCACGCATCAAGACGAGCTGCGTGTGTCCACCAGAAATCAGGAGGGCGAGTATGGGGAATTGCACATTTTTAATTTCCAATTTTTCTGTTTGAGATTCGTTTGGTTCTTCGTGCTTCGTGCTTCGTGCTTCTTGCCGAGCAAGTGCGGCGAGTATGTGTCCCTCCATATGGTTCACCGCGACTAGCGGCTTCTGCCAAACGAGCGCGAGCGCCTTTGCAAAATTAATACCGACCCAGAGCGCCGGCTCGAGGCCGGGGCCGGCCGTGACGGCGATTTCGTCGATCGCAGGAGGCTCACATTCAGAAATGAATTCGAAAAACGTTTCAGTGAGACCGGGCTCACGCGCCAAAATTTCTGAAATTTTGGCGCGGGTCTCATCCGCGATTGCTTGGGTGTCTTCATGCAATAGCTCTGCTTCCTCGAGTGCTGCCTCGAGAATCGGCACGAGATTCTTCGCGTGCTCGCGTTTTGCGAGGGCAGGGAAGACGCCGCCATATTGTTTGTGAATTTCTATTTGTGAGAGGAGTGCGTTCCCAAGTACTTTAAACTCAGCATGCGTTTCATCTCCAGTGCACTCGAGTATCGCAATTGCGGTCTCGTCACACGAGGTTTCAATGGCTAGGATTTTCATTTTCATCTAACACTACCCAAGGGAGTGGGTCTCCCCACTTCAATCGAAAGGCGGCCGCATGAGGATGTCCATTTCCTCCATATTTCCGTGCAATAACTGATACATCAACGCTGGAGTCACTCCGGAGTGACACGTTTATGACGTCGCCATGCAGGTTTGCGATAATGGCAAGCGGTGGATGTAGGTGAGCAAGATTGTTCCCCACGTCCGATTTGAACATGTCAGTCGCGGCTGAGAGATAACAGGTGTGTCCTTCAAACGACACGAGTATCGCCTTTTTGGAGATTTGTTCGACTAAGATTGCAAAATATTCTGCATATACCTTACCCTTCTCTATCAATGTTGCGCGCGTTTGTTCATTTTCAAATTCTTGCACGAGATGATCCCAATCTTCAAAAGTAAATCGCTGCGCATACGCGTAGGCGATCACCGCGCGAGAATCAGGAAGTAAGAAAACATACCGATCCGCATCTTCAACATATTTTAACAAGAACGGGATGGGAACATCGGGATGAAAATAGCTCCATGCAATAGTTGCACCAGATCGTTTTTCATCAAACACATGATCCGGCATACTCTCCACAACCTCTTGTATGCCGAGATGGTGATCGAGAACCGTCACAGACGCAGCAGTCTTCACAATCTCATCCATGATGTCCTGCGGATAGGTGAAGTCGATAAAAAAGAGATGTTTACCCTCGAGTCCTTCTGGGATGGGCCGCTCATGTAATTTTAATGGAATATATTCTGCCGTGTCGCCAAATTTTTTCCATGCGGCATAGGCGCTCCCGAAGCCATCGGGGCATCCACCATGATAAAGAATAACCGTTTGTTTTTCACTCATACTTTTCCAAGCGCCTCTGGATGTTTCCGTGACCATTCGTAGAAGACGACCGCAGCCGAGGCAGCCGCGTTAAGTGATTCGGTGCGTGCGTGCATAGGGATAGCGAGTGTAACGTCGCAGGCGACGAGTGTCTTCTCTCTGATGCCGGCACCCTCATTTCCGATCACGAAAGCCGTCGGTGCATCGAATACCTCACTGCCAAGCGCTGTCGCTCCATCCATCGCGAGACCATAGATCCAAAAACCTTTTTCTTTGAGTGTCTTGATGGTGTTGTTCACATTGCCGATAGAGACGAGCGGCACGCGGAACGCCATGCCGGCAGAACTCTTCACTACTGTGCCGGTGATGGGTGCCTGGTTGTGTTCAGGAATGAGAACGGCCGAGAGGCCGAAGGCGGCCGCTGAGCGGATAACGGCGCCCACGTTGTGAGGATCCTGCACCTCAGCCAAAATCGCTACAGCAATTTTGGCGGATCCTGTTGGGAGAGTCGCCAGAAAATCATCAAACGATATAAGTAGGGCAGTGGGATCCATGACGGCGATAACACCCTGATGTACCGCATCTTTGCCCACAAGCTCTTTGCCTTTACCCGATGCGAGTTCAGCAGTCGGGATATTATTTTTTGTCAGCAGCACGCGCAGCTCAGCATCTTTCAAATCAGGCGCAAGAAAAACTTTGCGAATAACTTTTGGTGCATGTCGCAACGCTTCCATAAGCGCGTGTTTGCCATAGACATATACCTTGCCGCTTGCAGAGGCTTTGCTGTGTCCGCTCGGGCGTCGCACCGCATGTTTAACACGCGGGCTATATTTTTTTGATCTCATGTGCGCGGTACAGGACTTGAACCTATAACATCCACAACGTCAATGTGGCGCTCTACCAATTGAGCTAACCGCGCGTATCAAGACTATAACACAATTTGCGGAGACGGGAGGATTCGAACCCCCGATGCCCTTTCGGACATACTTGTTTTCGAAACAAGCGCGATCGACCACTCTGCCACGTCTCCGTTGCTCGTCATCCTAGCATTTCAGAGCAAAAATGATAAGGTTTATGCGAGGCCCTACAATCAAGCCGAACGAGTGAACAGATGGGATTTTCATCTGTTCCGAGTGAGGCGAAGAGTGTATGGCCATGTGCAAGCAACATGGCCCTATCGTCTAACGGTTAGGACGCCGGCTTTTCAAGCCGATAATCGGAGTCCGACTCTCCGTAGGGCTACTAGATGAAAAAAATACTGATCGTGACGGATGCGTGGGCGCCACAGGTCAACGGCGTGCCACGAGTGCTTTTGGCCCATAAGCGTTGTCTCGAAGAACGTGGGTATATTGTTGATGTGATAGAGCCGGGGCAATTTAAGATGACCTATCCGATGCCGACGTATCCAGAGATCCGCTTGGCGCTCTTCCCGCGTCGCCGCGTTCGACAGATGATCGAGGAGTTTCAACCAGATGCCGTGCATCTCCCGACCGAAGGGCCGCTCGGCTGGGCGGCGCGGGCCGTTTGCATCAAGAATGGAATACCATTCACGACGCAGTATCACACCAGATACCAGCTCTATGTGGATATGCGCTTCCGCGGTCTTCTGCGCCCCGCACATGCTTTCTTACGGCACTTCCATTCTCGAGCAATGTGCACGATGGTCTCAACTGAGAGTTTAAAAAAAGAATTAGAGTCAGAAGGTTTTAAAAATGTAGTGGTGGTGCCACTAGGCGTCGATACCAAACTCTTCACGCGCAATCCAACACCACCTCTGCCCCCCCTACCGAAACCGGTCTTCGTCTACTTCAGCCGTCTCGCACCAGAAAAGAGTCCTGAAGAATTTTTAAAACTTGATTTGCCTGGGACGAAGCTGGTCATAGGGGATGGCCCCGATAGAAAGAGATTAGAAGAAAAGTACGGGAAGAAAAATACGTTTATCGGCTATAAGCATGGCCAAGAGTTAGTAGATTGGCTCTCGCTCTGTGATGTGTTCGTCTTCCCCTCGCGCACTGAGACCTTCGGTCTCGTCGTCCTCGAGGCGCTCGCCTGTGGCCTCAGGGTCGCGGCACATGACGCCATGGGCCCGCGCGACAGTGTCACAGAAGGGAAGGATGGTTACCTAGGCGAAGATCTTCAAGAAGTCGCTATAAAATGCCTAGAGTTATCTCCAGCAGATTGCCGGAAGAAAGCAGGGCAGTATACTTGGGAACACTCAACAGACCTCTTTCTTCAAAACCTCGCTTTTATTCACCAATAGCTTCTTTCGCTTTTCTTCCAAGGCGTCTGCTTAGGCGAAGCAGGAGATAGAGAGCGAGAAGCGCAATGGCAATGATGAATATTTTTCCAGCGACATTATCAATGACTACATAAAGATTTCCGAAGAAGTATCCAACCGCGAGCATCACGGTCGTCCAGACGAGCTGGCCGAAGAAGTTTAAAACGATATATTCTCCAAAAGGCGCTCGAACAATCCCCGCGGTGATAAGCGTCGCGAGTGAGAGCCCGAAGCCGGCGGTCATCTTAGATCCTAAAAGAATCTTCTTCCGGTGTTTTGAAAAAAGCTCTTTTGCATTCTCGATGCTTGTGGCATTGATATCAAAAAACTTTCCAAATCGATGTACAAACTTATTCCCAAAAAAGTATCCGACGTAGTACCAAACCGTATCGGCGAGGAGATCGCCAATTGAGAGGGCAATGTAAGTGGGAATAATCGTGAGCACGCCGAGCTTAATAAGAAAGCCGGACATCATCATCATGTACGGACCCTCAAAAAAAGAAAGCACCACCAGCGCGGGGTATTTATATTGGAGAAAGAGTGCAATGACAGCGGAGACGCTCATAGTATGTTAGCGCACCACCGTCCACTCCTTATACGCGGCTTTGTCGCGGAACATGATAGAGAGGCCGTTCTTAATCCAAATGCCATAGGTGCGCAGCCAGCCGAGCTTGTGAGCGCGGCGCAGCGAATGACGCACACAGAGCTTGCGATAGGAGAGTGTGCGGCCGTGCGCCGCGAGGCGGCGGAACATCTCGTTATCTTCACCGGCGGCGAGATGTTCGCCGAACCCGCCAATGCTTTTGAAGATGTCGGCACGCATCATCTGGAACTCACCGGATGAATTGCCCGAATGGAACATGTTGTTCGACACGACATAGAACCAATTAAGCGGCGCGCAGAAGAATGCGTCAGTGAGCGAACTATTTTCAACTAATGGCTTAAGTGGGGCAGTGATGCCAGCGAGCTTCGGATTTTTATCAAACGCGGCAATGACCTCTTCAAAAAAAGCCTCTGGCTCAGGGATGATTACATCGGCATCGATGAATACCAAATATTTCCCACTCGCAATCGCTGCTCCCGTATTCTTCGCCTCACCAAACGTTTGTCGGCGTGGCTGGTCCCAGACAACAATCTTATCGGTATACCGCCGCGCGATATCGAGTGTATGATCAGTGCTGCCGCCGTCGCTGATGACAATCTCGTGCGGTAATTGGAGCGTCTTCAGATTCTCTAGTGTCCGCTCCAAAAACTGTTCCTCCTTCAGCGTCGGGATGATGATTGAGATGGTTGGCGGCATAAAGCTTATTGCTTCTTGATCCAAAGATAAATATCTTCTGCTGCTTTAACGCCGTCGCCGGCGGCGATGTTGTTCTGATGGTAGAGCTCGTCGGTGCAGTCACCGGCAGCCCAGATGCCCTCAACGCTCGTGTGTTGGTTATGAGGATCGGTCTTCACTCTTTTTACCGCATCAAGCTCAACAAACCCTTCGGCAAACTGTGTATTCGGTACAACGCCCGCTTCGACAAATATACCAGACACACTCACTTCTCTTATTTCATCAGACCCTTTGTCTTTATATTTTAAACCAGTGACAAACTGTTCGCCGATGACTTCAGTCGGCTCGGCATGAGCAATAATGTGCATGTTGGGATGAGCACGCGTTTTCTCTATTGTTATCTGATCAGCCTTGAATTCTGCATGACGATGAATAAGGGTGACCGATTTCGCATACGCGAGAAGTTGGAGTGCCGTCTCAAAACCGGCATTACCGCCACCGACCACCGCGACGTCCATACCCGAGAAGAGGAGGCCGTCGCAGGAGGCGCAGTAGGTGACACCCTTATGTTCAAACTTATCTGCGCCCGGGATATCAAGCTTGCGGCGGCTGGCACCAGAAGCAATGAGGACAGCTTTTGCAGAAAATTCTTTGCCTGATTTTGTTTTGGCGGTGAAACCGCCAAGTTGGGATTCAAGCGAGACGACACGCTCGCCGATGGCGAGCGTGACAATATCGCCCTTCACCACCTCGAGATGCTCTCTCATAGACTTCGCAAAATCTGCACCACTGATCTTCGGCATACCGATCCAATTCTCTATGCCGCTTGAGACAACAGATTGTCCGCCGATCTCTTCAGCAATCAGAACCGCTTTTAGATGTTTCCGTGCTGCATAAATGCCTGCAGCCACCCCCGCCGGCCCCCCGCCGATGATTATTAAATCGTACATCGCCCTATTCTATCACTTTCTATGCATTGAACAGAATTTCTACCTATTGTTAATAACATGTCTCAATTTCTGTCCTATAGGATATAATTTGATACATGAAGAAAATGCGGACGGAAACGCGCGGGAAATATCTGCCAATGCGCAATCTCATTTTGCGAACGCTAGCAGTGAGTGGGGCGCTCGGTGTCGCACTCGTCGCTCCGAGGGTACTGACCATTCTGAAAAAACTTGATCGTGGTGTGGCGAATCGGAAAGATTTGTACCGTCGTATCACGCAGGCAATAACCCGTCTCGAGTACGCCGGTCTCGTAAAGACATCAGGAAAGTATGGACACCGCAATGCCTCGTTGACCGAAAAGGGTCGTGCGGTGATTGGAACGGTGTACGCAAACGAATACCGCATTCCTGCACCAGTATTCTGGGATGGCAAGTGGCGCGTCGTTATGTTTGATATCCGCGAGAAGCGCAGGCGAGCTCGTTCGCAACTACGGACTCTTCTCATGGGCGCTGGTTTCTTGAGGCTTCAGGACAGTGTCTGGATATATCCATATCCCTGTGATGAATTCATCGGGCTTGTCCGCGCACACCTCAAGAGCGGTACGGGCGAAATGCTCTCATTCGTTGCCGAGGCACTTGAATCAGATCGCCGACTTCGGGAACACTTCCGACTCCTATGACTTGTGAAAGTAAGTTGTCTCAATTCTTATCCTATAGGATGAAAATTGATACATGAGCCGGCTTAGTACAATCACTTTGACTTTTCGGCGACAAAGGAGTTAACTTACGGCGGATTAGGGTGTTTGAGATATAACAAATAACTGTGTTTATAGGGAGGTGGGAGATGAAAGAAAGAATAGAGACAGACAATAAGTTAGTCAAAGCAATTATGGAACCGTTCGAAACCATTGATGATTTCAGAGAAAAAATCGATGCTACCGTGGCACACGCCAACAGTGAGATCACCAGATGGAAGGAGTTCGACAAACTTTTTGAGAGTCAAATCGCGACTCTCATAGAACGCGGTGTTCCCGAACCGATTAGGAGATGGCTTCGTAACAGCAAAGGAGATGTTATGCGGCATGCGATGGAAATGACTTTGGGCAAATGGAATATCCCGTTCTTGCCGGTCATTTCATTAGATCAGCGCACCGTCTATGATCTCATGGCTATGATACGAACCACCGATGGTAAAGTCGGTTATGCCGACCACAGTTATTCGGTTGAGGATGTTGAAAAGACAAGTGCGCTGAGCTACATCTTCGACATAAATGACGGAACGACATCAATCGAGGCAAACGAGAAAAATGCTGAGAAGCTCCTTGCGAAACAAAATCGATTTCCGCTGACCATCACAGAAGTTGTCGCGCTTTGTGTGCACACAGACGTTCTCTCAAGGATCGGCTACATTTCAGCACTCGGGTCGCGTTTTGGGGGAAACGAAAACAGAGATAAGCGGATGGCTGTCTCTGCCGAAAAAAACTTTGGTGGGCGACCCAAACTCTGCTGGGGTTATGTACAAGAGTGGCCTCCTCATTCCTCAGAAGGGGTGCCATCACGGGATTGCTGGCCGAGGATGAAGCCGTTAGTTGAGGGGTAATCTTCTTGACGCGTGAAGCATCAAAAAAGGCAGATGAGAATCTGCCTTTTTCCATTCAAAACAAAACTACTTTTTATGACGGCGCAAAAATGCCGGAATTGCGCCCCAGGATTCATCATCTTCTGGAACAACAGGAATCACCTCGCGCTTGTGCGGCAGTGCCGTGACGATAGGTTCTTCCTTTCCGCCAAAAGGAGTGCTTTCGACAGTCAAGTTTTTCTCAACCTTAACCTCCGGTTTCTCTTCTTTTTCTTCACGCTTTAGAATCTCATGATAAATGCGACCACGTTCTTCCTCATGTTTTTCTACCGGCATCGAGAATAGAGAACGCTCGACTGTAGATGTGTGTATCGCTCCCTCTGGGAAACCAGTTGCGATGACGATAATGCGAATCTGGCCCTTCTTAAGTTTCTCATCGCGCATAATGCCGAAGATAACCTTCGCGCTCTTGTCGATAGATTCACTTATAACCTTTGCGGCCTCTTGTACCTCCATGATGCCGAGATCATCAGATCCAGCCACGACGAAGAGAATGCCTTTTGCACCACTAATAGAAACATCAAGGAGTGGGGAATTGACCGCCTGGCGTGCGGCCTCACGAGCTCGTTCGTCACCTTCAGCGATGCCGATACCCATGAGAGCAGGGCCGGCACCCTCCATAATTGCCTTGATGTCGTTAAAGTCGGTATTGATATCACCAGGAGTCGTAATAATGTCGGAGACGCCCTCGACCGCTTGGCGCAAGATCTCGTCACACATCGCGAAGGCGCTTTTTGCTGACGTATCCTTATCGACAATCGCGAGTAGTTTGTCATTTGGGATGACTATGAATGCATCAACCTCTTTCTTCAATTCGGCGAGACCGCGCTCGGCGATATCTTTGCGCTGTGCACCCTCAAAGGAAAATGGTTTCGTCACGACCGCGATGACGAGTGCACCGACCTCTTTCGCTATTTTTGCAATAATCGCAGAGGCTCCAGTGCCGGTGCCACCACCCATGCCGCAGGTGATGAAGACCATGTCGCTGCCCGAGAGTGCTTCTTGGATCTCTTGACGGGTCTCCTCGGCGGCGCGCTTGCCGAGCTCAGGATTCATCCCTGTGCCGAGCCCTCTCGTGAGATTCTTTCCGATGTGGATCTTGCGCTTGGCGAGCGACCGGTGGAGATCTTGCGCATCAGAGTTGACCGCGATGAACTCAACGCCACGCACCTTCGAATCGATCATGTGATTCACTGCATTTTTGCCCGAGCCACCGACGCCAACCACCCGAATCCGTGCGAACGTCTCAACCTCTGGTTCAATGCGCTTTGACATATAAATATAAATAAGGTGTTTCTGCCATGATAGCAGAACGCTGGGTTATGCAAATATTGACAACTAATGCACATGACTCATTATTTTCATATGAAAAACCCCACCGGAGCGAATCTCAGTGGGGTTTACAAGAAATAACAATTTTATCTGAACGAAAGTGCTTCTGACAATCTCTCAAACTCGGTGACTTTTTTGCGCATGGAGTCCGATTGAAACGCAAGTTCGTCCGATGTTCGTCGGTAGACGCTTCCGAGCTCTCGGATGAGCTCAACGGCTACTCGAGCATACGATGAACCGTAATGTTGACGAAACTTCTCAAGAGGAAATGGCTGTAGTTCCATCTTCGTAATCACGTACCTCTGCTTCAGTGGAACCTTAACGTACGAGAACTTTGTGATGATTAGATTCTCATCCGCCCTCGTGTGATTGTGGGATCGCCGGAGTGTCAAAACCTCACCGCTCCCTTTGTAACGGTACGCTGATCGGCCCCAAGAAGACGCTGTTCCGTAATCTTCAGTTTCCTCATCCGATTCGTTCCGTTTGAAAGTGGCTGTCCATTTTCCCGCATTACGAGACAGACTCATGACATGTGTGTCTAAAGTGATTGGGGGAGAATCTTTAAATCCGTTAGCTAGGAGCAAAACATCCTCACTCAAGTCGAGCACTTCCACATCAAGGGTATGCCGAGTCGGTCCACCGTAGACAACACTTCCTGGTCGGAAAGTGAGAAGTTCTCTGAGGGGCTTGAATCCGCGTAGCTCCCGGAGACGGACTTCTGACAGCACCGACCTCAATAATTCGTCAACCTCTGTCTTGGACAATTTACCGAAGCAGATTCGTTTCTTCCCGAGAGCAATCTCGAGCATTTCTTGGGCCTTAGTTTTTGGATCTTTGACCGAAGCCATTTCACACCTCCATCGTTATAGGTTAATGGAAAGAACACCCCGTGAGATCAAAACCTCACGAACTCATCTATACTAGCTAGGCAACAAAAAGTCAACACAAAATCTATTTATTTTGTCTATGGCAAGAACTGGCGAAAGAATTTTGATAGTGAGGCAAGAAAATTCTTTTTTGGAGCATTCGTGTCGCCAGTGAGTCCCCAGATCGCGAGGCCATATGCAACCGCCCAGGTCGCATCACGAATTTTTGTATCAGCAGAGATGCGCAGCTCTGCGAGGCGTGAAGGGAGCTTCAGAGACCCTCTCGCGATATCACTTACCGAGCCGATGCCAGCACCGCCACCAGAAATAATAATGCCGGCCGGCAGTGGTCCACGACGACCGAGCGATTTGAGATGTTTATCAACGAGCGCAAACATCGCAGTGAGGCGATTGCCGACAAGATCATCAACTTTTTTTCGCGGATACATCTGTCCCGAGAGTCGCCCGAGCTTCACACGTTCAGCTTCTTCGAGTGAGATGCGGAATCCGAGTGCAATATCATCTGTGATGTGGCTCGAACCCATTGGGAACACTTTGACAGAAACTGGGATGCCCTCATCATAGACAACAATAGAAACAGTTTCGGCACCGATGTTCGCCAGCACGCATCCCTTCATCTTCTGGTCACCCTCCAAGAGGACATACGAACCAGCGAGTGGGGAAGCCATCTGATCAATTATTTCAATATCCGCATCTTCAACCGCTTTTGAGAGTGCCTCTTCATGCTGAGCGAGGCATGTAACAAATAGATAGTCGACCTCGAGTTTTATACCTTTCATACCGAGCGGATCGCCAAGTACCTTGGAACCATCAATTCGATATTCAAGGGGGATGCTGTGCAGGACATGTCGATTAAGAAAACCAGGTGCAGCAACTTCACGCGCTGCCTTTCCGGCCTTTTCGATATCGAGCGTAGTTATTTCTTGATCAGCGCGTGAGATGATTGCAGAGCCAGTTGCACGTGCTTCATCAAGAGAGATACCGCCGACGGCGAGGAACCCAGCTCGTATAGGCACGTGTGCGACCGACTCCGCTTGTTTCTTCGCTCTCTGGATGCAGACAGATACTTCTTCTTTATTGACGATGTAGCCATGCCGCAAGCCCTTCGACTCAGCGAGGCCCGTGCCAAGAATACGCACCTGCCGTACGCCCGTGCGCTTATCGGTGAGCTCCTCGACGACGACCATCTTGATCTGGTACGTGCCGATGTCGATTCCGGTCGCTATGCGTCGTGCCATAAAAGCTCAGGAGTTTTTGCTCGCATGCCTCCATAGTAGCACCATGCGCCATTCCCTTTATATGAAGTAAACCGTGGATAAAGAGTAGGAGCAGGAAGCTGGATGCAGGAAGCTTGAAGTCAGACGCTTGTTTGTCTGCCTCACTCGGGCAAATAAATATCTCGCCACTCTTCTCGCCAACGGTGTAAGAAAGCACATTGGGTATGTAGGTCTTATCGCGTAATTTTTTATTTAATTCTTGCGCTTGCTTCGGCCCGACAAAAACGAGTGAGATATCCCAGTCGGGAAGTACGTCAGCTGCAATGGTAGAAAACACAGAACCCGCCCCAACTTCATGATGTCGGCGGGTGAGGTTTTTTATATCGACACTCATTATTAAACTAGTGCTTCCCGCGAACCTTCTTCGCTGCAGGATCAATCTTGCCGAGCTTCACGAGCTCGTTGTAATTTTCGCGGCGAACCTTGCTGATGAGGGCGCGCTTGAGGCCAACATTCTTAGATTTCGTCCGCTTGAAGTAGCGGCGGTCGCGCATCTCGCGCACGAGGCCAAGCCCCTGCGCGCGGCGGGTAAAGCGGCGAATAAGCGCGGTCGCGCTCTCGTTCTTCCCGCGTGATACTTCGACTCTTGTGTCTGCTGACATGATTCCGCCACTCTAGCACATCATAATAAAAACGAAAAGCCCACGAGAAGCGTGTGGGCTTTCGTGAGCTTGGAGATTTCAGAACCCCAACAATGTCCTTCCGTTCGGGATTAGTGCCGCCTTTGTAACATAAATCAGCATATCAATTCTTACTTCATCTACATTGCAAACATCATCAATGCCCCCGCGGTTTGTTGTCTGCACAATAACCACTTCCGTTGGCTTAATGCCGTAGATGTTCAAAAAAATTGACAGAGTATTGACAGGATCTATCTTCTTTTTCCGGTCGATTACAACAAAGATATTTCTCCATTCTTTTTCCATAGGCTGCTCCTTTCTTCCGGTTGATTTCAGTTAAACAACAAAAACTCCGAGGTTTTTATACCACCCCACAAGCCATACCGCAAGCACCACCTCTGTATCAAAAACTATACACGACCGTGGTATATTTTTGATATGGGGAATGTAGAATCAGGAGCGAAGAAAAAGAGAATACGTACAAATGTCCAAGCTGGTTTGCTTGCCGCTGTTGCTCTATCGGGTGTCGTACTTGTCGCGGCCATAGCGCCTGGTCTGCCGGGAGCGCTTGCGAAACTACCTCCGTTACAACGAGCGAAATTACGTTACCAATACCGTACTGCACTTGGGAGGCTTGCAGTGCTCGGACTTGTTACGTTTCAAAAAAGGGATGGCAAATCATATGCGCAAATCACGGATGCGGGACAGAAGAAACTTACTTTCGAACTCGAGAAAAAGAAATTAGATCTCTCCAAAAAACGCCGCTGGAATGGCAGGTGGCGCGTGGTTATCTTTGACGTGCCGGAGCGTCGCCGCAAGACACGCGATCGATTGCGAATTCTTATGCAGGAAATTGGCTTCGTTCGTCTACAGGATAGCGTATGGGTCTTTCCATACGATTGTGAGGATTTCGTTGCATTGTTAAAAGCAGAGTTAAAGATTGGGTCTGCTGTGTTGTATATGGTTGTTGAAGAAATTGAAAACGATAAGCATCTGCGCGAACATTTCGGTCTGAAGTAATATCAAAAAGTATCTACGACCGTTATAAATAGTGGATAAACAAAAAGCCCACAAGGAGCGGGAGGGCTCTTCGTAGGCTTGGGGTATCACGTTTGGTTCCAGATTCGATTCCAGATTTCCGCAGGGGCATGATCTTCCGCAGTTAGCAGGGCAATCGGGAGTCGAGACGCAACATCAATCCAATGACCGTTGAATCCTCCGGTTAGGTGAATGAGAACCGAACCGTTGAATCCTCTCCGCGGAGGAGAGAGAACTTTGTCACCAGTTGCGAGAATATCGCCGACTTGAAGAGCTTGTGATTGCGCAAAGCGCGCAGTGCGGAGAAGATTGTCACCATTTCCGTATCTCTTCAGATGTTCTTCAAATCCGTACGTAGGATGTTGGTGGTGCTGAAGATGTTTGTGAAGCGGCCACCCTGGCAGAGCTGCTTTGCTTCGGGTGAAGAGAAGTCCGAAAGTGTTCGGTTTAAGCACGCGCCAATAACCAAATCCTAAACGTGCACCAGGGCGGTGCATTCTCGGTAGGTTGCGGACCGCGACAGTAAATCGTCGTAGTTCACCGGTCGCTATTCCGAGCTGTCCTTCGGCAAAGACTCTTTTGACTTCAATCTCGAACTCCTCCCTAAACAAGTCGCCTTTCTCTCGGAGGGTTAGAGCGAGTTGCACCTTTCCGGTGTCAAAAGGAGTAAGTTTGAAATCAAGGATGTTGAGCATTATCGGCTCAATATCGTTTACCGAATATTGGCATTCAATCTGCCAACCCTCTTGCGCAAGCGCGGCGCCCAACATATCGAACTCATACTGCGTAACTTTCTGTAATTCTCGTGGCATATGAACCCCCTTTCTGGTGTTCTGGCTTAAGGTTACGGAACAAAATATCCGTAGAGCAGGGTAGCAAATTAGACATCCGATGTAAATCCGTAAGGTGACACCTTACGGTAGTTATGCAAACGACTTTAGGCGGTCGACGAGGCCGAGGAGGGGGAGGATGGTTTCTTGTTGCGTTTGGCGATTGCGGAGGATCGCCGAATTCTCAAGCGCCTCTTTGCGGCCCATAATGAGGAGATAGGGGCTGTCGCGCTTCTCGGCGAGATAGAGCTGTTCGGCTAGCGATTCGACACCGATATCTTGAGTGAGCGGGACGCGCGCTTTGCGGAATTCTTCAGCGAGGCGGATCGAGTGCCGCTTTGCCTCGTCGCCAATATGGATAAAGGAGAAGCGGAATCGCGATGGTGACGTTTTCTTCACCACGGCACCTTCACTCGCGATTTGGAATACTGCGCCCGTTGCGGCGAATGGCGCACCAGGGAAGAAGTGCTTCGTGAGATCACCATAGCGCGAGCCCCATGCTACACGTCGTTCACCAACCATGACTTCGAAACAGATATCGTTCCATGCATTGCTACGGCTAATGAGGTGGCGTGCGAGTTCATAGGGTGTTTCGGTCATTTCAAGATACTCGAGCAAATCTTCAAAACGTTTACGGCTCGCATCAGAAAGATGCTCGGTCGGTGCCGGGAGATCCTCTGCCCAGCCACGCGCAATAACCATCTCTGCAGCTTCAATCACATCACGTTTCGCACACACTGCACACTCATCGGGGAGTGAGTTCGCGCGTTTTTTGAAATAACACCCGAGCTCGCGCGCGTAGCGCGCGCGGGTCTCCTTATCGCCCATTGAATTGATACGCACCACGGGCTCAGTACGGAAGAGGTCGCGCGAGAGGGCGACGAGCGCGCGAATGACAACCGCATCTGCAATCGCGCGATCGGTGCCGAGCGCGTGGAATTGTATGATTGTTTTTTTCTGCACTGGACGCCCTGGGGTAATGTTCGTATGCCAGATAAAGAGTGGTCGCCGCGAAGAGGGTACGCACTCAGAGTTTCGGCACTGTTTCAAAAAGTTTACGACGGTGTCAGCTACCGGATCATTCCCGAAATCAATATCGGCATCGGGAATATTTTTTTTTGGACGGGCGGCGCCGCGCGTTTTATCGGTGAGCGTGGAGAGTGGAGTGAAACCGTAATACTGACCAATAGCGTGTGATTTACTCAAAAGCTCTTCTCCTGGGATAATATCGCGCATCATGGTGCAAGGGATTTTGTCGAACTTGCAGTGATAGATGAATAAGTCGTTGCACCTGGGAAGAAACTACTTTTTGAAATAGGGAGGAGCCGGAGGTCGACGCGACCGATAATATTCTTCCTTTGCAATGGACCCCAAATGCGTGAGTCAGAACTGTTCGGACGATTGTCTCCCATAACAAAATATTCACCAGAGTTGAGCGAAGTGTTTTTTGTGTACGTCGCGTCTTCGTTCACAATGTATGGCTCGGCTAGCGTTAGCTCGCTCCCATCGGCTTTGATAATGGTCACCGCGCCTCTATTGATAGAGACAGTCTCGCCTGGGAGTCCGATAACGCGCTTGATATAAAAAATAGATGGATTGTCTGGGTAGCGGAAGACGACCACATCACCGCGGGCGGGTGTTTGGAAGATGTAGAGAAACTCGTCAACAATAAGATAGTCGAGATTCTCAAAGGTTGGATGCATTGATTCACCATCAACAACAAAAGGAGAAATGACGAAGACACGAATCGGGATAACAACGACAATAACAAGGAGTGCAAGCGTGAAAAGATCCTTCAGCAGACCCTTCCAAGTGTCAGACATATGCATAGTGTACTCGTCTGTTTGCAGCATGCAAGTTTGTGATACGATTCTCGCATGACACTCATCATCGTCGGGCTTGGGAATCCGGGAAAAGAATACGAAAAGACACGACACAACGCCGGCAGAAGTGCAGTCATGCTTGTTGCTAAGAACCAGAGCTTTGATGAGTTTACTTTCAACAAAACGAGCAATGCCCTCGTAAGCAAAGGCGCGATTGACGAAGAAAACGCAACACTCGTCTTGCCAGAGACCATGATGAATCTCTCGGGGAAGGCAGTGAGTGCGTTTGTTAAGTCGCCTAAAGCCGCAAAAAGCTTGCTCGTGATTCATGATGACTTAGATTTGCCACTTGGGACGATAAAAATGGTGTTTGGGCGTGGGAGCGGCGGGCACAAAGGTGTCGAGAGCATCATGCGCGCGCTCAAGACTGAAAACTTCGCGCGCATCCGCATCGGCATCAGTGCAGCAGGCAAAAAGAATCAGGCAAAGAAAGTTTCAGGTGACGAGAAGGTCATCAAGCATGTGATAGGGAAGTGGAAGCCGAGTGAAGAGGCGATAGTGAAAAAAGTCATGAAAAAAGTTGCCGAGTCCGTGTGCCTCTTCGCGACCGAAGGTATCGAATCCGCAACCCAATTCGCGAATACCCGCTAATAAAAAAACACCCTCGTTCTTACGAGGGTGTTTTTTTATTTGTTTTCCTACTTCTTCTTTCCGTTATACGTCAGCGTCATGCGCTGTTCCTTCGGCTCAAAGAGGGAGATTGTGAATGGATACGTCTTGCCGAGCTCGAGCGCCTCGCGAAGTGCCGCAGGAGTCTCAAACTCGCTCACATGCACCAAGCCAGCAACACCTTCTTCAATAGAAGCGAGCGCGCCATGTTTGTTGTACTTGATGATGACACCGGGCACCTCCATGTCTTTCTTATAACGATCAGCGGCGGTGTGCCAAGGGTTCTCCTTGAGTGCCTTGATCGAGAGCGAGATCTTGCCCTCCTTTATTTCAATAATCTTCACCTTGACCGCGTCACCAACAGTAAAGAGTGCATGAGGATCTTCAACAAGTCCCCAATCAAGCTCGCTGATGTGAGCAAGGCCTTCAAGCCCTTGCTCCAGCTTCACGAAGACGCCGAAATCAACAACGCCGGTCACTTCTCCGGTCGCTGTGTCGCCAACCTGATACTTATCAATGAGTGATGCCTTTTCTTCTGCCTCATTACCGGTGCGCTCTGAGAAAATAAGTTTGCCCTCCTTCGCGTCGGCAGTGATAATGCGCACTGAGAGCGGCTTACCAATGAGATTCATGAGCTCACCAAGAATCTTGTCCTTATCACCTTCTGGCACGCGCGGATAATGATCCTTAGAGAGTTGTGAAGCGGGGAGGAACCCGGCAATGCCCTGCCACGAGAGAATTAAACCGCCCTTGTTCGCCTCTTCGACGATGAGTGAATATGGCGTCTGTGAGAGAATTGCAGTTTCTGCCTCTCCCCAGATAGCTGCCTGGCGAGCTTCCTTGAGTGAGAGCTCGAAGTATCCTTCGCGACCGGCCGGATCAATAACTTTTGCGCTGATAGAGTCTCCTGGATTCGCCTTGCGCAATACATCAGCGGCGTTGAGGTATTCGCGACCATAGATGATGCCTGTGCCGAAGGGTGGCAGGTCGACATAGACGCGCCCACGATTCATCGCGATGATAGTGCCATCGACCAAGTCGCCGGTTGATGGCGGCGTCGGGATACTATCAATCAGACCTTCCATCGGATGGCCTTCGGTTAAATGAATAGTTGGCACTGGAGCAGCTTTTGCTCCGGATTTTTCCTCGGACATTTATATAAAGCTATGCAGATTTTCGAATCCGGTGCTGGTTCTGAGGTTAAACCTTAGAACATCAGTGTTAGCCAGAATCTACTTCTCAGCACGCAACAGAGGGACTATAGCAGAAAGTATGAAAAAGGTAAATGCCCGGTCCTCCGAGAGGAAGCGGGCATCTAGTTGTGGCCATCCGGCCGAGTTAATCCTTCTAACGGTCTCGCTGACTAAGGTCAGGCGAGACGACCAGATTACTACATCATGATTTCACAAGGTTCAAAACGTTGTACTGCATGTAAAAGCAATCATAGAGCAATCTCCTTTAGTTTAGCCAACCGGCCCAGTGAAGACATGAGCGCCTCGGCAACACGCCGATCCAAGGAACTTGTCTGAATATGAATATAGCAGAGCCAGTTTTCTTCGCAAGAGTCTATAAAACCCGTTGTGGATAGAGGCGTTTTATGATAGAATAAGCCTAAATTATGGTCATAACCCACCACGGCGGGCAGTGTTTTAAAGTCACTTTTGGTGACTTAACGCTTGTATTTGATCCAATTGCCAAAGGTGCAAGTTTGCCTCCGGTACGCTTCGGCGCGGACATCGCTCTCGTCTCACGCGATCATGCAGATATGAATGGTGTTGAAGAAGTGACCTACGGCGAGAAGAAGCCATTTGCAATCACTGGCCCCGGTGAATACGAAAAACAAGGCATTAATATTCAAGGATTTCTCTCTAAATCTAAATATGGTCTTGCAAAAGGTCAGGAAGAAGCGGTGAATACTATCTATAGTGTTGAGCTTGAAGACATGACACTCGTGCATCTAGGAGCTCTCGCTGATGCCGAGCTCTCTAAGGAGGCGCGCGAGAACATGGGCGAGGTTGATGTGCTTTTCGTTCCAGTTGGAGGCGATGGTGTCCTCTCCCCATCAAAAGCGCATGAGCTCGCGGTCTCGCTCGAGCCGAAGATCATCATCCCGATGCACTGGAGTGGTATCGGTCAGCCGAAAGCACTTGAAGCATTCTTGAAAGCGACCGGGAACGGGAGCGATACAGTTGATAAATTAACATTGAAAAAGAAGGATCTCATTGGTCGCGATGGGAGTATAATTGTGATGCAGCCATAAGATCTTGCCTAACTCGCATGAAAACCATTTTTGAACATATTGAATACGCAAAAGGAAAGCCGCACCACATCCGGAAGAGGATCGTCTTCGGCGTTGCCGGGATTGGAACCTCTCTTATCGCTCTAGTGTGGTTCGTAGGTACACTCTCGTCTGGGAAATTTGCTATTCAGGGAAGCACATTTGCCGAGAGTACGAGTCAGGAACCAGCAATCACGACCGATACAGGTTCTAACTCACATCCCGCCGTCGGCGGGATTGCTGGCGCCGCGGCGGCGCTTCAAGACGGGGACGTACCCGCGCATATCGAGATTGTAGACACTTCGCCATCAAAGCTTCCTGTGAAGCAGGCAGAGCAGACAATCCTCCCGTTTTAAATAATGGCTTCAAAAGATAAAAATCCTGGAGGAGTATCTATCGTGGCGGCAAACGTCATTGATCAACCGATCGTCTCGGAGATGCGCACTTCATATCTCGACTACGCGATGTCTGTCATCACGAGTCGCGCTCTACCAGATGTACGTGACGGCTTGAAGCCGGTGCACCGCCGCATCCTTTATGCGATGAAGGACATGGGACTCGTGCCGGGTGCGAAATTCCGCAAGTCGGCCACAGTCGTCGGCGAAGTGCTCGGTAAATATCACCCGCACGGCGATGTTGCGGTCTACGACTCGATGGCGAAGATGGCGCAAGACTTCTCTCACCGATATCCGCTCGTGCTTGGGCAGGGCAACTTCGGCTCCATTGACGGCGATAGTCCAGCCGCCATGCGCTACACCGAGGCGAAGATGTCGCGCATCGCCGAAGCGCTCCTCCTTGATCTTGAGAAGGAGACTGTCGCGTGGAATCCAAACTATGACGCGACGCGCGAAGAGCCGAACGTCCTCCCTGCAGCGTTGCCAAACCTGCTCTTGAACGGTACGCTCGGCATCGCAGTCGGCATGGCGACGAACATCCCGCCACACAATCTCCGCGAGGTTGTTGCCGCAGCGATACATCTTATCGATAATCCTGATGCAACAACCGATGATCTTCTGCAGTTTGTAAAAGGCCCCGATTTCCCGCTCGGCGGCGTCGCCTTTAATCATACGGATATCAAACATGCCTATGGCTCGGGCAAGGGGCCGGTGGTAGTGCGCGGCGAAGCGGAGATTATTGACGACAGCAAAAAGGACACTCACATCGTTATCACTTCTATTCCATATCGCGTGAATAAGAGCGAGCTCATCACGCGTATCGCTGAGCTGGTACAAGAGAAGAAGCTTGAAGGCATTCGCGACTTGCGTGACGAGTCTACCTCAGACATTCGAGTGGTGGTTGAGCTCAAAGGCACAGCGCATCCGCAGGCGGTCTTGAACGCTTTGTATAAACACACCGAGCTCGAGAGCACTTTCCACTACAACATGCTCGCGCTCGTCGACGGCGTGCCAGAGATGCTCTCACTCTCGGGAATGCTCGGTCACTTTGTGCATCATCGTCAAGAGGTAGTGAAGCGCCGTACTGAATACGATCTGCGACAGGCCGAGGCGCGCGAGCACATCCTCCTCGGGCTCTGCAAGGCGCTCGATCATATCGACGAGGTTATTGCGATCATTAAGAAGGCGGCTGATGTGCCATCGGCGAGTCTCGCGCTCCAAAAGAAATTTGGCTTCTCATCTTTGCAGGCAGCGGCGATTCTCGAAATGCGTCTCTCGAAGCTTGCTGGTCTCGAACGCAAGAAGCTAGAAGACGAGCTCTCCGAGATTCAGACACTCATCAAGAAGCTTAAAGAAATTCTCTCCTCGCCCAAGAAGATTCTCGCGGTGGTGAAGAGCGAACTCGCCGAGCTCGCCCTGAAATATGGCGATGATCGACGTACCAAGATTGTACGTGGCGGCGTGCAGAACATCTCTGCCGAAGATCTTGTGCCCGATGAAGAGTCGATGTTGATTATGACGCAGGGCGGATACATCAAGCGAACGAATCCAAATGAATATAAGAAGCAGAAGCGCGGCGGTGTGGGTGTCGTGGATATCGCGACCAAAGAAGAAGACATTGTGACGCACTTCTTGGTGACCAATGCACACAGCGATCTTCTCTTCTTCACCGACTTCGGTAAGGCGTATCAGCTCAAGATGTATGAGATCCCAGAAGGGAAGCGCGCGACCAAGGGCAAGAGCATTATGAACTTCCTCGCGCTCGCGGGAGATGAGAATGTTACTTCAATATTGCCGGTGCCGAAGGGTGCTGCGCTCGATGCCTCGTCAGTCGTTTTTGTAACCGAGCAGGGTGTCGTGAAGCGCGTGGCAGCGAAGTCGTTCTCTGATGTGCGGCGCTCGGGCATCATCGCGATTAATTTGAAGAAGGGTGACAAACTCGTCTCGGCTCATCACTCGGCAGAGGGCGACACGGTCTCGATCGTGACGTCAAAAGGGCAGTCGATTCGTTTTGATACTGAAGAAGTGCGAGAGATGGGGCGCACGGCCGGTGGTGTGCGCGGTATGAGTGTGAAGAAAGGCGACAAGGTGGTTTCGGCAGAAGTGATCTCTGCTGCGGCTCGTGAGGCATCACTCCTCGTTATTATGAGCAAAGGTTACGGCAAGCGCACCAAGCTGTCTGAATATAAGGTGCAGGGTCGCGGCGGTTCGGGTATCAAGACGGCAGAAGTGACACCGAAGACGGGCGAGATTATCGGCGCGCGCGTCTGCATTGGCGACCTCAAAGAAGAAGAATTGGTGGTTGTTTCTAAGAAAGGGCAAGTGATCCGTACCGGCGTTGCCGAAATTTCGCTCCTTTCCCGCGCGACTCAAGGTGTCCGTATCATGAAAATGCGCGAGGGCGACTCCATCGCCAGCATGGTTGCGTTATAGAAATAAGCGATAAATCAAGTATGTCCATAGATATTGAGCTCACGCTTAACCGATTTGGTTTCGGGAAGATTAGTGATAACAAGTTCCAATTTTTCTGGCTTCGATTCTCGAGATGGAATATTCCGAACAAATACTCCCTTTGTTTTGAAATAAATTGGCGGACCAAATAAAAGCCAATTCGCTCATCTGAGGCGTCGTCCTAGAAGTCGTATCCTTATCAACAATCGGTCGGTAAAGATAGGGATATTTGATTTATACTAAAGCTAATGGGGAAACTCGAAGAGACGTCGCGAAAAAGGAAAAAGAAACGAGATATCCAACACGCAGTGCTTGCTGCCGTCGCAGTCACGGGCTTTATTGCTGTAGCGGCCATCGCTGGGAACGCTCTTCAGCTCCTCAAATACCTGCCAAATGAAAAATACAACTTGAGGTATAGAGCAAAGTCAGCATCAGGGCGTTTAGTAACCAAAGGATATGCAAACTGGATCGAAAGAGATGGAAAGAAATTTTTACGAATAACCCCTAAAGGACGCAAAGCGGTTGCTCTTGAGCAAGCGAAAGTTGCTATTAAAAATCAGAAAAAGAAATGGGATAAGCGTTGGCGAATGATCGTCTTTGATATTCCCGAACGAAGAAGCCGAGTGAGATTTCGTCTATGTGCTGTCATGCGCGAAGTGGGATTCATTCGTTTGCAAGATAGCGTGTGGGTCTACCCTTATGATTGCGAAGATTTCATCGCGCTTCTCAAAGCAGAACTCAAGATAGGCAAGGATGTTCTCTATGCAATTGCCGATACAATAGAACACGACAAAGGTATCCGACGGCAATTCAATCTTCCTTTAATGTAACTTCTGAATATTCTTATAAATACCGGTCGGTAAAGATAAGGATATAGTGTGAAAAAAGAAATGCCCGGGGAATTGCCGGGCATTTGCACGTAAGTAAAAACTAGTTCGACCATCGGATTTTGTCTGCGTAGGGATGTTCTCCCAGCATCTTGAGCGCTCCTCTGATTGCCTCACGATTTCTCGCAAAGAAAGCGTCGTTTGATGCTTGTAGCTCCGGCGACGCTACACCGGTGCTGGCAAAAATGCGGAGATCCTCATTTCTTTTCCGTTTTTCCTCCTCACTCATGACTGTCATAGTTGCCTCCTTAAAAGAGCAGTCTAGCCGTTTAGTTCCTGTAAGCCTCTGAGGTAGAGAATAGCATATTCTGTTGATTGTGCGGCCCGCTGCGGGCCGCACGTGGTATTTTATATGGTATGGATGCGCAATTCAGTTCTCCTAGAGATAACGTCCTCCAGCTAGGACTCCGCGAGGGGATGCAGGTGGGAGACTTTGGCGCCGGCTCTGGTCACTATTCGCGCATGGCTGCTGCAGTAGTCGGGCCAAGTGGCAGAGTCTACGCAATCGATATACAAGAAGATGTGTTGAAGCATCTCAAACTCAATTCACACGAACACCATCGGAGCATCATCGATACGGTTTGGGGCGATATCGAAAAGCTTGGTGGCACCCATTTGCGCGACGCATCGCTTGATGCCGTCATGCTTGCGAACACGCTCTTCCAAATCGAGAATCGCCCAGAACTCTTGAAGGAGATACGGCGCGTGCTGAAGTCTGGCGGCAAACTCCTTCTTGTCGACTGGGCGGGAAGTTACGGGGGTATGGGTCCTTCGCCAGAGCAGGTCATAACTGAACATGAAGCAGAAGAATTTTTTATCAATAACGGCTTCCATAAGGTGAAGTCATTTCGCGCGGGGTCGCACCATTACGGGATTATTTTTACAGCACCATAACTTATGAAAGTCTCTCTCTTCCAAGGCATTTTGTTCGGAGTCTTCGGTCTCGCCGCCATTATCGGTCTATTTGTCTTCGCAACCTACACGAGTAACAGTGGCGGTGGAAGTGCAGTCGGCACCGTTGTTATTTGGGGTACGTTACCGAAAGAGGGAATGCAGAGCATGCTCACGGCCGTTGCAAAAACCGAGACGGGTCTCAAGAATGTTTCGTATGTGCAAAAAGATCCCGCAACTCTTCCCAATGACCTTGCCACAGCGATAGCGACAGGATCGGGGCCTGACCTAGTGCTCGCTTCACAAGAGGAGCTGCATACCATTGCGAAGTTCATCACTCCAATACCGTCGACCACGCTCTCCGCGGCAACCTTCACCAGCACGTTCGTTGGAGAAGGACAGCTCTTCGCGGCAGCAGACGGATACTACGGCATACCATTTCTTGTCGATCCGCTTGTCCTATTCTCAAACCACACAATCCTCTCTTCTGACGGTATCGCGAAGCCGCCGACGACCTGGGAGGCTCTCACTGGTCTTGTGCCGAATGTGGCGATCATGACACCAGCACGACAAATCACACGCGGGCTCATTGCTCTCGGTTCTTATGACAATGTTCACAATAGTCGCGGCATACTCTCAACACTATTCCTACAAACGGGCACCCAGCTTTCTTCATATTCTTCAGGCGGTGTTCTTAGTGCAAATCTTGGCGAGAGATCCGCCACAGGGAGTGGTGTGTCAGCTGGAGAAGCCGTGCTCGGCTTCTACACACAATTTGCCGACCCATCGAAGATCTCGTACACCTGGAATGCTTCTTTGCGTGATTCTCAACAAGCATTTCTTGCAGGAGACCTCGCACTCTATCTCGGCTACGCTTCTGAAGCGCACTTCCTTGTATCAGCAAATCCAAATCTTGATTTCGGTGTTTCGCCTGTGCCACAGCCGGCAATCGCCACGACAAAGAGCGCGTATGGTCTCGTATATGCTTTTATGATCCCTATTGGTACGCAGAACTCTTCTGGTGCATATCAGGCCGCCGCACTTCTAACTAATCCTGTCGCGCAGGAAGAAGCGGCATCTCTCACAGGGCTCGCGCCCGCAGTATTGAGCGAGCTTGCGACAGCTCCCGCCGACCCTGTCGCTGCAGTTGCGTATGCTGAAGCACTCTACACAAGCGGTTGGCTGTCCCCAATGCCAGCTGACACTGACGCGGTCTTCTCGGGTATGATTACAGATGTGATAACCGGTCGTTCAGGTCTCGCCACCGCTCTTGTCTCTGCTGGGCGATCCTTGAGTGCACTCTTGCAACAATAGTATGCGTCTTGCTCTAATTGCCATTTTTGTCTTCTTCACGCTCGCGCCTACGGCGCTCGCGCAGATAACACCAGTGACGGGTAAGCCTGTAACGCCCACACCGATAATTGGCGCTTCAGGACAAAAAGTCACCCTCATCAACCCGCTCAAAGGTATTGACTGCAGTAGCAGTAATGGCGATTGCTTAATGGCCTTCCTCAATAGCATTCTGAAATTCGTCGTGCGTATCGGCGCTATCGCCGTTGTCTTGATGTTGGTGTATATCGGCTTCTTGTATGTCAAGGCGCAGGGTAATCCTGGGAAACTAGAAGAGGCACACAAGGCGCTCCTCTGGACAGTTATTGGTGCTTTGATATTGCTCGGAGCGCAGGCGATACAAATAAGTATCACCGCGACTGTGCAGGCGCTTGGCGGCTAGTATGACCTTCGCTCAATTTGTCGGCAGTGGCACGACCGGCATTATCGGCATCATCAACACAATTGTCGTACCGCTCATCGGCGCGTTTATCTTCGCAGTTTTCATCTGGGGTGTGGTGAAGTATTTCTTCTTCAGTAATAATGGCGATGAAGCGAAGTTGAAAGAGGGCCGAGATTTCATCTTCTGGGGCATTCTCGGGATGGTGGTGTTCTTCTCGGTCTGGGGATTCGTGAATCTATTGTTATCCACGCTCGGTATCGCACCAGGCGCATAACGTGTCATACTCTTAACTATATGAAAATGAAAAAAATAACCCGTGCCGCACTTATTCTTACAACACTTCTTGCTCCGTCGTTCGCTTTTGCAGCTAGCGGCTATTTGAGCTACTCCTCCATCGATGGCTGTGATGTCTACATCTGCTGGCTCGGTGGGATGATTCTCAACATTATCAATTCGGTCTTGGTGCCGGTACTCTTCGCCATCGCCTTCATCGTCTTCCTCTACGGCATCGCGAAGGCATACATCTTCTCTTATGGCGACACCACGAAGGTTGCGGAGGGCCATCACCTTGTCCTCTGGGGCATCGTCGCATTCGCCATCATGATCTCTATCTGGGGGCTAGTGAATGTCGTCGCCAACACATTCGGTCTCTCGGGATACTACGCACCGCCGCTCCCGACGTCGTATTAATCATCACCTCTATGGACGCATCCTACATCCAAGGCTATGCCAATAGCATAACCGGCATTATCAACGGCATTCTTGTGCCAACGTTGATTTCTGTCGCGTTCATCGTATTCCTATGGGGTATCTATAATTATTTCATCAAGGGAGCAGACGACGAAAAGAAACGTGCAGAAGGACGTGTCTTCACTCTCTACGGCATCATCGGCTTTGTGCTCCTCTTCTCAGTCTGGGGCATTGTGCAGATCTTCATGGGCACACTCGGCCTAAATTCCGCGACGAACGCGCCTCCATTCCCGACGATCGGTGGTAGCAGCGGTGGTGACTTGACGGCAAACGGCGGAGCATGCACTTCGCATCCTGAATGTGCAAGCGGATATTGCAGTGGCGGGTCACTTTTTGACGGAATCTGTGCTCAGAGACCCGGTGGAACCTCTGCAGCCCAGACGCAGATGAATAATCTATATACCAGCAAGAATACTACGTGTACGCGATATGGCAGTTCAAGCAGCCAATGCATCTCGGCAACTACCGCATATAGCAACGCACAAAAAGTTTATGTAGTTCCTGGTGGCGGAGGTGGTGGCACTATCACTTGCGGCACGTTCTTTAAAAGTGTCTGCGCTCCAGGCGTAACCTCATGTACCATCTTTGGTAACTGCGACGACAGTACCAATACCGGTGGTGGCGATACTGGAAGTGGAAGTGGAAGTGGCGCTGATTGCGCCAGTGGAGATGGTACAGAAGGAGCCCTGTGTTGCAATGATGATTACTGTGATCCCTCTCTAGCATGCGGAGCTACCAGTTCTGGAGTTTCTAGGTGTGGTGCCAGAACAGGCAGTACCAATACTGGCAGTAGTGGAAGTGGCACTGACACATGTGCGGCAACAGGAGACGAGATAATAGATTGTGAATCAATAGCTGGCAATAAATACGATTGGTCGCTATGTACATGTCTCACAGGCTACACAGTCAATGACGGTTCGCTTGGAAGCACTTGTGGTACCGGACAATACGACATATGTAATACCAGCCTCGGCCTCGTGTGTTCAGGTACTCCAGGAACATGTATCACTGATACCAGCAGCAGCAACGATAGCGGAGCCTCACAAGCGGAACTTGATTGTAAAATGATAAATGATGGGTGCACATATGATCCATCAACAGGTTGCGATTGTTCGAATACTCCGGTAGAAAATTAGACTATCCACACACCGCCCACAGCCGCATTGACCACGTCTACAGAAAAGCTACAATTATCCTGTTAATCATTACTTAATTTATGAAAAAAGCCCTTACCCTCACCGCAATATCGCTCGCTGCATTCGCCGTGCCGCTCGTCTCTCTCGCCGCTATCAATAACATCGCAGACGTTGGCTCGTTTATTATCAACACCATCAACAACGTCTTCGTCCCGGTTCTCTTCGCCGTCGCCTTCATCGTCTTCCTCTGGGGCGCATTCCAGACCTTCATCCTCGGTGCTAATTCTGCTGATGTAAAGGAGAAGGGCAAGAATCTTATGCTTTGGGGTCTTATTGGTTTCTTTGTGATGGTTTCAGTTTGGGGCTTGGTGAACATCCTAACCGGCACAGTTGGTTTCGGTAGTGGCAGCGGTCCCGCTGGCGGCACTCCTTCAGCTGGTGTCCGAGTCGGTGGCTAGTTAAATGCCCGTTCTCAACTCATTTCTCGACAAGGTCGTCACGCAGATTATCAATCCGATTATTCTGCTTCTCTCCGCGGGTGCCTTTGTCGTCTTCCTCTGGGGCGTGTTTGAGTTTGTCGCGCATGCAGGGGACGCAACGAAGCGCGAGGAGGGTCACAAGGCGATGTTCTGGGGCATCATCGGTCTCGTGATCATCTTCGGTGCCTACGGCATCATCAATGTTGCGATGGGCACTTTTAACCTAGGCACGATTCAGCAGAAGCTTGGGCAATAGGGAAGGGTAGAGTGAAAATGATAAAGGCCTGCACGATTTATCGTGCAGGCCTTCTTCTGAAAGAACTAATTTGAAAGAGCATACGAGATGTTATTTATCTCGTCTGATTCATTTGTGACATACGCTCTGATAGCTGGAGGAGTGTCGGGACAAACCGTATCGGACCCTTCACCTTCAGATGCGCGTACGCATTCGTGCCCATCCTGGTACACAGCGTGCGTGCGCAATTTACTCCCGCTTACCATGGCACGCTTTCCCTCTGGAATCGAAAGATCCACCTGTCCTCTTGGTGGTAAAGTAATCGGTTTCCATTCCGACAACGGCGCACTCGCAAGCGGAACGCTTGGTTGTTTTGCGGCGCTGCCACTGTTGCCGCTACTGCTCGGTGTAGCAAACCAATTAATTATCGGAAAACCGATAATTAACATGACTACTGTCACCACCACGATGGTTTGCAACACGCCTGCCGCCTTCCCTAACTCCTTAGCGTTAATTCCGATAAGTGCAGCGGCAATTCCCCCGAGAATGAGAATCCAGAGCCAACGACTCGGGCCCCAACTCGCCACACCTGCCAGAGACGGATTCTCCAACTTCGAAGCATATAGCCCGAAGATGAGGATAATCACGCCAATCACTGTGAGCAGGACAGACATCAACTTCCGGTCTACTTTCTTTTCTTTCGGCGTGGTGATAGTCGCCTCGGCTTTCTTCCCAGTCTTTTTGTCTAGCCGTGCTTGTTCCTCCGCCATCTTTTTTGAATGTGGTCCAATCATGACTTCTCACCTCCTTTCGTTTCAGTGGGTTTCAACATTCCAGCAAGTGGAATGAACGGATTATTTGCCCAGATGACCGTATTCCCAGCCCCCTTTGATGATTCTTGCATAGCGTCAAGCTGGGCAAGCATTTCTCCAGTGGCGCCGTGCGCTTTGATGACTTTAAGTCGCGCATCGAGGGCTTCCGCTTCTCTCTTACCCTTCATCTTGATGACTTTCGCGTCTGCTTTTCCAGTTAGAGTAATTGCCTTCGCTTCTTGCTCAGCGACGTATGCCTTTGTTGTCGCTGCCTGATCCTGTTTCTTTGCTTCACCAGAAAGCTCGATGGTCTGGAGGTCGGCAGTGCGTATTTCTACGCCGTACTTACCCTGTAGCCCCCAAGGAAGTTTCCCAGTCACATCATCAGGCAATTTTTCATTGAGCTTGATGATTGGAGCAGAAAACGCGTCTGTGTCGCCCTTCGATGAGATAAGATCTTGAAAGTCCTTTTTCCCAACGAAGTCGCGCACATGGCGATTGATGGCTGCAGTGACTCGCCGCATCCAATCTTCACCACTGAAGAGTGCACGATACGGGTTACGTATCGCGACCGTCACGAGCGTTAGCTCGTCAGTCGGGAGACGGTCTTGCGTCTCAGCGCCTTCAGTCCGAATGGCGTACGTGAAGTCGGCAACATAAATGAAGTCGGTCGCTTCCGATCTCGGAAGAATTTTTTCATTTCCGCCATCATCGGTGTACGTTTCGTTCCACTCGAATCCATAAACATACACGCTATTGACCCAAGGCCACCCAACCCAATAAAGGCCGAGTTTTTTGAGCCACCATGGCCGATCATCAAACTTCTCATCTTGTCCCTTGCCGTGATAGATTACTTCCCATTCTGGGGAGTCCGTGCAGAGCAACTTCCTTTGATCACTCAAGTGATATCCAGCGAAGGACATGACGAAGTGATCGAGTGAATCGCCACGCATAATGACTTTTACAGTTCCTTCCCTCACTGTGGTGACGAATATGTTCTCCTTCGCGAGCCACTGCATGAGGAAAGAAATAATCATAACGCACGCCGCTAGCAGCACGATTACTGCTAGTATTCCCATTAAGTACCACATACTCACTACCTCCTTTTTCTTTATGCGCTTTTGCGCGTTATTTGGTTGATTTATGAACGATTTCAAACACCCACCTACCTGCTATCTATGATACACGAAACTGTAGAAAAGTCAAGTGCTGGGGGGGAGACTCGAACTCCCATGCCTTGCGGCGCCAGATCCTAAGTCTGGTACGTCTACCAGTTTCGCCACCCCAGCGACTTTCAAATCATACTATGTTCTGCTATATTTTTCTTAGGCGCCCATAGCTCAGTTGGTAGAGCAGATCCCTCTTAAGGATAAGGTCCCAGGTTCGAGCCCTGGTGGGCGCACAAATTTTTAGTGCCGAGAGTGGGACTCGAACCCACACGAGGATTTTTAGGACCTCTCAGGATTTTAAGTCCTGTGCGTCTACCATTCCGCCACCTCGGCGAGTGAGTGAATACAAAAAATGTACCACATTTTCTTGTGTGAACGAACGAGCCGAAGGAAAGCATGCAAGCAATGCTTACATCGGCAATTTCGTTATCTTAACATTTCTGCTATCCTCATAGTACGGCCAGGTGGTGAAGTGGTAACACGACGCTCTGCAAAAGCGTTATGCGCGGGTTCAATTCCCGCCCTGGCCTCAAGGATGATGCAAAGCATCAGCCGGCGGGAATTGAATGCCGCAGCGATGTTTTGCTAGCAAGCAAAACCGCGAGGCGGGGTCGAGGAAATTCGCGAGCGACGGCGAGCGAATTATCCGTGACCAGTCCCGCCCTGGCCTCTCGGTTCTTCTACGGGCGCACCGCTCTCTTCGCCGTTATCAAGCATGAAGTCGATTCGCGGGAGGCGCAGGCGCGCATGTTTCTTTAAATGATCGGAGAAAGCTTCGCGTTGTCGCTCAAGGAAGCTGAGTGCCAGACGTGCCTTCTCGATAGGGAAGACGCTCACGAAGACAATTATGCGATCACCGTGCGCAACACTCTTGGCGCGGATGACGGTGATGAGCGAATCGCTGCTTGCCTCGCGCGCGATAAATTGTGCTGCCTCTCTCGCAACTATTTCTGCCGCGCGGTCATTCTTCTGCTTCGAGCTGCCTTTCTGAGTGGGAGGTATCATGATTCGGCAATGGTGAAGGCGACAAGCTCATCGCCGAAGGTGGCATCTCCGCGCGCCTCAATCTCAGCGCCGAAGTCTCCCTCGACTTTGATCACATTCACATCAGCACGTGCCTGTTGGAGATTAGTCAGCGTGCCCTGCGTTATTGTCTCGTTGTGGCGCACGATCTTCACTCTATCTTTGAGTGTGAGCGTACCGGAGATGTAGCGTAGGCCAAGGACTTGCTTCTTTGCTCCTGAAGAAAAAGTCTTGAGCACCTTCGCGCGTCCAAGCTCTTTTTCTATTTCAATAGTAGGTATACGAGCGTCAAGAAGTTCCTTCACCTTCGCCGAGAGCTCATAGATGATTGAAAAAGGGAAGATGGCAACGCCGTCTCGATCGGCGAGCTCGCGCGCGATGGCATCTGTTCCGACGTTGAAGGCGATGATAGTCCCACCCGAAGCGTGTGCGACTTTGATATCACTCTCTGAAACACTCCCGACACCTGAAGCGATAACACAGACAGCGCCACGCTCATGAGTGATTTTTTTCAATTCATGAACAATCGCATCCACCGAGCCGGCGACGTCGGCCTTCACCACGAGCGGGAGCTCGGTAATGCCGTCAATCGCGGCGGCGCGCTCTGGCGCCGCCGCGAGTTCTTTCGTATTTTCTTTTACGAGTGCCTCTGCTTCCTTCTTACTTTTCACGATGCTAAAGAGCGAGCCAGCCGCAGGGAGCTTACTAAACCCAGAGATACGCACTGGCTCTGATGGCCCTGCCTTCAGGGTGCGCTTGCCGCGGAAGTCTTCGATAAAGCGCACAGGCGCAAACGCGTCGCCAGCGACTGCAAAGCAGCCGAGCTCAAGCGAGCCATCTCTGATGACGAGTGTCGCCGATGATCCGCGCTTCGGATCTTGTGTCGACTCGAGCACGAAGCCAGTCGCGCTCGTGTCAGCATCGGCAGTAATTTCTGCTAGGTCGGTCGCGAGAATCACGAGATCAAGAAGCTCAGGGATGCCATCGCCGGTCTTTGAAGATATCGGCATGTAGGCAACATCGCCACCCATGCCCTCAATAAATATCTCGTGTTCAAGAAGGGAGTTCTTCGTGCGCTCAATATCTGCATTATTTTTATCAATCTTGGTGATGGCGACGATGAAGGGGATTCCCGCGTCTTTAATAGCGTTAAGTGCATCCTGTGTCTGCGGCATGAAGCCCTCATCTGCTGCGACGACAAGGATCGCAATGTCAGCTGCGGCCGCGCCGCGCGTGCGAAGCGCCTTAAACGCCTCATGGCCGGGAGTATCCAAGAAGGTGATCGGGCGGTCATTGTGGAGCGCAATATAGGCAGCGACGTGCTGCGTGATGCCGCCCGCCTCGCCCGCGACAATATTCGCCTTGCGGATATAATCCAGAAGCGATGACTTACCATGATCTATATGGCCCATCACCGCGATGATGGGCGGTCGTGCACTCCGCGCCATAGTTCCCCCATTTCATCACAAAATTGGTATTTCTGCAATCGCGAACTTCTAAGGCGTCGCCTCAGATGAAAGACAAGGTGTCTCCTTGTCTGTGGAAGTGTAACGAAACACTGTTGGTAAACACGTTGTCGGAAATATTATCCTATAGGACAAATATTCCGACATCGGATTTTGTTATGAAAGATGGAAGTGCTCTCGTAATTTTCTATCTGATTCAAGTGCCTCGGCGACAAAAGAAAGCATTTCACCGGTACCACTTTTGAGGTGCGCACGAACGAGCCCAATGAATTCGTCGCAAGGATGGGGGTAAATCCAAACGCTATCTTGAAGCCGAAGGAAACCGGCACCTATGAGAAGGGTACGAAGTTGTGAACGGGCTCTTCTGCGCTTCTCGCGGATATCGAACATAACCACGCGCCATTTGCCATCCCAGAACGCCGGCTCAGGGATGCGGTATTCATTTGCGTACATAGTTGCAATCGTGGCGTGACCTTTCTGGGTTAATTCCACACAGCGCTTACCACGTTCTCCAGATGTTTTTACCAACCCAGCATATTCCAGATCGGTTATTGCCTGTGTAATCCGACGGTATAGATTTTTACGATTTGTAGCACCACGATCGAGTTTCTTTAAAAGAGTTAGAGCTTTTGGCGCGACGAGAGCAACACTTAATCCACCGGTTAGCACTAATGTTCGCAAGATAAGATTGCGCATCGGAAGATACTTTCCGCGCGTCTCCGTTCGTATTTTCTTCATGTCGGAAATTATATCCTATAGGACAAATATTCCGACAAGTAAAAGGCAGGAAAGTTGTGGATAGGGTAGGAGAAAATGAAAACAACAAACCCCACCTTGCCGAAGCTTGGTGGGGCAGTGATGAACGTGTTGGAGAACTGTTAATCTCCGAGACCGAGAATATTGCGATCTGCGGCAGAAAGTTTTGCAACAGCCAGTTTTCTGAGTTCAAAGGTTTCGGTTTCATCGTCGAAGAGTTTTACAGATTTTTGCTCTTCGATGACATAACCTTCTTTCCCGTCAGTAAGAACTAACGCTGTGGCTGTTTTGTGCCAGTTTACATCTACCTGGTTACCGGCGAATGCTTCGGCGACAGTCTTGTCTTTAAAGAATCCGAGAGACTTTGACTTTCTTCCATCATCGTCCACCTTGTAGACCTCTGTCATTGCGACTATCCTAAAATCACTCAAATATTTACCCATTAATCCGCTTGTTAAGCTTGTCATTTGTACACCTCCTTTGGTTTAACTTCTGGCGCAAAATTACCACAGTAACTCCAGCAAGTCCAGTGGGCGCAATGTTTCAATACCTTCGCAACACCCATCATTTAATATTGCGAACATGGCATACACAAAGAACCCGCATCTTCCGAAGGTCCGCATGGAAGCCGTTCGGCTGGTGAAGTATCGAAAATGG
>Ga0172379_10000390_pt1 | contig 112733 bp, 147 predicted proteins | sample GrowelOW334metaG_FD_119756 | JGI IMG/M metagenome (GOLD analysis project Ga0172379, IMG submission 119756) | Groundwater microbial communities from an aquifer near a municipal landfill in Southern Ontario, Canada - Groundwater well OW334 metaG | ecosystem: Environmental > Aquatic > Deep... | reverse complement strand
CAGACCGCCTGGGGAGTATAGCCGCAAGGCCGAAACTCAAACGAATTGGCGGGGAGGCGCACAACCAGTGGAGCATGTGGTTCAATTCGATACGAAGCGATGAACCTTACCTGGGTTTGAAATCCTGCTGCATTCCGGCAGAAACGTCGGAAGCCTTAGAGGGTGCAGGACAGGTGTTGCATGGCTGTCGTCAGCTCGTGACGTGAGTTGTTCTCTTAAGTGAGGTAACGAGCGCAACCCCTATTCGGTGTTACTGTGTCACCGAAAACTGCCCAGCATTATTTTTGTTGGGAGGAAGGAGGGGACGATGTCAAGTCAGCATGATCCTTATATCCAGGGCTACACACATCCTACAATGGACTGTACAGAGGGTTGCAATACCGCGAGGTGGAGCTAATCCCTAAAACAGTCCTCAGTTGGGATTGTAGGCTGAAACTCGCCTACATGAACCCGGAATTGGTAGTAATCGCAAATCATCAGATTGCGGTGAATACGTTCTCGCCTCTTGCACACACTGCCCGTCAAATCAGCAAAGTTGGGGGTACCCAAAATCTGCCTTCGGCAGACTAAGGTAAATCCAGCGATGAGGGTTAAGTCGTAACAAGGTATCCGTACTGGAAGGTGCGGATGGATCACCTCCTTTGAGGTTTATCCAGGTTGGTGCCGATTTATCGGCATGATAACCTGGCACTCAAAACCTTCTGGTGCTAACAATCTAACTGTAAAATTAAGTAAACTTTTTTTGCTTTGTCATTTTTCAGATGTTTCTTTGTTTTTTTCCGACTAAATTGTCATGACTAAACTTGATCCATCCAATTTACCCCGTCATGTCGCCATTATTATGGATGGCAATCGTCGTTGGGCCAGAAACAAGGGCTTAACCGATGTTGAAGGCCACCGCGCCGGCGCCAAAAATCTTCAGGAAATTGTCGAGTATTGTCGCGATATTGGCATCAAACATCTTACTGTCTATGCTCTTTCCACCGAAAATTGGCGCAAACGGCCAATCGCCGAGGTCAAGGGCTTGTTTCAGCTTTTAACCGACATTGTCCGCCAAAAAGCCGAAGAATACCGCCGTTCTGGCATCAAGTTTTTCGTTCTTGGTAATTTTCAAGCCTTTCCTTCTAAAGTCAAAAACGCCATCAAAAAAATTCTTTCTCTGGCCATTGTTGACCAGAAAATTCAATTTAATGTTGCTCTAAACTATGGTGGCCGTGATGAAATTGTCAACGCCGTTAAAAAAATCGTTAAGGATGAAATTCCCGTCGATAAAATTAACGAGGAACTAATCGGCAAATATTTATACACCCACGACCAGCCCGACCCCGACCTCATCATTCGTCCCGGTGGCGAATTCCGCCTTAGTAATTTTCTCCTTTGGCAAATGTCCTACGCCGAGCTTTATTTCACCAACATCCTTTGGCCCGACTTCAGCCCCAAAAAGCTCGACGAAGCCCTCCTCTGGTATCAACAACGCAATCGCCGCATGGGTAAATAATATTAAACTCCAAGATAATATTTTAGCGGTCCCAAAAATGCCGTATAAATTTTTTCCGGACTATCTTTCACTACTCTTCGAAGTTCATCAATTTCAATCCATCTACAATCTTTCGTCTCATTAGTTTCTTTAAGAGGTTCTCCCTTAGCTCTACATAAAAAAATTAGACCAACAAAAGGCCCGTTTTTCATTTGTGTCACACAAAACGGTTGCACTAAATCAGATTCGTCGTCTTTATTCTCCACTGTAATCCTTTTATTTTCATCCTTAATTTCAGTAATTATCAGTCCGCACTCCTCTTTTACCTCCCGTCTAACAGTTTCATACACATCTTCAAATGCCCTAAACTTTCCTCCCGGAATTTCCAAAGTTCCGCTATATTTAGCATCTGTCAATTTCTGCCTTGTCTGCACCAATACATACTTTTTCCCATCCTTGTCCTTTTCAATTATCGCCCCCACAAACGGGATGTATAGGCTCTCGCCAAACATTTTCGGCAACAACACCTTCTTTATGATATTTTTCATGTTAAGTAATTATAATCCTCCTCTGGTATCAACAACGCAATCGAAGAATGGGAAAATAAAAAATGGTTTAAAATTACCTTGTGGAAATCCCGTCCGATCTGAAAAATCTCTATCGCCACTGGCCTTATCATATTCATCAACCCAAAACCAACCCTCTCCAATACAACACCAGAATCTTAAACCAGATCAAGTCATTTGCTATTGAAAGGCAAAGAATTTGGGAAAAGAAAGTTGCCAATAATCCGCCTCCTTTTACTGCCGACCCAATTTTAACTCGCTATCGTTTTTGCAATATTTATCGCGAACTCGACCGGGAAACAATCAATATTCACCAACTTCTCAACCCCCTTCGTCCCAACTTCCCGCTTTGGTTGCTCAACCTAGCCCTCTGTCGCTTTATTTGTAATTCCGTCACCGTTAAAAAAATCGGTCTGTTAACTTTCAATCCTATTCACAATTCTAAAATTTACCAACAGCTTTGTCAGTTACCTTCGCCCAAATACGGCACTGCCTATGTCTTTCCCGTCAGCGCCATCCAGCGCTCTCCTTTTTCAACTCGGGAAAAATTTTTCTGTCTTTTCCTACCCACCATTATCACTCAATGTGCCTCCAAAATTGAAACCTTCCGTCACTTAAGTGTCGTCGAGGCTCTCCAACTCCTATTACCCATTTTTACTTTTAATTTTCGTTTTCATTGGACCGAAATTCTCATTGACATTACTTATCAGTTTCCCCAATTTTTAGATTTATACCAAGCTTTTCCCATCGGCCCGGGTTCATTGCCCACCATGCTCAAATTATCAGCCAGCGCTCCATCAGAAAATACCTGTCTTTCCCTGGTCTCTCTTAATTTTCCTGAATTTCCTTTCCTGGAATTTAATGGTCAAAAAATATATTTGTCCTCCGAAAATTGGGAAGGTATCGGTTGTGAATTTCGCAAATATCAAAACCTTCAGCAGGGGATTGGTCGCCACCGTCTATACGACTAAAATTTCAAGCAAAATCCTCGTCTGGTACCAATCCCGCCACCGCCGGATGGGAAAATAACAACCATCATTCTGCCATTATTCTTTGCTTTGTCGCCTCCACTAATCTTTCGATACTACCAGCGGAATATTTTTCAACTCTTACCACACCATCATCAGGTTGACTAAAAACGAATCCAACATCTTCTCCTGATCCTCCTTTTGGGTTGTAGTGGTATGTCGTGACAGTAGCCCGAGAGACTTCTTTGGTTGGTAATTCCGTAACTCTTGTCCAAACAGTCCCACCCCCCAAAGGTTTCGCCACTTCTTCCATAACCATTGCATCCTGCGCACTCACCCATGACCGCCTCTCTTCCCACATCATACCCTCAACCGCTTCTCCCGCCACCATCCCGTACATTTCTATGCCAAGCCAACTATCCTCACTCAATCCTAAAGTTGCCAATAGTTCTTCCCTAGCTGTCAAAACTCTCGTCCTTTGTGTATCATCAAGCTTTTTTATTAAACTAACAAAAGGTTCTAAAGTGATAAGAGGTTCTGGTGACAATATAGTAACAAGCTTTTCTTCATCACTCATTTTATTTCTTAATTTATTAAACTTATAATATTAACTATAACATAATTATATCAAATTCCCCACCCCAAATCAATTAAATTACAGTATTTTCACCCCCAGCACCACTTCCGCAATTTGCACCACAAAATACGACACAAAAATTATTCCAAACCCAATCGCCGCGTTAGTTATCATTCCCTGTCCTTGGGCTGCTTTGTTCTGATCAGTCCCCGCCGTCATCATCGTTATTCCCCCATAAATCAACCATACCAACAACATCAATCCGGCAATTACATACACGTATTTCAAGGCTTCAGTCACAATCGCCCCCAAACTTCCGTATTTTGCAATTATTGCGTCTTGTTTGTAAAGATCTTTAAGCATTAGCTAAATCCTGGAATTTTTAATATATCATCACCAATTAATTTTAATATAAACAGGGCAAAAATTACCACGAGGAGGCCGACTATCGCTGCCGTAATTTCCTCTTGTGCCGCCGCCACTGCTTTCGCATCTCCATTTGATGTCGCAATTGAAATAAAGCCAGACACCATTTTCAAAAAAGCAATCCCCCCCGCCACTCCAAATAAATAAGGCATCAACCACCCCACAAAATGGGTCATTCTCACTGGTATACACCCCAAAGCCGTATTAATCCCCGGCGCTGGAAAGTTCTTCGGAGTGCAAAACACATCCACCGCCATCGCGCCTGTTGGCGCCACCAATGCCGTTACCGCCAATATCACCGCATTAAAGGCTGATTTTAACCCCCACTTCATAGCTAAAGTATATCACGATGTTACAATGAATTTGTGCTTTTAAAAAAAATTTCCACCTGCCTATTTGTCCTCTTAGTCCTATTTGTCTTATTGCCGTCTTTTATTTTTGCCGCCTCAATTGACGACGAAATCAACGACATCAGCCGTCAAATCCAAGCTCTTGAAACTGCCATCGCTCCTCTTCAAAAGGAATCCACCGGTCTTCAGTCCAAAATCACCTCCGCCAAAAGCCAAATCACCAAAATCACTCTCCAAACTGGAGATCTCAACACTAAGTTAATCGATAAACAGGCCGATTTAGAAGTTCAAAAGATCCTTCTTTCCGCTCGGGTTCGTCGCTACTATATTAATCTCAAAAAATTCAATCCCTACCTAATTTTTTTCTCCTCTGCCAACACCAGTCTCAATCTTGTTCGTCAATTTAGTTGGTATCAAGCCATTATTTCTCAAGATCGTTCTTCCATTGTCAAGTTCACCAACGAAATTCTCACTCTTAATTCTCAAAAATCCAAGCTTGAATCGGAAAAAGCCAAACTCGCCAAACTCAAAAAAGATTTTGAATCTCGCTTTGGCTTTTTGGCCACCGAAATTAAAAAAGCCGAAACCTACAAGGCCGAATTAAGCAAACGCCAGCAACAACTTATTGCCGAGAAAACCGCCATGTTCAACACCAGTGTTGGTGATGTCAGTAGTAGTGATGATCCTGCCTCTAGAGCCGACTACAATCCCGGTTTTTCTCCCGCCTTTGCCGGCTTTTCTTTTGGCGCCCCTCACCGCAAGGGTATGAGCCAATTTGGCGCCTACGGCCGGGCCAAAGCCGGTCAGAACTTTGAGGCTATTCTCAAAGCTTATTACGGTGACGTCAAAATTGAAAAAATGGATTCCCCCGGCTCCATTAAAACTAGTGTCGGCACTCTTTCCTTTGAAGAAAATTATTTGGTTGGTATTGCTGAAATGCCCGGGTCTTGGGGTGATAACGGCGGTTTTGAAGCCCTTAAGGCTCAAGCCATCGCCGCCCGCACCTACGCCATTTCTTACACCAATAATTTATCGGGTTCAATCTGTGTCACTGAAGCCTGCCAGGTTTACAAACGTTCCCGCTACGAAGCCGGTGGCACTTGGAAACGGGCTGTCGAAGACACCCGTGGCCTAGTTGTCAAAAGTAATAAAACCGGCAAAATCTTTTCCACCATGTATGCCTCCACTGCCGGCGGCGCCACTTACGGTTACAGCTCTCTTGATCACTCCACCCCTAGTGTTTGGGACACTACCTGTGGCAATCAGGGCTGTTGGCCCAATGATTCTTACGAAAAACAAGCCGGTTCTTCTTGGTATTACAAAGGCTGGTACAAAACCCGAAGCAATGTTTCCGCCGGCCGTTCCCACCCTTGGCTTACTCAAGATGAATTCGCCGATATCGTCAACGCCGTTCTCTATTTTTCCAAAACCAACGATTCCTCTCATCTTTCTCAAACTCAAAATTGCCTTGGTTCTTGTGACGGCAACGCTTGGTCCAAAGACGAGCTCAAGCGCCAGGTGGGGGATAAAGGTGGCCCGGTATCTTCGGTCAATTCGATCACTGTCGATTATTCCACTGGTGGTTTTACCCAGGCTGTCCGCCTAAGTACCGACAAGGGTGATTTTAAATTCGATGGTGGCGATTTTAAAGACATCTTCACCCTCCGCGCCCCCGGTGCGATTACTTTAAAATCAAGTTTATATAACATCGAAAAAAAATAATCCCGCAAAGTACGTCATTGCTCTCAACAACGTCATTGCGCTGCGCCCGTCCACTGACGGGATCCTGAGCTTGTCGAAGGAGAAGCAATCTCGTAGGGATCAGCACCACCTAAACCATCGTTTGGTCCGATTTTCCGCCGGTTTAAGTCACAATTGCTGTATCGCTTGTCTTGCCGCCACCAACTTTGCTTCAATTGCCCCCGCCAACTCTTTATCTGGTCTTGAGTTTCTCGCTCTCCACTCACTTAATTTTACCCCACTCTCAAGTTCATCACGAAAAACAAGATGTGTCATATCCGGCCCAAATCTTACCCTTATTCGAACGGTTGATAACAGCAAAGACCTCTGTTCAACAAAGGTAATGTGTGCAATGTGGCCGTCCCCAATTCTCTTTTTTGCTCATTGAAAATTGGAGTTTGAAAATTGAAAATTAATCAATGACCCTCCTCTACGCTTTCTCCAACCCCTGGGGCACCAACATCTCCCATTTAACCGCCATAGCCTTGGCGAAGGCGGTCCCAAAGGATATTAAAAATAAAATTAATTTCCAACTTATCCCATCCTACCCCCAACCCTTCTTTCGCAAATACATTCAAAACAATCAATATGATCTAATCATTGGCCTGGGTGATGGCATGAAATTCCTCCAAACCATCAAAATTGAAACCCGCGCCATTAATTCATATTGTCACCAATCAATCAATCCGCTCCTGCCAATTTATCTAGATCTAAGTCTGCCCCCTGTCGACAATTTTGACAGTCGTCAGTTTTCTATCGGCACCAACATGGGCTCTTACAATTGCAATTGGATCGCCTTCCAAACCCAGTACGTCATCAACACCAAATATCCTAAAACTAAACACCTCTTCCTCCACCTCCCTCCCCGCGCCTCGGCTATCACTCTCGCCACTAACCTCATTAGTTTTTTCCACGCCAACCGGTTACTAAGCGTCTAAAACACCTACATTAGCCTTGTATTACGCTTCATGTTACCTCCATTTTTCACCGGTTTTTTTGTCCCCGGTTCATGTCGAGCAACATAATCCAATTTACCGCCACTTTCACCCTTATTTCTAAAATGAGTCCCATCTGCTTCACCTTCAAGTAATTCATTTATTTCTTTAACTAGTTTTCTAAGAGTCTCCAGTTTACCCTCAATTCCTTCCCCAAGAATCAATCCTGGGGATAACAGCTCGCCAGTAGAGATGTTAATTACTAAGTTCGAAACTAAACCGCCAGGTTCATGTTCTTCAGCCCACCACCCCGTTCTTTCGTATTGCAACACCACCCCATCGCTCTGTTGGTGGATAGATATTCTCCCTATTGAATATGGATTGGGAGGTCCAAGGCCTTTGGTAAATTTCTCATACAATTCGTCGCCAATTGTTTGTTGGAATTCATGTTGTCCTGCTATTGTCAAACTAACCGCCCCCGGCGCTTTTCCCTCAACCGTCATCACTTCTAAAACAAGATCGCTTCTCGTTCCTTTTCTTTCTTCTCCCCACGCTCTCGTGACAGCTGGACTTACTCTGCTTATAAAACCCGGAAGTTCTGCCTCCGCCTTCCATTTAAATATTTCACCCGTTGTTAAACCTGTCTCTTCCCACTCGGCGTCGCTCATTTGTGTCCTCAATTCTCTCATCGCAAATTCATGTTTTCCTAAATCGCCAACATCTTCAACTATTTTAAGTCCAAACTCGTTGTCATCACGTTGAATTGGAATGAGTCGGTCTAATATGGTCACCAATTCAATCCGCTCTGCCTCAGTTTCCGGTAACACGACATCAACGCCATTTTCATAATCATAAATCATTGCTAATCTAGCTTTGCTACCGTCTGGTCTATCGACAATCAGATCTGCCAACATAACATCCTTATGAGTTCTAAAGATCAATCTACCGATATCTTCCGATCCCTCGACAATCATAGCGCAGACATGGTCAGAGAGTCCGTCTTCAGGAAGGTTCCTAAGATAATTCTCTACCCAAGGAGTAGTCCAGTAAATAAAGTTAGCTGCAGCCAAACGTGCTTGATCCCGAAGTCCCTCCGGCATTTCCCCATCCGGTCTGGTAATTGGGAGAGTATCTAGAACAAGTTCTCCTCTATCGCTCTTTGCCATAAAATCATTATACAACGCCCCCTCCAACTAATTGTATTTAAAGTCTCCCTTGTCAAAGGGAGATTTAGAGGGATTGGAAATCAAAGGCCGATTTTTCTTGTTATAATCACTTATGTCCCGATCTAGCAACCTCGACTCCATCGCCCCAGACGACTTGTCCGCCGAAGTTCCAACGAAGGCGGATCCCGTCGGTACCCCGGCCAAAAAAACAAAAAAGAAAATAAATACCCCAGCCCCGACCGATTTTCGTTCTGAAATCGACAACATCCTCTCCACCGCCAAAAAATCATTCACCTCCTTTAAAATCAAACCCCAATCTTTCACTTTTTCCGAACAAGAGCTTAATGAGGAAATTATTCTGGTTATGCGCCAACATTGGTTTACCAACGTCAGCTGGATTCTTACAGCTATTATCATGTCCATTGCTCCGATTTTCCTCACTTTTGTCCCTATTTTGGCCTCTTTTCCTCCTAACTACCAATTTGTCGCCATTCTCTTCTATTACCTCATTGTTTTTGCCTATTCTTTCGAGAAGTTTCTGGCTTGGTATTTCAACACTTATATTGTCACCGACGAGCGGGTAGTTGACATTGACTTTGTCAACCTCCTCAACAAAAAATTTACCGACGCCAAAATCTCCATGATTCAAGACGTCACTTCCAAAGTCTCCGGTTTCAGCCAAACTCTTTTTAATTACGGCACCATCCTCATTCAAACCGCCTCCGAAGTCAACGAGCTTGTTTTCGAAAAAATTCCTAACCCCGAGCACGTTATTAAAGTTTTACAGCAACTCCGCCAAGAGGAGGAGCAGGAGGCCATTGATGGCCGTATTAGATAACTATGATTGCCGATCTTAACCTCTACATCCTGCTTATTGAAAAAATCATCTTCGTCATCGGTTCAATTGTCTATCTCATTTTTGCCGTCATCATTGTCAAACAAACCACTGTCATGACCAAAAATATTAGTGATTCTTTCAACCCCATTCTGATTGCTTTTTCCTACATTCATCTTCTTTTTTCCATCTTTCTCGTTCTCATGACTCTTGTCCTTCTGTAGTATCATTTTTTAATGCACTATCTTTGTCGCACCTTTATCGGGCCATCCTCTACTTCTTCCTGGTCTCAATATTGGGAAAACGAGCCCGATGATCAAGGCTTAAGTTCGTCGAAGGGCCATCTTTTTGGCCTTATCGCCATTTCTTCCGCTGAATCCGACCTTCCTTCTCTTGGTCGTCAAGCCATTAATGTTTTTAATCAAACCTATTTTTCTTCGCCACTTTCTGTCAAAGATTCCCTCGAATTAGCCACTAAGAATCTGCCCTCTAATTCCAAAGTTTCCATTCTGGTTGTTATCGGTCAAACAGTCCATGTCTTTACCTATAATTCGGCCATAATTATCCTTAAACGTGGTCAGCAGATCAGTCAGTTTTCCAACTACCTCTCCGGACCCATCCAGGCCGGCGACCGCTTTTTGCTCTTAACCTCCGAATTTTTGGACTTTTTTACTTGGGACAAAATTAAATCTATTCTTGCTGAAACCCGGGTTCAAACTATTGAAGAAGTCATTCTTCCCCAAATTTGCAGCCCTCCCTCCGACGCTAGTTTAGCCGCCTCTCTTGTCGAATCCTTTGCCGACGACTCCGATGAAATTAAAAATGACACCGTTTCTATCAATTCTCTTAATCCTATCGACGATCGACCATCGACCATCGACCATCACAAAAAATTTCACTTTCCGATTTTTGTTTCTCCCATGGACACCCGTCAAACTGCCCGTCACCGCCGTCTTAATCTAATTATTGGCCTCCTTGTCATTGTTCTTATTTCCGCCTCCGCTATCGTTGGTTTTCGCCGCAATCGCGCCTCAAGTATCGATTCTAAATACAAAGAGCTCAAATCCGCCCTCGACACTAACATTCAAAATGCCCAATCTGTTCGCAGTCTTGACCCCGATTCTGCCTTAAAGCTGGTTTCCACCGCCCGTGGCATTTTAGACCAAATGGCTCTTCTCAGGCCCAATTCCGAAATTGATACTTACAAAGAGCAACTAACCTCTTTTTCCGGCAAACTTGGCTCAACTGCCGATTTTAACCCCGAAGTTTTTTACGACACCTCTCTTTTGGCCACCAATCCCGATTTTAACTATCTTTTCTCCATTAATAATGGCCTTGGTGTTGCCAGTCTTTCCCAGGGCCGGGTTGATTTTGTCGACCCTCAAAATTTATCCAAAGCCAGCCTTGCCACTGGCCTTTCCCTCGCCGGTTTTGGTCATTTTTTCCCCGACCAGAAACTTGTTCTTGCCCTTTCTTCCTCAACTATTAACAAGCTTGAATCGGCCACTTCCACTCCAATTTTTACCTCATCGGTAGGGGAGTTGGTTAGCGCTCAAACCTGGAATCGTAATATTTATTTTCTTGCCAAAACCTCTCCTTATCTTTACAAGCTTCAGCCCCGCTCCGGAGGCTATGGTTTGCCCTTATCCTGGGCCACTTCAAAAATTGATTTCACCCCCGTTTCCCTGGCCATCGACGGCCAAATTTATCTCTTAGGCTCCGACTGTCGCATTCGTCGTTTTGATCGTGGCCAATCCACCGATTTCATCTCCGTTCCCGTTGCCAATTGCCAAAACCCCCACAATCTTTCCCTTTCTCTTACTAGCAAAGAATTGTCATTCATTAATGGCTCTTCTGAAGTTTATTTAATCGATGCCAAAGGCCAAATCGGTGCTGTTTATAAACTTAAAGACAAAACCTTCCTCTCCGTTGCCATTGATGGCAACTATCTCTATTTACTCACCTCCGACCAAAAAATCTCCCGCCTCCCCTTGTAAACGTCATTGCGCCACGTCCGGCTCGGACGGAAGGAACAGTTACAAAAGTGACGCGGCAATCTCGTCGAGATTGCTTCGTCGCTTCGCTTCTCGCAATGACGTTATAATATGGTTGTGAAACACTTCAATCGCGATTCTCTCGATTATGAATTTATTGATAAGGTCGAAGCCGGCCTAAGCTTAACCGGCCCCGACGCCAAATCCCTCCGTTTCACCCCCGTCCAATTCGCCAATTCTAAGGTCGAAATCGAAAACGGCATCCCCATTCTTTTTAATCTCACTATTCCTCAATACAAATATTCCCAAGGCCAGGTTATCGACACCACCCGTTCTCGCAACCTCCTTCTCTCCAAAAAGCAAATTGCCAAGCTGATTTCTTATCGTAATCAAAAATACATGATTATTCCCATTGCCATTTTTCTTAAAGGCAATTGGTTCAAAGTCGAACTCGGCATCGGCCGCAAGATGAGAAAGTATGAGAAGAGACAAAAGTTAATGGAAAAAGATTATAAAAGAGGGTTAAAGACCTAAGTCCTCCGTAGCTTTAGCGAAGGAGGAGAGAAAATCAAAGCCCGCGACATTAAACGGGATATTAAATAAAAAATATTTACGTCATTGCGACCCTGAGCTTGTCGAAGGGGAAGCAATCTCGTTGGAATCACCACCGCCTTCGATCTCATAGTTAAAAAAGTTCCCTGTCGGAATTTTTGCCAGCTTGTTGGTTATGTCAACCATCTCCAATCTTTACGGTCCAAATTTTACCCAACTCAATTTAAGCCAATAAATTGCAGTTCACCAATTACCGATTACAGATTACCGGTTACCAAACATCAAATCCTCCCCACCGACCTCAAGTATTGCAACACCGCCGCCACACTCCGCCCCTCCCTCATTTTCCCCGCCAAACATATCTCAATTACTTCTTTTATGGGTGTCCACATCGTCGTAATTTTTTCGTCCTCCATTAGGTTCTGTTCATTCATTTCTCCCACCTCGTTTGTCACTAAATAATACATATCATGTCCCACTGTCGGCGCTCCGCTCGTTGCCACCGAAAACAATTTCAAGTCAGTTGTAGTCAGTCCCGTTTCTTCCCTCAATTCTCTTGCTCCAGCCTCAATTACGAGCTTACTTAATTCCGGCGAGTCTTTAATTTTGTCCCATTCTGCAATAGTGTCGACCACCTTTCCTCCCGGAAGCCTTATATCCTCCCCAATATCCAGTCTAATTTCCCTCGTCAGTAAAATATTGTCGTCTGCCAGTCTATGAACAATAATTCTCGTTCCCGGCGGGCGAATCATAGTTTCTAAAACCCTTCCATCCGGCTTCGTTGTCGCCACCACCCGCATAATCCTCCCCTCATAAACTATTTTTTTATCATCCACGGCCAATTATAACCCAAATTCTACCAATCAAGACTCAAACGTCATTGCGAGGATCCCGATAGCTATCGGGAGACGAAGCAATCTCGTTGGGATCGTCACTTTCATATTTCTCTAACCTAACACTTAACAAATAGTTATACTTTTTGTAAAGTCCACATGACAAATAGTATGAATAAAATCTCTCTAGACTCTAGATTCGTAGGTTCTTATCTTCTCCGGCTCGAAGCCATGTATAGCTCTATCAATTTCACTCGCAGCTCACCTCCTGTCATTCCAAAAGGTGCCGCCAACGCCATCAACTGAGTTGGTGTCAAGTTTGTCCACGCTAAGTTTCGTACTAATGCCTCAACAGAAAATGGCTCAGTTTCAGCAATCCTAAGTGTCTCCATTGGTATCTCATGCAACATCCCATCAAAGAAAATCGCTAAAGCATTATAACTACGATCAGAGCCATATTTTTTATCACAAAGCACCTCATCCAGACCTCCCTTTAGCACTGAAGTCAAAATTTCGCCCAACGACAACCCTGTCTTCTGGTCAACATATCCGCCTAGCACCGGATCAGTCACTTCAACCTGATCCCCCCTTTTTCGGATAAAGGGAAACAACAAGAACATTGATTCTGTCCCGTTTTCTTCCACCAAAAACATCTCTCTTATTCTCGACGCATGTTTCTCTCCATAGTGCCCGTATTTCTCCCACAATCCAAAATCAGTAAAAACAAAATCAAATGGACATTGAGATTCTCTGTCATCTTTTCCCACCCACAATCCCTTGTGGTCTGAACCAAAAATATCCCTCATTACCATTCCACTTTCATATAATGCACCATATAAAAAAGAAAAAGCCGCCTTCCCAAGTTGGAGAAATAAAATCCGTTGTTCTGGTAAAGTCAATCCCGACATAAAATCCACAAATTTTTCGGTATAACCAAACTCTGGCAAGTCAAACATTACTAACCTGCTTTTATCATCACTAACTAAAAAAGGAGACACATATTGTGCTGTAATCCTATTCTTACTCAATCTTGCACATGCCTCAATCTCGCTTGCTAGCATCCCAGAATCATCTACTCCATCTCTCACCGACTTAACTGCAACTGAAAGATAAAATGATCCACCATCTCTATCCGGGATAACCCCTCTATCAACATTAGTTGTTGTACCAGTGGTAATACGTCTGCTTGGATCAATTTTAATGTCCCCCACTCGTTGATCACTTGCAAACTCTAATCCAAAACGTGCCATGTCAAATTATAACACATTATAAGATAGCTTGGTATTTCAACTTCCCTATCAAGTCGCCCCACCTCTTTACTGAAATTTTCCACCCCCTCGTGTCAAAGAGGGGGAAGGGGGAGATTGGACTGAGGGGTTTGGTGGTTTTAAAGCATACCCCGCCACCGCCAGTAGTGTCGCTCCGGCCACTGCCCAGATCTCGATGGGGGATAGTAGTCGAGTTAAAAACCCCGACAGTATTAACCCCGTTGCCCCTCCCAGTGTCCAGCAAGCCGACCGGATTGAGTTAGCCGTCGACCGATAATGGTTCTCAATCTGCCTATTGCTGTAGGTAAACAAAATCGGTTTAATCGCCCCCCGCCCGATTTCGTGCATCGAAAAGAAGGCCACCACTGGCCACAACTTTGGCCAAAACACCGGCAACACCATTGGAGCCCCGATTAAGGCCACCGCTTTGGCCACACTGTTGGCTCCGGTTTGTCTCCGCGCCCAAATAGATCCAATTGAAATAAATATGGCAATTGGTATCCACATGGCTCCGAGCCACTTCACCTCTCCTCCCACCTCCTTAACCACCGGCGCCCAAAACATATTAAAAGGCATCACACTCATTCCCACTCCAAACGCTATCAGTAGCGTATACCTCAATTTCGAGCTTCGCAGTGTTAGCCAAGCCACCTCCCGCACCGACAATGCCTCCGGCCCAGTCTCGCCGGTTTCCTTAACATCGGCAAATTTTGTCAGCATCCGCCTGGTTAAAATCGCCGCCAGAGCCGAACTTAATCCCGCCACCACCCACGGCCATTCCAACCCCCATCTGGCCCCCACCATTCCTCCTAATATCGCTGTTGGAATAACGGCCAGTGAGGCAATCGATCCGGTTGTACTCATTGTTTCGTGAGCTGTCTTTTCGTCAGTTTTGTTTCGGAGCCACGATTCCAATGCTTCCGACATTAGCGCGTGTCCGATGGCCGATATCCCCTCGGCTAGGGCAAAATGCCAAAAACTGCCGCCCACGGCGTACACCAGAAAGCCAAGGGCCCAACTCCATTGCCCCCACCCGTAAACCCGCCCCTGGCCCACCCGGTCGGCTAATTTTCCCGTAAACGGGTCAAGCACAAAGCTTAAAGTCATAAAAATAGCATTAATTAAGTTTGCCTGTTGTAGGCTCATCCCGCGGGATACTAGAAAAAGAACATAAGTGGCAAAAAACCACCCGCCGGCCAGGTTTTGTAGCAACATTGCTATGAAATATGTCCTTGCCTCGGGTATTTCCCAAAGCCGATTCAGCTGTTCTAATTGTCTTTTGATTTTGTTTTTCATACTAAAAAAGCCTCCTTTCGGAGGCTTCTTTGATTTAAAAAATATTTTTAAATTACAGTCGTAAACCTCCTAAGTTACTGTCGCTTTCAACGTCAGCAAGACAGCCGGCAATTTGGCCGGTCATCAAAGACTTTGGTAAATTTCTAAAACTGTAATTCATACTTCCCAACTATATCATGTTATAGGTTGTTGTGTAAACCATCAAGTTTTTCAAAGTCTCCCGTGTTAAAGGGAGATTTAGAGGGATTGAAGCATACAAAGCCACCACCAGTAGTGTCGCTCCGGCCACCACCCAGATCGCAGTGTGTACCATATTGCTCTTCTATATGTGAAAATCGGTTTATAGGACTGGATCAATTATTCTGCCCCCACGTCTCCTTCTTGTCTTTGGTGGTTTCTTTCTCTCCATAACTACCGTGCCCCTTCCGTCTGCCGTCATCGTATGTCTCATCCTATAATCAACCTCTCCGGTTGCTATAACCACTCCACTACTATGGCGTCCATCATTCTCAAATCTATTTTCATCAGGAACGGGTTCTTCTTGTCTCGTAATCACCATATCCCCAAACAGAGTTTCATCTAATTCTGCGTCTTGGCATCCATTACAACCCCCTTCCACCCTCTTTACTTTGCAGTCACCCCTTGCTGAAATCAAACAAGGTACCGCTAATTTCGGCAAAAAGTCATGTAAAAATATCCTAACTCGTGCCTGATCAATTGTTGTAAATTCTACTGAGTACATGTTGTTATTATATCAGAACATGTCACTACCCCGCCACGCCCACTCCACTGATCGTCAATGGATTGTCGCTCCTGTTACTTTTGATTATATTGCCCGCCCCGTCCCTTATTGTCACTTCCACGATTATGTTATTCCCATTCGCCGGCATTGACCCGCCGTTGCTACCCCAAGGGATTATCCAGTTGTAACTATTCTCGCCAATATTATGGGAAACTCCGTTAGCAATTGTCCCGTAATATTTATCCACCCCGTATTTCTATTTCTCCCTTGACATCTGTATATCGCCCACATATACTTATCCCAATGAGAGTCATTCCGGATCCCTTATTTTTTGATTGGGATTCAGGAAACTCCAATAAAAACTTTCTTAAGCATGGTGTCAGCAATCAAGAAGCTGAAGAGGTTTTTGGCAACGAACCATTAATCATTGCCGAAGACCAAAAACATTCATCTTCCGAAATTAGATACCAAGCATTAGGTCAAACCAATACTAATCGAAAGTTGTTTTTATCTTTTACTATTAGAAATCAAAAAGTTAGAATAATCTCTATTCGAGACATGAACCACAAGGAGGAAAAAACCTATGACCAAAATTAAGCCCATCCCAAAATTCAAAACCGAAGCCGAAGAAAGAAAGTTTTGGGCTAGTCATGACTCAACTGAATACGTCGATTGGTCAAAAGCCGAAAAAGCCATTTTTCCCAATTTAAGCCCAACTACTCAATCAATCTCTCTTCGTCTCCCCGCCTTTCTGTTGGCCCGCATCAAGCAGTTAGCCAACAAAAAAGACGTTCCTTATCAATCTTTGATGAAGATATTCTTAAGCGAAAAAGTTGATCGGGAGATTAAAGGTAGTATACAATAGGGGAATGAAAACCATCCTCTCTTTCCTCAAACAACACTGGGCAGTCATCATTCTCGTCATCATCGCCATCAACTATTTTTTCGGCTCCCAAGCCGGTTTTGCCAACCGCATCGCCAGTTCTAAATATAGCTCTGGTAGCGCCATCATGATGGATACTGTATCTTCGTACTCTCCCAGTTATCCGGCTCCAATTGCCGAAATCGCTCCTACTGATACTCAAAATCGCCTAGTTATCAAAGACACCTCTCTTTCTCTCCAAGTCAAAGATGTTAGCCAGATTATTGCCAAAATTGAAGCCACCACCACTTCCTTAGGTGGCTTTTTGGTTGATTCCTCTATCTCTACTCCGCAAGGTGCTAGTTCCGGCTCTATCACCGTCCGTGTTCCCGCCAAATCTCTTGCTGTCGCCCTCGATACTTTTCGTGGTTTGGCTGTCAAAGTCGTTTCCGAAAACGTCTCTGGTCGCGATGTCACCGATCAATATGTAGACAACGACGCCCGCCTGGCTGTTCTTACTGCCACTAAAACCAAGTTTGAAAACATTATGAACCAAGCCAATAATGTTGCCGATTTGTTAAACGTCCAAAGGGAGTTAATTAACCTCCAATCCCAAATCGACAGTCTCAAAGGCCAACAGCTTTACCTGGAAAAATCCGCCGAATTATCCCGAGTTACTATTTATCTCTCCACCGACGAACTAGCCCTGCCCTACGCTCCCAGCGAATCTTGGCGCCCCGAGGTCATTGCCAAGCAAGCCATCCGCTCTCTGGTTGGCAACCTCCGCGCCCTCGGCACCAGCCTCATCTGGCTGGCCATTTATTCACCCATTATCATTATTGCCTATCTTCTCTTCCGTTTTGCCAAAAACAAGCTAAAGTTCTAATTTCTAGTTACTAGCATCTTATTTCTTTGTTTTGCTACACTATTTTATGCTAAAAATATTTTTAGCTCTTTCTTTTGCTCTAAACTTTCTCCTCGTTGCCTACGTCGTCAAACCAAAAACCGAATCGTTCCCAAGCCCTGAGCCTATCGAAGGGGCGAAGGACGAGTACACCGTCACCCGCGTCATCGACGGCGACACTTTTATTATTGGAGAAGGGGAGTTGGCTGGCCGGGAAATCCGCCTCAACAATATCAATGCTCCCGAGCTTAACAACTGTGGTGGCCCCGAATCTAAAGCCTATCTTGAATCATTAATTGGTGGCAAAACGCTTCGTCTCGAAGCTATTGTTAAAGACAAATTCAATCGTCCTCTGGCCGTTGCCTATCTTGGCAACACTCTCATCAATGAGCAAATAGTCAAAAACGGCTGGGCCAATTTTACTTCCGGCGCCTCCTCCGTTTCCGATCTCGTCAAATCCGCCTCCGATCAAGCCAAACTCGATAAAGTCGGTATTTTTGGTCCTCTTTGTCTTCAAAATCAAAATCCAGACGATCCTAAATGCTCAATTAAAGGCAACAATCGTGAAGGCAAGAAGACCTACTTTTTCCCCGGCTGTCTCAATTACTCCAACACCGATCTTAATCTCAATGGAGGCGATGCTTGGTTTTGCTCCGAAGCCGAGGCCCAACAAGCCGGCTTCGCCCGTTCCGGCAACTGCCGTAACCTAAAATTTCCCCAATAATCCCATGCCCTATTCATGTCAAAGTTGCGGAGTTTGTTGTAAACTCTTCCTCATCAATCTCTCAAAAGTTGAATATTATTCTGGCCAGTATCAAACGGTTTTTCAGGAGTACGGTATTATCAAAAACTTTACTCAAGCCCGAAACTGTGGCGCCAATATTCTTGCCCAACATCCCGACGGCAGTTGCCTCTATTTAAAAAACAAAAAGTGTAGCATCCACGCCACCCGTCCCCAAGTCTGCCGTCAGTTTTTCTGCACCTCCAAAGCCAAAAAATTCTCCGCCATGATCCAAACCATCAAATCAGTTCTTCCATAATCTTATCTCTTAGTTCTTATCTCTTATCATAGGTACTTCCCCGTCCAACTCCGCGGGCATCTTTTAATATCGGCTACCGTTCCTTGGGCCACCACTTCGCCACCTCCCTCGCCTCCCTCCGGCCCCATATCTATTATCCAATCGGCTTGTCTTATTACCTCCAGATTGTGTTCAATCACCAGCACTGTGTTGCCGTTATCGACCAGTTGACTTAAAAGTTTCATTAATTTTTCCACATCGGCAAAGTGTAGTCCCGACGTTGGCTCATCCAAAATATAAAAATCTCCCCGGCTTTGCAGTCTACTAGCCAGCTTTAATCTCTGCGCCTCTCCCCCCGATAATGTATCTAAAGTTTGCCCCAACTCTAGGTAATCAAGCCCAACATCGAGTAACATTTTTAATCCTCGCTTTATACTTTCTTCTTTAAAAAATTCACTGGCTTCTATAGCTGTCATTTCTAGCACTTCACTTATGCTTTTATCTTGCAACTTTAAACTTTCAACTTCTGCCTTGTACCTTTTCCCAAGGCATTTATCACACTTAATTTTGACATCTCCCAAAAAATTCATATCCATTTTCAAAAACCCCAGTCCTCGGCATTCCGGGCACTGGCCCACCTTGCTATTAAAACTAAACATCGAGGCCGATACTTTATTTTCCTTGGCAAATAAACTTCTAATTTCATCAAACACTCCCACGTATGTTCCAATGCACCCCCGCCTATTTGTCCCAATCGCCCCTTGCCCCACACTCACCACTTTTTCCGGGTGTTGGGCCATTATCTCCTCAACAAGCGAACTTTTCCCCGCCCCCGACACTCCCGTCAGCGCCACCATCACCCCCATCGGTATGTCCACGCTTATATTCTTCAAATTATGCCTTTGGCAATTTTCAATTTTCAAATACTCTTCTTTAATTTTTTGTCTCTTAGCTCTTATCTCTTGCTGCGCCCGTCTACTGACGGGTTTCTTGTTTCTAGTATCTAGTTTCATGTACTTTGCCGTTAGGCAATTACTTTTCACAAACTCCTTCTGCCCTCCGGCAAACACAATCTCGCCTCCCTTTTTGCCTCCGCCCGGCCCCACTTCCACCACATAATCCGCCTCTCTTATAATTTTTTCATCGTGTTCCACCACTAAAACACTATTGCCACTATCTCGTAGTCTTTTCAAATTCTTTACCACCATTTCCAAATCCCTTGGATGCAACCCCGCCGTCGGTTCGTCCATTACATAGATTGTCTCAATTAGGTCACAGCCCAGTTGCCTGGCCAGTTTGACTCGCTGAGCCTCTCCCCCCGATAGGGTGTTAGTCGAACGGTTAAGCGCCAAATAGCCCACCCCCGCCTCATCCAAAAATTGCAATTGCTCCAAAAGTCTCGGCTTTATCACTACTGCATTCCGGTGATCGACTCCCGCCACCCACTTTACTGCCTCACTTATCGGCATATTGCCAACCTCACCAATATTTTTTCCATTAATCCTTACTTCAAGTGATGCCTTTTTTAGCCTCCCGCCCTTGCATTCCGGGCAATCGACAAAATCAAAATACTTCATATCACTTTCCGACGGCCCCCGATGAACCTTGGTATTGCGGTGAGTTATTCGGTACACCATCCCCTGATATGTCCATCGGTTAACCAAACCCTGGCTTGTGTCTGACAACATTTCCGGTGGAGAATTAAGCAACCTATCCAACTCATCAGGCATAAAATCGGCTACTTTTTTATCCATATCAAAATAGCCGGAAGCCTTGATGATGCTCCACTGCCTCCCACCCACATACCATTCTTTAGGAATCAAAGCCCCTTCATTCAAACTTTTACTAACATCCAAAATTTTATTTATATTAACCTCAACGGCCTTCCCCAATCCCTTGCATTTTGGGCAGGCCCCTAAAGGATGATTAAAAGAAAAGTACGACGAGTCATAGATGGGGAAGCCCGCCCGCGAGAACAATAGTCGCAAATAAGTGTAGGTTTCCGTCACCGTCCCCACTGTTGATCTAGGGCTGGGATGCATTCGGTCTTGGCTAATAACGATGGTCGACGATATTCCCTTAATTTCCTCTACTTCCGGCCGGTTGCTTTTAGCCAGATAGCGCCTGGCAAGGCTACTTAGGCTCTCAAAATACTGTCTCTGGCCCTCCCGGGCAATGATGTCAAAGGCGATGGTTGACTTGCCCGAGCCAGATACGCCCACAAAACAAACTATTTTATTGCGGGGTATCGTCAAATCGATCCCCTTCAAATTGTTCTCGTAAGCTCCTTTGATGACTATTTGGTTCATAGATGTGCTATAATAATCTATTACGTAACGTTACAGTCAATTGGATGAATAACACAGATAATCTTATCACCGCCGGGCAGCTGGCTAAACTAGCCGGAACCACCAAACGAACCATTCATTGGTACGGCCAATTAGGCATTTTAACGCCAGTCGAAATCAATCCCGAAGGCTATCGTCTCTATTCTCAGTCCCAAGTTCTCGACTACCAAATGATTCTTCTCCTAACCACCCTCGGCGTCACTCTCAAAGAAATAAAGCAGAAAAATGATCTAAAAGTCCTTTTTGCCGACAAGAAAACTCAAATCAAAAGTCAAATTGACACTCTCCGCTTTAACCTCAAAAGTCTAGAAAAATTTATGGCCAATCTTAATCACCATCAAGCCATGGTTAATCCGGCTATTAAAACTCTACCCCCATTTGGTGTCTATTATCTCGAAAGAAATTGCTCTTATATCGATATTGAAAAGTATTGTCAAGAACTCTCCAATATGTTTATTAACCAAGGAAAAAACTTTACTACTTTGGCTATTTTTAGCACCTCGTCAACTTATCAACCCCAAAAATCCCTTATCAAAATCGGTGCCCTAGCCCGTCCTAGTATGGTTGTCGACCCTAAATACGCCAATCAGATCAAGTACTTCGATTTCAACCCTGGCAAAGTCATTACCTATACCCATAACGGAGCCGGGGAGTTACTCTCCCTTTTTTGGAAAGAATTAGAAAAATATTGCCGCCTCCATAAAATCGCCGTTCGCCCCGACACCCCCGACTTCGAAATCTATCGTCAAGTCAATCGCAACCCCCGCCTCCAATTCTTCGACATCTACCTGCCGATAGAATAACATTCCTTGTCATTTGCGTTTCAAAATGATACGCTAATTAATATGAATGAAACGCAATTAACACCAAGAGAAAAAGCCATTATTAATATTTTGGCTCAAGGAAACCCACTTTCCCGCCAGGAAATCAGCCAGCAATTAATATCAATTCATCCGGTATCCAAACTCACTCTAATTCGCGACCTAAACCATCTGATTGGATTAGGCATGGTCACTCTGTCTGGACAAAGTCGGGATACTCAATACCAACTAACTCTTTCTCATCCACTCTTGGCTCCAATTGATATCAACACCTATTTTGCCACCGAACCAGACATTCGTTTGCCATCTCCCAAAACCTTTGATATTGGCCTGCTCGCCAAACTTTCCGGTTTGTTTTCTCCAACTGAAAAAAAACAGTTAGAACGCCAAGTTAGATCTTTTACTCGCGAAACCAATAAACTTGGGCCAAATATTATGTTGCGTGAACTAGAGCGATTTGTCATCGAATTGTCTTGGAAATCATCAAAAATCGAGGGAAATACCTATTCGCTTTTAGAAACAGAAACATTGATAAAAGAGAGTCGCCAGGCAAGTGGTAAAAGTAGCTGGGAGGCGACTATGATTCTCAACCATAAACGGGTATTTGAGATGATTCTAAAAGAACGAGCCAGTCTCAAGACCGTCAGCTTGTCTTCGCTCACCCAGTTACATAATACGATAGTTGCCGGCCTTAATGTTACTTCGGGTGTTCGTCATATTGCTGTTGGCGTTACCGGCACTAATTATCGGCCACTAGACAACCAGTGGCAAATTAAAGACGCGCTCTCCATTGCCATTAAGGCCATCAATCAGGCAGAATTTCCTCTTGAAAAAGCTCTGTTGGCCGTCGTCCTTATTGCTTACATTCAACCTTTTGTTGACGGTAATAAACGAACCGGCCGGATGTTGGCCAACGCCCTATTGATTGCTCACGACTGGTTTCCCTTGTCCTATCGAAGCATTAGAGAAGAAGAGTATAAAGAAGCCCTGATTTTGTTTTATGAGCAGGGGAATTTGTATCATCTTAAGCGGTTGATGGTTGAACAGTTTCAATTCGCCCAAAAAACCTACTTTTTATGACCAATCCCCAAGCCTTAATTTCCCTTCATTTTCCCGACCTGAAAATTAAGAACATAACCAAAATTGGCGAAGGGACTGGCAACATCGCTTATGAGGTTAATTCAACCCTAATTTTCCGCTTCCCCAAAAACTCCCAAAGTCAACTTCGACTAGAGCAGGAAATTTCACTTCAAAAAATACTTAAAAGATATTCAACTCTGCCCTTTCCAGGATTTATTTATTTACCCCAAGATCATTCTTTTGTCGGTTATCAAAAAATTCTCGGCACTCCCCTAATTAACATTTACTCAAAATTTACTGCCTGGGATAACATTTTCCCCCAGCTAAGTAATTTTTTAACCAAACTCCACGCCATTCCAATAGCCGAACTAAGTAGCCTAAATTTATTAGTCGAGAATAAATCCCTCAAAGATTGGCAAAAACATGGTTACTCTTATTATCAAACAACCAAAGCCATTATTCCCTCAAAATATCACTCAAAAATTGACTTGTTTTTCCGATTAACTCCTTGCCATAATCTAAAAAATCTTGTTTTTTGTCACAATGATTTAGGTATCGAACACATCCTGATTGATGGAAATAATGTTACTGGAATTATTGATTGGGGTGGAGTAGCTCTAACCGATCCTGCTTGTGATTTCGCCCGCATTTATCGTGATCTTGGTGAAGATGCCCTAGACCGGCTTCTCCCTAAAAAAGCCCAATTACGAGACAGAGCGATTTTTTATGGTAAATGTCTAATTTTTGAAGATATATTCTACGGTTTAAAAAACAAAGTTTATCTCAAAAAATCTCTATCGGCCCTAGATTGGATGTTTACTTAATCCATTGTTTTTTCTTTTCCTGTCTCGCTTGCCAGGCCTCCATTTCTCCAACAATACTACCCGCCAATCCTTGTCTGGTCAACATTAAATATATTACTTCTATAAATCCCATGTGCGTATTATATATATCTTTTGATACGTTTTCCATCACTTGTTACCGGCAAATATCCGGCATGGCATCATAAAAAATCGGGGAAATAAAACCAAAAAATTGAGGAGATGCCCCGTATTGAGCGGGGGTCCGAAACTGACTACAACAAACATCTACAAGCTTAAATAACTTTTTCCTGCTCTCTGGTTGTTAAAGTTAGTGAAAAACACCGGAGCGTCGATTATTGCGGCATTACCCGCTCTTTAATCTTTGAGAAATCGAGATCTCAAAAATAGCATTCCGATTTAATTGACACTCTCCTCTCTCCTTCGGAATGGGGGATAGAAGAATGTTGGTTGCTTAGGCTATTGCGTAAGCAGGCATAGAGTTTCCGGTTATAGCCATAGGGCCATAGCCTTCATCTCCAAGCAAAAGTCCTTTATTGAAAAGGCCTTTTACCAAGGTGCTCAATTGATTGGCACGTTTGTTTTGATCCTTGTTTAACGACTCTAGAATCAAAGTCGGCTTGCAGTTTGTTAAAGTACTGATTCCGTCAAAGCATTACATCTCCAACGCCCCTATTATACCATAATTCTCACAGTTCACAGCTTGCCCGTCTGCCGACGGGTTCTTAACTCTTATCTCTAGGATCTAACATCCAGGATCTAAGATCTAATATCTCTCTTTAGTCTTTCCAATCCATAATACACCCCAATTGCCATGCCTAAACCAAAAATCGCCGATATTTGATCTAAATAAAATTTAAACACCGATCCCAAGAATATATTTACCAAAATTCCATATTGGAAAAAGTTTATCCCCTTAATTCTCATTCTTCTCGCCACCCACCACAACCCCAGAGCAAAAAGTATTGCCATTAATCCATCTGCCACTGATTTAAAATAAAGCATCCGATATTGATCCAAGCTATATTGCCTAAATCTAGGTAAAATCGTTATGATGTCCGTTATTCCCCCTATAATATAAACAATTGCCACTAACACCAACACATTCAACACCACTCTTTTTTTAAAAAAGCCGTAATATGCTCGTTTTTTTGCCCATCGCCAGCCATTTTCAAGCCAGCTATTTTTCTTCATTATGCCCATCTTTTGGTCAATTTTAATCTCTATTTTATCTAGTTCGTCACTTATTTGGTCTCTCCCTTCAATTTTTTTCAGGTACCTGTAAAAAAAGAAAACTATTACAAAAAAGATATAAATAATCATCGCCGCCGGTTGGAAAAAATAGTCATTATCCCTAGTTATAAACTTGCCGATTTCATCAATAAAAAAGCCGATTCCTACTCCAAATAAAATCGTCGACCATCTTTTGATCTGGCTTCCATACCAGCTAATTTCTACCATCATTGCCATAATCATCATTATTCCTCCAAACAACACATGGGCAATGTGCCATTGGCCCAACGCAATTGAGAAATCATTAGTTAATTTCAAAAACAGTCTGATTCCCAACACTGTCATTACCCCGGCCATCAGCATCGCCAGCACTCTCTCATCCGCATCTCCTCTTTTCACAAATATCGCCATGTTCTCTTATTTTATCTCCTATAAATTGAAAATTGTTTGTTTCTTGGAATTTGGTTATTGGTTATTGGTTATTATTCTATAGTGTCTTTCATTCTAGACTTAATCTTTCCCCGCTTTTGTTACGGTTGTGGCCAAGAGGGGAGTTATCTTTGCCCCGCCTGTCAGGCCAAAATTCCCACTCTTCCAGCCAAAACTTCAGATTCTGTTGAAGGTGTTGTTAATCTTTTTCCTTACCACCCGCCTCTTATCGACCTAGTAAAAGACCTTAAGTTCGGTCTGGTCACTGATATTACCCAAAGTTTGGCCTATTTTTCCATTTCCCGTCTTATGTCAGATTTCCCCAATCTGGTTAAGTATTGGCAAACCCACCATTTCATTCTCGTCCCCATTCCTCTCCACTATCGTCGTCAAAACTGGCGTGGTTTCAACCAATCTGAACTTCTTGGTCGCCAAATAGCCTCCGCCTTAAACATCGGTTTTGAAAATCAGGTCCTAAATCGGCGCAAATCGACCTCACCCCAGTCTCTTCAAGTCTCTGTTGCCTCTCGTTCTCAGAATCTCCACTCCGCTTTTTCTCTCACTAAGCCTATTCTTAGCGGTAATTATCTTCTATTTGACGATGTTTCCACCTCCGGTGCCACCTTCACCTCCGCCACCTCCCTTTTCCCCAAATCTTGCTCCCTCTGGTGTTTATCTTTATGTTTGGGTTAAGACATCACCCTTTTCCATTTTTTGAAAATTGGAATTTGAAAATTGAAAATTTTTTTGGTGTCTATCTCTCTGTTTAGGCTAAGAATTCAAAAATTTAAGAATTTAAAATTGATTAAAAATTTCAAATTTCAAATTAAAAATTTTCTCAAACTCTCGGAACATTCCCCGAAATCAATCTCTCACTCTTTATTTCCTCTTCACTTTTTGGCAATTCCAAAACTTCCGTCTTTATTGTTTCAGTCGTTGGTGAACCCTCAATTGGAGTTAATGAACTTAAATAAAAGTTTTCTACGTCCAATCCATGAGACGACAGCGATTCAATCAATTCTTTTTTCACTTCATCCTCAATTAAGCTTCGGCTACTCGATAGAGCGTTCATTAGGGTGTAATTGGTTATCACTTTTCGAATACGGCTTCGAGTTACTGGTCGCACCACTTTCGACACAAAATTTTCCCCAATATTCTGCCAAATCTCCGGCAATCTCTCCGTATCCAGCTTTATTAAAACTGTCGCTTCCACCGACACAAATTTATTATCCGCCGTCACCGCGTTAATCACTTCATCACCCATTATTTCTTTATTGTCCTTAAGCACTACATCTTTGGCAATCGTATATTCGATAAGTTGGGCATTAAACAATTTCACCCGGTGAATTATCGGGATTTTAAAATGCATCCCGGGGTACCAAACGTTCTTCAACACCCCCTGAAAAATACTATATATGCAACCCACATGTCCTGGTGGCACTGTCACCAAAAACCCGCCAACCACTTCGTCAACAAAAAGCGAAACTAATAGGTTATCAATTGATGCCATAAACTCTAAGGATTATATCAATTTTATTCTTTTTATTTGGTTATTGGAAATTGGGTATTGGAAATTGTTTGGAAATTGTTTCTTGGTTATTGGTTATTTCTGTATCCTTCGGCTATTTCCTCCAGTACTTCTCTTGGATTACTAGCCAGCACAAAGGCGCTTGACAGACCAACGCCCTTAGCTCCCATTTTTAGGCTTATCTCCACATCCTTTCTATTTTTAACCCCTGCTCCCACCATTAATTTTGAATTTTTTACCAATTCTGCCACTCTTTTTATCATCTCCGGATTTTCGGTTGCCACTGATTTGTCCTTGCTGGCAATCAGTTCCGGTGGTTCGAAAAGTATCCAGTCAGGTTTAGCCTTATCCACCCACTTTTCAATCTGCCCTCTCGACTTGGCGCAACACATTATTTCAAATCCCTTCGGTCGATTTTTGAGTATCTTTAACACTGTCCCCTTAGCTATTTGACGTTCAGAGTGGTTTATTAAACTGCCTTTTATCCCTAGTTCCATCGCCTGTTCCATTGATATCGATCCGGTCGCCTTACCCTCTCTGTCTCCGTCAACATCCTGTAGCCACACTTCTGCTCCGGTTTCCTTGATTCTAACTGCATCTAAAGCCGATACTGCCACCACTATCCTTATTTTGTATTTATCACTTACTTCTTTAATAACTCTTGCCAACTTTACCGCCTCTTCTCCAAAAGTCTCCCGATAGATTTTAAAATTAATTAGAATCATTAATTGCCCCCAATTTTATATTTTGTCCCTATTTGAGTAATGCCATTTCTCAAAGTTTCTACCGCTTTATCGGGAGTCGAGTTGTTTTGCAAAATACTGTTAATTGCATCCTTAAAATAGGCTGAAAGTTCGTCATTGAGTCCTTCATCAAACGTTCTTGAAGCCAGTGGGCTACTTTGAGCCAAATCGGCTCCGGCCAGGAATGGTTTAACTTTTGTTTCAGTTTCTATCAAATTAGCCATACTTTTTCTTGGATATATTTCTCCAAAAGCTCTAATCTGCGATGCTGCTGTATACATTTTTTGCAACGATTCTCGGCTGGCTAAGAACTCCAGAAATTTCCACGCTTCGGCCTGCTTCTTGCTTTTAATATTCACTCCCTCAGACCAATAGGTTGCCCAATGAATATTCGTCAGGCTCTCTTCCGGCACTTGGCTGTCAATTGGCGCATTTTCCAGAGTTGGCAATTGTGGCACTGTCACAATTTCATACCGCAGGTTTGGATTCATTTCTTCCAGGTTAAACACCCGCCAGCTGGGAGCAAAGTAAAACCCCAGTTTACCGCTGGCAAATAACGTTGTTGAATCGGGAAAGCTTTCATCCCAAACTCCGTAACTTGTCTTGAAATTGGTGTAAAAAGTCAACACTTCTTGAATTTTTTTATTGCTGTCCACGTCGTTTTTCCACACATCCGCCCCCATCTGTTTCATTAGCAACCCCACAATATCGCTCCAATGATCCACATTATCCGCCATTCCCAGGGCCGCCCCTGCCACTTTAATGACCCCAGTATCATCTCTAACTGTTAATTTTTCTGCCGTTGTCTTCAGGTCCCACCAAGTTCTCGGCGGTTTCGCCGCAATCGCTTCCAATAAGTCTTTGTTATAAAACAGCGCCAACCCGTCATACATTAGTGGCACTGCCACGTAATTTCCACCTATTTTTAAATCACGCTCAAATACTTTATAAAAATCAGTCTCCAAACCTATACTTTTGGTCACCCCGGCGGGAACTTTGGCTAAATCAGTTTTAAGCATTGGTAGCCATGACGAATGAATTCTGAAAACATCAGGCACCTCTTCTGTTGTTGCGTCTTTCGCCAGTCTTCCCTGTAGTCGGCTTCGATAATTCACTTTTTGATTTTTAACGTAATTAACCTTTATTCCCGGATTTTTTGCCTCAAAATCGGCAATTACCCCGTCCATAATGCTGGCATCTTCCCATAATCCCCAATAATTGAGCACCACCTGGCCATTTTTTATATTTTTTGCCTTAAAACTACCCACCACCGCTATCACCACCACGATTAACAAAATTATAATCGGGATCAAAAGCAGTATTTTAGGAAATGGTTTTTTTAGTACCGGTTCCGAAATAACAGTGTCTTCTGTTGTCGCTACCACTGTCTCTGTTTTTTCCTCTTCAACTTCTGGCATCACTCGCCTCGGTGGTAATGGTGACACAAAATCAGTATTGGCCATGTCTTTAATATACCCTAAATTTTTGTTAAAATCAGCCCCATGAGTGCCGGTCTTCTTTCCCTTACTTCCGTTTTATTTATTAGTTTTGTTTCCATCATTGCTGTTTTACCGTTTTTGTCCCGTCTTCGCCATCTTTCTGCTCTCGTTCCTTTTCTGGTTTCTCTGGCAGTTGGCGCTCTTTTGGGTGACACTTTTTTTCATCTTCTCCCCGCCTCTTCTTCTTTTAATTTTGTTCTCGTTGGCTTTATGGTTTTTTTTGTCCTCGAAAAACTCATCCGTTGGCGCCATTGTCATGATTTTGATTGCCACGACGACGATCACTCTCCCGTCATTGTTAGCCTGAGTCTGGTTGGCGATCTGGTTCACAATTTTATTGATGGTTTGGCCATCGCTGGCAGTTTTTACCTCTCGCCTTCTTTGGGCCTGGCTACGTCGGTGGCTGTTTTACTTCACGAAATTCCTCAAGAAATCGGCGATTTTGGCATTTACCTCCACGCCGGTTTTAGTCTCAAAAAGGCTTTGTTTCTCAATTTGCTTTCTGCTTCTTCGGCTATCATCGCCGTCTTAATTTATGCCCCTCTCTCACAAACCATCGATTTTACCCCCTGGTTAATTCCCGCCACCGCCGGTGGTTTCCTCTATCTTTCTGCCTCCGACCTCATCCCCGAGCTCCATCGCCACCACCCCCGCCTCTCTTCTTCCTTATCTCAACTCCTCGGCATCACCCTCGGCCTCTCTCTCATGTATCTCTTAACTTTTCTGGAATAAGACCTCCAAAGTCTCCCTTGTCAAAGGGAGATTTAGAGGGATTGAAAATGAAAAATGGTTAATGATCAATGTACAATACAAGTATGATTCTCGAAGTTTTTACTGATGGCGGTTCGCGGGGTAATCCGGGGTTGTCCGGTTGTGGCGTCGTAATCACCGACAATAAAGGCAATATCCAATATCAAGATTCGAAATATCTAGGTGTTAAAACCAACAACCAAGCCGAATACAGTGGCCTAATTTTGGCTCTCAAGTGGCTGGTTGACCATCAAAATGGCCTTGACGCCATTAATTTTTCCGCCGACTCTCAACTTCTAGTTTGCCAGCTCAACGGCCAATACAAAGTAAAGTCCCCTCATATCAAACCACTTTATTTAGAAGCTATTCAACTTCTTTCTACTATTAAAATACCGGTAAAGTTTACCCACATCCGCCGTTCTTTTAATGATTTAGCCGACCAATTGGCCAATCAAGCCATGGATCGCCGTCAATGAAAAAACTCATCAAACCCAAATCACCCTTTCTTGTTCCCTTCCTCCTCTTAAGTCTCTTGCTTTTAGTTTTTCTGCCATTTTTCCTTGCTTTTAATAAAACCGGCGATCACACTACCCTCTTGGGTCACGACTATTCGCTCATTTCCAAAGATGAGATCACTGGCAAAATAGAAAAAGATTTTCCCGAAACCGGCAAACTTACTCTAATTGATCCCAGTGGCCGTTCCCACTCTCTTGATTTATCTACCATCGGTTTTTCCGTCAATGCCAGCAAAACGGCTTCTGACATGCTTTTTCGTCGTCTCCATCGTGGCCCCCTTCGCTATATTACCGACTTTTTCACCCCCAAAGATTTTATTCTCGAAATTGATTTCGACCCCGAAAAGTATCAACAATCCGTCGAGGTCATTATCTCTGAAATCAACCGTCCTTTTGTCCCCGCCGAAATTATTTTGGTTAAATCAGATCCTCAAGTTAAAGCCGGCGAACTTGGCCTTGAAGTCAATCGTGATCAACTTCATCAAGACATTCTTCTTGCTCTGTCTCATTACCAGCTAAATTCTCCCATTACCATTTCCGTCTCAAATATCGGTAGTTTACCTTCATCGGCATCAGAAACCACCGCTCTCGCCCAAGCCAAAAATTTAATTAACAAAAAACTTGTTTTAACTAGCAGTGAACCGCCCTTTGAAGTCGACTCAAACACTCTCGTTTCCTGGGTTGGCTTTGAATCAACCTGCCACCAATCCCAAGTTGAAGAATTTATCACCAACTTTTCTTCCACCTTCAAGAAAGACCCTATTGATGCTGTCTTTCAATTCGACGCTGGCAAAGTTACCGACTTTCAGTCGGCCAAAAACGGCTTTTCTGTTGACACCGCCAAATTCACTCCACTCCTTTGCTCTCAACTTCAAAACCTAATTGTCTCCACCTCGCCATCAATTTCGGTTGACATCCCTCTCAATTTTGTTGAGCCAAAAATCAAAACCTCCGACGTCAATCAACTTGGTATTAAAGAATTACTTGGTCGCGGCAGTTCTACTTTTAGTCATAGCACCGCCATTCGTAATTTTAATGTCGAGAAAGGCGCCTCAATTGTTAATCGGATTTTGGTGGCGCCAAATGAAACTTTTTCCTTTATTAAAAACTTGGGCGAGGTTACTCTCGACAATGGTTATAAAAAAGCCTACATTATCCGTCAGGGTAAAACCGAGCTTGATGTTGGCGGTGGCATTTGCCAAGTTTCCACCACTCTTTTTCGGGCCATGCTCAATGCCGGTCTCGACATTACCCAACGTCAAAATCATGCCTATCGGGTCCGCTATTACGAAGAAGACATGCCCCCCGGTTACGACGCCACCGTCTTTATTCCTAATCCAGATCTAAAATTTGTCAACGACACTGGTAATCATGTTCTAATCCAAAGTTTTTACGACGGCAAACTCAAAAAACTAACTTATGAAATTTATGGCACTTCTGATGGTCGAAAAGTTGATATCACCAACTACCGCCAGTGGGGCGCCGCCCCGCCTCCACCGGCTGTTTACATTGATGATCCCACCCTAGCTCCGGGAAAAACAATTCAAGATGAGCAGGCCATTCCCGGCCTCAAAACCGCTTTTGATTGGAAAGTCACCCGGGGTGGGGAAGTCATTCATCAAAAAACTTTTCAGAGTATTTTTGTCCCCTGGGCCGCCGTCTATCGTCGTGGTCCTTCTCCTTGAAAACTGTCAACTCGTAACTCGTAACTGATAACTTTTAACTGATTCTCATCCTCGCCTCTATATCCAAGTTCTCCACGTCCTCCACAAACTCTCCTCTCATTGCCTTGTAGTACCCGGCGATGCCAATCATAGCCGCGTTATCGGTATTAAATTGTTTTTTAGTTGGAAAATATATTGGTAAATTTTTTTCTTTGGCCAATTTTCTTAACCTTTTTCTCAAGGCCAAATTGGCCATCACCCCTCCCGACCCCAGCAAGGTTCTTGGTTGATATTTCTCAATTGCCAAACTAAATTTTCTCTCCAAATGTTCAAACACCGCCTCCTGAAAACTAGCGCAAAGATTTGCCAAATTTTGGCTAATTTTCTCTTTTGGCCAATCTTTTATTTGATAATAAAAGCTGGTTTTAAGCCCGGAAAAACTATAGTCTAATATTTTTTTCTCCGCCATCGGCCGGGGTAATTTAAGCCAATCAATTTGTCCCCCTTCTGCCAACCTTTCAATCACTGGCCCGCCTGGATACCCCAGCCCCAATAATTTTCCCGCCTTATCCAGTGCTTCTCCCGCCGCATCATCCAATGTTTCCCCGACCGTTTGATAACTGCCGATTTTTTCAATTAAAATTATTTTTGTATGACCGCCGGAGGCGGTCAGTACTAGTGCCGGAAATTCTATTTTTCTTTCCGGCTTTCCTTCCCTGTTTTTCAAAAAATTAGCCAAAATATGGCCTTCAACATGATTTACCGCCACCAGTTTTTTCTTGTATTTAATCGCCAATTCTTTGGCTGTCTTCATTCCCACACTGAGAGCTATTGCCAGCCCCGGCCCCTTCGTCACCGCAATTACATCAATGCTTTTCATTGAAAATTGAAAATTGCGAAGCGAAGCGAAGTCCGTCTCAGACGGAGAAATTGTTTTTTGGTAATTGGTCATTCCTGTAATTGCCTTGGCAATTACAGGTAGAATATTCGCCATATGGTTTCTTTTGGCAATATCCGGCACTATTCCCCCCCACTCCGAATGTAAATCTGTTTGCGATGATATGACGCTTGTTATCACCCGGTCGTTTTCCAACACCGCCGCGCAGGTGTCGTCAGCACTCGTTTCAATTGCTAGTATCCTCATTTGACGCTATTATATAGTAATGAAGCAGAGCTCCAGTCAATATTTCCTTCTCACCATATTTCTGATTCTTCTTTCCGTGGCTGGTTATGCCGGCCTCAATTGGCTCAAATCCCAGCCTTCGCCACGCCGGAGCCTCGAAAAGGCAGAGGTGACCCCAACATCTAACATCCAAGAACCAGGATCTAGTATCCAAGAACCAATATCTACCACGATTCCAACTTCTAGTATCCAAGATCCAGGATCTAACATCCAAGAAATAACATCTGCTCCGGTGGTTCCAACTCCCGCCTTCAAGTCTTTTACCAGTCCCACCGACAACTTTAGTGTTACTTATTCTTCTTCCCGCAAGCTTTATCAAGACGCCGAGAATAACAGCATTAATCGCTACACTTTTTATCGAAACGACAGTAATTTCGCCATTCATGTTGGCCGGGAAACCTGGGCCTGGGAGCATCCCAATCGTGATTTTAGTGGTAATTTCCTAGTTTCGGGCCAAAACACTTTCCGTTTTGAAACTGCTGGTCAAACTATTGTTGATATCGATAAAAATGGTCTTAAATACACTATTCAATGTATTCATGGCAACCAATCCGCCGTCATTTCCGAATGCGATAGTTTTTTAAAAAGTTTTAAATTGAATTAATTTAGTTTAAAATTTAAACATTAATAATTGATTAAAAATTAAAAATTTAAAATTAAAAATTTCCTATGAATAAGACTCCTCTCATCCTCCTCGCCCTTGTTGCCTTCCTTGCTCTATCTCTTGTGGGCAGTTACAACGGCTTTGTTACTCAAAATCAACTGGTCGACCAACAGTGGGCCCAGGTTGAAACCCAGTATCAGCGTCGTTTTGATTTAATTCCTAACCTCGTCAAATCCGTCGAGGGCATTATGAAGCAGGAGCAAAAGATTTTTGGCGATCTGGCCGCCGCTCGGGCCAACTACGCCGGTGCCACCACTGTCGATGCCAAATCCGCCGCCGCCAGCCAAGTCGAATCAACTCTTGGCCGGCTTTTAGTTATTATGGAAAATTACCCGGAACTTAAGTCCAACGAATCAGTTAATCGTCTCATGGATGAGTTAGCTGGCACCGAAAATCGGATTGCCGTCGAGCGTCAGCGCTTTAACGAATCGGTTACTCAATACAACTTGAGTGTTAAACGTCTCCCCGGTAGTCTGATTGCTGGCATGTTTGGCTTTAATCCTCGATCTTTCTTTGCTTCCACTGCCGGTTCAGACAAAGCTCCCGAGGTTAATCTTGCTCCGTGAGTTTCCTCAAAGCTCTACTTTTCAGCATCGCCCTAGCCGTTAATTTACCCAAGCCAGTTGGTTTGGTTAACGATTTTGCCAGTCTCTTTTCTGAAAACTTTCGTTCTCGTCTCGAACTCCAACTTAGCGATCTCAAAACCAAAACAACCGTCGAATTTGCTGTCGTCACCGTCAAAAATCTTGAAAATTTAACTGTCGAAGAATACTCAAACCAACTATTTAAAGCCTGGGGTATTGGTCAAAAAGACAAAGACAATGGTCTCTTGCTTTTAATTTCTAAAGACGACAAAAAAATTCGCTTTGAAACCGGCTACGGCCTTGAGGGTACTCTTCCCGACGGCCGTCTTGGCGAAATTATTCGCACCAAAATTTCCCCCGAATTTAAAAAAGGGGATTACGAGGCTGGCGTTCTCTCGGCTGTCAACACTATTAGTCAATATCTTATTGATCCCAGTTCTGCTCCTCCTATCTCCGAATCAGATTCATCTTTCTTAGCTCTTAGTTCTTTTGTTCTGATCTTTATTGTCTACCTTCTCTCTTATATTAGTCGCTCCAAAGAGTTTTTTACCGGTGGAGTCGTCGGTCTTATTTTGGGCCTTATCATCGGCCGTTGGTACTTAGCTCTTGGTTTTGGATTTTTCGGTCTAATTCTTGACTATTTTCTTTCCAAAAACTACAAAAACTTAGTTGCCAATGGTAAATCAACTGGTTTTTGGAGTAGTCGCGGTGGCTTTGGCGGTGGGGGAGGGGGCTTTGGTGGTTTTGGTGGTGGAAGAAGTGGTGGTGGCGGCGCCTCTGGTGGGTGGTAAATTCCACCCAATCTCTCTTGTCTTTTCGTCGATATATTTGAAAGTTACACTAAAAACTCGTGCCATTTTCTGCAATTTTTTCCAATTTTCCTCCCCCATATTCTCCGGCCATTCAATACAACTTATCGTTCCCATTTCAAACAAATCAAGAAATTTTATTTCCTCAAATTCATACCCATCTTTTAATCGATAAAGATCAAAGTGTAGAAATTTTTTGACTCGTAACTCGTAACTCGTAACTCGTAACTCGTAACTGTTGTATATATTAAACGTCGGTGAAGTAATTCTCTCGCTTATTCCCAATGCTTTGGCCACCCCTCTGGTAAACACTGTTTTTCCACACCCCAAGTCCCCACTCAACGCCAACACAACGGGTTTTTGTTTGGTTATTTGGAACTTGCGAAGCGAAGCGGAGTCCGTCTCAGACGGAGTATTTGGAACTTGCTTGGAACTTGTGGGTTTGTAATTTGTAATTTTATTAAATATAAAATTGGCAATTTTTTCCGTTTCTCTCTCTGTTTTAGAAATTAGAAATTTGGCATTTTTGGTTATCAAGTCTCCTCGTCTTAAGATTTTCATCTTACCTTCGGTCGCATCGATTACCGTCGATGGTTTGTTTCGGGGTAATTTACCAGCGTCAACTATCAAATCGATCATCATCACTTTTTTCTTCGATAGTGTTTCCAGCAGGCTTTCCACACTGTAATGCGGTGTCCGCCCCGATAAATTCGCCGACGTCGCTGTCACTGGCCCGCCCACTGCCAACACTAGTTTTTTAATCCATTCATTGTCTGGAATTCGCACTCCCAGTGTTCCATTTTCCGCCTCAATCCCCACCGCCATCTTGTGTTTTCCTTCAGACACGATCGTAAATGGCCCGGGCAATAAATTTGAGTAAATAGATTGTTCATTATCACCTAATACAACCCAGTCCATGGCCATTGGTTTATTAGCCACCGCCACTGAAATTGCCTTCCCCGTCCACCTATTTTTAAATCCTAGCAGTTTATCAACGGCTTTTTGGTTGGTCGGGTCAACTGCCAAAATGTAAACCGTATCACTCGGAAACACCACCAACCCCCCACGCCTTATTACTTCTCCCGCCCTTTTGATATTTCGGTCATTTATTTTTATTCGCTCCATTCCCCGATTCTATCATTTGGTTATTGGAAATTGTTTATTGGAACTTGCTTGGAAATTGGTTATTGGTTATTGGATATTTTTGGTAAAATACCTCCATGGACAAGGCTTATTCTCCGTCAACTGAACCCGAAATTTATGATCTTTGGGAAAAGTCTGGCGCCTTTACTCCCAAAATCGATAAAACTAAAAAGCCTTTTACTATTATTCTTCCGCCTCCCAACGCCAACGACCCTCTTCACGCCGGCCATGCTCTCTATACCGTCGAAGACATTATGGTTCGTTTTCACCGAATGTTAGGTGATCCCACTCTCTGGCTTCCCGGCACAGATCATGCCGGCATCGAAACCCAATTCGTTTTTGAAAAACATCTCAAGGCTGATGATAAGTCTCGCTTTGACTACGACCGCAATACCTTATTCAAAATGATTTCCGATTTTGTTAACGAAAATCGTACTACTGCCGTCAACCAAATGAAACGTCTCGGTTTTAGTCTCGATTGGACCCGCCTAAAATTCGCCATGGATCCCGATCATAACGACCGTGTCTTTGCCGTTTTTAGAAAGATGTATCAAGATGGTCTAATTTATCGCGATGAAAAAATAGTTAACTACTGCACCCGTTGTGGCACGGCCTTCAGTAATCTTGAAGTAAATCATGTCGAAGAAATCGGCAGTCTTTATTATATGAAATACGGACCTTTTGTCTTGGCTACCACTAGGCCTGAAACCAAATTTGGCGATACCGCCGTCGCTGTCAACCCCAAAGACAAAAGATATCAACAATATGTTGGTCAAGAAATTACGGTCGATGGTCTAAATGGCCCCTTTAAAGTTAAGGTAATTGCCGACAGTATGGTTGATATGCAATTCGGCACTGGTGTTGTAAAAATCACTCCTGCCCATGATCCTGACGACTTTGCCGCCTCACAACGCCACCATCTCGAAATCAAAAAAATTATCGGTTTTGATGGTCGGCTCAATGAATTAACTGGTAAATATGCCGGTTTAACCGTTAATCAAGCCCGCCAACAAGTTGTTGCTGATATGCAAGCCCGTGGCATGCTTGTCAAAATTGATGATCACTATCTCCATCGTATCGGCCGCTGCTACCGTTGTAATCAAATTATTGAGCCAATGGTTTCTCCTCAATGGTACGTTAAAATCGAGTCCCTAGCCGACAAAGCCGTTGAGGCAGTTAAATCCGATGCTGTTGAAATATTCCCCAAGCGTTTCAAAATCCAATTCTTAACTTGGATGAAAGATATTAGAGACTGGCCAATTTCCCGCCAAATCGTTTGGGGTCAACGTATTCCCGCTTGGTATAATCTCGATGAAACTCCCGCCATTCGTCTTACTTTTATCGATCAGGACAACAAAACTATTATCGATAATTGGGAAAACATTAAAGGCAAATATTCTTTTGAAATTATTAAATTAGGTCTTCAATCTCTTATTGCTCCCACCACTGCTAAATATTATTTGTCCGAAGCCGACGCTCTGAAATCAGGGGGAAACATATTACAGGAAACCGACACTTTCGACACCTGGTTTAGCTCTGGTCAATGGCCTTATTCCACCCTTGGTTGGGATCCCGACGGCCACCACTCCGAAGATTTTAAATATTTTTATCCCACTTCTGTTCTCGACACCATGTGGGACATTCTTTTTTTCTGGGTAGCTCGAATGATTATGATGGGTCTCTATGTCACCGGTGAAGTTCCCTTTAAAGTTGCCCACATGCACTCCCGGGTTCTCGACGGTAAAGGTCAAAAAATGTCAAAATCCAAAGGTAACACCATTAATCCGGTCGATATTGCCGAAAATTTTGGTGCCGACGCTCTTCGTTTAGCTCTTGTTATTGGAGTTGCTCCAGGTTCAGATATTGCCTTATCAGAGGATAAAATTAGATCAGCCCGTAATTTTGTCAATAAGATTTGGAATGCTTCTCGTTTCGTTTTAATGATTGCTGAAAAACACAATTGTTTTGATATTAAAATCGATTTAGACAAAATTAAACCAGCCGACCAAAAAATAATTAAACAAAAAATAATCCTAATCAAACAAGTAACCAAATTAATCGAACAATATAAATTCGGTCTAGCTTCGGAAAAACTCTATCAATTCTTCTGGCATGATTTTTGTGATGTCTATATTGAATCCACCAAAGATCGCGGTCCCGAAGTTGTCCCAATTTTACTTGATGTTTTAATCACCAGTCTCAAGCTTCTTCATCCTTTTATTCCCTTTGTTACCGAATCAGTTTATCAACAACTAAGAAATCAATTTGATCTCCCCGAACCTCTACTTATTTCCTCTTCCTGGCCCGATGAAATTAAAATCTCCTAGATTCCTTTTAGTTGTTGTTTTAATTTTAATTTTTATTGTTTCTCCTCTTTTTTGGCTCTCCCAAACTAACCCCATTTTTAAGGCCAAGATAATGACTCTCTCTCTGTCTCCCGGGGTGCGCTACTATGGTGAGCTTCAGCTCTGGCATCTTCTGTCTCAAGCCAACAATTGGGTTGGGGCCGCCAAAATTGCCCCCAGCCTCGATCCTGCCGATATTGCTGATTATCAAAATCTAAACTCCCCCATGGCCCTTAAGCTTCGCTACAACAATCTCATGATTAATCCTATTAAATCCGCCAATGACTATCTAGAAATGGCCCAAATCCAAGCCCGTCTCAACAATTTTTCTACTGCCCTCAAACTTCTCGACGAAGCCATCACCGCCGATCCCACTCGCTCCGACCTCTCCGTCCTTCGTTACCAAATCAGTAACTAAAAAAACCTACGTCATTGCGACCCCGAAAGCTTTCGGGGGAAGCAATCTCGCTGATATCGGCAATAATTATGATTTAACTTCTGGCTCTTTCTTTTCTTCCTTCCTCTCTTCTTTGCCACCCTCGTTTTTAGCTTCTCCTTCCTCTGGTGTCTTCTGTTCAGTCGCTGGCACGTCACCCGGCGCCACTTCAGCCACCACTGGCTCTTCCTCAACTTTCGGTTCTTCCACTTTAACCACTACTTGGGTCAAATCGGTCTTAATTTCCACTTTTTCCTTGTCATACTCAAGGTCGCCAACAGTTACCACCGATTCCAGTGTTTCTAATTTGGCCAAATCCACCACAAACTTTTCCGGTAAATCAGTTGGTAGTGCTTCCACCTCCACTTCGGTGGCCACTTCTACTAACACATTCCCCGCCTTAACGGCTAGTGATTCGCCCACAAATTCAATTGGCACCGTCGCCGTAATTTTCTCCTTCAAATTAACCTTATAGCAATCAATGTGAACTAAATTCCCCTCAAGTGGGTGATATTGTGGATTTTTAAACAAAATCGGCAAGGTAGTTTCCTCAATTTTTAAGTCCACTAATCCCGATTCGCCCACTTGGTCAAATGCCGCCATCAATTCTTTGGTGGCAATTTGCAAAGACAGTGAATCAAATTTATGGCCATACACCGTTACTGGGGTAATCCCTTGTTTTCGGAGTTTTTTAACTTTCCGGCCTAATAATACTCTCTCGTCGGCTTTTAAAGCCAAGTTTTGTTTGGTCATATTTTTCTCTTTGGCAAAGCGCCTTATTTAACTTATCTCGCTTCAGCCTCTCGGAGCCTATTATAACAGACGTTATATTTATTTTCTCATCAAAGCAATCTCGTCTTTATGTCTTTCAATTTCTCGCCTTAGAGCAGTTCTCACCAAATCGCTAAACGACGCGTAAAATCCATGTTTAACTAATTCATCAGCTTGGGCCTTAAGTTGGCTTGGGAGAGATATGTTTATAGTAGTATTCATGTATTGAATAATAGCATAAATCATACATTAATCAAATATGCTATAATCCTTCCAATGTTAACCAATATCTCTTTCGCCTGGTGGTGCTCTATGTGCCGGAACGCGGGAGATGTTAACAGGTAACCAAACCTTTTCTAAACCTCAAACCTCCCGTAAATGGGAGGTTTTTTTAGTATCTTTAGGTGAAATTTTGGACTAAAAGGACAAAATTTTCTTAAAGATACAACCCCGATGGTGCGAAGCATAATATCGGGGTTCGTTTAACAACTTAGGAATGTAGTTCAGTGGTAGAACCCTGGTCTCCCTGCCTGCCGGCAGGCAGGCAAAACGGGCGACGTTGGTTCGATTCCAACCTTTCCTGCTTAATTATTAATTAAATAAAAAAATGACCAACAAAAAAGTCATTGGTATTTTAGGCGGTATGGGCCCACAAGCCTCTGCCCGTCTTTATGATTTACTCATCCAAAAAGCCAACTTACTTTGGCGCCACTAACAACAACGACTACCCCGAAATAATCATCGACTCCATTCCAGTTCCTGATTTTATTTCGGATACGTTCAAACTTGAAGAAGCTAGAAAAATGTTGGTGTCAAGGACGCGTAAATTAATTAATTTTGGCACCAACGTTCAGGCTATTGCCTGCAACACGGCACACCTGTTATATCCGGAATTATCATCAATTCCTAACGCCAATTTTATATCGATGATAGATGTTGTTGCCCAAAGAGCGATTAAACTAGGTGTAAAACGCATTGGTTTATTGGCCACCCCAACAACGATTAAAATGCGCTTGTATCAAGACAAACTTAATCCTTTTGGAATAGACACATTTGTTTTATCCACCAATGGACAAAAAATGTACGAAATTATAATTCGCTCCGTTTTAGCCGGAAAATCAGATCAACAACAAATAGATTGTCTCTATAAGACGGCCAACGATTTGTCCAATCGTTTTAAATTAGAAGCAATTATTCTCGGTTGCACCGAGTTGCCACTAGTTTTTCCTAAGGCAAAATTCAAAATCCCAATTTTGGACAGCCTCGACATTCTTGCCGACTCATTACTGGCAAATTATAAATGTTAAAATTTAACCAAACAAACTATGAAATCTAATCAGAAACCCCGTATTCTCACTGGTGATACACCCAGTGGTAAATTGCATATAGGCCACTACGTTGGCACCCTTGAAAATCGGGTCAAGCTCCAACATCAATACGACACTTTTATTCTTTTGGCCAATGTTCACGCCTATGCCAATGACTATAAAAAAGGCGAAATAATTAACCAAAACGTCTACGAGGTTTTTTTGGATAATTTAGCTGTTGGCATCGATCCCAATGTCTCCACTATTTATCTCGAGTCCGGCATCCCCGAAACTCTCGAGCTTTATAGCTATTTTCTCACCATGGTTACCCATGCCCGGGCTGTCAGAAACCCCAGTGTTAAAGAGGAAATTAACTATAAGAAATTTGATCCTAGTTTAGGATTTATTTGTTATCCGATTTTACAGGCCGCCGATATCTTGGGTTTTAACGCCAATTTAGTTCCAGTTGGCGAAGACCAATTGCCGGTTATCGAACAAACCAGAGAAATTGCCCGTGATTTCAACAAAGCCTTTGGTGATACTTTTATTGTCCCCGAGGCTAAAGTTGGCCGGGTCGCCCGTCTGATTGGCACCGACGGCAAACTAAAAATGAGCAAATCCGGCCACAATGCCATTCTTCTTTCCGACGACGAAGTTACTCTAAAACAAAAAATTCAGGCCTGCTACACCGACCCGGCTCGCATTCACGCCACTGATCCGGGCAAAGTCGAAGGTAATCCGGTTTTTGAATATCACCGGGCCTTCAACCCCAACAAAGACGAAGTCGCCGACCTTGAAAGTCGTTACAAGGCCGGTAAAGTAGGGGATAAAGAAGTCAAAGAAAAACTCTTTATCGCCCTCAATACTTTTCTTGCTCCAATTCGAGAGAAGCGGAAATATTATGAGGATAATCCCAAAATCGCTAAGGAAATTTTAGTCGCCGGCACCTCCCGCGCCCGCCAAATCGTCCAACAAACTGTCAAAGAAGTCAGAGAGAAAATGGGAGTTAATAAATTAATTTTCTGATGCCTCTCTGGTTAATTTTAGCCCTCGGTTCAGTCGTTGTCCTCACTGTTTCCGAAATTGCCCAAAAATTCGCCATAAGTAGTAAAGACAATATTTCCGCCGAAGCCAATAATTTTGTTGTTTGGAATATTCAAGGGTCGCTGGCATTAATTTTTCTACTGCTTTTTGTAAATCCAACTTTTCCGGTCATATCGATAACTCTAATATTAAAACTTCTCGTTCTGGCCATTATTTATTTTTGGGGTGGCACTCTTTTTTACACTAGCTACAAAGGTAGTAGTGCTGGTTTGTCGGCCATATTAGGCACAATTTCTACCTTAGTCTCCACCACTATTGGTATCAGCCTTTTTCATGAAAGTATTAATCCCCTGAAATTTCTAGGCATAATTTTGGTTTTGTTGGCCATCTTTATTGTTAAGTATTCCAAGGAGATGAAGTTTGATAAATACAACCTTTATGCCTTGGCTGGCGGTTTAATTTTTGGTGTCGCCTTTTCTCTCGACAAATATTTTGTTTTATCCCTCGACCCACATCTTTATCAAATTATTTTCTGCTTTTCCATTGGCTACATTGGTCTTTTATTTCGGGGCAAAAAAATCATTACTGACATTCCTAAAATCAGTTTTTCCAGTTTTAAAGCCATGATTGTTTCCGGTATTTTTAGTTTTGGTTTTAATAAATTTACATTTTTGGCCTACAAAAATGGCGGTGAAGTCGGCCGTATCGACGCCATTAATAATTTGTCCCTCCTTTTTATTGTTTTACTCGAATATTTCATTCTCAAAAACAAAACCGATTTACCAAAAAAGATGATCGCCGCCATCGTTGCTTTTTCCGGGCTTTTTATATTGGGTTATTTTAAATAACCCATGCATCACCTAGCTATTTTAAATCCCAGTCGTAAACTGTTGCCAAAAATTATATCTGGCGAAAAATCGATTGAATCCCGCTGGTACAAATTCAAAATTTCTCCCTGGAACAAGATTAAAACGGGGGACACTGTTTATTTTAAAGATTCGGGCAAACCGGTCACTGCCCAAGCCCAGGTCTCCCGCGTCCTTCAATTCGATCATCCTTCAAAAACCGAAATTATAGAAATTATCCGGGAATACGGCCTCCAAATTATGGCCAGTAAAATTAATATTGACAGTTTTTATCAATCAGTTAAAGACAAAAATTACGTTATTTTAATCTTTCTCAAAAATCCTGAATCAATTACGCCTTTTGCTATCGACAAATCCGGCTTCGGCTCCGCCTGCGCTTGGATTTGTGTCGAAGACATTAAACTAATTAAAATCTGCCAAAAATGACCTTTCCCCCCAACTTCACCCACCCGGCAATATGCCAGAAAAAATCCCAGACTGAATCTAACCCCGACCAATAATCAGAAATAACGTATTCAACCTGAATTTTCTTCGGCCTAATCCTTTCCATTAAGTATTTTACCCGCGGCATATGATCAGCCGAAGTTACCAAATAAACTTTATAGATATTTAGGTGTTTGATTAAATCAAGAGCCATTCCTAAATTTTCAATTGTGTTTTTTGATTTTTCCTCCGCGATAACTTGACTTTCCTTGGTTCCTTTTCCGACCATATACTTCTTAGCTAATCCGCCCAATGATTTTGATGATCGATTAAAAAACCCAAAACCACCGGTAGTAACTAAATAATCACTTTTCTCTTGTCTAAAGACACTTAAGGCGCAGTCCATTCGCTTAATCTGCCGTCTTGAAAATCCGCCTTTGCCATAAAAATGACTCAATACTACCACTGCTGTTTTCATCTTTGTGGGCATGCATGGATTCGGACCATGGACCCCCGACTTATAAGATCGGTGCTCTAACCAGCTGAGCTACATGCCCGCCTCCCGAAATCAAATCTCAAATATCAAAACTCAAAAACACTTTTGATGTTTTAATTTTGATTTTTAAGTTCGGTAGTGTAGCAGAGGCGGGATTTGAACCCGCGACCTTGGCGTTATGAATGCCACGCTCTAACCAACTGAGCTACCCTGCCTTGGGCACCGGAATTATATCAAAACTGGCTACCCAGCGGTGCTAATTAAAACAAAAAAGCCCCCAAGTTAATGAGAGCCTTTTTGTTGCAATATCAAGGGGACACTTTTGATGTCCAACGATATTATATCAACCATTTAAATATATTTCCAACAATAAACCCCCTCATTTCTTCAACCTGTCCGCCGACAGGCGGAGGTGAGGGGGTAGGGGGTGGGTTTAATGTTGCGGGGCCGGGAGTTGAACCCGGCCTGTGAGATTATGAGCCTCACGTGCAGCCGTACACTACCCCGCATGTGTCAAACTCCGGAAGTTTACCACAGTATCACCTCGTCAAACAACAACTTCTCAGCCACATTGTCTAAGATCTAAGATCTAGTATCTAGGATCTAGTTTTCAATCCAATAATCCTCTTCCGTTCCCCAGCCCAATACTTGTCTATATAGTCTGTCTTTTTCCTCTGGTGTTTCCATCTCTCTAATTCTCCTTACCAGCTTTCCATTCTCTTCGTTTAACTTATCCAATTTTCCCTCCATATTGGCCACCAAGCTCTTGGCATTAATGACTGTTCTTATTTGACTAATTAGGTTCACCGCCAAACTGATGCCAATCACGACTAAAATCAGATTTGTCATTATTTTCCCCATTTTTTTCATTTTCTTGTCGTTTATCCTTATTTGTGGTAATATAAGACAGTTTTATGCAAATCCAAGACGCCTTAATTGCCTTTTGTGCCGGACTAACCAAGAAAGGCAAGTCAACCAACACTATTGTAGCCTACCGTGGCGACATAAACCAGTTCATTGCCTTCATTACTCGTAATGGTTACAACTCCGATATCACTTCAATTGTCGCTTCCAATATTGAAGATTTTAAAAAAGATCTTCTTAATCACAGCTACACCAGTAAATCGGTTTCCCGCAAACTCAACTCTATTAAAAACTTCTTTTCCTATCTTAAGGCTGAAAACATCACTACCATTAATCCGGCGACTGATATCAAACAGCCCAAATATGAAAACGACCTCCCCAAAATTCTCAAGCCTTTAGAATACCGCTCTCTTCGCGATGCCTGCCGAAACGACGCTCGGGCCACCGCCATTGTCGAGCTTATGCTTCAAGCTGGACTAAGAATTAAAGAAATTGAAAATCTTCGGGTTGAAGACGTTCGCGACAACGATGTTTTCATCGAAAGCTACGAAAGCCATCCCTCCCGCTCTGTTCCTCTCAATAATTCCGGTAAAACTGCTCTTAAGCGTTATCTTGATGAAGGCCGTTTCAACAGCAAAGCTAAAAATGTTTTTGTCACCAAAACTGGCCGTAAGCTTTTGGCTAGAAACATCCGAAGTCTTTTAAATCGCTACTTTGACAAAGCCGGCATTGAAAATGTCAAAGTCAACGACCTTCGCAACACCTTTATTGTTTTCCAGCTTAAATCAGGCGTTCCAATTGATGTCGTTTCCGAAATCGTCGGCCACAAGCGCATCTCCACCACCGAAAAATACCTCGAACTCATTGATTCGAAAGAAGAGGGGAAGGGGATTAAATTAAAAGAGTTATAAGGAATGTATAAAGATAAAGTTTTTATTGCGGGAGTCAGATATGCTCTCGAAAGCCCAATTACTGGGCATCACTCCGTTAAAGCGTCTCACCTTGGTCCTAGAGGTAAGGAAGAGTGTAAAGGAGGGACTATCAAAATTAGACGGGCTGACCTCCGCCGTTTTAATCTTGGAGACACTGTTGAAGGTTTTTGTTTTGGCTGTGGTTTTGTTGGGGATGTTTCCCCCTCATTTCCTCAAGGGAGGGGGTAGGGGGTGGGTTTAAAATCTAGCACGTTTGGCGATTTCCGATTCCACAATCGCCCTTGGCCGGCCGTATTTAAGAGACGATAGTCGCTTAATCATTTCCGCCATTTTTTTATTTCCTGGTTTTCTTACCTCATCTGCTGTCACATACACCGAGAACGGGTCGTACGGCGTGCCGTTAACCATCGTTTTCAGATAGGCGTTTCCCATTGGCAAATTAAGCAAATCATGTTCGCTAAAAGTTGGCTTTAATTGGTTTACTAGGAATCCAGCATCCGATATACCCACTCTAAAGCTGCAAACCGTTCCCACGTTGCCAAACACCGCGTTTTTAATTTCATCATCCATCTGCGATATAAACTGGTTGCCCACAATCAAATTCAAGTGGTATTTCCGGGCCTCACTCATTATCACCGCAAAATCTTGGGTGGCAAAATTCTGAAATTCATCCACATATAGGAAGAAGTCTCTCCTCTCCGCCTCTGGTGTATCCTGCCGGCTCATGGCTGCAATTAGAATCTTGGGGATTAACACCAGCCCCAAAAAGGCTGAATTTTCCTCGCCAATTGTTCCCTTAGCCAAATTAATAATCAAAATCTTCCCCTCATCCATTGCCTTCCTAAAATTAAACGACGAAGTCGATTGGCCAATAATATTCCTCATCATGGTGTTGGTAATAAACCGCCCGAATTTCGACACGATATAGTCCAAAACCTCTGACTTATGAAAATCATTAGTTTGAGCAATTTGATCTGTCCAATAGCGCTTTACCATCGGGTCAGACACCTTGGGCAACATCGCCTGAACGTAAGATGGATCAGTCAAACAGCGCACAATTTCAATAAAGGTCGCCCCCGGCTCGGTCATCACGGTCAGCATTATATTTCTAATCGCATGCTCAAATCGCGGGCCCACAATTCCCGTTTTGTAAGGGTCATAGAGCTTATACATTAAATTAATTATCGAGCTGGTCACAAAATCTTTCTGATCATCCCGCTCGCATTCCATCACGTTAAATCCCATCGGCCGGTCCACCATCGACGGGTCAAAATAAATCACATCCTCAATTCTCTCCGGTGGAATTCTTTCTAAAATCATTTCATAGGTATCATGTGGGTCAATAAAACAAACTCCCTTCCCCGCCTTTATGTCCTGAATCGCCATATTAGCCAAAAGCCACGATTTTCCAACACCTGTTTGTCCGACAATATAAAAGTGTCTTTGCCTATCTTTAGGGGTTACGTAAAACTTTTTCTTCACTCCCCGGTAATTGTTTTCCCCCACATATATTCCTTCCTCAATACTCTCTGTCGGCGCTGGTGCTTTTTTTGACTTTAGCCAATATATGTTGGGAATATCCAAAGTTTTATTGGGGAAATGAAACAGGGTGGCAATTTCCTCCACCGATAAAATTGTTTTTTGCCCCATCCACCAAATTACCGGATATTTATAGATAAAATCATCCATGAACATCTTCTTAATTCTAATTTTCCGGCTTGAAAGTTTATTCCATGGTGTTTCCATTTGGGCGTAGGAGCCCTTAACATTGCTCAAATTTAATTTAGCAATTTCCGGGGTTGGCGCCACCGAAACTATCCTTATTGCCACTTCAAAGCCGTTTTTACTGCATTTGCTGTCTATCGCTTCCAGTTGTCTGGCATCAACTTTGTAAGAGGCTTTTTCCGGGTTAGACTCGCTCTTTTTGGTGCTACTCACAAAACCCTTACCGGACTTAGCCCAACTGCCGTCAGTTGGAGAAATCACTAATTGAATTGCCACTGCCTCCCCTTCACTTAGTTTTGATAGAGCCGAGCCAATCGAGGCCAGCGAGTCAGTCGGAAATTCCTTATATGATTTCAATGGATAATAGGGAAGTTTTTTTATCCCCAGCCAGGCATATTCCACCTTGCCACTCTCCGTGTAGATATTTGGCTCTTCCTCCACCGTCACTTCCGCTCCGGCAAAAACGCTATAAATTTGCTTCTCCATCATGTCCCGATAATTTTTTGGCAAGCAAACATAGAGCCGGATATCCTCATGTGTTCCCACAATTTCCAGTGACGCATTTGGTTGAACCACCAGTGGCTGTAAAAACTTAAATCGAGCGCTTTTATACATGCTCGAAAGCGCATTGATAATTGGCTCCATTGCCTCCACCTTTATTTCATTATCTTGAGGCACTGCCACTAAAAGTGTTACCATTTCAAGCGACTTCTTTTCCCTATCTTTCCACCTATACCACATTATTAATCCGTAGCCAAGCAATGTCAACAAAAACCCGCTGGCCACTAATATTCCTGCCATCACTGCCAGTTGCGCCAATATTGTCAAAATACTCTCTGTCATCTTACTTCTCTCTAAATTTTACCCTACCTTTATGAATTTTAATTACCCGAAAAACAAATTCCGTTAGCCATCTTCCCGCTTCATTCATCTTCTTTTTAAATCCGGCCACAAAAGTTTTTCGGCTTAGTGGTAGTTGAATTACTGGTGTTCCTCCGTCACTTGGAGTCAATAAAGGCTGGCCGTTTTGGTCACTAATTCCGGTTGCCACTGGGTCTGATTCCACTTTTTCCATCCACGTTTTTACCTCTCGAGGCACTGTTTCTCTGGTATTTTCCGCCAGGTCAACCATTACCCCTGCCTCTTTTTGGCCTATCTTTTCAACCTCCGGACTAATTTTCATTTCTTTATTTTCTGCCATCTAATATCTAGGATCCAGCATCTAGGATCTAATATCTAACATCAAAGTATAAGCTATAATCAACCTTAAGTGGACCTCAAAAATCAAAGCCTATCTCAAGTCAGGAATATTGACAACAGTCGCCAATGGTTGCCCTTCGCCACTACTTTTCTCATTGTCTTCCTGTTGGTTATTGGCGTCTGGTTTTTTCGTGGCGGTTCTTTTCGCCTTTACGCCAGCATTTTTTTTGGTTTCTACTATCTCACTCACCAGATCTGGGTGTCGGTTCTTCTTATTGGTGTTACTCAAAACATTGTTTTTCTCCCCCTTCGTTTCATTTGGCTTAAATTTGCCACTTCTCTCAAAGACATGGAGGAGGAAATTGACTCCATCAAATCCAACAACGATCAATATTTTCTCCTTACTCAAAAAGTTCGCCAGGGCAATTTAGCTGTTATCTTCTATATTTTTAGTTTGATTCTCAATATTATCGCCTTTTTCTCCGCCGGTCGTGTCTTTTTAATCGACTTTTACACCCAAAAGCTCGATCCCAATTTGCTCTATTCCTTTATCCCTTATCCCCAGTATCCGCTCCAAGGCACCGACTTTTATTTTCCCTTTTTTAAAGTCACTCAAACTCACGCCTTTTCTTGGGGAATAATTCTAACTTACTGGCTCTATATTGTTATTTTTCTTGTTGCTCTCCGTCTTTTTTGGCGTTTAACTAAGTTTATTCTTCATCGTAGCCGTCGCGTTCTTTCCATTCGAATCGGTTACAATCGTCTTATCGTTGCTATTTCCGGTATCATCGGATCTATTTTTATTCTCTCCCTCATTATCTTCCGTCATTTTCCCACCGGGTTTGCTCCCCTTTGGTTAGTTGCCGATCTCACTCATCAAAACACCACCATGAACTTTATCACTGCCATTGCCACCTTTATCACCACCCTCCATGCTGGTTATATCCACCATCGTTTAGCTCTCCGTCAGGCTCAAAAAGCTGGCTTTGCCAAAGATACTATTGATTTGCTTTTTCGCCAGCGAATGCGCCAAAGTTTCAACAATGCCCTGCTTTTAGGCCTGGGTGCCTTCTTTATTACCAACCAAATTCCCTGCGCCTTCGAGCTGTCTGTGGCCACCTTCGAAGCTCTCTATATCATCGCCCCCTACACCCTCGACCGCTTCCTCCTTTCTATTAATCCCACTCCTTCTGCCAATGAGCCCCAAATCCAATCCTGATTTCATTTCCACCCTAATCGGATATCAGCAATTAGTTTGGCCATATATTCAAAAACATCTCGATCTCCTAACTAGCTTTCCGGAGTTTTGCCAAGTTGATAAAAAATACCAGTCACTTCTTGATTTTCATCAACTAATATCTTCCGATTATCCCTTGCGTCATGGTAAATATCTTCGTCCTTCTTTAATACTGATGATTGCTCAATCTATGGGGGTTTCGCCAAAATTGGCCCTCAATACCGCTGCTGCTATGCAACTTTCCGAAGAGTGGATTTTAATTCATGACGATATTGAAGATGATTCCCGCGAGAGGAGGGGCAAGCCAACCCTCCATCAGACTTATGGCAAGGAACTAGCTATTAATGCCGGCGATGGTCTTCATTCTCTCATGTGGTATTTACTTTTTCAGAATCAAAAAATACTTGGGTCACACCTTTCTCAAAAAATCTCCTCCGAATTTTCCACCATGCTTTTTCGCACTGTTTTTGGTCAAACTATCGAAATTAAATGGGCCAAGGAAAATAACCTTGATCTTGTTCTAGAAGATATTCTTCTTATTCTCGAAAGCAAAACCGTCTATTACACCATCGCTGGCCCTCTTCGCCTCGGTGCCATACTTGGTGGTGCCTCCAATTCGGATCTTAATCACCTCTATAATTTCGGTCGATTTCTCGGCTATGCTTTTCAAATTCAGGACGATCTACTCGATATCACCTCCAGTTTTTCTGGTTTAAAAAAACAAACCGGCAACGATATTTATGAAGGCAAACGGACAGTTATGCTTATCCATCTGCTTCAAAATATCGACCCAAAAAACAAGAAAAAATTAATTTCCATTCTCAATAAATCCCGTTCCCAAAAAACAGCTACTGAAGTTACCTGGGTAATCAAAAAAATGGCTGAATTTGGTAGTCTCGATTTTTCCAAAAATTTAGTCAAAACCAATCTCGATTCTGCTCGTCAATATTTTCACCAGCATCTTGGTTTTATAAAAAAAGAGCCCTACCGTTCTCAAGTCATCAATCTTATCGACTTCCTTGCTAATCGCGATCACTAACCCTCCTAGTTGCTATTATTAATTAATGCCTCGAGGTATTCGCTTTGCCCTCAAACTAACTGCCACCCGTCGCCTGGTTTATTCTCTTGGCTTAATGCTTTTGTTTTGGGCCATCTACGATGGTCTCATCTCCTTTTTTACTCCGGTTTTCATCACCAACCTTGGTTTTTCCACCACTAGCCTTGGTTTAATTATCGCCTTTCAGTCGGTTACCGGCGCCGTTTTTGATTTCTTCATCAGCCGTTATCTCAAAAAAAGCCATTATCTCAAGATTTTTATTATTATTTTTCTTTTATCTTTTCTCTACCCCCTCGTTCTTTATTCTTCCCGGTCTCTCCCACTACTGCTTTTGGCTATGGCTCATTGGGGCCTTTATTACGATCTTCTTGCCTTTGCCATTTTCAATTTTGTTAGTCGTCACTCCCGTCGCCACGAGCATTGTCAAAATATCAGTATTATCGGTATTTTCAAAACAGTTGGTTATCTTCTTGCCCCGGCCATTGCGAGTTGGACACTAATAGCTTCCACTACTTCTTTTACTAATTTACTTGTCGCTTATTTATTTCTTGTCATTTCCGCCATTATTTTTGTTGTCTTTTATTCCCTTTCCGGAGACACTCCGGCCATCAATTCCGAAAAACCACCCCTTTGCCCCAAAAACTTTACTGCCGAATTTTCTCTTTGGCTCAAAATCGGCCGTATTCTTCTACCTGTTCTTCTCTTTAACCTCCTTATTTGTCTCTCCGATTATTTCTTTTGGACTCTTGGCCCCATCTTTTTTGGCACCAGCTCATCGGCCACCCATCTTAATGGCCTTTTTATGGTTGCCTATTCTCTCCCTGTTCTCTTAGTCAGTTGGTTTGCCGAAAAAATTACCCATAAAGTCGGTAAAAAAAGAACTGCTTACGCCTCTTTCTTCCTCTCCTCCCTAATCCTCTTAAGTCTCTATATTGTCAAAGCGCCTTATCTTATTATCTTTCTGATATTTGCCTCCTCAGTTTTTAGCAGTCTGGCTTGGCCCTCAATTAAGGGCGCCTATGTTGATTATCTTACTGAAACTAGCAACGTCGAAAAAGAAATCGAAGGTCTTACTGATTTTTCTACTAACATTGGCCAAATAATCGGCCCGATTCTGGCCGGAGTTTTGGCCCAGTCCTTTGGCCTCGCCCATGCTTTTTCCCTCCTCGCCCTCATCAATATTATCGCCGTTCTCTTTCTTGTCGTCATCACCCCCAAAGCTATTACTGTTCGAGTTTGATAGAATTAGGCTGTGGAGAACCAGGTTGAGGAAATAAAAAGTAAGCTTGATATTGTTGAGGTAATTAATCGCTATTTACCCCTAAAAAAACGCGGTCGCCACCATATTGCCTGTTGCCCTTTTCATCAGGAAAAAACCCCCTCTTTTACTGTCTCTTCCGAGCTTCAAATTTTTAAATGCTTCGGTTGTGGCAAAGCCGGCGACGTTTTTACTTTTATTCAGGAATATGATCGGGTAACTTTTCCTGAAAGTTTGGAGACTCTCGCCAAACTCGCCGGTGTCGTTTTAGTTAAAAGTCCCAATTTTTCTGCCGAGGACCGTCGTCGAGCTCAACTTTTGGCCATTAATTTAGAAGTTTCCCGATATTACCACTATCTTCTTACTTCTCATCCTATCGGTAAACCGGCTCTCGACTATGTTCTTGGACGCGGTATCACCCCTGCCACCATCAAATTATTTCGTCTTGGTTTTTCCCCTCAAAACAGCGCTTCTCTTGTTAATCACCTCACCAAAAAAGGCTTTTCTATAGGGGATATTATCGCCACTGGCACTATTGGTCAGTCCAACTACAATAATTCTTATTACGACCGTTTTCAAACCCGCCTTATTTTTCCTCTCATTGACTATCGCGACCGCATTGTTGGCTTTTCTGGCCGTAGCATCCCCGGCCTAACTCGGGCCGATTCAGCCAAATACATCAATTCCCCCGAAACCGAAATCTATCACAAAAGCCAAACTGTTTTCGGTCTCAATCTCACCAAGGAAGCTATTAAAAAAGCCAACAAAGTTATTGTTGTTGAAGGTGAATTCGACCTAATTTCTCCTTTTCAATCCGGCCATCAAAATATTGTTGCTATTAAGGGCACCGCCTTTACTCAAGACCAGCTCGAACTTCTTCGGCGTTACACCACCTCTCTTGTTCTGGGGTTAGACTCTGATTTTGCCGGCAACCATGCCGCTCTAAGAAGCATTCAGTTGGCCGACAGTCTCGGTTTCGATCTTGAAGTCCTAACCCTTGGCGATAAATTTAAAGACCCCGACGAAGCTGTTCGTGCCGATCCGGTCTTTTTCGCCTCTTGCCTTGAAAAAACCATCCCTGTTTGGGATTTTGTCATTGCTTCGGCTGTCAAAAACTACAACATCGATACTGTCGCCGGTAAAACTAAAGCCATAGCCGAGGTTTTACCCTATCTTTCCAAAATTAGTAATGAAGTTATCCGTTCCGATTATCTCAAAAAATTTGCCGATCAAATCGGTAGTAGTGAAGTGGCCGTTACTGCCGAAGCCAGAAAATATAATACCGGGATGGTCCCGACTTCAAGTCGGGATAATATCCCGGCCCCACCCCAATCCAGCCAACTCTCCGAGAGACTTGAAGAAGCTATCCTCGTTCTAATTTTTGGCGCCAGAAATCCTCAGAAACTTTCCCAGAAACATTCTCTTAGGCTAAAAACTTTTGCCACTCCCCGTTTTCAGGTCATTATTAACCAAATTCTTGCTACCCATTCTTTTTCTGCCTCTGATTTTCAGTCAGAGCTACCCCCAGAAATTCGCCCCATCTTCGAGTCAATTTATCTTGAAGCCACTTCTTCCGAGGTTGCTCCACAAAGCCGTCTTCATAAACTTAAAAATCTTTTTGCCAAGCTAGAAATTTATCATCTTAAGAATCAACTTAAAACTATTGCCACCTCTTTTCGCGACGGCGACCCCTCTTTTTCCCCCGCCCAGGAAATCATTTCTCGACTCAATCGACTTCAAGCCAAAGATCCCTAGAAAATTTAACACTTTTACTATACAATATACCGATGCCCGCGCTTGACCTTGCCAAAATTAAACAGACTCTTGTTACCCAGGCCAAAAAACTCCATTACCTTACTAACGAGGAGATTCTCAAGCTGATTCCCGATCCAGAAAGAAATATTGATGAGGTCGACTATCTTTTTGACTATCTTTTTAGTAAGGGAATTGATGTTTTCGACAAAGTTGAGTCCCGTGAGGTTCTAGATATTGAAAGAGATAAAGTCACCAGTTCTGACCTTCTAGCTCTACTTTCCCAAAAAGCCGGCGTTGATTCGGTTAGGATGTATCTTAAGGAAATCGGTAAAATTGATCTTTTGGTTTTTGAGCAGGAAGTTCATCTTGCCCAGGAAATTGAAAAGGGGAGTCAAAAAGCCCGCGAAGCTCTTATTAACGCTAACTTGCGTCTAGTTGTCTCAATTGCCAAAAAATACATCGGTCGTGGCCTCACTTTCCTTGATTTGGTTCAGGAAGGTAATCAAGGGCTAATGCGGGCGGTGGAAAAGTTCGATTGGAAAAGAGGTTTCAAGTTCAGCACTTATGCCACCTGGTGGATTCGCCAGGCTATTACCCGGGCTATTGCCGACCAGGCTAAGACCATTCGTATTCCGGTTCACATGGTTGAAACCATTAACAAGGTTTATAAAGCCACCCGGGCCCTCACTCAACGTCTCGGTTGTGAGCCAACCATCGATCAGATTGCTCAAGAGGTCGGAATTACCATCGACAAGGTCGAGGAAATCTACCGTATTTCTCAAGACACCACTTCTCTGGCCACTCCGGTAGGGGACGACGAAGACTCATTTTTGGGTGATTTTATTGAAGACACCACTCAACCCTCGCCTTACGATGAAACCAGCAAAGAACTTTTGCGCGAATCAATTGAAGAAGTTTTAAATAGTCTCGACGAGCGGGAAGCCAAAGTTCTTGGTCTCCGCTTTGGTTTGTCGGGTGAAACCCCAAAAACTCTTGAAGAAGTCGGCAAAATTTTTAATGTCACCCGCGAGCGTATCCGCCAAATCGAAGCCAAGGCTTTGCGCAAACTTAGGCATCCATCTCGTCGTAAGAAGTTGCAAGATTATTTAGAGTAGCCGTTTTTAGTTCAATCATTACTGCCGTTGCATTGTCAAAAATCCTGTCTTCACCACTGATTAAGAAGCACATCGTCCGCAAAGTTGTTTTATGGCTAATCACCGCCACCGTTTCTTCCTCTCCAAACTCAATTTTTAAATCCTCAATAAATCTTATCGTTCTTCTTTTTAGGTTCTCCATCGTTTCACTAGTCATTTTTGGCCCAATTAATCTTGATATATATACTTTCACTTCCTCTCCTCTATCTTTTAGCAATTCCGTCAATGTTTCTATCGACCTGGTGGTATTAGAGCAATAAAAATGATCAATCTTATTATCTCCAAGATACATCGCCAAGTTTTTTGCTTGCTCTTTGCCCTTAACCGTTAATCCGTTGGCTTCGCCCATCTCGCCGACGTTGGCCATTGATTCCCCGTGTCTGATTAAAATTAGTTTCATAATGCTAAGTATTTTAACATTGTTTTTTCTTGACAAAGCTTGCCAAAGTATGCCATAATCTGCCATGACCACAGTCAATATATCTATCACCGCCGACCAAGCCAAATTTGTCGATCGCGTTTCGGCCCTACATAACTTTAGTAACCGAAGCGAATTATTTCGTAGTTTGCTTCGTCTGGTTCAAAATCAACCTCAATTGATCGCCCAATCTTCAATTTTTCCATTCCAAGAGCCATCCACTCGTAGTCGCTCTCAAATGCTAAATAGCTTTAAAAAGACCGGATTATATCCCCCCGAGTTTTTGAAAGATTTTGAAGAAGGACTTAAAAACAGCCAATATTTTAATGAGAAATGATCATTCTTCCTCTAAATTCAAAACAAAAGAAATATCTTCGAGAATATAATCTAACCACCAAATACTCAAAACAATCTGCCTTATTTCTCTTAAACATCCATCATCCAAGCTTAAATTTTGAAATTTTAGAACCAAAAGAGTTTGGCACCTATAGTTTTAGGCTAGATATTCACTATCGAGTTATTTTTATATTTCACACACCAGAAATTATCGAGGTAATCGCTATCACTAACCACTATCACCAAAACACCTAGTTTTTAAGCCGAGTTTACTCTATAATCCCCCTTGCCTTTAACTTTTTGTCGCTCATTAAAATAAATAGTTATCTTCTGACAGCTGACGACTTAAAACTGTCAACTGTTAACTGATAACTGATAACTGAATTCATTCCTCTGTAGCTCTCCAGCCTCCGCCAGTCGGCGGATGGCGGATGGTAGAGCGATGAGATACACTCATTTCTGGTGTATCACGTCTATGTCATTTATAATCGCCAGCATCAAAAGGTATATATCGGTCAAACAGTCGACCTCAATAAAAGACTAAAAGAACATAACGATATAACCAATGATAAGCACGTTTACACTAAGCGTTTCGGTTCTGGTTGGGAACTCATTTATAGTGAGCCATTTTCGTCGAGAACCGAAGCTCTAAAAAGAGAAAAACAGCTGGAAAGTTACCAAGGTCGGCTGTTTGTTAAACGATTTATTCCTCTGTAGCTCAGTTGGTAGAGCATCCCGCTGTTAACGGGAGGGTCCGTGGTCCGAGTCCACGCGGAGGAGCATATTGAAAAAAATCCTAAAGATGGAACTTTTTTAATATATTCTCACACCGACCCTGACTCTGTGAAACAGAAGTCCGTCAGGTATTCCGTAGCTGAGAGCGAAGGATACCACGCGGAGGAGCAGTTTTGAATTTGACGGAGTTTATGACTGAAAAACATGCTCTGATAAGTATAAAATTGAACAGTGCATGAATAAATCAATAGCCAACAAGTATTTTATTAACCAATTCAATAATACGTACAAAAAAAGGATTTACCCAACTGTCTAGAAACTTAAGACTACTTGAACATACAGGAACGTTTGGATCGATGGGAGAAGGATTCAGAGGGGGGTAGGTGCAGTAAAAATTGCTCAAATTAACGACAAGAATCATTCCGATCATTACCAACAATGGCAAGGCGATGATAAGTAAAATTTTCTCTTTGTTCTTCTTCCGGAAAAACAAATAAACTAGCAGGTTGATGAAAGATAGTGTGGAAAAAACAATAAGGCTACGTAATAAAGAATAACAGGGTTTTGGGGGAAAAGTGAAACCGCATCCATCGTCAATCCACCATGTAACTCGTGGCAGACGAGCTAAAACAATAAAATTTAATATAACTGTGGTCGGAAAAACAAAAAATAAAAGTTTGATTATTTCTTTGATAAAAACATATACTTTTCGTACCATATTAAGCTGTTGTTAAAACCTAACAGCTAATACTAACACTTAAGAAAAGTCGTATACAAACGAGAGTTAGGTAATTATCGAACATAGGTTTTAGTTGTTTAAAAGTAGTTGGGTTGGTTAAATCATACTTATATTTGTTAAAGAAGGCCATATATTTCCTAGAGCTTTTAGTTTCTAACTCATAAGCAGAATAAAGCTTTTTAAACAACCAAGGTTTATATCTATTTCGATTTTTCTGTTGCGGAATGCGTTTATGAGGGGGAGCATATTAAAAAAGGTCAATAGAACAGGCTTTTTTTTAATATATTCTCACACCGACCCTGACTCTGTGAAACAGAAGTCCGTCAGGTATTCCGTAGCTGAGAGCGAAGGATACCACGCGGAGGAGCACTTATTATTTTTCTAGCCTCAATTTTAGCAAACTAATTGTTTCATCTCGTAATTTTGCCTTGGCCCAGTCTTTTTGACTTGGTGTTAGCAATTCACCTAGACCAGTTAATATATTTTTATTATTGAATTTTTCTAACTTTTGTATGCAACTTTCAATCAATTTGCTGTATAACATGCCAGACCTATTTTCAACAATTTCGTGATTGATTGGAAAACGATTTGAGAGGAAAAACCAGACATCATAAATATCTCGACTAGTTTTATTAATTCTTTCGTGCATGGCCATTAATTTATGGGCAAACAAATCTTGTTTCACCATGACTAACATCGATACTCCTAAATATGTTTTTATCTCATATTTTGAACCAAATGTTCGACGATTAATCTCAACTTTTATATTATGTGACTTGTCTTCGTATGATATTAAGCAAAAAAGATTAAATATTTTTTTATATGACTCTTTGAGAATGCCATATTTCTGGACAATTTTTATGATCTCATCAAATACTAAATCTTCTTTTGTCTCATCAAGTAAGTCCAAATCAATATCAACTGAAAAACGATCGAGATTATAAAACATTAAGGTAGCGGTTCCACCTTTGAAACCCAAAAACGGTGCGATGTTTGTATCCGTATAAATATCTTTTAGAATTTGAAACAAAATCGTTTTGTGGGTGGCAATATTTATGGTCATATTTTTGATTGTTTAAATAATTTTGCCACCACATTAGCCATTCGTTTATTATTATAAATTGGCAAAATAGTCATAACTTTGTCCCAATCCAATGATCTTAAATTATCAAAATGGTAATTCTTATTGGTGTAGAGAATATCAAGAAATGCGCGTTCTTTGGAAGCAATGGATGTTTCATTGATATTTTCAACTCCGACAGAGTTTGTTACTATTAAATTTTTTAGCTTTTTATAAGAATAAATTTCTCCATCAACTTCCAATTTTCGAGTTAAGTATGAAGCTAATTGTATTTTTGTTTGATATTGAAAAACCACCCCTTCTTTAGCTAAGACAGTTTCAAAACTAATATATGATGGAGTAAAAATTCTGGTGGCCAATTCTAATTTATTATATTGCTGATTTTTTGCGTATATACCACGACGTATGCGAATAAGATCTTCGTTTTTTACATAGTAGCTTAATCTAGATTTTATAGCTTTAGAATTTGAATCACCCCAAATCAGAGATATATCATTAATAGTCAGTACTGTTTTAGGTGATCTGATTATATCAGTTAAATAGTTACCTTTTGACATATGTGTACTGCAAGTAAGAATAAAGCTTACTTATAGTTTAAATATAGATATATTTATTTATTGTGTCAACTAGATGATTTGCAGAAGTCCATTAGGTATTCCGTAGCCGAAGGCGAAGGATACCACGCGGAGGAACCAACATCAAATATGCTTTTGTAGCATGGTCAAATAGAGGTGAAGTATAATCAATTATGTCAAAAAGATTAGTTCTCTTTTCCCAACCATCACCTACGGTTTTTGAAAAGCTCAAAACTATTTTGTTTCCCGAATACTTGACCGACAGAGTTTTTGCTTATATGCCATCCGATGGTTCTGCTGATGAGGCCAATGCTAAATATAATCCCATTTGGCAAGAGTTTGCCACCAGCAATAATGCTCAGTTTGTTTTTATAAACAACTCTAAAAGAGGGAAAGAATCTGAAATTGAAAAACAAAAAGCCATGTCTGCCAATATTTTAATTATTTCTGGAGGCAACACTTTTACACTTTTAAATCATCTTAAATTATCAGGACTAGGAGACACCATTAAAGAATTTTGGCAAAAGGATAATATTGTTTTGTCAGGATTCAGTGCCGGTGCAATTGTCTTAACTCCCAAAATTGATATAGCCAGTCAACCGTCAGGTCTTAATCCTGAAGATATGTCAGACGAAAACCTTGTTGGCATCACCGATTTAACTGGATTAAATATTATTGATTTTGAAATTTGGCCACACTATTACGAAGAATTTGATAAAAATACTTTGGAAAAATATCAAAGTACAAGTCCAAATAAAATCAAAACTGTCGGTGACGAGGAAGTTATAGTTATCGATCAATAGTCGTAAAATCGTTCCACTGTGCGAGCTATTATCAATACAATACGGAAAGATACGCCCTAATGTTTTAATGATATGGTTAAATAGAGATATTATCAAATTCCTCCATACTCATATTCTCTCCACACTTTATACCCTAATTTTCCATACCACTTATCCAGATATGTCCAGCCAAGAAAGCTGTTTTTAACTCCTCTGTCTTTCAGTACTTCCGTCGCTTTAGCCGCCAATGCCAACCCAATTCCTTTATCTCTTTGATTTTCTGCTACCCCCAATGCCCCAAACCCCCCTGCTTTATTTAATAGCTTTGACCAAACGAAACCTTTCTCACCCAATAACATTGCTGACCCTAATATCTTTTCGCTGTCTTTAACAATAAAAATATTTTCATAATGTTCTTCCCTAATTGCGTTTTCAAAGAACTTTGTCCATTCAGGAAAGCAGGTTTTTTCAAAAGTAATTAAACCACCCGCCTCCTTAACCTTTAATGTTGTAAATACCAAATTTAAATCTTTAATTCTTTCCATTATCTCTTTTGGTGTTTGATAATTTTCCAAATTACCGGCCATATCTAAATTTGATTCTTCTACTTTTAATCCATTTTTCTTAAAAAAGGAAATTGCATCTGGTAAATTAGTTGGTACCCCCGGCCAAAAATAATCACCAGCACCACAGCCAATGAACACTTCTTTTGCTCCAAACTTATGTAAACATTCCTTTGCTACTTTTAGCAATTCCATACCCACCCCTTTTCTTTGATAATTTTTATCCACCATTACTAAAGTTATCTGACCTTTACTTCCGTTATATTGACCATTGATGAAACCAACTATCCTATTATTTTCTATTGCCACAAAGTTAAAACCATTACGGACTCTATCTATCAGTCTTTCTTTTTCAATTGGCCATTTGTCTACCAACACCTGATTCCATAGATAGAGTATTTGCTTAAAATCACCACTCTCAAATTTATTTATTTTCATTTGTCTTAAGTATATCTCTTAATCCAAAGTTCTAAAATCATTCTACCCGCTTCGCCCAAAACACATTTACTCCAAATCGAAATCAAAAAATACCCCCATTTCTGGGGGTATTTTTAAGAGTAATTTAAAATTACCGATTCCTGTGCCCCATGCCATATTTGGCTCTGAAGGCGTTCAATAGGGTTGAGTCACCTTTTTGAGAAGCTAGTTGAGCGGTAGCAAATTCTTTGAAGTTGGCTTCGTTGACGAATCTGGTCGCTCCTCGGCCAGCCATATTGGCCACCCAAGCTTTATAATCACCTTTTTCAAAAGCCGTCACATTAGTAGCGTGTCTGGCTTCGGTGTAATTGGGGCCCTTAACTGTTGCATCGCCACGATAAGCCAATGCTGGAGTAAATGACTTAACCGCCACCAAGCCTAAAGCTAGAGTGGCAATTCCTAAAACAATTTGAGTTTTCATATTTTTCTTTATAACTTTATAACTTGATAAACTTATACTAGTATCGTCCATCTACTAGTAATACAAATCTCTTTCTAGTTTTCTTTCATCTTGTTTTTACCCATTCCATCCCAAGGTCGAACCTCATCTACTACAAAACTATTCGTTCCGGTTTGTTTACCAATTAATTTGATTTCTTCTCCAACTATCATTTGGACTCTACCTCTAATCAATGGATCACCACCGATGGTCCAAATTTTCCCAGCAAAATCTTTTATTTCAAAATAACTTTTATTTGTGCCAATTATCGTTCCAGACAAATAGCCTGCTTCCGGCCGGCTCCATGTTTCGATTTTTATTGGCACCACATGGCGGTAATAGGGGAGGTTGGTTTCCAGCCCTCTGTCAATTCTGTTTGCCCATCCGATTCTGAAAAGTCCGCCACCCAAAACCAGGCCAATGATTACCATAAACATTACCACCTGCCATTTTTGAAAACGATAGGCTTTTTTAGTCATTTCAAACAACGAGAATGACAAAACCAAGAAGACAACCACCACCACTAGCCATAAATAGGGGACGATAATATTATCAACCAACCCAAACCAAGATAAACCGAAACCGAGAACCAACAAAACAAGACACCCCATCAATCCAAAAACTAATACCCAATTCCTAATCACAAATTCCCACCTAGAAATCGGCTTAATTTTTTGTTGCTTAATAAGTTCTAGTGTTTCATCACTAATATTTTTTTTCTTTTTCATAGATTTTTCTAAATTGTATTTTTGCCCGGGATAAAAGTGTTGCCACAGTTCCCATCGGCTTTTGTAAAATATCGCTAATTTCGGAATAGTCTTTGTCTTCAAAAAATTTTAATACCAGTACCTCTTTATATTCTGGTCTAATTTTTTCCATAACCGTCTGGATATAGTCATTAAGATGCAACTTAATAGTTTCTTTTTCAATATTGGTATCAGCAATCAACCAATCAACAAACTCATCGTCATTTTCCATGTCGATTTTTACTGATTGTTTGTTTTTTTTCATAAAATTTATGGTTTTGTTGTGAACAATCCGGTAAAGCCAACTACTAAACTTTAAATCACAATCGCAATCATTTAGATGTTGGTAAGCACTAATAAAAGATTCTTGAACAACGTCAGCAATATCTTCGTCGGTCAAATAGGTGAATCGACGAACATAGTTACTTAATTTTCCCTCGTATCGTTTCATCAAACAGTAAAAATACTGGCTATCATCCAAAGACAACGCCACCAATTTCTCATCCTCCAAATTTTGGCAATTTTGCTCAATCATCAGTTATCTCTAGTATATATATAATTTTCTCTCCGATTTTCTTTCAAACATTCTCTGGTCCAAAGTTCTTTGGTAGATTATAATTCCAACATATGAATTATCTCGATTATTTACGACAATTTAAAATCGGCCCCTTTGCTATTTTTGATACAGCTCTTGCCTATTTGGCCATTTTTCTCCTCTCGCCCCTTTTAACCAAACTATTTTCTGTCTTTCACCTCTCTGTTTCCAGGGTTGCCCTGCTCTGGTTAACTCTACCCATTTCGGTCTTGTTCCATCTTATCTTTCGTCAAAACACACCCCTAATGAAAATACTCTCAGACCCCAGCCAATTCTCGTTTTATTTAAGCCTCGGCCTTCTTCTCTTAATGACCTATTTAGGTTTAAAAGATATAAAGCGATTATGAATCCTGTTAACAAATTTAAAGGAGAAGATGTCAGAAACCAAAAATTTCAAAGCCTTAATTTTGTTAATTTTGACTTAAAACTTACCTCCTTTGCCAATTGTCAATTTTTCGGCTGTAACTTTACTCAAGCTCTTTTTAACTACACCTCTTTTGTCAACTGTCATTTTTCCGGCTGCTGTTTAAGTGGTGTTGACTTTTCCAATCTTAAGGTAAAAAAATGCCAATTCTCTGAGACTTTAATTAATTACACCACTTTCCAATTATTCAAATCCGGCTCAAATTACGAGCTAGCCAAACTCGACTTAAGTTCCAGTTCTTTTTCTAAATGCGATTTAACTGAATCCGTTTTTAATTTTTGTGATTTAAAAAAAGTCAAGTTCTCCGATTCAGTTCTGGTGAAAACCATTTTCAAAAAATGCGATCTCTCTCACGTTGATCTTTCCACCTCCAACATTGAAGGTGCTATTTTTCCAGATTCAATTATCAATCAAACAATCTTAAATCTCGATGGCTTTATTAAGTTTGGCGGTTCCCGTGGGTTTATCTTAAACAAGTAACCTTAAGTCGTTATCGCCGCTCAAGTCTTTCTTTTCTAACTTCAAGTACACCCTCAAGATCAACAATGGTTGCCGCCCCCAATACAGGGTGTTTAATGTAATAATCGCACACTAAATGATTTCTCAAATATTCAGCCATATCTTGGCTAAATTTGTCCGGCGTAAACAAGGGAAAGCCTGTTAGTACATGATTCAAATAGTGTAGTTGCATCCTGCCCATTTCCCCGTCATCTGCTTGGTTCTCTCCTTCCCAGCCGCTCACCATAGCTCCCAAGCTTTCCAAATTTACAGGCACCACATCCACCATCGACACCTCATGATCAACTTCGTACAAGTCTTCTTGAATTTCAGTGGCCACTCTCCTGGTTTCGTCACTTTTGTCAAAACTAAAAACCACCACATCATAATCTGGATTATCACTCGGATCCTGAAACAAAAGTGATCCTCCAACAAACACCATCACTCCCGCTTTGTTCAATTCTTCTCTTCTTCCCTGAATTACTCCATCGAGTATCTTCCATTTATTTCGCACTAAATCCGATTTATATTCTCCTCTCATTCCGTAAGCATGAACCGCTCGGCTATTAAGTTCTTCCATCAAACTAATTATTCTCGAACCGATTTGTTCTGGATTAGTCAATATTGTCCTCAGTCTTGAAACTGATTCCTCTCTATCATAAGTAGTATCTGCCGCCCAATCTATTTGTTCTTCAATTGATTTCACTGTTAATTATTTTAACCTATTCGTTTCACCCTTGATATTAAGTGTATTTTTCGACTTTGAACTCATCGATGATAATGGTAGTTTATAAAGACAATAACCCCTGACCCGTCCTAGTTAAACTGATCATTAATATTGGGTAATAACACACAATCAACAACAAACAAAAATGCTCGGTATACTTAGTAATCATGGACGAAATTATCTCTTGCCCAACATGTCACCAGCCAGTTGAACAAACCGACTTTTTTTGCTCCACCTGTGGCAAAAATCTGCACCCTGTCCCGCCTTCCACCTCCCTGTCAAGCCAAATAGTCCTTTATCTGAAAACCCTCCTCCTACCACCTTTTGGTTTTATTTGGAGTTACCGCTATCTTCGTCAATCCGACTCCAAATCAAAATTAATCGGCCTTTTTACCATTGTAATTACTGTTATCGAAATTATCTGGCTCATTCAATCTACCTCCGGCCTCATTAACACCGTCAATCAGCAAATTTCTCAACAACAGGAACTCTACGGTCTTTAGAAACAGCGTATACTACAAGTGTGTTAGTTTTAATCTTACTTTTAATTGTCGCTTCCGCTATTGTTTACGTTTCCCAATTTAATTTTATGCCCGTTTCCGTCAATTTAGGCTTGCACACTTTTTCTGATATCCCTCTTTTTTATGTTATTGTCGGTTCATTTTTAGCCGGCCTAGTCTTGTCTTATCTTGCTTATCTCATCCACGCCATCTCCACCTCTTTTACTCTTCACGGTAAGGACAATGAAATCAAAAAAAATAAAGAAGAAATTCTTGAGTTAACCAAACAAGTTCACCAACTGGAGCTAGAAAATGAAAAACAAAAAAATAATGAAAACGTTAAGCCAACCGACCCCAACGCTTTGTGAAAAATCTATTTGGTCGTCTCTATAAAGCTCTTCATCTCACCAAAAAAATGCAACTGTTTGCCATGCGTTTTCTCCAAGACCAGTTTCTGGTTGGTGTCACCGGCATCATTTTCAATAGTCAAAACGAAATCCTTCTTTTTAAACACACTTATCGTACTCACTCTTGGAGCTTGCCCGGAGGCTATTTAAAAGCCGGGGAGCACCCACGCGAGGCTCTAGAAAGAGAAATTAAAGAAGAATCAGGTCTAGTGGTTAGTGTTGACGACTCTCTCAAAACCCGCACCGACCGTGATACTGCCCGGCTCGATATGTGTTATACCGGCATTTTAATTGGTGGCGATTTCACCCCCACTCCTGAAGTTTCCGAGTTTGGTTTCTTTTCTCAAGACAAATTACCCCTCCTTCGCAAATCCCAGGTCTTTCTCATCAACGAGGCCCTAAGTCAGCACCAACTGACTTCTTGACAAGTACTTCAATTGGTTGTATCATTTCAACAATGACAAATGATAAACAAAGACAAGGTCTTTCAACAGTTGTAATAATTTCAGTTATAGTCGTGGCATTCGGAGCGCTCTATTTGCTTACCCCCCACTCATCGACTACTCCGATTCAAACTCAAATCACTGAGCAAAAACCAGTAACCGATAGCTCTAATTGGACCGTTTATACAAATCCAACATACAGTTATAGTATTAAATTCCCAGCCAATTACCAGGTTCCACCTCAAACCGCCAAAGAGAAAAGTCAGTTGGGGGTAGATAATAATATTAGCCTTTATAAAATAAACCCGAGTGTTGGTGATTTGATCATTATTGATGTTAGTCAAAACCCAAACAATTTGTCTCTTGAAGATTATATGAATGAAAATTCTAAGTTATATGGCATCACTGGCCCCTTAGTTAGTTATAGTTTTAATAACTACGACTCTTTGTTAAACAAAAACCAACCCGGAACCAATGTCTTTGTTAAATACGGTCAGTATATTTACCATATCACTGCCCCCACTGCCTCCTCAGACAAAGAAATCGGTGACATTGTTAACACCTTTAAGTTCACAATATAAAAATATGTCAATCACTACAAAGCAACGCATTACCCTTTTTCTTAATCCTTCTGTTGTCAAACATGCTCGGGCTGAAGCCATTGTCGAGGATATAACTTTAACTGGTCTTGTCGAAAAAGCTTTAATTTCCTATTTGCCCAAAGAAATCGTCATTAAGAAACCAGAACTTTAGCTCGCTTTTGTCTTTATTCGTTTAGGAAGAAATTTTTATGACTACTACTGTAAATGGTCCTGGGAACCCAATTTTAACCACCCAAGTAAAAACTGGTGCCTCCAATCGGGAAACAATTGAATACTTGATTTACTTTGTCTTTGGCTTCCTTGAAGTTCTTTTATTTTTCCGCTTTTTTCTCAAATTAACCGGAGCTAGTCTCGCCAGCGGTTTCGTTGGCTTGGTCTACGGCATCACCGGTCTTTTCATCCTTCCTTTTGAAGGTATTTTTCGTCGTGGGTACGCCCCGGGCACAGGAACTTCTTCAGTTCTCGAGCCGTCAACCCTAGTTGCCATGATCGTTTATATTATTTTGGCCTGGGGAGTTGTCAAGTTAATTAGAATTTCTTCCGGTGAAAAACAAGCCTCCTAATTTATAAATTTAAAAAAATATGGGAATTATAGACATAATCATCATTTTATTAATTGTTTCTTGGTTGGGTGGATTCTCTCTTAAGATCGGCGGAGGCCTAATCCATCTGCTTCTAGTTATCGCTGTTATTGTTTTTATTGCCCGCCTTTTAGGTGTGGCCGTCTAATATGAACATCTCATTTTCCAATCTAAGTCCTCTTGCTTCCTTAGTCTTCGGAATTTTAATCCTTATGTTCCCTAGGTTTCTCAACTACCTCATTGCCGGCTACCTCATTATCGTCGGCCTCCTTGGCTTGGGTATCCTCAAATAAGGACTATTTATACTCGACTTTAGCGTTCTGAGAAAGGTCTTGAAGCCAAGCCGAAGCTGAAGCCTGGTCAGCTTGGGCAATCAACTCGTCTTTAGCTAAGGTTTGCAGTTCTTCTTTAGTTTTTCCGGTTGGTAGGCTACTTTTATTGGTCTTCAAAAATTCATCAATTTCCCCCTGAGTAATTTCTATTTTTGAGGATGACAACAGCGTCACTAACTTTTTAATTCTTATTTGCTTTTCCAAATCGGCCTTAGTCATCCCTGAAGCCTTAAGGGCAACGTCCAAATCCTGGCCGTCAGCTTTAAGTTGGGTCTCAATTTTACTAATTTCTTCATCAACTGCTTTTTGGTCAACCACAACTCCTTTTTTTGTTGCTTCATTAACTATCATCGCCTCCTGAATCATCATCTCAAGAATTTGCTTATTGTCCTGTTTTACCAGGGTCTTAAGGTAGTCAATCCGGCTTATCGCCACTCCATTAACTGTTGCCACATTCCAAAACCGAATATAACCAAAAATTAAAGCAATAATAATAACTGCCACCAACCCACCATGAATTACCACAATTTTTTTCATATGCTCACCATTATATAGTAAAATATATTTTATGAGTAAATTAAAATCCATCAATCCTTCAAATTATCAAGAAATTGGTAGCGTTGAAATATCTACTCCAGAAGACATAAAACAAAAAGTTAATTTGGCCCACCAAGCCAAGCAGTCTTGGAGAGAATTGGGTGTCAACAAAAGAGTTGAGCTTCTAAAAGAAGTTTTTGCCGAATTTAAAGCCAGAAAAGAAGAAATTGCATTATTGGAGTCGCAAGAGATGGGCATGCCACTCTCTGATGCCCTAATCGACGTTGATGGCACTCTCGATTATGCCACTTGGTATTTTGATAACGCCCAAAAGTATCTGTCACCGGAAACCACTTTTGAGAATGAAACCGAAATTCATCAGGTAGTTTTTGAACCCATCGGTGTTACCGCCTTAATTATTCCTTGGAACTTCCCCTTCGCCAACTTCGTCTGGGGAGGGCTTCAAGGTTTAATTTGTGGCAATGTGGTGGTTATGAAGCATTCCGAAGAAGTCCCGCTTTGCGCCAAATTAATCGAGCAAATAATGTCTGGCCACCATCTTCCTGCTGGCGTTTTTAGCGTCATCTACGGCGCTGGCGATGTTGGGGAATTTTTGGTCAATGAAAATATTGATTTAATCACTTTTACTGGTAGCACCAAAGTTGGCAAACAACTTTACGAGTTAGCTGGTAAAAAGTTTATTAAAGCCGTAGTTGAGCTTGGCGGTTCAGCCCCGGGAATAGTCTTTGCCGACGCTAATCTTGACGTTGCCGTCGAAAATATCTGTTTTAATCGGCTTCTCAACCAAGGCCAATGTTGTGATGGTTTAAAAAGGATAATTGTCCATGAAAGTATTGCCGATGAGCTTACCAACAGATTAAAAGTTCAATTCGAAGCCAAAGAGATCGGGCCACTGGTTGCCAAACGGCAGCTGGATCTGCTCGTTTCCCAGGTTGAAGATGCTAAAAATAAAGGGGCCGTCGTTGTCACTGGTGGTAATTCGCTCGAAAAAGAAAAAGGTGGTGCCTTTTTTCCGCCGACAATTTTGAAAAATGTCACTCCCGATATGAGGGTTTGGCATGAAGAAGTTTTTGGCCCGGTTCTTCCTGTAATGACTTTCAAAACGGAGGAAGAAGCCATCAAGCTCGCCAACGATACAGCCTATGGTTTGGGTTCTTATCTTTATGCTCAAGACGAAGACGTCATTAATAGAGTATCCAACGCTCTAGAGGCAGGTATGGTTAGTGTTAATGGCACCAATTATATTATGCCCTTCAACCCCTTTGGCGGTTACAAGAATTCCGGTTTTGGCCGGGAACACGGAAGATACGGCTTTCACGAACTAACCCAAATCAAAATCATCGCCAGAAATAAATAATTACTAGTTTATTTTTCATGCCCACTCCAAACAAAAAAGCCCTAATTTTATACTGTTGGTATGGAGACTCGGATTCAAATTGGTATCCTTGGCTAAAGGCCGAATTAGAAAAAATTGGCTACCAAGTTTTTGTCCCCCAGCTCCCAACCATGAAAACCGATTTACCCGACCTAGAATCTCAACTTCAAGTTGTAGAAAAAACTCTCGTCATCGATAATAAAACCCTAGTTATCGGTCACAGTCTCGGTAGTGTACTTGCTTTGCGGCTAGCCGAGAAATATAAATTTGAAAAAATGATTCTAGTTTCCGGTTGGGATTTTAACGATTTAACACCAGAACATCAAAAATTTTGGCAAAATCCAACTAATCACCAATTAATTAAAAATAATGTTAAAGAAATTTTCTATTTAACTTCCGACAATGATCCATATTTTACAGCCTTTCAAACCGAAGAAATGAGTAAAAGATTGGGTGCAAAATTTATATTAGTCAATGGAGCAGGCCATTTTACCAAAGACAACTTTGGTATTACCCAGATCCCCAAAATCCTCGAATTACTTTAAACCCCCACTGACAATCAACTCATGGAAATAAAAACAGCCAAAATTCGAGAATTAGTCCTAAAAGTTTTAAGAAAAAATGGTTATGACAACAAAGAGTCAGAAATTATTATCAACTCTTTACTTTGGGCTGAAAGAAGGAAATCGACCCAGGGGTTAACCAAACTCTTTGGCTGGAAATTCGAGAAATCAACTGAAGCCCAAAGCCCCGTTGTTTCTAAGTCTGAAGATAGCCTACTGGTTGTTGACGCCCAGCTCAATAATCACATTCTTGCCTGTCAACTAGCCACCAAAAAACTCCTAACTTCCGTAAAAAATAAACCGATTTTTGTCGCCGGAATAAAAAATGCCACTAATTCTGCTGGCGCTCTTGGCTATTACACTGCCCAAATCGCCACTGCCGGTTATGTAGCCATTATGATGTCCGCCGCTGATCCAGGTGTTGTTGCTTATGGTGGTAAAACTGCGGTTTTTGGCACTAATCCTATTTCTATCGCCGTCCCCACCAAAGGCGACCCGATTCTTCTCGATATGAGCACCGCTGCTCTAACTTGGGGAGATTTAGTTAAGTATGATCACCAATCACAACTTCTCCCGCCAGGTTTAGCCTTTGATAATCAAGGAAGACCCACCACTGATCCCAAAAAAGCCATGGATGGTTCAGTAACCACGTTTGATAAATCCTACAAAAGCTCTGGTCTCGCTTTAATGATTCAAATACTCGCCGGCCCGCTAGTTGGTAGTTTGTATTCCCGTAATTCCAATTATTGCCAATATGGCAGTCTAATTATTGGCATTAACCCCCAAAGTATGGGCGATAAGAATTTATTTATCGATCGTGTTAGTCAGATGATACAAGAAATTAAAACTAGCAACAAAGCGCCTGGGTTTGATGAGATCCTGCTCCCTGGTGAAAGAGGTTACAAAGAATCCAAAAAATCAATAATGTCAGACACCATCGACATTTCCTTGGAACTATATGAAAAAATAATTGTTAAATAAAAAATGGATATCGGTGAAAAGTGGATTAAAAGAAAGTTTTTCTTAAAAAACCTCCCCGATCTAAACGGAGCTATTAAGGAAAGTTGGCACAGATTCTATCTTTATCGAAAACAAGGCATAAATCTTCGCATTCAAAAAATAAACGATCATTACGAACTAGAAAGGATGGCCCCGGAAAACAATCTTACCCGAAATAAATTTACCATTCCCATCACCAAAGAAGAATTTGATTTGCTACGGCCTTTAGCAAAAAACGAAGTCAAAAGAGATAGTTATCAACTACCGGGGAATCCTCCCGCTTGGCTAATGATTTACCACGGTCGGTTTGAAGGTTTAGGCCGAATCGAGGTTCAGTTTGCCAACGAAGCCGAAGCTATAAAATTTGTTCCTCCTTCCTGGTTTGGTCAGGAGATTGGCCATACTCCTCTTGGCACCGAAGACAGTCTTTTGGACCTCACCACCTCCCAATTCCAACATCTTTTCTCCCAACTCCAGCAGGGGAGTCGTGAATAATATATAATACAGGTTACTAACGCTACCAAAAGAACTGTTCTTTCCTAAGCCTTGGTACCCTTTATGACCAGATTAACTTGCTTTGATGTTCTTATTGTCTACACCGAAACGGTTACTACTAGTGCCTCCGACCCTTCGTGTCTCACCCCATTTGCCTCCAATTCTCGTTATGAGTCCTATAACGCTGTTTATGGTTACTTTTTAGAAGTCTGCCAGAAATTCAATTTGAATGCCGCCTTTGCCACATCTGCTGACATTATTGGCCCTGGTTTTTGCCACAGTTTCTGGACTTTCAAAGATAGTCAGTGGTTAAAAACCAAATCCCCCTGTTTTTCTTATCTTATTTTTGATAAATTTTCTCCCACTACCCCTATTGCCAAGTCCCGTCGTCAACTGTTATTTTCGGACAGTAAAATCAAGCCTTTTAATGCTCCGGATTTATTTAACTTATTTTTTGATAAACAACTTACTTACGAAAAATTATCCGGCCACTCTATCCCCACTATCTCCATTGGCGATAAAACCCTTCAGAGTATAAAAGATGCTTGTCAAACTCTAACCGAACTAATGAGCCATCATCCTGGTTTTAATGATTTTAGCTCCGACATTATTATGAAAGACAAGTTTGGCGCCGGCGGACGGCATATTCATAAATTCAAAACCGGCCAAACCAAAAAGATGTTAACTACTATCCGTCACAATAGTAATATTTCTTACGTTATTCAGCCGTTTGCTAAGTTCGACCAGGGCTTCAATCTTCACAATCACCTTGTTGCCAGTGATATTCGGCTCATCTACCTTAACGGTCAAATTGTTCAATCATACGTTCGGGTTGCTAAATCGGGCGATTTTCGCTGTAATGAATATCAGGGTGGTTTATTAACTTATCTCCCCCTCAACGACATACCCGCCTCCCTGGTGGCCAAGTCAAATTCTATCGCCAAAGCTCTCGACAATGATTGTTCGCTTTACACTCTCGATTTTATTATCAGTAACAGTGGTAATGCCTATCTTCTGGAGGGCAACACCAACCCCGGTCTCGACTGGAACACTCAACCCACCGAAAACGAAGTTGAAGCCAAAAAACTTATTGGTCTGGTTGTCCAAGAGCTAGCCGTCCGCGCTGCCTTAGTCTAGGGGCATCTTTTTACTCCACAAACGTCAGAGCGTAGCCTTTATTGTCGCCTCGGCCGGTTCGGCCAATTCGGTGAATGTAGTCTTCGTAATTATTCGGCTCATCATAATTAATTACATGGGTAATATCGGCAATATCTAGACCTCTGGCCGCCACATCGGTGGCAATAAGAATACTTGTTCTATTCTCACGGAAGCTGGTTACAATCTGTTGTCTCTGGCTTTGCCTTTTCCCGCCATGAAGCCCCTGGGCTCGAAAACCCTTTTGAGCCAAAGATTCCGACAGTCTTTCAACAATTATTTGAGTCGACCCAAAAACCAACACTTTTTTAAACTCGGCTAACCCTAAAAGCTCATGTAACTTCTGTTCTTTGGCCTGTCTTGGCACTCTAACTATATTTTGCTCTACATGAGAAGAAGCATTGGCGGTTTTGATCGATATCTTAACCGGATTTTTCAAAAAGGTGTCAATCAAACCTTCTACTTTTCTGTCAACTGTTGCCGAGAAAAATAAAGTTTGTCGATTTTCTGGAATTTGGTTAATAATCGCTCTAATATCGTCAACAAAGCCCATATCCAACATTCGGTCAACCTCATCCAAAACAATCGTATTCATTGTTCTAAAATCGATCACCCTTCTTCTGGCCAGATCAGTAATTCTTCCTGGAGTTCCAATAATTATGTTTGGGCCTCTTCTGATGTCAATAATTTGTTCTCTCAAATATGCTCCGCCTATTGCTAGAGCTATATATACTTTTAATCCCGGAGTAAACGATCTAAAGTCCTGTTTAATCTGTTGGGCCAACTCTCTTGTTGGTGCCAAAATAATTATTTTGGCACTTGGATTATTTAAAACCTTGTTAATTAAGGGCAAGGCAAAAGCTGCCGTTTTCCCTGTACCTGTATCGGCCAATCCGAGCACGTCCCGATTGTCCATAATGCGGGGGATAGCTTGGTCCTGAATTTGAGTTGGTTTAATATAGCCTTTAGCTTTAACATTAGCCAACAGCTCCGGTCGTAAATTAAAATCATCAAACGAATTGGTCGTTTTAATTTCCTCAATTTTAAGAAACTCTTCTGCTTTCTTTATGTAAAGTGACGAGTCTATCTTTTTCCCGCCAAACCTTGTTCTTCTTTGGCCTTGGTTATTATTATTCCTTCGGAAACCACCCGAAAATCTGTTGTTATACATATATTTTAATAAACTGGCATCTCTAACCTATGTTAGGGGTAATATGCCCAAATTCATTAAAATACTCTTTCAAGCTTCAATCGGGCAGACTATTGATTTATTTGCCTAAATAAAATCAGGCCGTAGTCTATCACACCTTTTTCTTTTTTGTTGGTTTTACTTCAATTTCAGCCGGTTTCTCGCCTGCCATCATTAATTCCAGGATTTTCCCCAGCTTGGCGTTAATCGACACTAAAAGGTCGTTATTCTGGTTTTGAGCTTGTGGATTACCATAAGGTTTGTTTCCAAATTCGCGTCGTGGTCGGTCAAATCCTCCGCCACTTTGCCCCACCCTCTCAAAACAGTCACTACAATAGATTGGCTTGTCTCCTGATGGCATAAATGGCACCCGGCAATCCTTACCACACTTGCTACAAACTGCTGAATACATTCTTCTTTCTCCTCCCTCCCGTCTGCCACCATCATTTTTATTGAAATACCCCATATTTTTATTAAAACTATTAACCTTCCTCTGGTAAATATTCTTCGCCAGTTTCGCTTGTTGTTTGTCCGGCTTTAAGCCAGAGAATATAATCACACCCGGTCGCCTTCTTGGCCTCTCTGTCCCAGCCCGAAGTCGAACACTTTTTCATTTTTTTGCCGTTAGCCGTAGTGAACAAAACCAGGTTCTCCCCACACTTAGGGCATTTTTCTTCTAAACTTTCGGTTGTTCCATTAATCCACTCCACATAATCGCAACCAATCGCTTTCTTGGCTTCTTTATCCCACGATCCGGCACTACATTTTTTCATTTTCTTTCCGAATCTCGTCACTTGAAGCACTAGTTCAGCCCCGCACTTTGGGCATTTTTCATCCAGCTTTTTTGGTTCAACTTCAAGCCACTTAACATAATCACAACCCTCATTTTGTCTTGTTTGTGGATTCCAGGAGCCCTTGCTACACCTTTGTAGTTTTCTGCCTGTGGCTGTTTCCACCACCTCTCCTAATTGAGCTCCACATTTTGGACAATTATCGTTTGTTTGATTCACAGTTTATATACTAACATGTTTATTTAACGTTTCCACCATCTCTTCTTTCACCGCCAAGACTTTTTTCTTGGTCACAAAAGAAACTTCCTTGCATAAATTCTCCAAAATTTCCCACATCAGGCTACTATCTATCTTATTTAGAGTACTGCTATTTTTCCAAAAATATTTTAAAACTCGAACCGTCCTCTCCGGTTCATTTCGATATACATCTTCTTTGGCTGTCATCGAATCATACTCAATTTCTGTTGTTTCTTTAACTTTCAAACTTTTCATCAGCTCTTCGGCCTGTTTTGCTGTCAATACCTTTCTCGTTCCTGATTTGGTTAAATTCTTTATTGGAATTGAAGAAGTATATCTCTTGTCCGAACCCACCACTGGCTCATAAAAAACATAGGTTTCTTCCTCATCACCGGATTTTTGTTTTTTTATGGCCGTTATCAGGTGAATACACGAAGAGTCAATTATGTAATCTCCCACCGAATATTCTTGATTCATATTTCACTTCGAAAAAACCCACAAACTAATCAAAATCAACGAGCTTTTTTCCTAGTCACCTATTATACCAGGTTCGGGTCCAAAAAAATACGGCCCCGTAGGGCCGTATTTATCGGTTTTAAATTACTTTAATACCTGCTTCCGCCACCGTATCCACCTCTGTCGCCACCACCATAACCACCACTTCCACCTCGGGAATAGTTGTTGGTTCTTGGAGGTCGATCAGCCATTGGTCTGGCTTCATTGACAGTCAATGTTCGGCCATCAAGTTCTTTACCGTTCCACATCTCAATCATTTTGTCAGCATCAGCGTCTTCAGCTTCCACAAAACCAAATCCTTTAGATTTACCCGTGAATTTGTCTTTAATAACAGTTGCAGAAATAACGGTTCCTGCTTGAGCGAATGCCGCTCCCAATTGATCATCGGTTGTGCCCCAAGAGAGGCCACCGACATATAGTTTCTTTGCCATAAATGCAAAATTAATAATTGTAGTGACCTCTTTGCTAAACTCTCCGAAAAATCCCTACTTGGCTATTATAACCTATTCTTCCTCCAGTACATCATCCAAGTTGCCATCATCAGTTTGCTTTACTACTGGTGTCGGGTAAACAAACTGCCAGCTATCAGTTATTTTACCCCAAGCTTCCTCTAAAACGTCATTTTTTGTAAAACTTCTGCTTATTGTTACCAGCACCTCGCCGTCAATCACTCCGATAGTTGTTTTGTCCGGAGAAACTATCTTTTTCCCTTGCTTATCACCCAAAGTGGTTTCAATTGCCTCTTTTCCAGCCCATGAATCAATTGATTTATAGCTATTATCAGCCATCAGTATCTCAATTTTCCCTTCACCGTCAGCTGTTGTCAGTGTCAAATTGGCATAATTTTTATCGTCTTCCGGGTGGTTATTTATTTTAATTCCATCTGGGTACTCAAATTTAAACCCCGCTCCATCTTCCCAAGTTAGGTATTTGTATGTTTTTTTAACTTCTTCTGTTGGTTTTACCGCCATCTCCACTTCGTTAGCAGTATTTATTTCTTCTTTTGGTTTATTGGTAGCTATCACCGCCACTCCGGCCAAAACTACAACTACAGCAATTATTCCGACTTGGATTTTAGTTATCATTAAGCTATTATAGTGCCAATGAGTAAAATTGTCAGCTTGGTTTTTATCCTTGTCCTTTTTGTCTTTGCTGTCTCACCAGTTGTTGCCGCTAAAAAACGGATATTTAAACCATCTTCGGTTTCTGTTTCAACCTCAGTAACTCCCTCTGTTTCCGCCCGGCTTACCGGCTGGAAGCAATACTTAAGCCTAAGTTTTCGTGGTGTTGCCTCCACCACTGGTATCACCTATGAATTGACTTATGCCGGTAATGGCACCGAGCAGGGAGTTTTTGGTAGCATTAAGCCCGAAGAGGGGAATGTCACCCGAACTCTATTTCTTGGCACCTGTTCCAACAAAGTCTGTGTTTCTCACAAAAATGTCGGTAATCTCCGGCTCACTATTACCTACAAACTTAAATCTGGCAAAGCTCTTGTCAAAAATTACAAAGTTAAGTACTAATATGAAAGGCTTCGTTGAATTTGTTAGGACTCAAGGTGTTGTTGGCTTAGCTGTTGGTATAATTTTGGGCGGTTCAGTCAAGAATCTTGTCACCTCCTTAGTTAGCGACATAATAAATCCCATCATGGGTCTATTTCTTGGTTCGGCCGGTAGTTTAAAAGAAGCTTATCTGTCAATTGGCCCAGTTAAACTCATGTGGGGTAATTTTGTTAATTCCGTTATCGATTTTGCCATAATTGCCGCCGTCGTTTATTTTGGTGTCACTGCTCTCAAGCTTGACAAGATCGATAAAAAGAAAGAGTGATCATTGCCAATTCTCCGGCTTCTCCGCGAGATAGTTGTAAACTTCTAAAAATAGATCGGGAAAGCGGGAAAACTTCTCATCATCGTTTTTACGACCTACCCAGTCTTTTAACCCCAAACGATATTTTGGTCTTTAACGACACCAGGGTTTTTCCCGCCCGTCTTTTTGGTCAGAAGCCAACCGGTGGCAAAATCGAAGTCTTATTGCTCGAACAACTAAAGGGCTCAAATTGGCAAGCCATCTCTTCTCCTCTCCCTAAATTAGGCCAGATTTTAAAATTCGATAATTTATTAGCAACAGTTATTAAAGTTGATCCGTCCTTCGGTAAAATCGAAATAAAGTTTAATTTAGTCGGCAATGATTTTTTTGATGTTATCAATAAAATTGGTCACACTCCTTTGCCTCCGTATATTAATTCCAGCCAGGCAGAATCAACTCTTCGTCGCCAATATCAAACTGTTTATGCTCAAAAAATTGGCTCTGCCGCCGCTCCCACCGCCGGTTTGCATTTTACCAACCGTCTGCTTAACAAACTCGAAGATATAGGAATTCATCGCCAATATATTACCCTTCATGTTGGTTTGGGCACATTTCAGAGCCTTCGTCCGGAAAACCTGAAAACCGGCAAGCTTCACACCGAGCATTATTATATTAATTCGTCTACCGCTAAATGTTTAAATGACTTAAAAAATCGTGGTTTTCATCTCATTGCTGTCGGCACCACCACTGTCCGTTGCCTTGAATCAGCCGTTTCTAACGGCCAAATCAGAGCAGGGGAAGGCTCGACAGACATCTTTATTCGTCCTGGGTACAAATTTAAATTTATCGATGGCTTGATTACCAATTTTCACCTCCCCGATTCTAGTCTTTTAATGCTTGTCTCCGCCTTCGTTTCTTCCCCTTCATTTATCACCAAAGCTTATCAGGAAGCAGTTAAAAATAACTATCGTTTTTATAGTTTCGGCGACGCCTGCTTAATTCTCTAACCACTTTTCGTATCTTGTTTCTAGTTTCTTGGCTATCTCTCTTGCCTCACTCTCTTTAAATTCATTTACTCCAATCGGTGCCGAGAATCTCACTCTTATTTTTGGTAATATCCTTGACAAACCCGGAATCAACCGAAAGTAATCCCAATGAGTTGTTCCGGAGATATTGGCCATAATTATCTTTAAATTTGGGTTTGTCGACCCCTTAATCATATATCCTACTCCCGTAAACCAACGCCCGTTGGCACTTCCTCCTCCCGGGAAAATAATCACCATTTGGCCACCACTCAATCTCTCTGAGGCCAGAGAAATACTTTGCCTATTTTTAATCTTTTCTTCGTCTTCTCCCATTTGGCAATAGCTATGCAATTTGGTAAATAGCCTAAATTGCCAATTTTCTGATATTTTTTTATTTTTCGCCCGGTGGTTGATATAAACCGGAATAATGTGCCGGTCAATATTTTTCCCCATTCCCAAAAGTGAAGACATTGCCACCATGGAAAAGTCGTCTCTATCGGGTAACCCTGCCATGATCACAATTACATCTGACTGATGGGGGTGGTTGGCCACCACCACCACCGGACCTTTTTTAAGGGCTACTTTTGTTTCCTCTGAATCATAACTCGTTTCCACTTTAGTGTTGGTATTGGTCGCTAGTTTTTTCACCGTCGCCATCAGCCCCATCTCGCCAATCTGGCTGTCAAAGTGCCGAATTCTACTGCCCACGAAGGTCATTTCACTTATATTGCTCATTTTTTAGTTAGTCGCCAAATCTTAATCAACTCGTTAATTATTATTAGCCCCGATGGCAGGATTATCATTATTTTTATCACTGTCCTCGACTTAACAATCTCAATTAGATTCCCTATCCAAGGAATTATCGCCACTACTTTACCAATTACTAAACGCGGTTCCACTGGCTCGTCCACCGCTTTATTCATGTCTCCCCGGGTCACGTAAACATTACCGCCGATTCTATCTACTCTGTGGGTAATTATTTGGGCGCCATTTTCAGTCTTTGCCCAAAAAGAAATTATTTCTCCCTTTTTATATTCTGCTTTTGGCACAATCACCACCACACTTCCATCCCTAATTGTCGGTTCCATCGAGCCACTGCTGATAATATCAATTCTTATTTTACCCACCAGCTCTCTTCCTGTTACCCCCGTTAGTAAACAAACCAGAAACCAAATCACAATCGAGAGATAGTAAATTACTTTCATCAGTCCATTTTAGCAACTACTTAATTGGCCAGCGTTACCAAATTCGTCAGCCTTTTTTCGTCTTTAAATCCACCACTTTCCCCTTGATTTGGTCTTTTTGTTTTAAAAACTAAATCAAACTGGCACGACAGATTCTGTCCTCCACCTCCCTTAAGCTGTAATATTCCAATCAAATTTTCCTCATCGCCACTCTTTAACTCTAATTCCCAGTTAAATTGGTTAGCTTTTCCGTCATATTTAACTTGCCCTGCCAGATTAATTAATTTTAAGTTAAGCTGTGAGCAGGCCATTTCGCTTCCTCCGATTTGTTGGTAACCGCCGGAAATTTTGTAATCAAGCTCTCCGATATTCTTTATTTTTACCGCTCTTACATCAAATCCGTCGGGCAATAGTCCCACTGTTTGAAACCAAAGGTTAATTGGTTGTCGGTTAACAGTGCTTTGCGAACCCAATTCTAATGTCGTTGCTCTTATTCGATTATTGGCCACAATTTTTTCCACGCTTAAATCAGCATCAGTCATCTCTGTCCACAAATTAAGAGCCAGCATTATCATAAACAAAAACTTTATCGCCACCACTCTTGGGTTGCTCTTAAGCCTGTTTCTTGAAAATCTTCCTGATTTCATCGTAAGCGATTATCGTCATTGGCACGATAATGAGTATTATCAATCCTGTCGGTGTTCGGCTGTAAGCCACCACATAACCAAGTTTTGGTAGAGTAAAAACTACCTTGCCTATTATCTTGGCCGGAGTTATTTCCTCCTCATCGGTCGTCTGATTGGCGTCACCCTTGGTTGTAAACGGTCCGTCGCTGTTTTGGTTATCGCCCACAATTCGGTGAGTCACTACTCTTTCTTCACTGTCTTTAAACGTAATTACTTGGTTTCGGTAATATTTCGACTGTGGAGCAACAATAATAATATCTCCAGTGTTTATTGTCGGCTCCATTGATCCCGACTGAACAATATATGGTTTAGTTTTAATAATTCCGTTTGAGTTTGTCCAAAAAGATAAGGCCAGCATCACCGCCACTAACCCCACTCCGATCCACACCCCCACCTCCCCCAAATATTTTAAAGTTAATTTTATATTTTCCATTTTCTCAAATTAAAAATTCTTAATTTTAAAAATTAGGATTTGATTAAAAATTTAAAATTAAAAATTAAAAATTTTCTAAACCAATCGGATGGGGGACAGACCTTTCTGCCTCCCCACCCGATGTTTACCAGTCAACTATTCCTCAATGTTAGTTGGTTGGAGTTGGGCCAGTAATCAACTGCACCAATCTAAAATCTGTGCTAAATGCCACTGAGTCGCTTTGGATTTCATTGCCATAAGCGTTCTCGTCGGCAGACCAGGCAACTCTGACTGTCTTAGTTGCTCCGGCGTCAATAATGACATTCGGTAGTGCACTCCAAGCTGGGCCGTAGGTAGCCGTATCGTCAGTCGATAAGGTTTTTCCGGTTATGACTTCGTTTCCATCTAGGCTAACCACGGTTTGTAACACTGCTCCCATCTCGCCAAGATTGTCTGCTGCGCAAGCAGTCTCGGTCAGTCGTTCTGGCTCATTACAGCCATTTTCCGCGTTAACTACGTTCTGAAAACGGAAAAACAATCGGCCGGGGAGCGATCCGGTATTCCTGATTGTCCAGGTTTTTCCTCCAGAAATTCCCCCGGAAGCACCGATATTAGTAACTACAAACGGCTCATTAGCCACATTGTTATCTCCAGTTACCGACATATCCAATGTCCCTACTGTGAATTGGCTATTGTTAACCGTCTGTCTGGCCGAGAAGAAGGCCCTGGTAGCCGCATATCCGCCTGTCACCGCCAGCAGGATGACCAAAGCGCTGATGAGTATCTTTTTGTTTCTCATATTTTTGAAAACCCAAAGAAAATCCACCGCCTGTACTGATGGCCAACTCTTTAGGTCACTTAATAATGTTGTTATATAACTAAAACACTCGGGAAAATTAATGTCAAGGACAAAGCACTATAAGTCCGAAAAGCCAATAAACTTAAAAGTAATACGTTAGATACCAAACAAAGTAAACGATACATCAGATAAGCATAAGCTTATATCATATCTGTTATAAAGCAATATATTCCGTAATCATACGCACAATCAATACACATGATAATAACATACCCAAAACACATTGCAACCACATTCTTTACATCCCTTTTTGACGAAATTTAAAAATTTCGAAGTGAAACGAAGTCCGTCTCAGACGGAAAGAATTTTAAAATTGATTTCAAATTAAAAATTTCAAATTAAAAATTTGCTATTATATTGTTCCCATGTCCACCGAAGTCATTTTTGACTTAGAAACCAAAAAGATATTTGACGATATTGAAGGCAGTAACCCTGCCGATCTTGGCGTTTCTCTTGTTTCTCTCTATCAGCGCCAAATCGATGACACTAATCAAGAGGTTGACGGCAAAATGTTTAGTTTTTGGGAAGAGGATTTTGCCAAAATGTGGCCACTCTTTACTAGTGCTAATCGAATAATCGGTTTCAACTCTCTTAAGTTCGATGTCCCAGCCCTTTTTCCTTATTGCCCCTTTGATTTTAAAAAGTTACCTCACTTCGATCTTATGGATCACGTTAAAGGAACTCTCGGTCATCGTCTATCTCTTGATGCTATCGCTTCCGAAACTCTCAATCTCACTAAATCCGACCATGGCCTCAACGCCGTCTACTATTGGCAAGAACATACTCCCAAAAGTTTAGCTAAACTGAAACACTACTGCGAGAACGATGTTCTTCTTACTCGTGATGTTTATGACTATGGTTTTAAAAACAAAGAATTAAAGTATAAAGATCGTTGGAACACCCCCCGCGCTTTTCCCGTTGATTTCTCCTACCCACTTTCTACTTCCACCCCCCAAATGGGATTGTTCTAAAATACATTATGGCTTACACAAGTACCTGGGTATCTCATTCGTCCATTTCTGATTTTCTTAAATGTCCCCGCGCCTATTACCTTAAAAATGTTTATCACCGTCCTCAAACCGGCCACAAGATTAAACTTATGACCCCGGCTCTGGCTTTGGGCCAAATCGTCCACGAGGTTCTTGAGTCTCTTTCCAAGCTTCCCACCAACAAACGTTTTTCCACCCCGCTAATAGATCTTTACACCAAGGCGTGGGGAAAGGTCAGTGGCCTTCAAGGCGGGTTTGCTAATAAAGATATCGAACATCGTTATTTTACCCGTGGCCAGGAAATGCTCTCTCTGGTTAAGAGTAACCCCGGCCCCATCTCTCGTCCGGCGGTTAAAATTCAGGCAGAAAAAGACCTGCCAAAATATTCTCTTTCTCCTGAGGATGACATCATTCTTTGTGGCAAAATTGATTGGTTAGAATATCTCCCCGAATCAGATTCTGTTCATATTATCGATTTTAAAACCAGTACTCGCGAAGAAGACCCCGACTCTCTTCAGTTGCCCATCTACTATTTACTAGTAAAAAATTGCCAAAAACGACAGATAGCCAAGGCTAGTTATTGGTATTTAGAAAATGATACCGGTCCAGTTGAAAAATTGCTTCCCAATTATGAAGATTCAGTTAAGGAAATTCTAACAATTGCCAAAAAAATCAAACTTGCCCGTACTTTTGGGCGCTTTGTCTGTCCAAATAATGGTTGTTTCCATTGTCTTCCCTACGAAAAAATTGTCAACGATAAATGCCAACTTGTTGGCCAAGACAGTTATGGTGCCGATATTTTTGTCGATTTATCCAGTAAAGAAAAAATTCCTGACAGTATTATTCTCTAATCTAAATTCTAGATTCGTATATTCGTAAATTCATGATTAGAATCAATAAATTTCTTTCTTCTTCCGGCCTTGCTTCTCGCCGTCAAGCCGACAAACTTATTGCCTCTGGTAAAATCCTAGTCAATGGTAAAGTCGCTACTCTCGGCCAAAAAATCAATCCCGATTCCGATAAAATCACTTTTAATAATCAAGTTATCAAGTCCTCCACTTCCGATAAATCAACTTATTTGATTCTCAATAAGCCAAAAGGCTTTATCACTACTACTGCCGTCTTTCCTAATCAACACAGCGTTATGGAATTAATCAATGTCCCAAACCGGGTTTTTCCTGTCGGCCGGCTCGACCAAGACACCACTGGTTTGCTCTTATTCACCAACGACGGCGGTCTTACCAATCGCCTAACCCATCCCCGCCACCACCTCCCCAAAACTTACCTTCTCACTCTCAAATCTCTGCCCTCCAAATCACAACTCGTTCAACTTACTACCGGCGTTCATCTTGACGATGGCCTCACTCTTCCTGCCAAACTAAAAATTATTTCTCACCATCCTCCTCAAATTACCCTTACTATATTTCAGGGTAGAAATCGCCAAATCAAACGTATGTGTCAAACTCTCGATCTTGACCTTGTTGCTCTCCATCGCACCAATCTCGGTCCTCTCCAACTTGGTGATTTACCTATTGGTCAATACCGTCAGCTTACCCCCACCGAAATCACCTCTCTTAAAAAAAGTTGTATAATGACCTAATGGTAGAGAAACCTTCCAAAGCCAAATCCGATTCGGCCGAAAAAACTACCTTCCTCCTGATTCTTTGTTGTTTCGTTCTCATCGTCTCCTTTCTTCTCACCTTCCTGCCTTTTCTTTCTTCTCCCATTTCTCGCTAGTCACTCCTCTAAAACTCTTTTCCCTTATCATCGCATAACCTAAGTCTCCCAAGATTTTTTTATGATCCACCCCATGTATTTCTTCTCCATACGGCACCACCTCTACTGTTCTATCTAAGATCCAGGATCTAACATCCAGGATCTCAATATCCGGTCGATAATACATCATCGGATCGCCAAAACTGCCAATCATGTAAACTTTATTCGTTTTCATATCAGAAGCCAACGTTTTCCAATCCTCACGGTGAAACTGCGGAAATAAGACATAAACCAAGCTAAATACCAAAAACCCCGCCGTCACCACTCTACTTTTCCCAATCACCAAACATAAAAGCGGGATTAAGTATAAAAATCTAAAATACTGGAGCATCGGCGCCCAAAACGAGAGGATTAGCCCTAAGGCCAGGGTTATTCCCACCACCGCCATTTCTTGCTTCTTTTTAATAATTTTAAGTCCGACTATTACTGTCCATGCCCCAGCAATCAAGTAATAAACAATTTTGGGGTAAAAACTAATCCGTCCCGAGAAAAATTTAATTGGCATTAACAGCAAGTTTTTAAGTTCTACTTTTCCTAGCACCAAGTTCCAATTAGCGACTTGCGAGAGCATTATTTTTGAGTTTTGCCACTGCCTCAAAAACAACGGCGCCAATATTAATCCCGCTCCTACTAATCCAAAATTATTCTGCCCTATTTTTTTAAATTGCCTTGCGGTCAACCAATAAATATTCATCGCCAAAATCGGCAAAACACTCCCGTAGTAAGTCATCACTGCCAGAAAACTAAAAAGATTAGTTAATTTTGTTTTATTATTTTTAATCGCCCACCACCACAGCATCAGAAACATTGTTGCCATTGAGTACATCCGCGCTTCTTGGGAATAATACAAAAGTAGGGGATTAAAGCCCACCAGTATTGCCGGCCCCGCTCCGCCAATTAAATAAATTACATAAATAGTTGCTAGTGAAAAAATTACTGATGGCATCCGTAAACTTACTTCCGAATAGCCAAAAACCTCTGTCCAGGCCTTAGTCACCAAATAAAACAGCGGTGGGTGAAAATCATTGACACTAAATTTTGTCACTATCTCCTGATAACTATTATTTTTCACCACGTTAGCCGTCACCGCTTCGTCCAGCCACAGCGATTGATTAATTGCCACTAGCCTTATGGCCAAGCTTATTGCTATTATTATCCCCACCTTCATTAGTTGATTTTATACTACTACGGACCAGCGTAAACTCATTACTATTTTTATTCTCGTTCTCACCGACATTATCGGTTTTGGCTTGTTTATTCCATTATTTCCTCAAATTGCCGCCAATGTTGGCGCTAGCCAGTTTCAGTTGAGCTTTCTTCTGTCTGCCTATCCTCTGGCTCAATTTTTTGCCTCTCCAATTTTAGGTTCTCTGTCTGACCGTTTTGGTCGTCGCCCCATTTTATTTATTAGTAAACTTGGCTCGGTCGTCGCCTATTTGATTCTTGCCTTCGCCCGATCCTTTCCTCTTTTACTTTTATCTCGTCTCATCGACGGTTCCACTGGCGGCAACATTCCTGTCGCCCGGGCCTACATTGCTGATATCACCACCAAAGAAAACCGCTCCCGTGGCATGGCCGTTATTGGTATTGCCTTTGGTTTGGGCTTTATTATTGGTCCAGCCATTGGCGGATTACTTTATCAAGTCAGCCACACCACCACTGTTCCTCTCCTTTTTGGCGCCAGCCTTTCACTTTTCTCCTCCCTTTTAACTTGGTTTTTTCTTCCCGAAACCGTTACTAAGCCGGTTATTTCTTCTCCTCTTGTTATTAACCCTCTTCGTTCACTTTCTTATTTTAGTCTCAAAACCGTTTTAGGTCGACTAATTTGGGCCAATTTTCTTATCACCATTCTTTACTCCGGCTTTCAAACCACCACCACCTTTTTTTCCACTGCCGTCTTTGGTTTTTCTCCCGGCCAAAATGGTCAACTCCTCATCTACATTGGTGTACTTGGTTTTGTTATTCAAGGCCTCTTTGCCAAAGTTACCATTCGCCGCCCTGTTCTCCTTACCATTGTTGGTATCATTGTCTCTGGTCTAGGCATCATTTTCGTCTCCCAGGCCGGCAATCTTCCTTTGTTTTATCTGGCCCTTGCTTTCAGTTCTTTTGGTAGTAGTTTGGTGGGTATCTTCTTAGCCACCGTCTTTTCCTCGGCCAATGACAAGGTTGGCGAAGGGGAGTCGATGGGCGCTCTTGATGGCACCGGCTCTCTTGGTCGTATTTTTGGCCCCGGCCTCGCCGCCATTTTTATTACCGGGCACCCCCGGCCACTTTACCTTGTCCTTGGCCTCCTCATGCTCCCTATCGCTCTCTTCTTCTCTCAATCCCGCAAAAGCCCCACCTTATAACCCATATCGGGAAAGTGGGGCGTTGCCAATCCGAATCCGCGGCAATTCTAGTCTTTTTGAAACACACAATCTTCGACCGCTGTAAGTCGTAAAAGCTAGTTTATATTCCATTTTAGTCAAAATTTCCTTGGCAAATTTTCCCGGAGTGCCATAAGGATAGGCAAACAATTTTGTTTGATTCAAGCCTTTTTCTTTAAGTTGGCCGTCGGCCAGGGTTATTTCCTTTTCTATTACTTCTTTTTTCCCTGTCGCCGGGTGGTGAGACCAGGTATGGTTGCCAAACTCCACTATTCCAGAATCATTCATTTCCCTCATTTTGTCCCAACTTAAATAATCTGGGTTGTTCATCAATCCTGTCGGGGCAAAAATTTCCGCCCTAAAACCAAAACTTTTAAGCAGGGGAAAAGCACTGGTGTAACTATCCTCATACGCATCATCAAAAGTTATCAGCACTGGTTTGGTTGGCAGGGGTGTATTGTTATCAAAAAAATTGACTAATTGCTTAGCCGAAATTGAGTTGTAATTCTTGCTTTTTAAATATTCAAATTGTTTTTGTAAATATTCCGGGCTCACCGACAGCCCTGTTTGCTTGTATTTAATCGCCGTTTTGTTGTCCTGAATATGGTGATACATCAACACCGGCAAGTTAACACATTTATCCGCTGCCCTTACTGGTCCACTTAAACTCGCCCCCATCGCCAAAACTGCTAATATTAATAGTAACAACCTAAATTTATTTATGAGCCGATTATATTCCAAACCCGTCATAATTGTCACCGGCGGCGCCGGCGGCCTTGGCCGGGAATTAGTTGCCAGTCTTAGTTCAAATTTTCAAGTCGTTATTTTTGACATCAACCCTGATCTCTCGTCCGTTGCTAAAAAATTCGATTGCCTCGGGTTTCATTGCGACATCGTCAGCCCCAAACAAGTCCAAATTGCCGTCGATGGTGTCATAAAAAAACTCGGCCGGGTTGATATTCTCATTAATGCCGCTGGTTTATATCTAGATGGTGATTTATCTCAAAACGATCCCGAAAAAATTAAGAAAGTTTTTGAAGTCAACTCCCTTGGCCCGATTTTTTTGTGTCGGGAATTAATCCCCCATTTTAAAAAACAAAAATCCGGCCAGATTATTAACATTAATTCTTTAGCCGGCCTCCGCCCTAAAGCCCTTTGTTCTGTTTATCACGCCTCCAAATATGCCCTCAATGGTTTTTCCGAATCCCTGGCTTTAGAGCTCGAACCGTTTGGCATTAAAGTTAACCAAATTTTTCCCGATATCATCAACACCAGCTTTTCCAAAAAAGGCCACATCAAGCGCGATTTTTCCCGCTCCCTCGACCCCTCCGCCGTCGTCTCCCTCGTCAACTTTCTATTGAATCTCCCTCCCCACACCACCATCCCCGACGTCTCTATTCGCTATTTATAGTCTTTAAACTGGGAATAATCGCCGCCACCACTACCATTGCTCCTCCGATATAAGCAGATAGTGTTGGGTATTCCTTAAAGAAAATAAAAGCAAAAATTGTTGCAAATATAATTTCTACTGGAAGAATAATACTGCCAATTTGTGCCTCCAAATTCTTAAATCCATAAACTACTAAGCCAACGTTGGCAACTTGAGTAAAAGCGTAGATTAATAACCACATCCAACTTACGGGGTCAATGTTGGCAGGCAAAACTTCTCTAAATAAAATTGCTCCAACCAAAGCTCCAATCACCGATGCTACTGCATCCATCAGAACCATTTGCATGTTAGGGTAATTGTCAGAGAATTTTTTTGAAATCGTGTTCCAAACCCCAGTCATTAATCCGGAAATCAAAACCATTCCCGCATAAATCATTTCATCCTTTGCGATACTAAAACGATAAATAATCACCAACCCTCCTAGGGCAAATAAAAGAGAAATAGTTTTTACTAAATTCATCTTTTCTTTAAAAAATATTTTGCCAGACAAATAACCAGACGTAATCATTGCTGAGTAAATAATAAGGTAAACAGTGCCAATTTTTAGATGATTAAAAGCAATAAAGGTAAGAACTGTTACCCAAGACCCGGAAAGAAACCAAACAACTATCCATTTAATATCCTTTTTTAATAGTGGTTTAAGTTTAAAACGACCCAATAGAATAATTAGCCCGGCAATTAAAGCCACTACCAAATTACGAAGCCAGTTTTGGTTAAAATTACCAAATGCATCACCAATCATTCTCGAATAGATACCATACATTCCATACATCGCCCCGACAGAAAAAAGAGAGATTATCCCTAGTTTACGGTTTCTCATTACTAAGAATTATACAAGAGTAATTACGGGATTGACTAAAGTATTTATTTGTTTTATTCTAGCACATAGCCAAATAAAACCCGAAATGAATCAACCACTTGCTGATATTCTCCGCCCGAAAAATCTTAAAGACTTTATTGGCCAACAACATCTGGTAGGGGAGGGGAAGCCTCTCAAAATTGCCATCGACAATCATCAGATTTTTTCCATGATTTTTTGGGGCCCTCCGGGTGTTGGCAAAACCACCCTCGCTCGCATTATTGCCCGTGAAGCCCAAGCCGAGCTTTATGAATTGTCAGCCGTATCTGCCGGCAAAGACGATATCCGCAAAATCATCGGTGATAATCGTCCCCAGTTAATCCGTAAAATCCTGTTTCTAGACGAAATTCATCGTTTCAATAAAGCCCAACAAGACTATCTTCTTCCCTTTGCCGAATCTGGCGCTCTGACTCTTATTGGCGCCACCACTGAAAATCCTAGTTTTGAAGTCATTGCTCCGCTTCTCTCCCGTTGCCGCGTTTTCGTTCTCGAAGAATTAACCAATGACGATATGTCCAAAATCATCGACCGGGCTACTAAAATTCTCAAAATCAAAATCGCCACCAGTGCTCGTGATTGGCTTATCAACATGGCCAATGGTGACGCTCGCCAATGCATCACCATGATCGACAATGCCTTTACCCTTTACGGCGATCTGAAAATTGAATCCCTAAAAAATGCCCTCCAAAATTCTTTCCTTCGTTTCGATAAAAAAGGCGAGGAACACTACAACACTATTTCTGCCTTTATTAAATCCATGCGCGCCAGTAATCCGGACGCCGCTCTTTATTATTTGGCTCGAATGATTGAAGCCGGCGAAGACCCCAAGTTTATTGCCCGCCGGATGGTCATTTTTGCCAGTGAAGATATTGGGGTGGCCAACTCTTCCGCCCTCATGCTGGCCAACCAGGTTTTCCAGGCCGTTACTCAAATTGGCTATCCCGAATGTGCCATCAATTTAGCTCACGGAGTGGTTTACCTTGCCACCTCGCCCAAAAACCGCTCCGCCTACGATGGCCTTCGCTCTGCCCAAGCCGATGTTCACGAGCTTGGCAATCTCCCCATTCCTCTTAACTTAAGAAATGCCCCCACCAAGTTAATGAAAGACCTTAATTACGGCAAAGGCTACGATATGTATTCCAAAGAAGATTTACTACCAGAGAAATTAAGAGGCAAAAAATATTTTAAAAAATGAAATACCAAGCCGCTTTTTGGGATTTTGCCGGTGTCTGGTCGAAGGACTGGTTTTATAAATCCCTTGAAACCAGTCATCCAGACGTTTGGAAATTCATCCAAACCAAAATTTGGGGCCCAAATGACGACCATCGGGTTGAAAAATGGGTGCGAGGTGAATTAACCACCAACGACATTAACAGAATTATTTCTCAAGGGACCGGTATTGATTTTGAATTCCTTACCAAAACGTTTCATGATGATTTTGCCTCAATGACGATGGAAACAAGACATGTTCCAATAGTTATGGCATTAAAACAAAAAGGATTAAAAGTCGGTATGATTACCGACAACATGAAGGAGTTTTCCTCAATAACTGTTCCCAAGCATAATTTACTGGAGCTATTTGACGGCCATGTTTACAATTCATTTGATTATCGAATGCTTAAGGCCGAAGGACTACTTAATCTCGCCGTTGAACAAACCAATGCCGGATATAACACCAGTTTGCTGATTGACGACTCACCTCGCGCTCGGGCCGCTTTTGAAGCCCGCGGTGGCCACACTTACTCCTACACCACTTTCGAAATCTTTAATGACTGGGCCAATCAAAATTTATTAATTTAATAATCCACCATGGCATACAACAACAAAAAACTAAGCGATTTGTTTGAAAAAATAATTCAATTTAACCAAGCCAGGGGTTGGACTCCACTTTCTCCTCAAGATGTTGCCAAGTCAATCATTATTGAAGCTGCCGAATTGCTTGAACTATACCAATGGGATAGTAATGATCGTAATCTTGGATCTAAATCAAAATCGAAGGATATCGAAAAAATTAAAGCCGAAGTCGCCGATGTCATTTGGTATATCGTCACCTTTTGCCACGAAACCGGCATTAATTTAGCCGATGCTGTCGAATATAAATTAAAACACAACGAAGAAAAATACCCCGCCAAAATGTTTAATGGCCATCATAATGATGAATTTTACAAAAAGCGCAAAGCCGAATATCGGCAAAACAAACAATGAAAGACAAAATTAAAAAAATCACTCCCCAAGCCAGCACTCTTGATGAATTGGCCCTGCTCTTAAAAAAACTTTTTTCCGACATGTGGGATGAGGGCATTACCCAAATTGGCTATGTCTCCGGCATCATCACTGCCGAAGGTCCGGAAAATATACCAAAAAATATTTTACGGCTGGAAAAATTTACTGCCGAAATTAGAGGCAAATCTAGCTTCCCTATTTTTTCCGCCACCGATATTTTCGACGACGACTTATTTGCCCGCCTAAGTCTCACTGGCGCCAAAAACGCCGACTACGAAGTTTTCTGGCGCCAAATTCTAGGCTCCGGCTTTGTTACCCACATGTACATGACCCCTCGCTGGGAAATCTCCCACGGCGCTTGTGACGAGCACCAAGTGGCTAAAAATTTAAACATGGAGATCGTTTATATTTTTGATGAAATCTAAATCCATGACCCACACTAATATCGCCAAAGCGCTTACTGCCGGTTTATTAGCCGGTTACGGCGGCCAAACCGAATTTATCAATGTCACCCGTGGTTCGTTTCCTCTCAAATCCAGCCATTATCAAAAAGACAATCTTGTTTATCACGACGAATGGAATAATAACGGTGGTCAAGAAATTGTTAAATTTAAAGACGAAACTTTTACCCGTGTTTACGCCGGTGGCGCCAACACCAAAACTGTTTCTGCTGATTTAATTATTCAAAAATTAATTTACTTCATTAAACAGCTCGGAGACAAAACTAGACTTTTTTCTGTCGCCAAAATGTCCGATGGTGATTGGCAATATAATTACCAAATCTTAGACCAAGACCAAGATTTAGATATCACCGTTGGCAAAGAAATCATTACTTTTAAAGACCAAATCGTTTTCAATCATGTTTTTGTTTTAACTCCAGTCACATGAAACCCGGAGAATTTAGTCAAAATGTTTGGCGCCTTGCCCTCTCCATCCCCGAAGGCCGAGTCACCACCTATGGTTTACTAGCCGTTGCCGCTGGCGGCCACCCCATGTTGTCTCGGATGATTACTCACATTCTTTCCAAATCTCCCGATCACGATAAAGTTCCCTGGCATCGCATTGTTTACGCCGATGGCCACGTGTGGTTGTCACCCGAGCGGGAAAAAGCCCGGCTTAAACTCTATAAAAAAGAGGGGATAAAGCTCGACAAAAACCACAAAATTGTCAACTTCGACAACCTCGTCTATACCTTCTGATTTTACTTCTTGACTTCGTATTTTATTCGGTTTATAAAGTAAGTATGGGCATCAAAAACCAAGTCGCCATCTACAAATCTAAAACCGGAAAAGTTGGATTAAGAGTAAAACTCAAAAAAGGTTCAGTGTGGTTAAACCTTAATCAGATATCCAAGCTATTTGACACTGATAAGTCCGGTGTCTCAAGACACATAAAAAACATTTACAAAACAAAAGAATTATCACCGAAGTCAACTGTTGCAAAAATTGCAACAGTTCAAAGAGAAGGTGAACGGAAAATTACTCGTAGTATTGAATACTATAATTTAGATTTAATCATCTCCATCGGTTATCGAATCAATTCTTTACGTGCCACTCAATTTCGCATTTGGGCTACCAACATTCTTAAAAAATATTTAGTTAAGGGCTACGCCATCAACAAAACCCGCCTTCTCGAGCAACAAGAAAGCTTAAAAACTTTATCCGAAAATTTGGCCATTATTAAATCGAAAATCCAGTCACCACTATTGGCTGGCCAGGAGTCAGAACTTTTCCAAATAGTCAAAAACTACATTGACTCGCTTCGAATTTTAAAACTTTATGACGACCAACTATTAACTACTGGAAAATTAACTTCTGCACCAAAATTTGCCCTTGAATACGAAAATGCCATTCAAAATATCAATTATCTAAAAACAAATCTCCAAAAACAAAATCTTGCCTCTGACAATTTTGGCTTGGAAAATAGTCACAAATTAAAAGGTCTAATTGGTGCCATCTCTCAAACTTTCGATAATCGCGATCTTTATCCAAGTATCGAAGAAAAAGCCGCCCACTTACTTTATTTTGTCATTAAAGATCATCCTTTTGTTGACGGTAACAAACGTATTGGCTCAACCCTTTTCATTTATTTCTTAAGCAAAAATAATTATCTCTTTAAAACTAATGGCGAGGCCAAAATCAACGATCGGGCCTTAGTTGCCCTAGCTTTATTAGTTGCCGTTTCCGACCCGGACGAAAAAGACACTCTCATTAAACTAATTATCAATTTAATTAAAAATTAATCTCCACATGAACAAAGATCAAATTCTCCAATTTATTAAAAAACAATCTCTGGCTGTTCTCTCCACCGCCACCCCGAGTGGTAAAACTGAATCAGCCGTCATGGCTATTGCTGGTGACAATTGGGAAATTTATATGTCCACCGAAAGCGACACTCGAAAAATTCCCATTTTAGAAGCAAATTCTCAAGCCTCTCTTCTCGTTGGCGGATTAAGTAGTCCCTCTGTTCAACTTGATGGCCATTGTTTTATTTGCTCTAATTCCGACGCCGATTTTGTCAAAAGCCAGATTTTGGCCATCCACCCCGACACAAAAGATTATTTAACCCCAACCTCTGTGTTTTTAAAATTCGTTCCCTCTTGGGCTAGATTTTCCGACTTTTCCCAAAACCCCCCAACAATTGTTGAAATAAATTTATGAAACTCTTTCTCACCTCCACTGGCCTAATTCCTGAAACCAGGGCCTATTTTCTCGACTTACTCGCCAAAAAACCAGCAGAATATAATTTGGCTTTTATTCCCACTGCCGCCGATCCCGAAGTCGATAAATGGTTTGTTGAAGCTGATCTTAAAGAGCTCAAAGAAATTGGTTTTAAAATAAATATCGTTGATCTTAAAGATGATCCAAAAATTATTCACACCAATCTAACCAAATCTCAAATTATTTACGTTGGTGGTGGCAATACCTTTTACCTTCTTCATTGGATTCGAAAATCCGGTGTCGATAAATACCTTAAAGAGTTACTCGAAGACGGCCGGTATTACGTTGGTGCCAGTGCCGGCAGTATTCTCGCCGGCCCCGACATTTCCGTTTCCGGCTGGGATCCGACTTGGGACAGTAACGATATAAAAATCACCGACACCTCTAGTCTTAATTTAACCCACCTGGCAATCTCCCCCCATTACACCGAAAAAGAAGAGAAGGTCATTATCGATAAGTCAAAAAATTTCCCCTATGAAGTATTTCCTCTTACCGATAAACAGGCCATTTTAGTCGATAATAAAAATTATTGTCTAGTCGGCGTTGGTGGGCCGTCATTTGCCTACACTGCTATTCGTAACCTAGTTAAAACCATTCCTAAAGGCAAAGTCATGACCTATGGCGACGTAGGAAAAATTCTCAATTTAAAATCCGCCCGTGTTGTTGGTTGGGCCCTAAAGGGCAATCAAGATCCACTCATACCTTGCCACCGGGTGGTTCAAAAAGCTGGCTTTTTAGCCCAAAATTATTCTCTTGGTACCTGGATTGAGCAAAAGCGCCGACTCGTTGTCGACGGTGTCACTTTTATCAAAGATAATCAGGTTGACATGACCCGCCATCATCAACCATTTGTACTACATTCGTAGTAGGTATACAATAAAATCCGTGTTGCCAAAAGTTGTTACTATCAAAATTGCCGGCCCGGCCGGGGCGGGTATTAAATCATCCGGGCTTCTTTTATCCCGAATTTTACTCGACCATGGCGCCAATATCCGTGATTATTCTGAATATCCTTCTCTTGTTCGTGGTGGCCACAACACTTATCAAGTTTCCTTTTCGGGAGATGAGATTTTCGCTCCTCATTTTGCCGTTGATCTCTTTTTCTCTCTCACTCCCGGCCACTGGCAACAACACACTAAAGAATTTACTAAAACTAGTCTCGTTTTTGCTGAAGATGCAAAAACCATTTTGCCTTTATCTGATCTCTCCGCCGAAATTGGTGGCCCGATTTATAAAAACACCATTTGCCTTGGTGTCGTCGCCTTTATTCTCAATCTCGACAAAAAAATTTGTCAAAAAAATATTTCTTTGCAGTTCAAAGGTGATGAAAAAAACCTCTCCGCCTTTAATCTCGGTTTTGATTATGCTTCAGAAAAATTTAAAAAGTTAAAAATATTTAGAAATTGGAAATTAGGAATTAGAAATTTATCTATTTATGACGGCAACGAAGCCTTCGGTTGGGGTTTTCTTAAAGGTGGTGGTAATTTCTACACCGCCTACCCCATGACCCCGGCCTCCGGCGCTCTCCACTTTCTTGCCCAAAAGCAAGTGGAATATAACATTCAAGTTCTCCATCCCGAAGATGAAATTGCCGCCGCCTCTCTTTGCGCCGGCGCCGCCTTTGCCGGCGCTCGGACAGCTACCGGCACCAGTGGTGGTGGTTTTGCCCTCATGACTGAAACCATCAGCTTTTGTGGCGTGGCCAATTTGGGAGTTGTTTTTTACCTCGTTTCTCGCCCCGGTCCGGCCACCGGTTTGCCCACTTGGACCGCCCAAGGCGATCTCCTTTTTGCCGTTCATAGCGGCCACGGCGAGTTTGGGAAAATAGTTCTTGCTCCGGGCGATCAATATGAATCGTTTGAAATGAGCCATCAGGCTCTCAACCTCGCCGCCAAATTTAATATACCGGTTATCGTTATTTCCGACAAATTTATCGCCGAATCCAGTGCCTCCACCCCCAGTCTGTCTTTGGAAAAAGTCAAAATTGTCACTTCCAAAAAACCAATTCCAGGAACGGAAAGTGGTGAATACATGGCCAATAGTTACGAGCATGACGAGGCTGGTTTTTCTATTGAAGATTCGGTCACTGTTAATAAAATGGTTACCCGGCGTCTGGCTCAGACAAAAAAAATTCTTCCCTTTTTGCCAAAACCAACTTTCTATTTTGGTTCAAAATCTTCTACTACTCTGATTGTTACCTGGGGGTCAACTAAATCAACTGTTTGGGAGGCTCTAAAAATTTTAAAAAATCCCAATATTGCTCATCTTCATTTCTCCACTTTATGGCCAATAGATCCTAATGTTAAACTTTTATTCAAACCTTTCAAAAAAATAATTGTTATCGAAAATAACGCTACTTCACAGCTTACCACCCTTTTAAAATCGCAATTCGATTTTAATCCCACTAAAACCATCTTAAAATTCGACGGCCGCCCCTTCTTCCCCGAAGAATTAATTAAGAGTTTAACAAACGACGATCTATGATCGATGATCTAAGATCTAAAGTTGTGCCAACCTGGTGTCCCGGTTGTCATAACCATCTCTTATCTACCGCCCTCAATTTAGCCATCAAAAAACTAAGGATAGCTAAGAAAGATTTAGTTTTGGTTTACGACATTGGTTGTATTGGTAACATGGCCGACTTTTTTAGTACCTACTCCATCCACGGCCTTCACGGCCGCTGTATCCCCACCGCTCTTGGTGTCAAAATGTTTAATCCCAAATTAACCGTTATTGCCATTGGTGGCGATGGCGGTATTTATGGCGAAGGCATGGGTCATCTTATCGCCACCGCCCGGGCCAACAGTAATCTTACTGTTCTCGTTTCCAATAACAATCTTTATTCACTAACCACTGGCCAAACTTCACCCACCACTCCCAGAGGTTCAAAAACCAAATCCACCCCACTAGGATCTGTTTCCGCTCCAGTTGAACCGCTCGCCTTACTTTCTGCCGCCAACTCCGAAGTTTTTGCCGCGTCTGCCGAAGGCCAAAACATTCAAAGTCTAACCGACACTATTGTTGCCGCCATTAATCACCCTGGTTTCTCCCTAGTTGATATCCGTCAAACCTGTGTCACTTTCGGCAAACAACTTTTAAGCTAAAGGCACTTCGGCTGATACTCTCCCTTGGCTGCCAACTTATTGATTCCCTCCCAGGTAAAATGATCAGGATTAAGTGGAACTATTCTTTGTTGTTTACACTGATTTAGTAGCGCCACTTGCTTTCCTCCATCCCAGATCATTATGCCTAATAGCACCCCAAACCCCATAATAATTGCAAAGATTTTCATCTTATTCTAGAATATACCACTATATGGCTCGAGAATACACCAACCCCTGGCTACCCCCCCGTGATTATGAACCAAAAATACTTAATGATAGAGAATTAGCCAATCATCTTCGCCAACTGGGAACTTATGCCGGACATGGTTTAATAAACAAAGCTAGTCCCGCTTATGTTCAAGCAGCTTCTGTCGTCGCTTATGCCAATAGAGACATTGGCTTTAGTCGCGAGGCGATTCAATATGATTCCGTTACCCAATACTTTAATCCGGCAATCACCGCCACTCCCGGCATATTAGCCGTGAGAGACGCTAAAGACGATCAACTAGTAGTCTTGGCAATAAGTGGCGCTGATGGACAGTATCAAGCCGACCTAACCACTCTGATGAAAGCCTATACTTTATTAAGCCAAAGGTTAGACATAAGAGCAGGCTATACAAATTTGGATGATCTCTTCGATTCCCTTCGCACAGCGCTTGTTAGTGAAGTCGGCAGGTTAATGACTTCAACCAGAGTATCTATTCCAGAACGTCTACACAGTAGCGTCACCAACGAGTCGACCCGCCCTCGTGAAGCTGTCCAATCCGCTCTTGCTCGAATGCGAAGATAACTAAAAATATTGTTTTGGGATAGAATAAAGAAACATGGCTACTCACGACAGTAAGTTTGACGGACAGCGGTTTCTTACCAGACAATTTCCTGATTTAGGGGGTCAAACCAAAGTCAACCAACTTACTGATATTTTTTGGTCACTCACACGTGCCGAAGGAAAAGAAGGTGGACAAGTAACAGAAATTGGTTTAAAAAAGGAGGCATTGCACGGATTATGTGTTATAAGACCGGAGAATGTTCCTGAAAGTCACTTTGATTTAATGAGAAGGGTTGCCGAGGAACGAGGTGCCGGTTGGAATTTAAATATACCCCAAGCCGAAAGGGAGGCAGAAATAAATGCCATCATTCATAGACAAACAGAAAGTCTTGACAGATGGGTGGATTTTTTAATCTCACCAAGCTGTTCTTATCCTGATTGGTTAAAATATTACATCCTAAGAGGTGTTGTTGGTCTTGGTCGCTACGATCAAGAGAACGATCGTTTTACTAAAAGAAGTAAAACGACGGTTGCAAATTTTCCTGATTTAAACGCCAACGCATTAAATCGTGTCGCTAAAGGACTAGTAGACAGATATGTTGAAGGCGTTAGTACTGGTGATACAGATCTTGATGGACTGATTGGTAAAGGCACCGGATTCGGAATTCTTTATGCTTATGAAATTAAAAAAGAAAAAGATGTAAATCCTGAACAAGATCCAACGACTGGAGAGTGGAAAAAGTTTTCTAAGGGTTCAGCTCCTGAGCCGCTTATTAATTTAATTACTAATCGGGGGACTGGTTGGTGTACTGAGACTAGAGCCGGAGGACAACTTGAAAAAGGTGACTTTTACGTCTATTGCACTGCCGACGAGTTGGGAGAAAAGGTAAAACCGAGAATCGCTATAAGAACGGAAAGGGGGATGGTGGCAGAGGTCAGAGGGATTGGTGTCATGCAAAATCTGGAAGACGAAATGTCCTTAGTAGCTGAAGAATTTGTCAGAAATCTCCCTGGTGGAGGGCAATATGAACAACGTTTTAAAGACACTCAACGCGTTACGGGGATAATGGCGAAGTTAAAGTCGAAAGAACCTCTTGGTCGTGACGAGTTACGTTTTATGTATGAAATTGATAGGCCGATTATAGGTTTCGGTGAACATGATGTTGATCCGAGAGTTTATTGGGATTTTCAAAATAATAGCACAATAGATCATAAAAACAATTTTGCGTCTATTTTTGGTTGTAGACCCGATCAGGTAGTGTCCGAATTGGAAAGGTTAGATGAGAGCACGGTTGTGTTTGAAAGTAGTTTGATGGACTTATCTTCAGTCGCAACTTCGCATCCAAATCTAAGATGTGTTTACTATAACACCTCCTTTGAGAATGGTGGCGACAGTTTGGGTAACATAGAGATTATTGGAAGAGACGCATATTTTCCTAAATATGGGGGTGATAGCCTTGGGGTTTTAAAATCGATTGGAGGTACAGCTACTTTTGGTGGTAGTCAAGTTAGAGATTTAGGTGGCTTAGAAAATATTGGCGGTTTTGCTAATCTTTGCGATTCTCAAGTATCTTCGCTTGGTCAGTTAAAGGAAGTCGGCAGTGCCGATTTTGGTAACTGTCCGTTAACTAGTTTAGGAAACCTCCACCGTATTGGGGGAAATGCAGTCTTTAGAGATTCCAGTGTTACCGACCTTGGTCACTTGAAAGAAATTGATGGGACCATATACCTGTGGGAAGATTCAATCTTGGACTTTAGTGGTATAAAGCACGGTCCAATAATAAGAAGTAAAAGATCAAACTAAATATCAAAATTCCTTATTCCAGATCTGTCATCATTTCCTCGCCACAATTGCCATAAATAAAGGGAATTCGGCCCGGGCCGAATCTTCAACTTTGGCCATGCCTCCCTCCGATTTTTTGGGCGACACCCATTCTTCAATCCGCTCAATTAGAAATCCATTATCAATCAACATTTCGCTATAAACCGATAGGGGATAGTGATAAGAGTATGTCCTAATATTTTGTCCCCGATTAAACGGGTTACTTTCAATTAGAATCTCTTTTGGAGACATGTAACTTTCTATTTTTCTATACTGTATGTTTTTGACTCTATCCACTCCCCAATCACTAAATTTTGGAATTCGAAAACTCGGGTGATTTAAAACCAAAATTAACTTGCCTGCTTCTTTTAGATGATTCCTGGCGTTTCTAATTACTTTAAACGGCTGGCGAATATTTTGTAGAGCCAGGACTATCGTTACCCTATCAAAACCCGACTTTTTTATTGGTAGTTCTCTTGTTGCATCTGCCACTCCATAAAAATGATTTGGCTTTTTATCCTTGCTTCTCGCTTCATCAATCAGTCCCGGGGCTATATCCAGGCCTAAATATTCGCTAATCGGCGGCAAACTTCTCGCCAAAACCCCCTCACCGCAGGCTAAATCTAACAGTCTTATTTTTGGATTTAGTTCTAATAGCCTTAGTAGATTCGGCAAAATTACTTTTTGGTGATAAAAGCCACCCTCCTCGCCCATTTCTTCTGAATATTTTTTGGCCACCCCTTGCCACGACGTTCTTTTATCCATGCCCAATTTTACCTCAATCCTTCTTTTTTATCTAAGATCCAGGATCTAAGATCTAAGATCTATACTCTCCCAATTCACCACTTTCCACCAATTTTCCACGTAAGTTTTTCTATCATTCAAATATTGAAGATAATAGGCATGTTCCCACACATCCAGCACCAAAATGGGTTTTTGCCCGTTTAGTCCCAATAAATTATGTTTTTCTAACTGCCCGGTAGTTAAATTACCTTCACTATCTTGCCACACCACTGCCCAGCCAGAACCCTCCACCCCAACGGCTGCCGCCGTAAATTCTTTTTTAAAAGCCTCAAAACCCCCAAAATTTACTTCGATTTTCTTGGCCACCTCTCCCGTTGGTAAGTTATTTTCAAGGGGTGCTCTCATATTATTCCAAAAAAGTTCGTGCAACATGGCGCCATTAGCGTTAAAACTCAAATCCCGCACCACCTCTCGGATATTTATTTCTATTTCGCCCTTTCTCGCCTTGGCCAATTTCTCTAGAGCTAAATTCGCTCCGGCTACATAAGCTGCATGATGTTTATTATGGTGTAATTCCATAATTTTTCTATCTATTACCGGCTCTAGGGCCGAATAATCATAAGGTAGGGGATTGAGTTGATATGTCATATACTACAACTATAGTAGATTTTCCATTTCCTGTCAAGTCAAGTGTTATCATAACCTATGGCTCAAAAACGTTTTACTATTCTCCACAGTAATGACATGCATGGCGACTTTTTGGCCGAAATTGGCAAAGATAATAGTCAAATGGTCGGCGGGCTGGCCCTTCTTTCCGGCTATATAAACAAAGTTAGACAGGAAGAAAAAAATGTCTTGTATGTAGTTTCTGGTGACATGGTTCAGGGCTCTCTTATTGATACCGAATATAAGGGTATTTCTACAATTGAAATCATGAATTTCCTTGCTCCCGACGTTGTCGCCCTTGGCAACCACGAATTTGATTACGGTTTGCCCCACCTTTTATTTCTGGAAAAAATGGCCAATTTTCCCATTGTCAACGCCAATCTTTATATTAAAAACTACAATCGCCGGCTAATGAATCCTTACCAAATCATCAAAAAAGATGGCCTAGAAATTCTCTTTACCGGTATCATAACTAACAAAGTTATTGACTCGATTTCTCTGGATCCTCTAATTGGTTCCTTTGTTAATCTTGAGGAAGCTAAGGGTGAAGTCGGCAAAATTTGTAATGCCTACAAAAACGACGATATTGATCTTACCATCCTCCTGACTCACATCGGCATTGATTCCGATAAAGAGCTGGCTTCACTTCTTGATCCTCAATGGGGTGTTGACCTAATTATCGGTGGCCATTCCCATACTGTTCTAGAAAAGCCAGAGGTGGTTAATAATATTTTAATTGTCCAAGCCGGCACCAGTACTAATCAAGTTGGCCGCTTCGATATCGTTATTGACGACGACACTAATTCGGTCGTTGACTACCGCTGGCAACTGGTTCCCATCACTTCCGATATTGTTGCCCCAGATGAAAAACTCCTTCAATTTATTAACAACTTTAAATCCAACGTTGATCGCAAATATAGCGCCATTATCACTAAACTCGCCGGCAAGTTAACCCATCCCGCCAGAGAAATCGAAACCTCCCTTGGCAATCTCATCGCCGATATCTTTGCCACTAATGCCCAAAGTGATGTCATGCTTCTGGGTAGTGGCTCCCTTCGAGTTAAAGAACTTGGCCCGGTCGTCACCCTCAACGATATTATTTCCTGCTTTCCCTACAACGACACCCTAACTAGATTTTCTCTCACCGGCGACAAATTAAAGAAAATTTTTTCTCACATCATGCGCCCGGAAAACCGAACTGGAGAAGGGGAATGCTACCAGGTCAGCCACGGCGTCAAGGCCGTTTATAACGACAAAACTAAATCACTAGTTTCACTCGAAATAAATTCAAAGCCAGTTGTCGACAGTCAAACTTATACCCTTTGCCTTCAGGGTTATCACTATCACAATTGCACCACTTATCTCAATCTCTCCGAAGCCGATTTGTTGATTTCTGGCCCCTCCAAAGTTGTCAGTACTTCTGCCCAGGATGTGTTACTTGAAAGCTTGCCTTCTCTTCAAAATTCCAGTGCTAAGTTAGAAAATCGTCTCGTTTACCTACCCTAAATGGTTATTATCAAAACTTCGGATCAGGTCACTGGTATTCGCGCTTCCAGCCGTCTAGCTGCTCTCGTTTTACAAGAAACAGCCAAATTAATTAAGCCCGATATTACTACCGAAAGCCTAGATCAATTTGCTGCTAATTTTATCGCTAAAAATAACGCCATCGCTGCCCCGTTAAATTACGGTGGTTTTCCAAAAAGTATTTGCACTTCAGTTAATAATGTAGTTTGCCATGGCATCCCGTCTACTAAAAAGATCCTTAAAAACGGCGATATAATTAATATTGACATTACCACTATTCTCAACGGTTTCTACGGTGATGTTTCTGCTACTTTTCCCGTTGGTGAGATTAGTGAGCCTGCCCAACTCTTAATTACCCGAACTAAAAACGCTCTTGATTTGGCTATTAAATCAATTAAACCCGGCAAATTCCTAAACGATTGTGTTGGAAAAATTATTGACGCCAATATCACTCCATTTGGTTATTCTGCCGTCCGCGAACTTGGCGGCCACGGTGTTGGCTTAAAATTTCACGAAGACCCGTTTGTTTTTCATTATGATAACCCTACTACTTCCGAAAATATTTTACTCAAACCGGGCATGATTTTTACCGTCGAACCAATGATCAATGCTTCTCGAAACTGGCACGTTACTGTCGACAAATACGACGGCTGGACTGTTTACACTCAAAACGGCTCCCTCTCTTGCCAGTTCGAGCACACCGTTTTAGTTACCAGTTCAGGTCGTGAAATTTTAACCAAAATATAAAACACCTTTGCTTTCAACTTTATAACTTTCTAACTTGAAACTAATTTATGATCCTCCTCGACGGCAAAACCATATCAGAGAAAATACTTTTAGATCTAAGATCTAGGATCCAAAAACTAGGATCTAAATTATTATTATCAGTAATATTAATTGGCAACGACCCCAGTAGCCTCAAATATGTTTCTCTCAAGCAACAAAAATGCCAAGAGATAGGCATTAAATTCGACTTTCATCACTTACCCGAAAATACTTCTCAAGATAAGTTAATTTCTCTAATTTCCAAACTTAATCACGATCCAGAGGTTACTGGCTTTTTTATCCAACTACCTCTCCCGTCCCACATCGACAAAAAACTGGTTTTATCAAAAATTGATATTAAAAAAGACGTCGACGGCCTTAATCCAAACTCTGATTTTAATCCTGCCGTCGTTGATGCCATCGTCTCTCTGTTGCAAAACTACCAGATAATTTTTACCGATAAAAAAGTCGTTATTATCAACGATTCAGATCTTATCGGCAAGCCCCTCTTGAAATTTTTCCCTCAAGCCATTCTTTGCAACCATCAAACCCAAAATCTGTCGGATATTACTCGTAGTGCCGACTTACTAATTTCTGCCACCGGAGTTAAAAATATAATTACCGCCAATATGGTGAGAGAAGGGAGTATTGTCGTCGATGTTGCCAATGGTGATGTTGATTTTACTGCTGTTTCACCAAAATGCAGTTATATTACTCCCACCTTTGGCGGCATCGGCCCCATGACCATCGCCTGCCTCCTCAAAAATCTAACTTCCAGCGCACTAGCGCACCAGCGTACTAAAGATCTATAATTAGCCAATGAAAATCCAACTTTTTGATCGTGGCACGCCCCAAGGCAAAAAATTATTTTCTGACCTAGAAACAGTTTGTAAGCGCCTCCAAATCGACTGGCAACCAGAATTTGTCCACGATATGACCCGGGTTTACTCCATGGGTGTTCAATGCAAAACCGCCCTAATGATTGACAATGAAATTGCCTTTGTCGACAAATATCCCTCTCTTCGCGACCTCGAAACCATTGTTTCAGACTATATCGAATAACCTTTTTGCGTTTCCGTCAATTGTCTTTTCCGTTTCCTCGAAACTTATTCCCCAAATTTCTGCCACTTTCTCGTAAACATATTTAACATATGCCGGTTGGCACTCCTCTCCCCGGTGGGGGACAGGCGACAAGAAAGGGGAGTCGGTTTCTAATACCAATCTGTCCTTAGGAATATTTTTAACTACCTCAACTAATCCCGATTCATAGGTTAAATTACCATCTATCCCCATGTGCCAATTACCTAGTTCCAAAACCCTTTTTATCCTTTTCTTACCCCCGGTATAGCAGTGAATTACGCCAAAAGCCTTAGGGTATTCGCCCAAAATCTCGATAGTTTTGTCCATTGCCTCCCGGCTATGGACAATAAGCGGTTTACCGTACTTTGCGGATAAATCTATTTGTTTTCTGAAAATATCTTCTTGCAGCAGGGGATTATGACTACCAAAAAATTCTAGTCCGCACTCCCCTACTGCAACTATATTTTTTTGGGTTAGTAGCCACTCTTCCATTTTTTCCATATTTATTTCATTTTCTTGTGGATGTACTCCAATACTTGGATAGAGAAAACCGGGGTAATCTTTGGCAATTTTTATATTGTCCAGAGAATCAGTCATACTACTAGCCGAGAGTATTATCGCCTTCACTCCCGCCTTTTTGCTATCCGCGACAATCCGCTCCCTATCTGTACTAAATCTCTCCGCCAAATGTGCATGTGTATCGATCATGCCCTATTTTATTGTAAACTCCACTAATGGCCAAGGTGTTAATAATCATTCCTCCTGAAAGATTCCGCGATGAAGAATTTTTTATTACCAATGAAGAACTGGAAAAAGCCGGTCATAAAATTACAATATCTAGCACTAAATTGGGGGTAATCAATGGTTCCCGTGGTGGAAATACCAATTCTCAAATTCTAATTAACCATATAAATACCAGCGATTTTGAGGCAGTCGTTTTTATTGGCGGTGGAGGATCAAAGCTATTATTTAATGACCAAGACGCCGCTAGAATCGCCAAGGAAATGTTTAAGCAAAAAAAAGTTGTTTCGGCTATTTGTCTGGCTCCGGTTATTTTAGCCAATGCTGGAATTTTAATTGGCAAAAAGGCCACTGTTGCCGGAACTGAATCTAAGACAATTGAAGCCAAAGGTGCAACCTACACCGGCCCCGGGGTAACTGTCGATGGAAACATTATTACTGCCAACGCCCCCAAAGCCTCTCTATTTTTTGCCCAAAAAATAAATGATTCATTAAAGGAGGCAGAGATAGTCGCATGAAATATTACTTTGAAACTGACATTGACTGTAAAGCCTGCTTAGACATTGTTTTATCTGGGTTAATTTCACACTCTTCGGGGGGTTTATTTTTTAGCGACACCGATTCCGGTTATATTATAGTTATCGATAGTAATTTGGACATTAAAATTCTAAGAAAAATAATAAATAATAAAGACACGGTCACTGTAAAAATTATTAAAGAAAGAACACTAAACCAAGTAGAATATCAAAATTTAATATTAAATTTTACCCCCTATACCAAAAGTTTTTGGTAAAAAGCTTTGCACAAAACCATCGAAAAAATCACCTATTTTTTAGGTATCAGTGGCTCGGCTTATGATCTTAACAACGAGTTAAAGTTGTTTGAGGCCGAATTACCGCCTAATTATCTTCATCGCTCCATCACCGATATTGGTTGTGGCAATGGCTCCGTTAGCCTTAAACTCCAAAAAATTTTACTCCCCAAAAATACATGCGGTTTAGATCTCTCCCCCACTCTTATCAAATTAGCCCAAAAAAAGGGCTTAAATGCAAAAGTTAGCGATGTTAAAACTAACCCGCCGGTCGGGGATTTAGGTATCCTTTGGGGTGTTCTCCATCATTTTTGTCGCCCGGAAGCCAGTCTCCAAAAAATTTACCACTCCTTTAATTCCCTAATTATTCGTGAATCCATCAGCACTAAAAGAATTTTAGAACTCGGCCACCGCTTCAATCGTCAACACATCAAAGAAATCTTCACTGCCATTGGTATCAAACCTTCTAAAGTCATCGAATCCAAAAAAACCAATTCCCTCATCTTCTTCATCGACCATCGCTCACGCCAATCTCGGAAATAATGGCTTATCCAGAATCTTAACACCATCAGCCAATACAAATTTAATTTTTTGGCAAGTTTCCGGCATTATTGGTTCCAGGTGTACTGCCACCGCCAATAAATTCAACACACATTTTTCCAACACCTCTTTTCTTTTTGGATCAGACTCTTCTAGTTTCCAAGGAGCCACCTGATTTAACAAGTTATTCGTTGAATCAACCCATTTCTCAAACACCAAACTAATCGCCTCATCAAATTTAAACTGTTCAATTAATTTTTTAAAATTTTCGTCAATTCGTAGATTCGTAGATTCGTAGATTCGTAGATTCTCGCTCAACTTCACCACTCTCGACACCAAATTACCCAAATTATTAGCCAAATCAGCATTATATTTTTCTTTAAATTTTGCCAACCCCACATCAGAATCAATTTCCGTCGGAAACGACCTGGCAATTAAATATCTCGCCCCATCTACTCCAAACAATTCAATCAATTGACTTGGGCTGATTACATTTCCCAAAGATTTCGACATCTTTTGTCCATCGATGATATAAAAATCATGAACTTGAACTTTTTCCGGTAACGGCAAACCAGCCGAAAGCAATAAGGCCTGCCAAATTACCGTATGAAACCACAGAATCTCCTTCCCCACTAAATGAATGTTAGCTGGCCAGTAATCCGTTTTTCCTTCTATAAATCTGGTGGCACTGTAATAATTCATTAGTGCCTCAATCCACACATAAACCGTATGTTCTTTATCCCACGGAACCGGAATACCCCATTTTACCTTTTCCCGTGATATGGAAATATCATTAACCCCGGCTTTCAATTTTGCCAATACCTCTCGTCTTTTTCCTTCAGGAAATACATAATTAGTTTGATCATTTTCAATTAGTTCAATAATTTTTGGAACATACTTACTCAATTTGAAAAACCAGTTTTCTTCGGTTTGAAAAACCGTTTTTTCCGGTGGGTGAATCGGGCAATGGCCGTCCACCAGTTCCGATTCAGTAATAAATTTTTCACAGCCGATGCAATACAAACCTTCATACTTACCTTTATAAATATCACCAGTTTCATAGATTTTTTCCAACAATTCAGCTACTATCGCCTCGTGTCTCAGATCAGTTGTTCGAATAAAAAAATCGAAACCAATATTTAAGTTTTTCCACGCCTCTTCAAATCTCGGCGCAATTTTATCGCAATAATCCTTAGGAGTTAAACCCTGTTTCTCGGCCACCTCCGCCACTTTCTGGCCATGTTCGTCAGTACCCGTTAAAAAAAAGACATCATCACCTTTTTGTTTGTGAAATCTCGCTAAAATATCCGTCGCTACCGTTGTGCAGGTGTGACCAATATGAGGGATATCGTTAATATAGTAGATCGGTGTCGTTACAAAAAACTTACTCATTTTTTTACCGATACTTTCTTTTTTACTGCCACTTTCCTCTTTACTATCGTCTTCTTTACTTCTGTTTTTGCTGCCCCGCCTACTTTCTTACTTAAGCTGGACTTCATTCTGGCTATTTTTTTCCGATTTATAAGATTAGTCTTTTTAGCTTTATCTAAAACTGAAAAAGCCTGACTCAATGATTCCAGGGTCGGTTTTTTCAAAAACTTTTTGACCACCTCTTTAATTTTTTTCTTTGCCACCACGTTAAACTTATTGTTGGCAACTGACTTCCTTAGTGATTTTTTTGCTGATTTTCCGATTGGCATGCCGATATTCTAGACTATTAGCACTATGTTTACAACAGACTAATCATTATAATACCCAGAGTGAACTCCAGACTAGTCGCCATTATTATCAAAAAACATCAAACTGTTTTTTCCGCCTCGATTGTTCTCGCCGTCACCTTTGCTCTCTCTGCTGTTCTTGGTTTTTTAAGAAGTCGTTTTCTCTATGCTCATTTTTTTCAATGTTGTGTTCTTGAGCTCGATGCTTACAATGCTGCTTTTCGAATTCCTGACCTAATTTTCAAATTACTCGTTTCCGGGGCTCTTTCCGCTTCTTTTATTCCGGTCTTTAGCGCTAGTCTCAAAAAAGAGCCAAAAGATGCCTATCGTTTAGCCTCAACAGTTGTTAACTTACTTCTTATTTGTTTTATTATTATTGCCACCCTTGCCGCCATCTTCACCAAAGAATTGTCCGGTCTTATTGCTTCCGGCTTCAATCCGGATCAAATCGAACTTATGGCTAGTCTAAGCCGGATTCTCTTGATTTCTCAAATATTTTTTCTTGTTAGCAACTTTTTTACTGCCATCCTTCAGGTTAATGAGATATTCTTTGTCCCCGCCCTTTCTCCGATTATTTACAATCTGGTTATTATTGCCTCCATTTTCCTTCTTGCTCCGTTCTGGGGAATTTGGGGAGTAGTTTGGGGTTGTGTTATCGGATCTTCCCTCCACTTTCTCATTCAAATACCCTCAATTCGTCACATTGGTTTCAAGTACACCTTCAATTTCGATTTCCGTCTTAAGGGTGTTCGGGAAGTTATACGTTTAATGCTTCCTCGAAGTCTCTCTTTGGGTTTAGGAGAAATTGAAAACACCGCTACTTTATTTTTTGCCAGTAGCCTTTCCGCCGGTTCCATTTCTATCCTCAACTTAGCTATGCAACTCATGTATCTTCCTAGTCGTATTTTTGGCACCACTCTCGGTCAAGCCTCCTTACCTATTCTCTCCAAAAGAATTGCCAACAACGATATTGTTAATTTCAGATCTATTCTCGGGCGAACCCTTCGTCAAAGTCTATATATTGCCTTTCCTGTTACCATTTTAATTCTCGTCAATAGATTATCAATCATTCGTCTCCTTTTTGGTGCCAGAGCCTTCCCCTGGTCGGCCACCGTCCTGACAGCCAGAACTTTGGCCTTTTTAGCTCCGGCCATAATCTTTCAAGCCATTATTCAAATTTTGGTTCGGGCCTTTTATGCCCTTCACGACACCCGAACCCCACTCAAAGTCTCCTTTGTTTCTCTTTTTTTTAGTCTTTCCTCTGCTTGGTATTTAATTAATTTTACTGACCTTGGTATTGTCGGTCTGGCCATCAGCGCCTCTTTGGGAAACTTTGTTCAATGTTTTGGCCTCTGTCTCTTCTTTTTGAAGAAGATTGATGGCCTAAATCTCTCCTCCGTTTATTATTATTTAATCAAATTGCTCTTGGCCAGTCTTTTTTCCGGATCAGTTAGCTGGCTGACCATGCGTCTTATCGATTCTCTTTCTGGCGGAACTTTTCGCACTTATTCCCTGATGATTAACCTCTTCTTTAGTCTAAGTTTTGGTCTTATTGGTTATTACGTTCTTTCACACCTCCTCAAAATGAGTGAAGCGCTTGATTATCAAAGACGGCTAAACAAACTTCTCCCCAAAACTGCTTCTGTTTCCTTTTAACCGCGAAAACTATATACTATTTTTTGTATATGGCCATTAAAAAGCAAGCCTCGCTTCTTCCCGACTCAGAAAACGTCAACTCTTTTACCTCAAAGGCCGTCCATTGGTTAACTACTGTCGGTAGGGTAATAATTATTTTTACCGAATTGATTGTTATTTCCGCCTTTGTCTCCCGTTTTTGGCTCGATCGAAAGAACTCTGATATATCAGAGGTTTTACGTCAGCAAAAGGCCATTCTTAGAACCACCACTGAATTTGAGACTCAGTTTAATTCTCTTCAACAACGCCTTGACTATATTTCTCAAAATTACAAAAACCAACCAAACTATTCGCAACTTGTTTCCTCGATTATCGAAAGCACTCCTCCCACTATTACTTTTAAAAATATTACCGTTAGCAATCAGGATCTGAAAAATTCCAAAATTACCGCCTCTGCTTCTCTGGTATCTCTCGACGAGCAGTCAATCATTAATTTAATTAATAACCTCACTCTCAATCCCAAAATTGATTCCGTTGCCGTCAACTCAATTCAGAAAAAAACTAAAGAAAATAATTATCGTATCGAAATTAGCTTAGCTTTTAAGAGTGCCCAAAAATGAAACCCATTGACCTCTCAACTAACTCTCGTGATCTATTAAGTTATCTGGATAAAAAACGTGAAGATCGTTATTTTTATCGCTTAATTGAAATTACTATTACGGTGGTAGTGATTGCTTTTTTTCTTATTTTTGCCGTTCGCCCCAGCGTCCTGACCATTTCTTCGCTTGTTGGTGAGATTAACACCAAACAAAAAATTAGTTCAGAGATGAGAAAGAAAATTAACGATGTTGTTTTAGCTCAAGAAGTTTATGCCCAGATACAGGAAAAATATCAGTTAATTGATTCTGCTCTTCCTTCCTCGCCTCAATATGGCCAATTGACTCAACAGATTGTCGCTGCCGGCGACTATTCTCAATCGCCTGTTAACAGTCTAAACTTTAACCTGTCCGCAAAGAGAGATACAACCGATGATAGTGGTCCAAAATCAATTAATTTCTCTTTTGGTCAAGAAACAACCTTTTCAAATTTTAAGTCTTTTGTTGAAAAAATATCGCAAAACCGCCGTCTCTTCCGTATTATTAGCTTGGGTCTTGGTTCTCCGGCTGAAGCCAAAACCAGCTCCTCTTTAATTAGTGTCAGCTCCAGTTTTGATAGTTTTTATCTTGATTTAAAACCAACTCCCTATGAAAAAAAATAAAATCTCAAAATATATTCTATTCGTTTGTTTTCTTTCACTCTTTGTCGTCCTCGTTTTGATTATTCAAAAAAGCTACAGTAACTTTCTCGGCCAGTCGGCCAAAGTTGATGCCAGTCCCGGGAAGCCAATTAATCCTAATTTGAATACCACCATAATCGATGAGATAGTTAGAAGAGAAATATTGACTATTTCTCCTATTTCTTCGCCGTCAACTGAACTTTCCTCACCCATATCACCATGAAAAGAGCAAAAACCATTCCCACCATCGTCGGTATTATTATTCTCTTTCTTGGTTTGGTTGCCGGAGTATATCTCTCTGGTAAGGTCAACTTTTTCTCTCCCAAAGCTAGTTCTGATTGTAGCCCCAACAACCTCCAGGTTACTAATTTAACTCACAACTCTTTTGATATCTCTTTTGTCACCGACATCGATTGCTCTGCTCAGGTTGTTGCTGACGGTCGTAATTTTTTTGATGTTCGTCAGAGTCAAACAAAGATAACCCGCAAGACTCATTATTTTCGTATTTCCAATATTAAGTCCGAGCAAAACTACAACTTTGCTGTCACCAGCGGTGGCCAGGATTATAGTCTTGATAGCTATCAGGTAAAAACCGGCAAAACTCCCAGTGGCCAACTTCCTTCATCTAATTTAGCCTGGGGCAAAGTTCTTGAAAATGATGGTAGCCCAAGTCAGGATGCCATTCTTTACTTCAATCTTTCCGGAGCCTCACCACTTTCTGCTTTTGTTGGCAATGATGGTCGTTGGAATATTTCCCTGGCCTTTAGTCTTTCCACCGATAGGCAAAGTTGGTTCAAGCCCCAAGCCGATGTTTCCGAAGAAATAATTGTTATGTCAGCCAACTACCCCCCTACGGTTGTTAACTCCAATACTAGTCGAAACGACCCTGTCCCCGACATTATTTTAGGTAAAAATCAGGACATCTCACCGATTATGTCGCCAACAATAGCTCCCAGCCGGCCTCCGTCTTTAAATCCGACTTCATCTACTATTTCTTCTCGAGATTTAACTATTGATAACCCTAAAGAGGGAGAGTCGGTCACCTCCTCTTCCCCTGACTTTTTTGGTCACGGACTGGCCGGGTCAACTATTAGTCTCTCCTTGGAGCCAGTAGGTAGTACTGGTCAACTGACTACTCCCAGCTCTGGAACTTGGCATTGGTCTCCTTCTAATCCTCTTGCTCCTGCTTCATATACAATCAAAGTTGTTAGTCTCGGTCTAACAGTTTCTCGCCAGTTCCAGGTTATCACTTCCGACTTCGGATTAGCCTTTAGCGCTTCATCTTCTGCCAAAACTATTACTCCCACCATTGAACCTACTCCCACTCCCACTACTGAACCCACTCCGGTTCCCACTACCCCTGTCAAAAAAACTCTCCCTAGTACTTCGTCTGGAGTTCCCACTACTGGGAATTCTCAGCTGACTTTTGCTATGATAGTTATGGGGTTTATTATTATTCTAACTTCAATCAAACTTTTTAAACTTTGACTCGTCTAACTTACGCCATCCTCACTGTCGTTTTTTTATCCTTATCTCTTGTTGGTGCCGTCGTTCTTGTTAAACAGCCTCAAGACACTCGTAATTTAGCTCAATCAGCCTGTACCTCCAATGCCGATTGTCCGGCTGACAAACCAAATTGTGATGCTGGCCAGTGTAAAGGTGGTTCCTGTCGAGACGACAATGACTGTGCTAGCTGGGAAGTTTGTCAAAGTGGTGGTTGTCGTAGTCGTTCTGGCTGTACTAGAGATAGTGATTGTGCTGATGGTAAAAGATGTAACAATGGTACCTGTGAAGGAGGAACTCCACCTACCTGTGACCAATGTTCACCAGTCAGCGATGACAATAAGCGATGTTGGGGTACCGTCAGACAGCATTGTGGAAATGACTACTGTTGGCATCATGATCCTTCTAAAGATGACAATCAAGACTGTGTCGATAATCCTACTTCTACCCCCAGGCCAACGGGCACCAGTAGTGGTCCATCCTCCCAATGCACCAGTTCTCCTGACAGTGGTTGTACCACTGGTGGCCGAGGTGGAGTTGATTGTGCTGGCTGTCGTCAAACTAGTGGCCAAGTAAAACAATGTAGCGACGGTGTTTGGTATTGTTGT
>Ga0172379_10000389_pt1 | contig 112799 bp, 117 predicted proteins | sample GrowelOW334metaG_FD_119756 | JGI IMG/M metagenome (GOLD analysis project Ga0172379, IMG submission 119756) | Groundwater microbial communities from an aquifer near a municipal landfill in Southern Ontario, Canada - Groundwater well OW334 metaG | ecosystem: Environmental > Aquatic > Deep... | reverse complement strand
TGAGACGCTCGATTTTACAACGTCCTACGAGATGCCGATCAAATCGACCTACGTGAAGTCGGTTAAGTTCAGTCTTTATGCCGACAACATTCTTGACAATAACTATCTGGTCTATGCAGAGCAAGTACTGAAACCGTTCTCCTATTACCGGGGACAGGTTGGCGCGCCGGTGTTTGTTGGGAGCAACGTGAGCTTCCGCTTCCAGTAAGCGCTCACAGTTAATCTGGTTGCCTTCTGGGGCACTGCATAGGGGGCATTTAGGCCGATGCAGTGCCCGTATTGTTGTTGGTCAAGTGAATACCATTTTACGCACAGGTACTGGGGGGTAAAATAATGCGGTTTTTTAGTATATTGGCATGTGGATGCTTCGGCGCGATATTGAACGTGTATGGTTCTATTGCTCATGGCGCGGATAGAGCAGGAAAAGACATTGCGCTTCCTCAGGCGAAACCTGCCGCAACAGGACTGACGGTGGGTATTATGTTGCCAGCCAGTCCCGATACATATCGACAATACACGTCTGTCATGACGCATAAGAAGCAGTATCACGAAGGCATGTTTCAATTTACGACGGGAGACATTGATGGTGTACATATCGTGTTGTCCTCACCGCCGCCGATTGGTAGTTTCAGCCTGACGGCAATCGACACCTATTTGTTGGAGCGCATTTTTAGGCCTGGTATTATGATTGATCCGGGCACTGCGGGATCCCATCTGTCACAACTGTCGATGGGCGATGTCGTGATCGGCGCAAGGGTGGTTAATTTTAGTAACTACATGACCAAGGAAAATGGCGCCATCGTACCAGGTCAGTTTAGTGCTTTGGTGGCAGATGACGAGGGGTACACCATAGGGAATCCCAATCCCGAATATATTTATGCCGATCCTGTTCTGGTCAAGCTGGCGGAGCGCGCCGCAAGTGAGTGCCCGGATACTCCGGGAAAAATCCTTTCGGCCCCAATGGGGCGTAAGCCGTGGATTATGACCTACGGTACTCAGGGTTCTGGTGCGGCCTGGTTGCGCAATGTTCAACAAATCCGCCAGAGTACCCGCATATTCCATGAGGCGGACGAGGCTGGTAATTATCCAATCGCGCTGATATCGACCTTAAATAAGGTACCGTTTGTAGAGATCCACACTATTTCTGATGCCGCTATGAACGTGCCGACGAAAATGAACGCGTACTTTCACCAGTGTTCGGTATTTGCGCAACTGCGATCCAATAAAATTGCGTTGCAGATGATTCACTATCTTGCTGGTGAACCATATCGCTACATTCCGTTCTCCGGGGGGTTCCGCGATCCCTGGCAGGCGGATACCTTCGTGAAAGCGGCGGTCCCACCTGCGTTCGTGCAGGTATGGACAAAAAAATATGGGGTTAAACGCGGCTAACGCCGTTTGTTGGTGGTGTTGACCATGCATTGTCGTACGGTTGTACGAAGGAGTAAAAGTAATGGAAAAAAGGCGTCGGAATCAGACGGTGTGCGTGGTGACGCTGCTGTTGAACCTGTTTTTCTCTGGCTATGCGTGGTCTGACGCCGCGTCTCCGGTCATTACCCGCATCAGCAATGGCCCGACGCACAGCACTCCAGAATACAAAGGCTGGGTGACCCACGTCCTGCCTACCGGGCGTACCATTAGGCCGGTTGGCCTAGTCAACGGTGCCCCCAACTTCGCGACTGACGTGGTGCGGGTAGGGAATCATGTCGCCGCTATGGCGAATGGCGCGACCCGTGCGCAAACCATCACCCTCTATGATCAGAAGAGCCTGGATCGCGTGGCAGAGATTGCTGCCTACAAAAAAGATGCCGGGAAAGCGACCCCAAACTCTACCGATGTCACCGATCTGCATGGTGATGTCATTGGTCATCAGAGTTTTTTTCAGGGTATGGCGGTTGGACCTGACCAAACCCTCTACGCCGCGGGCGGAGACAGTGGTGATATTGCTGCGTTCACGCTAAAAGGCGGCGAGCTCACGCTCTCGCGCCGCTACCCACTGATTTGGCAGCCCTTCCCCAAGGACCAGTATCCCTACGCATATCAGGGACACTATGTGAATCAGCCGAGGCTGTTTTACCCCGATGCCGTGGCGGTAGGTCCCCACGGTAAATATCTCTATGTGGCGGGTATGTTGTCCAACAGCCTGGCGCGAGTCGATATTCAGAGTGGGCAGACCGATTACCTCAATGTTGGACCCTACCCCTATGCGGTCGCTTTTGCCGATGGCGGCCAGAAGCTGGTAATCAGCCTCTGGGGCGGTAACGCCGTAGCAGTGGTTGACCCCGCATCCATGCAGTTATTGGGTACGGTGCGCGTCGGTCCTTCTACCGGTCCCGACAAGACCGCTGCCGGTGTCCACCCCGCGGCATTGGTCGCTGTCCCGCATTCCCCGGATGTTTTTGTAGCCCTCGCCAATGTCGACCGTGTCGCCGAAGTGGACACCGTCGGTCTCCGCGTCAAAGGCTTCCTCGATGACAGCCCCTATCCCGACGCCCCGCCAGGCAGCTATCCCGACGGCCTGACCATTGCTGGCGGTAAACTCTTTGTGGCCAATGCGGGCAACAACGATGTCGCCGTCTATAACGATCAGACTGGCAAAGGCCTCGGCCTCATCCCGACGGGCTGGTATCCGACGGCAATCAGCCATGCGGACAACGCCCTCTACGTGGTGGCCGCCAAAGGCCTGGGCTCCGGCCCCAATGTCGAACACCAGTGGGTGGGCGACATGATGGACGGACTCATTCAGAAGGTTGATCTGAATGAACTTTCGACCCATCTCCCGGCTTGGACCCGGCAAAGCCTGCGCAATGATGGTTTTACTGATGCCCAGCGCGAAGCCCGTCATCTGGAAAACGTCAAAACCACCGTCTTTCTGCGCAAACACATCCACTACGTGGTCTTCATTTTGCGCGAAAACAAGACCTTCGACGAAGACCTGGGCGATTATAAACGCGCCGGGGCTTGGGCGGAGCCGCATCTTGACCTATATGGGCCCAAGGATTTGCCCAACCTCTATCATCTCGCCCGTCATAACACCTTGTTTGCGAGCTTCATGGCCGATGGCGAAGTGACTGCACAGGGCCATCAATGGACGACGGCGGCTTCAGACTCAGACTTTGTGCAGCGCATGTGGCCGGAGTATTACTCCGGGCGGGGGCTAGTCCCCAATCCGGGCTGGACGCAATCTTTGGTACCCGGTGGTGCAGCGGGGACGGGTGGTATGCCGCTCGGTGTGGATAACCCTTATGCGATTTATGAAAATCTCTCGGTACTGGGCAAGTGGTCTAATCCGTGGATCAGCTATCCGCAGCGACTTTTTCTCTTTAATGACCTGCTCGATCACAAGGTCTCCTTTGAGGACTTCGGCGAATTTGTCTCGCGGTCTCAGGCGGGCAATATCTCCACGGTGATGAAAAAACATCTGGCCACCGGTTTCCCCGGCTGGGACCGGATGATGCTCGACACCTACCGGGAGAAAATGGCGGTACACTGGCTGGAAGCTCATCCGGGTGCCCAATTCCCGCATTTTATTTATATCTGGTTGCCGGACGATCATACGGCAGGTCGTTCGCCGTGCTATTACACCCCAAACTACTACGTGGCCAACAATGACTATGCGACGGCCGGGTTTATTCACTATTTGTCCACCACACCGGAATGGAAACACATGGTCGTATTTCTGACCGAAGACGATGCCCAGTCCGGCGCCGACCATATCAATGCACACCGGACCTTCGCGCTGGCTATGGGACCCTGGGTGAAGAAAGGGTATTTGGACACCAAGCTCTACTCGCAAGTGAATATTTTGAAGACTACGGAAGCGATTTTTGGTCTGCCGCCGATGTCGCAATGGGACGAAAATGCCAGTGTATTCTCCGGCATGTGGACGGATCACCCGGATTACGCCGAGACCAGGCTTCTCCCGATGCAGGTGCCGGTTGCGTTCAATGTAGGCCAATGTGATGACTACACCCTGATGCGCCGCGAGGCCGGGGCTTTAGGACATCCGTTGCACCCGAATTCAAAATGGTATGCCTGGTATAAGGCTCGTCAGACGCAGCGTGGTGCTGGATTACCGCCTCCGGGTAAGGGGGAAGCCTACGCGCCCACGACCTTGCTCAAGGTGCCGGGTCCTGAGCAGATGAAGCAGGAATGGATTGCCACCAAGGGGGTAAAGGCCTGGCACAAGGAGGTGGCTTATCTGAAGGCTTATGCACAAAAGCGGAATGCCCCCATTGCAGCCTATCAGGCCGGGGAGACGGAGTGACAGCGCTTTACGGCAGCCTGCCGGGCTGAGTGTGCCAATGTGGTATGCGGTTTAACGTAGCGGGACATAATCTTTCGATCTTGGCGCATGCACTTTACAATTCGTCATAGATAATGGCCAACAGGCCGTTTAATCCAATGATAATATTGTAGAGGCATACGCAAGGCTAAAAATTAATGTCGCAACTCGAATACATCGAAGCCATCGAAAAACGCCTCTGGAGTGCCGCTGACAACCTGCTGCGGTCCAAGGCGCAGTTCGATTGAGGTTCGAAAAGGAGGTGTCATGAATGACATCGTGATCTTTGAGGCTGATAGCCAGCAGGTGGAGGTGCGGTTTGAGGGGGAAACCCTATGGCTCAGCTTGCAGCAGTTGGCCGATCTCTTTGGCCGGGACAAATCCGTCATTTCTCGCCACCTGAAAAACATATTTGAGACCAATGAATTAGAACGAGAACGAGCTGTTGCAAAAAATGCAACAGTTCAAAGGGAGGGCGAGCGGAAGGTGGTCCGGCAGGTGGAGTATTTCAACCTGGACGCCATCATCTCGGTCGGCTACCGCGTCAACTCCACCCAAGCCACCCGCTTTCGCCAGTGGGCCACGCGAGTGCTGCGCGAGCATCTGACCCAAGGATTCTATGCCGAAGATACCCTTGTCCAGCAGATCACCGCCGACTACCTGGAGCAGCGGCTGGGGGGCTTCGATTTCGATGCGCCGGAAAACAGCGAATTTCGTTGCGTGCGCGAGCTGTGGGTGAAGGGCAATCTCTACCGGCGACGGGTGGACATCATTGGTTTCGTCATTGGCCTGCCGCTGCTTTCGAGCAGAATTTCTCTGATTGCCGCGACTGTTCGCGGACAAAATAGTATCATCTTAAAAACATCGTAACCAAGTGATTTAATGCTCACTGCATTTTACAGAAAAATTAATGTGTTATCTTGGATCGTTATAGCGTAATTTTCCTAGCGGCTTTCCCAGGCAAAAAGTATCATCCTGGCTTCTCGCGGATTCTCTGTCTCCGGGTGAACTTTCCAATGGCAAGTACGCAGCGAAAGCAGTCGTCCAGCGGACTGACCATCATGTTCTCGAAACTCGTCACCATGACTGTAAACCCTGGCAGTCTTTTGAAAATGATTTTCGATAATTGCAACCCTTTGATTTTACCGTGCAACAATCACCGCCATCTGAAGACTCTTGAAAACGGTCGTTTCTGGAGCCTGGAAACAGCAACCTTTGATAGCCATAAATATGGTAACATTATGATTATATGTATCAATATATTTTTTTCGGAAACTGATTTAGCGTGCTTTTATCCGAATTCTGAGACAATCAATAGTACAGCAGCCAGCAAGGTCTTCAGTGGAATCAAGAACGATGTAGCAAAAAATCCTACACAATCTACACTAAAGTACCATTGCCATGGTCAAGCGTTAAGTGTAACGGTTAATGCCGTAAATTGGTGCAAATTTAGACCGGCGCACCAATATTGTGCGTGCAACGATATGTTTATAGTTAAAGCAAAGCGGTTTTTATATTTTATAACATGCTGATTTTATTATTATTATAATAATATGTTCGCCTGAAAACAAAAGGTGGCACGTTATATGCGTTGATATCTTGGTCGCTCATGTTTCACAGCAAAGATCTTTGTCTTTACTTGACCGTTCATAATGGTTTGCGGTGATTTTAGGAGAATGCAGATGAAATTGAATATTAGTGATATCAAAATTGTTAGACTCAATTCTGGCATATATCTGAGCATTCAGCTAGAACTTTTTTAATTAGGTGCAAGCTTGTTAAACCAGGCCAAATAATGCCTGGTTTACTCTAAGAGGTAGAAATGTTCTCCGAAACAATATTATCAGGGATAAGTCGCGACCACTTTATTAAAAACACCCTTGGAAAAAAACACAGCTTTTATAAAAGCACGAGTTGTATTAAAAAATTTCAGTAAGCAACATAGATCAACTTTTAACAACCTTCAATGGATATCTATAAGATTTTGTAATAGTTTCAATAGTGTCCATTTTGATGCAATTGATATGTTTGCAATACAACTCGACGGTACAAAAAATTGGAAAGTGTTCCCACAACTTGTAGTAATGCCAACAGCCATACAAGGACGTAAGGTATCTGAAGAAGAGGTTGGCGATACTCTGGCCGAGTACTTGCTAGAACCTGGTGATGTTCTGTACCTGCCTGCAGGTACACTGCATAGTGCTAATTGCACTAATAAGCATTCCACACATATAACTATTGGATTGGCGCCGTGGCGTGCTAATCAAGTTGCTGAATATATTATCAACACTCTTCTTGCTCCTACGAGCGAAACAATGCGACAACATTTATTCCCGAGCGCGGTTGATGAGCATACAGAATCGAAACTGAAAATCGCCCTCATCGATATTGCATCTTCACTAGAAAGAATTGATACTAATTACGCAATAAAATCATTTATCAGTTCAGTTAATGCCGCCTCCGTCGGTCAATGATAACGATATTAATAATGCATCTCTAGAGTCTCTAGTGTCTAAAGATTCATGGTTTATGTTCAATTCAGAATCTCTATGCCAGGTAGACATCGATAACGATAAAGCATATATCCGACTTGGTTCTCGTTTGGTGCCACGCAATAATTTTCTAACTGAAGCTGATTATGTAGAACTCCCATTGTATGCAAGGGAATTAGAACAGAAGAGATTAATACCGAACATACAATTAGATGAGAAATTTATTTGTTAAGGAAGTCGCCCATGGATAAAATGTGGAATAGGTTGACAATAGGATTATTAATAGGTTCTGCTTTGTCAAGTTTTAGTGTTTGGATAGATTTCCTCGTGATTCTCACTTTGACGTCTTATATATATCATGCCAATGCTTTTCTTATGGCCTTGATAAGTGCTTTGATACTCGGCCCATCGGTTTTTCTTGCTCCGCGTGTTGGACGACTAGTGGATACACTTAATAATCATTTTTTGGTTTTAATCTTGTCGCTAGTTCTAAGAAGTAGCATCACAATGCTTCTTTTATTCAAGCCATTGTTTCCATTTTTTTGCTTGATCGTGTTTTTTAGATCCGTGATAGCGCTACCAGAAAACCCAGCAAGTAACGTCATTTCCGCCCGCATTATACCGCACGGTGATATATCCCATTATTTTAGTTTGTTGGGCCTGCTGAGAAGTGCATCAAAAATCGGTGCGCCGACCTTGGGCGTTCTCATTGCATCCAGTTATGGTGAGTCGCTTGCTATTGAAATTTCCATTGGAATGACACTAGCAGCAGCTATAGTTATTTTTTATTCATTTTATAAATTTAAACCAAACGAGACATATAAAGATAAAACTCATAAAAAAGAAAATACATGTCCAATAAAAACTGAGAAGGCAAGTGATCTCCTCCTAAAGCAATTGCTCTTGACGGTTACCACTTACTCATTTATGGTATTTTTTATAAATAATCAGTTACCAGTTCTTTTGCGAAGCTCAGGTTACAATATGATTCTACTTGGTGTGCTCGTAACGTCTTCTGGTGCTGGTGGAATTTTAGCCGCAAGCTATCTTTCGCGAAGAAGTTGTTCTAAATCTCTTGGTACTATGAATCCGATGCAAGCAACGATTGTATCTGTAATTATTATTGCTCTATGTTTTGTAGCGTTAGGTTGTGCATTTATGTTGCCATTATCAATTGCGTCGTATGCGGCAACTATGCTTTTCTTTTGTACAGGAATATTTTCTGCAACCGAGTCGATTCGTGCTAATGTCGTGGTCGTGCAAGAGTTTTCAAGAAATGCTGGAGAAATAACAGCCAAGCTAGGCTCATTTCGTAATTCTGCAATGTTGGTTGCACCATGGATTGCCGCAATATTTATGTATTATAAAGCATCAATGCCAATACTTTTTATTATTGATGGTGGCGTTGGTTTGGTAGTTCTTGTCGGCATCACTGGCCTATCTATGTATAGTCGACCCATAAAACGTAAAGAATCTTAGGGGTTAAGCTCTATTTAAGCCAGAAAATATAACACCTTTTCTGCTACTCGCGTATTGCAACTCTGAGAAACAGCTTTAGGCATCAAAACTGGCTTATATTTTAAGGCAATAGTTAGTGATATGTTAGCTTGTTTTTTCGACTCATGCGCAGTTTTCTTTCTACAAGACAGAAGGTATCATTGTGTCTCATGTTCATGTTGCCAACACGATCCTATCCTATTGTTTTTTATTTGTTTCCGTTTGCGACCAACCATCAGACAAAACAGTGAATTTCTCCATTTTTAGGCCGGACACGAGTTCGGCCATTCTAGCCGAGTCCTACGTCCGCTACCAGTCTACAGGCGACACGCATCGCGTAAACACCTAGCCAGACGCTAAATGAGTTACTGCTACCTGGGGACTGATGCAAGCAACACTGGGGTGAGCTATTACGGCGGCAGTTCGTTGACTTAGCCCAAACTCTCCGTAATCAGCACATCGGCGGGAATTCCCATGCTTTTATGTAATCTACGGATCATAGGCAGCGTCAACGGGCGCTTGCGATTCAGGACTTCGTATACCCGGTTCCTCCTACCGATGATCGGCTCCAGATCTTTAACAGACAGATTGCTCTGTTCCATTCGGAATTTGATGGCTTCCACTGGATCGGGCGCAAGGATGGGTACATGCTTGGCCTCGTAGGCCTGCACTAGCGTGGCCAGGATATCTAGGCGATCCCCCTCCGGCGTGCCCAGATCAGGGTCGGAATCCATCAAGGTAGATATTTCCTTGAGGGTGACAGCGTAGTCTGCTTCGGTGTGAATGGGGCGAATGTCCATGTTTCCCTCCTTTCCTGATCAGGATATGTCAACGGTATCCGCGTCCACTGCGTCATAGTCTTTGTGAGTGCCGACAAACTTTACATAGACAATCTGTAACTTGTATGACACAGCGACGATCAGCCGATAATCATTGCCTTTGATGTTGAAAACAACCCGGCGGTTCTTCAGCACGCTGGCACTACGATACTGTGCCTTGATATCGGCGGGTTGAGTCCATGTCGCATTCGCAACCTCCTCGTACCAAGCCCTGAGAGGCAGCTCGGCACTGGGGTGGAGCTGCCAGAAGTCCCGGAGCGTGGACACGGCAATAACTCGCATGACATGAAGTCTAGTCCCGATATGGGACATGCGCAAGCATCTGGTGCTGACGATAGGATGGCGAGGGCAATGCAGCGGTAGCGGACCTTCAAAGGCGGCATGGGAAGGGCTACTCTCGACTAGAGGAGGGCCCTATCATCCCCTGCTATTTGGCCTATAATGGGCCATTATCTTGATGGATCGAGAGCCTGACTGGTTATCTAAAATAGAGAGGAACTATTCCCAATGATGCCCAGACCGCAACAAAACCGCAGGCATACTTCCACCATGGAAGATTTACTCACTCTCTCCAGTCGGATTCCCTGGTGGATCGATCTGATTCTGATCGTAGTGTCCTACGTGGGCCTCCATCTCTGGCATACCGAACTGGCCTATCAGGTCCATCTCTACGCACAGCCCACACCACCCCCGAAACTGGCAAATCCCATGGATGGCGTCAACGTGGCCGTCCATACCGCCCTCTCCAGGGCACCCGTATAAGTGGGGGCCATCTTCACCGAAATATTCCAGTACCTCTTCCCTGCTATCCTTTTTCTCGGCGGCACAGTTTCACTGATCCGGTCACTTGGGACAAAAAATACCAGATAATCCAGGTCCGCCGGACGTTCCGCTGCAAACTAGATTCAGTGGGTAGTGGGACTAAAATTTGAAGAAAGAGGCACTATGTTTGAAGGAAAAAGCGAAATCAGAGCAACTTGGGTCCGTAAGTTGGGAAATGGTCTTGGAGAATTAGACGGATTCTATTCTGGCAAAATAGATGCCGTGAATACTGATGGGAACGAGATCGAGGCTTGTAGGGCGACTCTCGTTGCACTTGGCCAGGCCGGTGCTTTGCGTTTTGAGCTTGTAATTACGCACAACATCAACCAAGGAAGCACCACATTCCGCGCCGATTGTTATGAAGACAATACTGAATATCCGCTAAGTATCTTCAAAAATGAAGATAGCACTGAAATATTGCTTGTCTGCGACGACGGCGAGGGCGTGGGAGAAATGATTTACTTTCACGTATTCTGATTCTGGCGGGTACTCCAGATCATCTTTTCATTTTCCACTTGAATCTCCACGTCATGCTACGCCAGATTTGGCGAAGCGGATGGTGCGCAGGGAAACCGCCGTGTCTGTTGCGTGGCAACGCCGTTGCTTGTTATAAATGGACTGCATGACAATGCAGGATTTCTCGGTAGTGCGTGTAGCGCTAGCCGTAGACGAACGGTTAGTAACGGTCTCGGTGTTAGTAACGTGTTAATGGCACGGCATTTTGGGCCACCACTAAAAAATTCTGGAGTATGTTGATGCGCTTCTTGATGATTAGACTTGCTGATATTTCTGCTGACACCGACCTTTCGATGTCTTGGACAGCTACACTGGTAAGCGACGACTCACGCGGGCATCCGAAGGCGTGGCGATGGGATGGACTGCCGCTGAAAGAAGCCGCCCCCCCCGATGGTCACCGCGAAAACAGCTGGGTTGCTATACCACAGGGCCATGCGCAACACTTTCCAACAACCACTCCCTCCGTCTGGGCGGAAGGCGTGGTTGATTCCGGAGGAATTCCAGTCGATACGTTTTTTGAGGCAGTTTCATGAGGGCTGAACCCTATGCAGGTGACCGCGATCACTATAGTGGACCCCGATATGACAGGTAACGCCATACCCCAACCTGACGTCAGAACATCCTCACAAAACCCGTCAGAATAGGCTGGTTTACGGGGTTTCTTGACAGGCGACTGTATACTCATAGAGACATCTCTGACACTTTTGCCCCGGAGGGTCACGGGTAAACATAACGAAGTCCTCTTTGGTAGATCACCCGCCCGCCTTTTGTTTCAGGATAAACCACTACCGGTCGCGCCGAATGACGTATTAGGGTCGGATGCTGTCATATGACCATCATTCATGGATGACCGCTTCCAGTCTGTGGCAGTCGTTGAGTCGATTTGCCAAGCCATGCCAAGGTTCATGACCTCTGATCGTGAGGCCCCATTTCAGCGCGCAAGCGATGGCCAGGTGACGGCATGCTGCACATTCAACCAATACCGAACTATTACGGTGGACCCAGGTGGTACGCAGGATGGGGGCGGTGTTGTGCCCTCAGTCTGAGCGACCGGTGGGGGCATAGAGGTATTCATAAAAGTTGTCCATGGCAATGCCTTGCGTGTCATAGCCCGTGGCCTGAACGACATTGCCTTTGCTCCCGATGGCGACCATACAGGCATGCTGAGCGGGGAGCGCATTGGCGGCGATGAAAGAGGGACCACGGCGGCCGCAGGCATTGGTGGGATATTCCTGATTCAGACGCGATATCAGCGTCCCTGCGACGTGTTGGGCTTGTTGCGATGAGGCTGCGGCGAAGGCGCGTTCGTTGCGCCAAGCGGTTTCTATGGTTTGGCGTTCCTGCGCACCGGTCGCCTGGGACATCGCTTCCCGATGCAGTTGGTCCAGCGTTTGCAAGGCGACATAGAGGTCCGCACGTACGCCGCTTTGCTGGTCAATGACGTGGACGCTCAGGGCAATGGCCAGGGCGCCATAGGCAATAATGACGATGCCGAGTATCCAGGCAAAACGCAGACGGGCGGAGGCGGAGGGACGTTCTGCCATCAGGAACGTGGGCGTTGGGTCTGGTGGCGGCGGCGGGTGGGCTGCTGTACCCGGCGATCGGCGATGCTGCCTTCTTCATGCCGCACCTGCAGGCGATTTTCGGCGGCGAAGCGCATGATTTCAGCAAAGGCCTCCGGGCGAATCTCTTCCAGGCTCTCGTCTATGATAATGGCGGCGTTGCCATTGATGGTGGCGGGTTCAATGAGGGGCAGGTAATGAATCTTGTGGTCGGCGCCGAAATGGGCGAGGCCGACTCCTTCAATGAGCATCTCCGCCCAGGCGGACGGGCGGAATTTGCCACCGCTTTCGGTAACTCCGTCGATGATGATCATGGATGCCTGTGCTCCTCGGGGAAACGGGCGATGATAGCGCCCCGTTCGGAGGGAATGAAGGGGGTCACGGAAATGCCTCAACCGGGGCCTGGGGTTCGCAGAGGCTGTCCATGTATCGGGTGAAATCGGCACCTACCTCGGGGTGTAACTTGCCAAAGGCGATGGTCGCCTTCAGGTAGCCAAGCTTGTCGCCGCAATCAAAGCGCTGCCCGGAAAAAAGATAGGCCAGCACCTGCCGCTCTTTCAGCAGGTGGGCGATGGCATCCGTCAGTTGAATCTCACCACCCGCGCCTTGTTGAGTTTGTTCCAGAAAGTGAAACACCTGCGCAGGGAGGATGTAGCGCCCCACCACGCCCAGATTCGAAGGCGCGTTCTCGGGCTTGGGCTTTTCGACGATATCGCTAACCTGGTAAATACGATCATCCCAGGGCCGCGCGTCGACTACGCCGTAGCGGGTGGAATGCTCCCGCACAATTTCTTCGACGCCGAGAATGCCCGCCTGATAACGGTGGTACTGTTCCACCATTTGCGCGAGCACGGGTGGTTCGCCGAGCATGAGGTCGTCGGCCAGCAACACGGCGAAGGGTTCGTCACCCACCACCGGGCGGGCCATAAGCACGGCATGCCCGAGTCCAAGAGGGTAGGGCTGGCGCAGAAAAATGGTGCTGACATGGCTGGGCAGGATGCTCCGCACTTGTTCCAGCAGGGCCTCCTTGCCGCGTTTTTCCAGCTCAATTTCCAGTTCGTAAGAAACGTCGAAGTGGTCTTCGATGGCACGCTTGCCGCGTCCGCTGATGAAAATGAGTTGGTCGCAGCCTGCGGCGATGGCTTCCTCCACAGCATACTGAATGAGTGGCTTGTCCACGACCGGCATCATTTCCTTGGCGCTGGCCTTGGTGGCCGGGAGAAAACGAGTGCCCAGACCGGCTACGGGGAAGACTGCCTTGCGGACTTCAGCCATGCTTCATCTCCTTATGTTGTGACGTGAGTATAACGAAGACTGTGGGCTTGCCGCAAAGCGCCCACGGAATGGAGTTATCACCGGTTTGGGTCAGAAGGACTCGGTGCAGCCTCTCTACCTGATTCAGTACCGGCACCCAGCTTATCACGAATGGCCTTCCCTCCCCCCACTCCGCCCGCCATGGCGAAGCGCAGCGCTTGTTGCGGGGTGAGGTCGGGCAGGGGGACGACTTTGTCGCGTGGCACGAGGCAGGTGAAGCCGCCGATGCCGTAGCTCATGGGGATAAACACTGCGATACACTCCTCGGGCAAGCGGGGAAGTTCGCTGAGGGTGTCGCGCGTGATCAGGCCGATGAGATAACCCATGTCGCCGCCCTGGCGAACTAGTACGGCACTACGGAAACCACGGTCCGTCCCGCCAAACAGCAAGCCCACCGTTTCGTGAATGGTGCTGTAGAGGCTGTGCAGTACGGGAATGCGTCCGAGTACGGCGTTCAGCCTCTCAAAAATCCAGGCGGTCAGGACATGGGAGGCGAGGAAACCGACGCCAAGAATAATCATCAGGGTCAGCAACAAGCCCAGGCCAGGGATGTCGACGCCAAAAAGTGCCCTGATCGGTGCCTCAAATAGGTTGTTCAGCCAGCCGCCTATCCACAACACCACGTAAACCGTCAGCCCAATGGGTAGCGAAATGAGCAAACCCTGAACGAACCAGCGGCGGAGGTGGATACGCTGGAAGAACGATTTCTGAGCGATTGGAACGGGTAGTGTCATCGGGCCGTTGACGGAGTCAAAGTAGGTTCAGCATAGCAAGATCGGCGAGGGGGGCAAAGCACCAGCCCATCGCTATTCTTCATCCCGCCCCTCCTGGCCCTTGAAAAGTTGTGGAGCCAGGCTGTGTTTACGCATCAGTTTGTAAAGATCAGTCCGGTGTCGGCCAGCTATGCGTGCGGCACGGGAGATGTTGCCATCCGTGGCGCGCAGCAGATTTTCCAGATAGGTGCGCTCAAAGGCGGTCTTGGCGTCCTGCAACCGGGGGAAGGCGCTTTGGCCGCCTTGGCGATTGGTGTCGGGGATAGCATCGGCAGCGACCCAGCCCTTTTCGGTGACCGCCGCGGCAAAGGTGACGGCATTCTCTAGCTCCCGGACATTGCCGGGCCAGGACCGCTGCATCAACTTGTCGAGGGCTTCGGGACTGAAGCCCAGAATATCGCGGTTCATGCGCTGACTTTCCCGATCTAGAAAATACTGGGCCAGCAGCAGGATGTCTTCCGCCCTTTCACTCAGGCTGGGGACTCGCAGCGGGATGACATGCAGACGATAGTAAAGATCCTCGCGGAAGGCACCGTCGGCGGTAAGGGCGTGAATATCCTGATGGGTGGCGCTGATGACCCGCAGGTCGACAGTCGTCTCCATTTTTGCGCCGACGGGACGCAGAGTGCCTTCCTGAAGGACGCGGAGCAACTTGACCTGCAGGGTGAGAGGCAGGTCGGCGATTTCATCGAGAAAGAGGGTGCCGCCGCTGGCGCTGCGGATTAATCCGGCATGGTCTTGAGTGGCGCCGGTGAAGGCACCTTTGACATGACCGAAGAGTTCGCTCTCCGCCAGTTCGGCGGGAATGGCACCGCAATTGACCGCAACGAATGGACCGTCACGGCGCGGGCTGGCGTCGTGGATGGCGCGGGCGACACGTTCCTTGCCGGAGCCACTTTCCCCGGAAAGGAAAACGCTGGCCTTCGAGCTGGCGATACGCGCCAGCTCATCCACCAGTGCGGCCATGACGGAACTGCGGTGGAGGATGCTTTGTCCGGCTTGTTCGCGCAATGCAGCCCGCAGCTTGCGGGTTTCCTGCCCGGCGTGGCGCTGCGCGAGTGCGGCCTTGGTCAACTCCTGCAGCTCTTCATTACTGAAAGGCTTGCTGAGATACCCGAACGCCTGTGCACGCATGGCTGCCACCGCGTTGGGAATGCTGCCATGGGCGGTGAGTAGAATGACGGGGAGATCGGGGTCAAGGGCTTGCACAGCCTCTAGCACGGCCATTCCATCCATGCCCGGCATGCGCAGGTCGGTGATGACCAAATCGGGCCTGTCCTTGTGCAAAATGTGCATGCCTTGTGTGGGATCACTGCTGGCCAGGACGTGGTATCCCTCGCTTTCCAGCCAGAGGCCGAGCAGGCGTAGAAAGTCGGGATCGTCGTCAACGGTGAGTATCGTGGGGGTAGGTTGGGGCATCTTAGGGCTGTTTGAGAACGTGGTGGTCAAGAGATTTTGCGGCATGTTCGCGGAGGAGCTTTTCCAGGCGATTCAGGCGTGCTTGCGCGGCAGCGGATTGTGCTTGTGCGGTCGCGGATCGTGTCTGGGCCAGTCTGAGTTCGGTTATACAGGCGTCCTTGGTGGTGGTGTGCTCTCGCAGCGCATGGACGACGCGACGCAGAGGGAGGGTCTCGGCCGCCACTTGGTTATTCTGGGCCGCGAGCCCCAACTCTCTCGCCGCATTCCCCAAGGCCGTGCCATTCAGCGGCCCGCCACTCAGATACCTATGGGCTAACGCCACATGGATGCGCGCGCAAGCGGCGGATGTGGGCACGCCACAGTGGGCAAGATCACTGAGCAATATGTTGCGTGCTGCGTTGGGCAGAGGGGGCGGTGGGGCTGTTTGTGGCGTGAGTCGTGCGCAGGCACCCAGCGTCGCGGTGAGACCGAGTGCGGCGAAGATCGGAAAGACGTGAGCGATCCAGCGCATCAAATGGCTCCGGCGTTGCGCGCAGCGGGCAACCAGATTTCGGCGTAGAGACCACCGCTGGGGCGATTGTGCATCCGGATCCAGCCACCTTGAGCGCCCACCAGCTCGCGGGTAATCGCAAGGCCCAGACCCGTGCCGCGGGGCAGACTGTTGCTGACCGGCACCTGATAAAAGCGTTCAAAGACCCGTTCCAGCAAGGCTTCTGGGATGCCGGGACCGTTGTCGCCCACGCTAAAGAGAATGCCCCCTTGTTGTGCCGTTGCGCGAACCTCGATCCGCCCGCCTGCCGGGCTGTATTTATGGGCGTTACTGACCAGATTGGTCAGAATCTGGCGCAGTCTCTGGGGGTCTGCATAGACGCTGAGTTCCTTTACTCCGTTACAATCCAATATCTGATTTTTTTTATCGGTCAGCGGTTGCATACGTTTTTGCAGGTCGACCAGCACTTCGGTAATAGGGATATCCTGCGGTGAAAAATCCAGGGAACGCGCTTGCAGGGCGTGCATGTCCAGCATTTCCTGAATGGCGGCGTATAACTCCTTGACCTGACGGACGATGATTTCGAGCACTTCGTGCTGCCGCGGTAACAGTGGGCCGATGCGCTCACTGAGCAGGAGCTCGCTGCCAGATCGTGCCGAGGCTAACGGGGTTATCAACTCGTGAGACACCTGGCTGAGGAATTCGTGTCGCAAACGTTCTTCTTCCCGCAGCCGCGCCTGCATGCTTTCAATGCTGCGGGCGAGATCGCGGAGTTCCTGGGGGCCTTCACTGGCGACATTCGTCAGTTTACCCGCGCCAATATCCTCCACGGCACGACGAAAATCCTTGAGGGGCCGGGTCAGGGCGGTGGCTACCCGCCAGGGGATGAGTATGCTGAGCAAAGCGGTGATGAATACCAGTGCATAGAGGATCTGGATGGCACGAGTCCGCGCCGCAGCGGCCGCAGCACCTTGCCGGGCAAGGAGTGTCGCCACTGCCAGATGTACGGCCCGAAATTTTTCTTCGACGGTGGCCTTGCTGGCCTCCTCGGTCGTGCCGTCGCCAGTGGTCTGCGCATACATGGCCAGGCTGCTCTGCAGCTGTTGCATGGCCACCGTGAGAGCGGGGTGATCGCGGGTAGCACGTTGTAGTGTTTGCAGGTCGTGCTCTTCGCTGGTTATCAGTTGGGCGAAGGTCTTTTCATAACCCGCCTGCGGCAGCACTTGGGCAAGCTGACGAAAAAATTCTGCCTGACGCTGGGTGTCTTTAATTTTTAGCAGTTGTTTTTGCAGGGGTAACCCGACTTGAACGAGAGTGTCGCTGCTGTTGCCGAGAATGTGAATGGAGCGAACCGCGACGTAGACGACACCGCCTACCAATAGCAGTATCGCCAAAGCGGCTACCAGTACCCGCCGTGGGATGGAGTCGGCTCTGTGATGCTCTCCGCGTGTCGGGACGGCTGACGCGGGCTCTGTGCTATATCCTTCCATTAAATCGGCCGCCATCGGTTCTCCGGGTCTTTGACACTGGACATGCATTGGCATGCCCAGAATATCCCCTCATTAGCCAGAGTGTAAGCGACCCAGGCATCAAGGCCTAGTGTAGACTATTGGCTACGCTGAAATATCCCTATGCAAGGATTGATTTCGCTTTGTGTCGACCCTGGCCGTCATACTCCGGATTCAGCGCTGGCCAGTAAGGCGGCTGCCGCCTGAGTGGCAGCCTCGCTAATTTCGATGCCGCCCAGCATGCGGGCAATTTCCTGTTGGCGCCCGGTGCTGTTCAGTGCGCGGACCTCACTGAGGGTCTGACCGTTGATGACTTGTTTTTCCACCCGCAGATGCTGGTGTCCCTGGGCGGCTACCTGTGCCAGATGAGTGACGCAGAGGACTTGCTGACGGCCGCCGAGACGGCGCAGCAGGCGGCCGACCCTTTCGGCGACGGCACCGCCGATGCCCACATCCACTTCGTCGAAAATCAGGGTGTCGATGTGTTCTGGTGCGGCGAGGATGACCTGCAGCGCGAGGCCGATGCGTGACAGCTCGCCGCCGGAGGCGACCTTGGCCAGGGGTTGGGCGGGATGGCCTGGGTTCGCGGTAATCCAGATTGCCACCTGATCCCAGCCCGTATCACGCCATTGTTCTTCGGCTTCAGAGTGGCTGCATAGGCGTAGCTCGATAGCGGCGTGGGGCATGCCCAGTTGCTGGATCTGCGCGATGATGGCCTGGGCCAGTGCGTCCTGCCGTTGTTGGCGCGCGTTGCTGAGGGCGGTGCAGTCCCCAACGTAGGCCGCACGCGCCTGGACCAACTCGCGTTCGGCGGCGCCGCGGGCCGCCGCAAGGTCTTCGTTGCCCAGCAACTCCCGGCGCAAAGATTCGCGTGTGGCGAGCAAACCGGCCATGTCGCAGTGGTGTTTGCGTTGCAGATCCTGCAGGCGTTGCAGGCGCTGGGCGATACTTTCGAGCCGCTCCGGGTCGGCCTCCAGGTCAGTGGCGTAGGCGCGCAGGCCGGTAATGGCCTCTTCGGTCTGAATCATGGCCGAATTGAGCAGTTCATCGCAGTCCGCGAGGCGGGGATCGTGGGCGCGGGCGGCACTCACATGGCGTTGCGCTTCGGCGATGGCGCGGCCGGCAGCGCGGTCTTCCCCATCCAGCCTGGCGAGGGCGGCCAGGACGTTCTCCCGCAGTTTTTCCACGGCACCGAGGCGCTGTTCTTCAGCGCGCAGGTTTTCCCATTCATCGGGCTGCAAGTCGGCAGCTTCCAGCTCGGCGAGCAGAAAGCGCTGCCAGTCTTCCTGCTGGTGTTGCCTGCCCTGTTGTTCCTGTAACGCGGCGCAGCGCTGGGCGGCCTGGCGCCACTGCCGGTAGCGGTCGGCAACGGCGTTCAGAGTGGTCTCCAATCCGGCGAAACGATCCAGCAGAAACAGTTGGCGCTCCGGCTGAAGCAGATTTTGGTGGGCATGCTGGCCGAGGAGTTCGACCAGAGTTTCACCGAATTCCTTGAGTTGGCCGTTGCTGACACTGCGACCATTGATGAAGGCACGGCTGCGGCCGTTGCGCTGAATGATGCGGCGCAAAAGGCAGACATCCTCATCCTCGATTTCCTGTTCGCGCAGCCACTGACGCGCGGGGTGTTCGGGGCTGAGACCATATTCGGCACTGATTTCCGCTTGCTCGGCACCATGGCGGATGTCTTCGGTATGGCCTTTGTCGCCGAGGAGCAGGGCGATGGCGTCCACCAGAATGGACTTGCCCGCGCCGGTTTCGCCGGTGAGCACCGTCAGTCCTGCCGCAAAATCGACGCTGACGGCATCGATCAGGGCGAAGTCGCGCACTTGCAGGTTGAGGAGCATCAGTCTTCTCCGGGGGATTCGGCCCAGTGCAGTTTGCCGCGCAGAATCTGGAAGAAGTTTTCCTCTTCGGGATGGATGAAACGGGCGGAGCAGGGCGCACGCCGGATGACGATTTCGTCGCCGATCTCCAGGGGGACGCTGTAGTGGCTGTCCAGACTGAGCGCGGCTGACTGGCGGCTCGCGGTGAGGCGGGCGCGGACTTCTACGGTGTCGGCCACTGCCAGGGGGCGTGCGGTGAGGGTATGTGGGCAGATGAGGACGAGGAGAAGCGCTGCGAGGGTGGGTGTGAGGATGGGGCCGCCCGCCGACATGGCGTAGGCGGTAGAGCCGGTGGGTGTGGCGATGATGAGTCCGTCGGCGCGCTGGGTATAGACGAAACGGCCGTCTATCTGCACTTGCAGTTCAATCATGCTTTCACCGCCGCCCTTGTGGATGAGCACTTCGTTGATGGCGAGGCCGGCATGGAAACGCTCCTCGCCACGCCACAGTTCGGCATAGAGGACGCTGCGCAGGTCCTGCTGATAGTGGCCTTCCAGAATGGGCGGCAGGGCTTCGCTGACCTGATCGATGGAAAGGTCTGCAAGAAAGCCGAGCCGCCCCTGATTGATGCCGAGGATGGGAATACCGCTTTGTGCGGTCTGCCGCGCCGTCCCCAGCAGGGTACCATCGCCGCCGAGGGCGATGACGAGGTCGGCATCTGCATTCGCTTCCGCGAACGGGAGCAACGGCAGCCCCAGGCTGTCGCCAATGTCCGTGGCACACTGGGTTTCCAGAAAAGTGGGGATGTCTTGTGCCAGCAAAAAATCCCGCAGCCGTTGCAATCCGGGGAGAACCGAGGGGTCACGGTATTTGCTGACGAGCAGGACACGCTGGAAGGGTTTGGCCATGGGAATAGCCTACATGGGGGCGGGGCCGGCGCCAAGGGGTTGCGGTCGTTTTTGCGTAATTTCGATCTTAGGGTTAAGCGCCACCTTGTATCCACAGATAAAAGCCGCGCAGAAGCAGATGGGGCTGGTACAAGCTACCAGCGATGCCGGGCTGCCAACGTCCGGCATCGCCACCGGTGATCAGTATCTGTGCCTGGGGGCCGTACTGGCGATAGTCGGTAATGGCGCCGCGCAGGGCATCGGCAAAGAGGTGGATGACCCCGGCCTGAATGGCGCTGGCAGTGTCGTTGCCCAGTATTTCCGCTGGGGTGTGCAGGACGACTTCGGGGAGGAGTGCGGTACCTTCATGCAGACCGCGCAGGCTCATGGCGATACCCGGCAGAATACGTCCGCCCCTGAAATGTCCGCCAGCCATCAGGTCGATAGTAATGGCAGTGCCCATGTCGATGACGATGCTGTCTTGGCCGGGGAAGTCCATGGCGGCGGCGAGCAGGCAGCAGCGGCGGTCAAAGCCAAGGCTTTCTGGCGGATGGTAGCGGTGGGGCACGGCGCGGCGAAAAAAGCCGGGGTCCGGCTCGCGGACCTCTGCCGTGGCCAATGCTTCCCGCCAGGCGGTAAGCGCCGCAGGTACGACGCCGCCCAGTGCGACGGGTTCCTGGTGAGGCGCGCTGAGCCATGCTAAGCCGGGCTGCTGCAGGATTTCCGCGGGTGGCAGTGCAGTGGTCACGCTGACGCTGTCGAAATGCCTGCCATCGCGAGTACGCGCCAGCAGGGTGCGGGTATTGCCGACGGAGATGAGGATCATGGATGTTGGGGCCGCAGGCTGACGTCACCGGCACTCAGCCAGACTGTACCGGTATCCGCACAGGATACCTGCAGGCGCCCGTCGGGGCCGAGGCCCAGCACCCGGGCCACACGCATGCCCTGCGCGTCACTGATCTGAACGGACTGACGGGTCAGGCGATCCGCCTTCTTCCACAGGGGCAGGAAGGGCGTGAAGCCCTCCCCCGCAAAGCGCGCGAAGTCTTCCCGCCATTGGCGGAGAATAGCACCGGCGAGGGTGCTGCGGGTGACCCTGATGTCGAGATCGGCAAGGCTCACTGCAGTGGCGGGCAGACCGGGATCATCGTGGATGTTGAGTCCCAAACCCACCACCAGCCGGGTCTCTCCGTGGCGGCGCGGGCGGGCTTCGACCAGAATGCCCCCCAGCTTGCGCCCACCCACCCAAAGATCATTGGGCCACTTGACCCAGAGATCGGGCAGGCGCGCCTGCAGTAGAGTGAACACGGACAGGGCGGCAACGATGGTTAGTGCCGCATGGATCGGGCTGTGCTGAGTCCAGCCATAACTCAGGTAGAGGTGGCGCCCGAAAGGTGAAGACCACTGGCGCCCGCGCCGCCCGCGCCCGGCCCACTGGCTCTCGGTCAGGCAGACGTCGACGCAGGTATCCTGCAACACTTCGGTGTTGGTCGAGGCGCAGCACAGTGGCAGGTGGATATGCGCCGGGTCGATGCCGCCGATGTCGGCAATTTCCTGGGCGGAGAGGGGCGCGGCGGGATATTCCAGGTGCACGCCGCCATCCCGCGCATACAGGGGGAAGCCCCATTCGACGGCTTCCGCGATCTGTTCATCGGGATTATCGGCAGGCCAGGCATGGGGCAATCCATCGGCCACCGCCGTCAATAAGCGCTGTAATGCCGTCGACGGCGCGTCAGGAGCGGATATGGCCATCTCCCAGGACGATCCATTTCTGCAGGGTCAGGCCTTCCAGCCCTACCGGCCCGCGCACATGCAGGCGGTTGGTGGAGATGCCGATCTCTGCACCCAGACCGTATTCAAAGCCATCGGCAAAGCGGGTGGAGGCATTGACCATGACGGAACTGGCATCCACCTCGCGTAGAAAGCGACGGGCGTGGGTGTAATTTTCGGTGATGATGGACTCGGTATGCTGGGAGCCGTAACGGTTGATGTGCTCCATCGCGGCGTCGAGATCGTCCACCACCTTGACGGAAATGATCGGCCCCAGGTACTCGGTGGCGTAGTCCTCTGCGGTGGCGGCGATGGCACCGGGGATGCGGGGCAGGCTGCGTTCGCAGGCGCGAATCTCGATCCCCTTCTCCTGCAAAGCCGTGGCGATGGGGCCGAGCAGGTCATCCATCCGTTCCTGATGAATGAGCAGACTCTCTGCCGTATTGCAGGTGCCCAACCGCTGGGTTTTGGAATTGACGACCACTTTGAGCGCCTTGCGGGGATCGGCGTCGGCGTCCACATACACATGGCAGTTGCCGTGCAGGTGCATGATCACGGGCACGGTGGCTTCGGCCTTGATGCGGGCGATAAGGCCCTTGCCGCCGCGGGGAATCACCACATCCACATGGCGGTCCATGCTGATCAGGATACCCACGGCTTCGCGTTCAGCGGTGTTGACGTACTGCACCAGATCCAGGGGCAGGTTGGCCTTGCCGAGGGCAGCGCGTAGGCGCTCGGCGATGGCCAGGTTGCTGTGCAGGGACTCAGAACCACCACGCAGGATGACGGCGTTACCCGATTTGACGCAGAGGCCGGCGGCATCGGCGGTGACGTTGGGGCGCGATTCATAGATCATGGCGATCACGCCCAGGGGCGCGCGCATACGACCTACCTGGATGCCGCTGGGGCGGTAACGCAGGTCGGTGATTTCGCCCACGGGGTCGGGCAGGGCGGCAATTTCTTCGAGGCCTTTGGCCATGGCTTCGATACGGGCTTCGTCCAGACGCAAGCGGTCGATGAAAGCATCATCTTTACCCGCTTCTTCGGCGCTGCGTAAATCTTTGCGGTTAGCGCGTTGCAGATTGTCGGCGTCGCGGCGCAAAAATTCCGCCATGGAGCGCAAGGCGCTGTCTTTGGCGGCGCTGTCCGCGCTTTGCAACCGCCGCTGGGCGCTGCGGGCGCGTTCACCGATTTTTTCCAGTTCGCTACGTAAATCCAAGATGGAGCCTCCTGTGTTGGGCTCGGGCCGGACGTGAGGGCAACGGAAAGCCCGCCGCTGATCCGTGCCGGGAAACGGCAGCCCGCGTGGCCTAACCCACGCGGGTATTGTTGGTATTGTGCCGTTCCGGAGCCATTCCGGCAATCCGCAGGCAGCGACCAGCATTTCACCATTGAGCTCTGGCGCTGGTTGCTGCGGGCTGCCGCCAGCACCGTGGATCATTTCCCCTGCAATCCGGCAGCGACATCCCGGAATGAAGCCAATGCGGCTTCCAAATGGTCAATGATCTCTTGCTGCAAAACGTCTGGAGGCGGTAGATCGTCGAGCTTGTCCAGGCTGTCGTCCTTAAGCCAGAAGATGTCGAGACTGGCCTTGTCGCGGGCCATCAGTTCTTCGTAGGTAAAAAACTTAAATCGTTCTGTAGCAACGCGCTCGTGGCGATTTTCCGGGTTGTAGCAGGTGATGAAATCCTGCAAGTCGTCCAGCTTGAGAGTGCGGGTTTTCAGGGTGAAATGCTTGTTGGTACGCAGATCGTAGAACCAGACCCCCTTGGTGTGAATCTGCCCGTCCTTGGGCTTGGCGTCAAAGAACACCACGTTCGCCTTCACACCCTGCGCATAGAAGATTCCGGTCGGCAGCCGCAGCACGGTGTGCACGTCACAGTTCTCCAGCAGCTTGCGGCGAATCTTCTCGCCGGCGCCGCCCTCGAACAGCACGTTGTCGGGCAGCACCACGGCGGCCTTGCCGTCCAGCTTCAGCATGCTGACGATGTGCTGCAAAAAGTTGAGCTGCTTGTTCGAGGTGGTTTCCCAGAAGTCTTGACGCTCGTAGGTCAGCGCGTCGCGGTCCTCCTCGCCCTCCTCGTTGGTGATGGTCATGCTGCTCTTCTTGCCGAATGGCGGGTTGGCCAGCACGTAATCCACCTTGGCGCTCGGCTCGGTGATCAGCGCATCGGAGCGCGCCACCAGCGGCTCGCCATCCAGCTCGCCAATGCTGTGCAAAAACAGGTTCATCAGGCACATGCGGCGCGTGTTGGGCACGATCTCGTTGCCGTGGAAGGTCTGATCGCGCAGAAACTCTTTTTGCGCCTTGTTCAGTTGTGCGCCCGGGCGCGTCAGCCAGTTGTAGGCGCCCAGAAAAAACCCGCCGGTGCCGCAGGCCGGGTCGGCAATGGTCTTCATCGGTTCGGGCCGAACGCAGGCCACCATCGCCTCGATCAGCGCGCGCGGCGTGAAATACTGGCCAGCACCGCTCTTGGTGTCTTCCGCGTTTTTCTGCAGCAGCCCTTCGTACAGATCGCCCTTGGTGTCGGTGTCCAGGCTGATCCAGTTTTCCGCGTCGATCATCTGCACCAGGCGCGACAGCTTGGCCGGGTCCTGGATCTTGTTCTGCGCCTTGAAGAAGATGGCGCCCAGCATGCCGGATTCCTGTCCCAGTTTGTGCAGCGTCGCCAGGTAATGCGCCTCCAGCGGCTCACCCGCCTTGGCGGTCAGGCTGGGCCAGTCATAGCCCTTGGGAATATGGGTGTCGCGGTTGTACGGCTCCTGAGCGTATTCGTGCGCCAACTTCAAGAACAGCAGGTAGGTGAGCTGTTCGAGGTAATCGCCATAACCCACGCCGTCATCGCGCAGGGTATGGCAGAAATTCCAGACTTTCTGGATCAGTGTGCTTGCGTTCATAAGAGTGCATCCACCCAAGCCTTGTCGCGATGCGTGCCAATGGCAGATCGGAAAAAGCTCGAATATTCGTGATCGTGGGATAGGTGTTTGTTGAGTTCAGCAATAACCGCAGGATTAGCGTTATTACCCACGACGGCCAGCAACGTGGCCAGTGTTTGCCACTGGCTACGCTTGCTCTCAGGCGTGTTCCATTCGTTGAAGCCGAGGCGCTTGATCGTGTAGTCCGCTCGTTGGTACTCCCACGTGCCAGTCGGGGCCACTGGCTTGACCTCTCCGTCAATGCCGTGGGCTAACAATTCGCAATCGGCTTGTACGCCAGGGTCCAAAAGCCTCGGCAACTCAGTGGTCAGTGAATCCGCGGGCTGGGAGCAACGCTGCGTCTCATCCCAAATCGGGAACTCGTTCGCCTTGCCATGTAAGGTGTCGCCATCGTCCTTTTCTGGTCGATTGCACCGTTGGCAAGAAAGGCGGAAATTCCACCACTCATAAGCCAACCAGTAGTACCCGTCATGGCCCGCCAGCTTGACGCCGTCCACCGTGATGCCCAGCTTGGGCCGAAAGTGATCGACATCAAAGGGGGCGCGTGTGCTCTTCGCTTCGCAGTACCAGCACTTTTGCCCGCTGACATTTGCGAGCCACTTCTTGAGCAGGCCCCAACTACCGTTCTTCTTGATGTAGGCGGAACGAAGATCGTGCGTGGCGAACGATCCAACCTTCGTAATCCTTCCTGAGTAGATCTTGGGCCAGCGCGCGGGCAAATGAGGTGGTAACGGAATCAGGATGAACCTCAAGCTTGGCCCTCCTGCAAATTGCGCAGCAGGCTTTGCACCAAGGCATCCAGCGCCTTTTGCTTGTTTTCCGGAGTGACGATGGCACCATCGATGGTGCTATCTGCAGCCAGATCAAACCTGGCACGCAGATACTCCTGCTCCAAGCGATCTCGCGAGGCGAAATTGAAATCCAAGCCCTCAAGGCGCTGACGGATTTCCACCAGCCTTGCCCGGTCAGCGTCACCGAGCGCCGTCTGCTGAGTGGAGAGCTGATGCAACGCCAGCAGATCGTCATTCGTGGCTTTGTCCAGGCTGGTGCCTAAACCAAACATATCGCTGGTCACGATGCCGGCGAAGCCCATGCCCTTCGGGTCGACGGCTGGGTTTTCGGCGCGCACGGTGCGGCTGGCGGATTCGCGGTACAGAATCTGAACCTGCTCCTTCACCAGCTCTGCAATGGCCAAGGGGTTGTGGGTCGTCAGCACGATGTGACTGTTGTCCTGGCCCTCACTGTTCTGCCCGACAAAGGACTTCAGGTAGTTCAGGTAGTCCACACACCAGCGCGGATTCAAATGCGTGTCCGGCTCATCCAGCAAGAACAGGCTTTCATCCTCAGCGGTAAAGCGCAACAAGCCCAACACTGTCAGCAACTGTTGTTCACCCTCGCTGAGCTCTCGAAAAGTGACGCTGCCATCGTTTTTCTTGAGGCGCACGCGGATGCGCACCTCCTCGATCAACTCGGAGACGTAGGTGCTCTCCAGATCACGGAAGAATTGCGCGGGTACTTGGCTTCCTACCAAGCGCCGCAATGCGGCGATATCCTTCACATACAGATATTTAAATTGGAGCGTTTCCTTGTTCCAAATTGAGGTCGAGACACGGCGGCTGATCTCAATGGGTGCCAAAGCTATGTCGTACAGGCGGGACAAAAAATGCTGGACCACGCCACGCGCATTCCAGAAGCGCGGGTCGCCATCGGCTGCCTTGGACTTCCACGGCGGTTGCCGCAGCACGAACAGCACCGACTCAATGCCTTCGTTGGGGTCAAGGCCGAGGTGGTCATCGAGAAACGCCCGCACCACGTCAGACTGCTGAATCAAGAACGCCAGCAATACGAACTGGCTGTGCACCGGCATGGCATAGAACAGCCGCTTCAAGCCGGGGTCTTCGCCATTACGCAGCTTGCTGTCGTAGCTTTCGAGGTAGGGGCGAAATACCTCGTGCATGCGCGGGCTCTCGCCCGAGTAGTAGCTGAACACGTAGCGTGGCAGGTACTCGACATCGGCCTTCAAGAACGCCGTGAGCTTAATGGCCTTGCCACGCGGGGCCGACGCCAGCTCTGCGCCCTCGATGAATGGAGTCAGGGTGCCTTCACCATAGGCTTGAGCATCCGTCGCAACATGAATCGTGTAAGGCTCTTTTTCACGATCCGGGTCGGCATCGATATGAATGTGCCGCAGATTCTCACCAATGCCCATGCGATAGAGCAGCTGAAAGGCAAATGCAGGTGTGCGCTTCTTGGTGATCAGATCGCGGAAGATAATGGCCAGCGCCTCCAGCACGTTGGACTTGCCAGTGCCGTTCCAGCCGATCACCACCGTCACCCAGTGATCCTGATCGAAGTCGATGGTGACGTTCTTCAGGTTCTTGAATTGGTGCGTCTGGCTGTCCTTGGCGCTGCCGATCGTGAGTTTGTTCAAACGCATGCTCAGCCCTCCAACAGCTTGAGACGGTCATATAGCTTGCGGCCCTGCTCATCGGTGATCGCCTCCACGGCCAGGAGGTCCGACTTATCCAGCTTACGCAGCTCGGCATACAGCTCTTCGATGCGCTCCGTCTGCGCGCCATCGGCCACACCGCAGCGGCGGAATGCCTCTTGCGCCGGCACCCAGTCGCCCGCCTCAGCGAGCACGTCTCTCAGTTTGCTTGCCATGGCGGCGGCCTCCTTTTTTTGTCTGATCTTACGGATCTTGGGCATTTTTTCTCGTTCTACCCGCTCGGCGCGGATGCGTTCCAACAGCACGCTGGCCGGTTCGTCGTTGGGGTCTTGCGGCACCAGTTGGCCGGCGAAGGCGGCGCGCAGGATGTTCTGGCGTTGGGCGGTGGATTGTTTGAGAGCATGCTCGACCGCGTTTTCCTGGCGATCCAGTTGTTCGATCTGCACGTCTAGCTGATTGAGCAATTCACGTTGTTCATCCGCAGGCCCGAGAGGAACTGGGAACACGCGAAGCATGGTCATGTTGATTGACGCTAGATTGGTCGTTTGCTTGCCCGCACTCTGGAACCACGTCTTCCCAAAGGTATTGCCATGGTGCGAAATCAGCTCTGGCAGCACTTCTGGAAGGTAAAGCCGCATGCGGAAAACGTGGTTTTGATGGATGCAGCTTTCAACCTCATTGCGCCAAACCCAGCCACGCCCCAGCTTGTCGCGATCCCCGCCTTCATTGAACAGGATGTCGCCCGCCTGAAGTGTCAATTCAGCAATGTCACGTTCGGTTGCCAAGATGGTCTTGACTTCGGATAAATCGAGAAACCCACGCTGAACATTGGCAACGCGCAAATACGGCACTCCACGAACTTCGACTGCGTCATCACGTTTAGTGCCCTTGGCCACACCTGATGCAATCTCACCAAGCATGTCGAGGCTCGCCCACACCCACCCCTGCGGCAATTCCGGCAAATCGCTGGTATCGGGCTGCACGGGTTCGGGGTATTTCTTTTGCCAGTCTTTGGGCGGGGCTTTGCCTTGTTGCTGGAACTTGGCGAGTTGTTTGGCTTCCCAGCGGGCGCGGCGTTCGGTGAGGATGCGTTGCCGGAGTTGGGCGCCGGTCTCAAGGGGCGTGTGCGTGGCGCGCCATTCGGAGGTGAGCGCGCCTTCCACGGCGGCTTTCAGCAGGGACTGGCGGTATTGCGCCAATTTTTTCTGCGCGGCCTTGAGTTCGGCCACGCCAGCATCGAGATCGGAGAGCAGTTCTTCGAGTTTGGCGACGATGCGGGTTTGTTCGGCGGAGGGCGGAAGCAGCAAGGGCAAACCATGCAATGCCTCAAGACGGATGCCGCTCACGGTCGTACCAGAACCTAAATCCTGTATCACTCGATGATTGGCTTCAACCCAGTGGAGCAGGAAATCTGAATTAATGCCGCTGCCGAGTACAAGCGCTTTCAAGTCTTGGTTGATTGCACACACCACCGTCGGGCGTATGGCTTTACCAAGCGCGATGCGCGTCGCCACGATCAAGGTGTTTGCGGGAATGAGGTTCGTCGCACTGTCGGCAATTGCTGCTTCGGTAATATGTTCTTCGGCATCATTTGGCTTCAATGCCTTCATGTCTTTGACAGTGAACCACGGTATTTGGCCACCGAAATAGGCCGGTACTTTTCGAGATGGTGTGCCACCGCCAACGACCGAGACCAAGACGCGGCCAAGCGTCGTCTCGACCCAGCCGTTTGGCAAACGCTCACTCACGCCACCAACTCCCGGTTCATCTCATCCATCAACCCATCCCCGCGCTCGCCCAGCAGCCTCTTTGACGCATTTTCGCACCAATAGTATGATTCATTATCCTCTATTTGGAGCCTGTCATGGCCACCGTGCGCAAAACCATCTCTCTCACCGACCAGCAAGATGGCTGGATCAAGGCCCAGATTCAGGCGGGGCATTACACCAACGACAGCGAATACATCCGTGATCTGATTCGCCGTGAGCAGGAGCGCGTGGCGCAGTTGGACGCGCTGCGTGCGGCGCTGATCGAGGGCGAAAACAGCGGCGCGCCGCAGCCCTTTGACGTGCAGGCGTTCAAGGCGCGGATGGCCGCAGGGCATGGCTGAATTCCGCCTCACGCCAGCGGCCTTGCATGATCTGGAAGACATTTGGCGTTACACGGCGCAGCAGTGGGGCGTGGCTCAGGCCGAACGTTACCTGGATGCACTGAACGCCAGTTTTGAAGACCTGGCCCACGCGCCACTTTTGGCGCCAGCGTGCGACGACATCCGGTCAGGCTACCGACGGCACGGGGTGGAACGCCACGCCGTGTACTACCGGGTCGAAGCGGTGACGGTAATTGTGGTGCGGGTGCTGCACGAACGCATGGATGCTCCGCGCCACCTGTGACGACCGCCAACGCAGTCTGCGTTCTGATGAAATTGTGCATAAAACAGCACCGTTCACTCACGCCACCAACTCCTCATTCATCTCACCCATCAGCGTGTCCAACTCCTTGCCAAACAGCCCCCAGGCCTTCTGCAAGCCGCCCTTGTCAGCCAGTTCAGCGTAATCAAAGTCTTCGCGGCTGATGCTGCAACTGCTGGCGATATGCTCCTTCATCAGGCGCAGCCACTCGGTTTGCTCGGGCGTGAACGAGGTGCCGCGCTGGGCGTTGTGGCGGAATATCCAGGCTTGAAAGCGCTTGTCCACTTCGTCGGCGAAGGGTTTGAGTTCGGCACCTGCGCGCGGGAAATATCTGCGTTTCCACGGCAGTTTTCATGGCCTGGATCACTTTGCGAATCTGGCTGATGTTGACCACGGAGCGGTCCAGCTCCTTGCCGGTGTAAGCGGTATCTTCCTCGGTTTCGCCCCAGCGCTTCTTGCGGGTTTGGCGGTCGCGATGGTCTACCCATTCCTTGGCCTTCAGCTCGGCACCTTTCTGGGTGATCTCGGTCTCGATCTCGTAGACATCGTAGCCGACGTTGACGCCATCGGCCACGGACTGCTCGTAGGTATATTCGGCGACGATGTTTTCGTTGAAGAAGCCGAAGGTGCGTTTGTCGGGCGTGGCGGTGAGGCCGATAAGGCTGGCATCGAAGTAGTCGAGCACCTGCTTCCACAGGTTGTAGATGCTGCGGTGGCACTCGTCGATGATGATGAAGTCGAAGGTTTCCACCGGCACGGCCGGGTTGTAGCGCACCAGCTTTTCTTGTTTGGCAGTCTGCTGCACCTCATTGAGTGACACGTCTTCGGCCGATTCATCAATCGGTTCGCCACTCAGAATGGCGTACATGCGCTGGATGGTGCTGATGCACACCTGCGAGTGTGGGTCGATGTTGGGTGAGGCCAGCCGCTGCACGTTGTAGAGCTCGGTAAATTTGCGGCCATCATCCGGCGGCGTGTAGGCCATGAATTCCTGATGGGCTTGTTTGCCGAGGTTGCGGGTGTCGACCAAGAACAAGATGCGCTTGGCACCGCCAAACTTGAGCAGGCGATAGACGGCGGTGATGGCGGTGAAGGTTTTGCCAGCGCCGGTGGCCATGTGCACCAGCGCGCGGGGTTTGTTCTGCGCCAGAGACTTCTCCAACCCGGTGACGGCGCTGATCTGGCAATCGCGCAGGTTCCTTTCTGGTAATTCGGGCAGTTGCTCTGCGAGGCGACGGCGCAGGGTGTCGGGCTGGGCTGCCCATGCAGCGAGGGTGGCGGGCGTGAAAAAGTGGAAGATCTCGCGCGAGCGCGGCGCGGGGTCGGCAGCATCGGTAAAGCGGATGATCTGGCCGGTGGCCTCGAACATAAAGCGCAGCGGGGTGTCGTCCTTGCGCCATTTGAGGGCGGCGGTGGCATAGCGTGCGGTCTGCGCCTCGGCCACGGTGAGGTTCTCGCCCGCCGTGTCTTTCTTGGCCTCGATCACGCCGCAGGCCACACGGTTGACGAACAGCATGTAGTCGGCCGGTCCGGTGTCGGTGGGATATTCGCGCACGGCCACCCCCATGCCTGCCGCCAAATTGAGCTGCTTCACGTCTTGGATGACCCAGCCGGCCTGTTCCAGCTTCTGGTCAATCTGCTGGCGTGCCTTGGTTTCCGGCGTCATGCGTGCTCCTCCTGCGCCCGATACGCGTCTATCGCCATGACGCTCGGCGCAATGGCAATGCTGGCTCCCCCAGTTCTTCTCATCGGTTCTTGCCTCCTGAATCGTCATCGGCACCACCCGCACGAACCCATTCGTCCACCTCGGAAATTTTGAACTTCCATAGGCGCCCGACCCGATGTGCAGGCAATCCCTTGCGGTCAATCCACCGATAGATCGAGTCGCGCGTGACTCCCAGATGCTCGGTGATCTGTTCGACTGAAACCCATGGTTCAGTCATGGCGAAATCCCGAAAACGGCGTTCGATTGAGTCGCATAAAGTCGTAATCAGCAGCAAAGTAGCAATCTATCAGGTCTGGCGGTTGAGGGCTACATTTTGATGCGAAGCGTAGGCAGCGACGGCGGGCATTCAAGATGGTCGCCAAGGGGTGCCGCGGTAGACCCAGGTGGCGAGGAGTGTGGTGGCGGCGATGGCGATGCAGGCGGAAAAGCCGAAGGCATAAGGGGCGCCGACCTCTTCCCATATCCAGCCGAACAATAATCCCGCAGGGATTGCACTGATGCCGGTGGCCAGGTTGTACCAGCCAAAGGCCGTGCCGCGCTCGTCGCCGGTGGTCAGATCATTGATCTGGGCCCGTTCGGCCCCTTCGCTGAAGCCATAAAACAAACCATAGGACAAAGCCACCGCCCACAACAACGGGAGGCTTTCCACCATGGCGAACAAGGCGTAGTTGCAGCCGTAGGCCGACCAGCCGATGAATAAAACGGGCCGCCGCCCCAGTTTATCGGCCAGTCTTCCGCCGCCCATGCCGGTGCTGCTCTTGGCCGCATGAATAGAAGCCCAGAGGAGGAGTACCTGTACGACGTCCATACCGAGCTGATAAGCACGCAGAAGAATGAAGGTTTCGGTGGCACGGGCCAGGGTGAACAGGCTCAGCGTAAGGAGATAACGCCGGATGTGAGGTGACAGGTGGTGCGGGTTCAGGGAAATATGGACTGGGGTCGGGTGACTGAGTGGTCGTGGTGCCTCACGCACACAGCCACCGAGGAGCAAAATGGCGATGGCGCCGGGAATGGCTGACAGGAGGATGACATCCTCCAAGGGAATTCCGGAAAAATGCAAAACGGCCGCTGCCACCAGAGCCCCCAGCACCGCGCCTCCATTGTCCATGGCCCTTTGGTAGCCAAACGCAAAGCCGATGCGTTGCGGTGGCGTGGAATCCGCCAGCAAGGCATCCCTTGGTGCGGTGCGAATACCTTTTCCCATCCGGTCGATGCTGCGCACGAGCAAGAGCATGGGCCAGCTTCCCACCACAGCGATGAGTGGCCGCGCCAGATTGGAAACCGTGTAGCCGATCACCGTCAGCCCCTTGCGCCGCCCACCGATGAGGTCAGAATGCCGGCCGGACCAGAGTTTGAGAAAGCTCGCTACGGTATCCGCCACCCCTTCTACCAGGCCCAGGGCCACCGGACCCGCAGCGAGTATAGTGGCCAGGAGGACGGGGATGAGAGGAACCACCATCTCCGAGGCCAGATCATTGAAAAAGCTGACCAACCCGAGAACGAGAACGGTGAATGGCAGAGCCTGGCGCATGGGTGCTAAACCTTATGGAGCGCCTTTATGGCGCGAGTCGGTGTACTAAATAAGTCCATTGTCACTTGCACATTCTCAGGCAGAGATCGGTCAATGCGGGCCAGACCGGCGTGGGGTCCTGCCCCTTGATGCGGGCGTCGATGGCGAGGCAGTCCTCAATGCCCGCCCGCAGTCCCGGGCGAGTCAGGCGCCGGGCGGCATTGCGCAGCCAACCCTGCCGTGGCGGAAAAATCCGGTTTTGGCGGAAGAATGCATCGGCATCCACACCGCCACCCCGCAATTCAGCCAGTAGGCGCAGGTCCTTGTGCAGGACCCACAGGCACAACGCCGGTTCACCGTCACCACTGCGCAGGCGGTCGAGAATGCGCAGGATTTGTTCTGTCTCGCCGCGCAGGACCGCATCGGCGAGATCGTAAATGGTGAACTGGCTACTGTCTGCCAGTACCGCGCGGATAGCGGTGACATCAATGCTCTGTCCTGGATAGACCTGTTGCAGCCGCTGAATGGCCTGATGGCAGGCACTGAGATTGCCGGCACTGAGGTCGGTGAGCAACTGGACGGCGGCGCTATCGGCCTGCATCCCGGCAGCGCGCAGGCGTTGCTCCACCCAGCGCGACCAGTCCTGCCCCTCCGGGCGGTACAGCAGGAGCGTGTGGCCGTGAGTCTCGATGGCCTTGAACCAGGCGGTTTTCTGCGTACTGGCGTCCGGGCGGGGGCCACTGAGAATCAGCAGGGCGTCGGGAGGTGGCGAGGCCAGCCAGTACTGCAGGGCGGCGCTACCTTCCTTGGGGACTTTGGGACTATCCAGGCGCAGCAGGAGCAGGCGTTGTTCAACGAAAAGCGAACCTGCATCCCGTTCGTCGCGCAAGGTATCCCAGACTGTACCGCCTGGCTGGCCGAGGCGCTGTTTCTGGGCGAAACCATACTGCGCCGCAGCGGCGATCAGGGCGTCTTCCGCTTCCTGCAAGAGCAGGGGCTCATCGGAAAAGAGACCGTATACTGATGCCAGAGAACCACATAAATGGCTGGCCCATTGCGCTGGCTTCAGCCGCATCTCAGGGTGCCTGCTGGCGGAAGCTGGGGCTGTTGAGCACCTGTCGCAGAATCTGCCGTGCGCCCTGCTCCATCAGCAGGCGCTGCACGGCGACCTGCTGTTCGTTGGTACCCAGCGGGGTGGCGCTGTTGTAGCTGAAACTGTTCTCCACCAGCAGTGGCTGGGCAGTGAGGAGCACCTTTTGGTCGCTACCGATCACGCTGAATTCAGCATGCAAGGTGCTGAGAAACTCCTGGGCGACGCCGCTGCCCGGACTGATGCTGATCATCCGTTGGCTGACGTACGCGTTGTCGATCTGAAGCTGGGGGCCATCAGGCGTTGCCTTGTTGCCGTCCCGCTGCAGTTCGCGATGGACGGCCTCGGCCAGGCTGCCTCCGGCGGAGCCGCTACCGATGACGCGTAATCCTGTCAGCGTGGGCGGAATGGTGGCCCCGGTTTGCAGATGAAAGCCGCAGCCACCCAGCACCAAGGCCAGCCCCGCCACGAGCCACCAGCGACGCCACTGCCCTGTGCGGATCATCCCGCCACCACGTTGACCAGACGGCCAGGTACGATGATCACTTTACGCACGCTTTTACCCTCCAGATGGCGCTGCATGGCCGGATTGGCCAGTATCGTGCGTTCGACGCTGGCATGGTCCGCATCAGCGGGAAAATCCATGCGTTCGCGCAACTTGCCGTTGACCTGAATGACCAGCGTCACGGTATCGCAACGCAGTGCCCCGGCATCAGCGACGGGCCAGGGCGCATGGCTGATCACGCTGCGCTGTCCCAGTTTTTCCCAAAGCACCTCGGCGATATGGGGCGCAAAGGGGGCCAACAGCAGGGTCAGGGCGCGCAGTCCTTCACCCAGTACCGCTTGTAAGTCGGCCGGGGCATCCGCAGGGACTTTCATCAGGCTGTTGGTCAGCTCCATGATGGCGGCGATGGCAACGTTGAAATGATAACGCCCGTCCATGTTGCGGCTGACCCGATCAATGCACTGATGCACTGCGCGGCGCAGGCCCACCGCCTCGGCAGAGAGCTCTGCGGACAATGCCGGCGGCGTCGCACCATACTCGTGGACCAAACGCCAGAAGCGGTTGAGGAAGCGGTAAGCACCTTCCACGGCGCTGTCCGACCACTCCAGATGCTGTTCCGGCGGTGCCGCGAAAAGGATAAAGAGGCGCGCGGTATCGGCTCCATAGCGGTCGATCAGGCCTTGCGGGTCCACCGTATTGCCCTTGGATTTGCTCATCTTGCTGCCGTCTTTGAGCACCATGCCTTGGGTCAGTAGATGGCGGAAGGGCTCATCGTGGGCGCCGTCGGCGGGCAGCAGGCCGACATCGCGAAGCAGGCGGTTGAAGAAGCGGGCATAGAGCAGATGCAGCACCGCGTGCTCCACACCGCCCACATACTGATCCACCGGTAGCCAGTCGGCGGCCCGTTGGTCAAGCATTTGCCCGGCATCGGGGCAGGCGAAACGGGCGTAATACCAGGAGCTTTCGACAAAGGTGTCCATGGTGTCGGTTTCCCGCCGGGCTGCGGCACCACATTGCGGGCAGGCCACCTGGGTGAATTCGGGGTCGTCCAGCAGCGGCGAACGTGGGTCTTTAAGCTGGTAGTGGGTCGGCAGGATCACCGGCAGATCCCGCTCCGGCACCGGCACGACGCCGCAGTGGGCGCAGTGGATCATGGGGATGGGGGTGCCCCAGTAGCGCTGGCGGGAGATGCCCCAGTCGCGCAGACGGAAGTTGACCGTCTTCCGCCCCAGTCCCTTGGCGGCGACGGCTGCGGTGATGCGGCTCTTGGCCTCTTCATTGGCCAGGCCGTCGAAAGTCCCGGAGTTGAATAAGGTACCGCTGCTAGTGTAGGCCTCCGTCATGGCTTCGCCGTCGGAGGCGACACCCTCGGCCTGTATCACTGCGCGAATGGGCAGGCCATATTTGCGCGCGAACTCAAAGTCCCGCTGATCATGGGCGGGCACACTCATCACCGCGCCTTCGCCATAACCCATGAGCACGAAATTGGCGGTCCAGACGGGTAGCTCCACGCCGGTAAGCGGATGCCGCACGTTCAGGCCGAGGGGATGTCCCTCCTTCTCCTGGGTTTCGATGCTGGCTTCGGAAACGGACCCATGGCGGCAGCGTTCGAGGAAGGCCGCGAGTTCAGCGCTGTTTTCCGCCGCCTGAACGGCCAGAGGATGTTCCGGGGCCACCGCCAGATAGGTCGCCCCCATCAGGGTGTCGGGACGGGTGGTGAAGACCTTGATGACACCGTCGCCAGCGGCCAGCGGGAAATGAATCTCTGCGCCTTCCGAGCGACCGATCCAGTTGCGTTGCATGGTCAGTACCTGCTCCGGCCAGCCCTCGCTCAGGGTGTCGAGGCCGCTCAGCAGTTCTTCGGCGTAGGCGGTGATGCGCAGGAAATACTGCACGATCTCCTTGCGCTCGACCGGCGCGCCGGAGCGCCAGCCACAGCCGTCCACCACCTGCTCGTTGGCGAGGACGGTCTGGTCCACCGGGTCCCAGTTGACGGTGCTCAGCTTCTGATAGACCAGCCCCTTCTCCCAGAGCTTCACGAACAGCCACTGCTCCCAGCGATAGTAATCCGGCGTGCAGGTGGCGAATTCCCGCGACCAGTCGTAAGACAGGCCCAGTCGTTGCAACTGTCCGCGCATGTGGGCGATGTTGTCCATGGTCCACTGCGCCGGGGCCAAACCATGCTTGAGGGCCGCATTCTCCGCAGGTAGGCCGAAGGCATCCCAACCCATGGGCTGCATGACTTCCTTGCCCTGCATCCGCTGATAGCGGGCGATGGCATCGGCGATGCTGTAGTTGCGCACGTGCCCCATGTGCAATTGTCCCGAAGGGTAGGGGAACATGGCGAGGGCGTAGAATTTGTCTCCCGAGGGCGTCGCGGCGGCCTTGAAGGTCTGCTGATCGTGCCAGCGCTGCTGCACGGCGGCTTCGAGCTCTTGCGGGGAGTAGGCGGGAGTTTCCATAAATTTATCTTGAGCCGGATACCAAATGTGGCACAAAGGTTGCCATAGGCACCGGGGTGGCGCAATGGTTTACGGCGCTATTTCAGCCATCGGGCAAGGGGCAAGACGGGTTCTGGCTTGGGCGTAGGTGGCTACCTGGCCTTCCGCGATCGCCTGTTCACCGCGTGCAATGGCTTCCATATCATTCATAGTGCGTCCACATCCGCAGGACGCGAACTATTTTCTCTTTCGTGAAAACTTCGTACACGATACGGTGCTGAATATTGATGCGGCGAGCGTATGCGCCAGCTAGATCGCCGACCAACTTTTCAAAGGGTGGTGGATTTTGAAATGGATCGTTGGCAAGAACCGCGAGCAGTTCTTGCGCCTTTGATTTAAGGCCACTTGCAGCAAGCTTCTTTGCATCCTTCATTGCATGCTTGGAATAAACAACGTCCCAATTCACCACTCAAGCTCCTTCGAGCTTTTTGGGAGGGGCTCAGCCATACCCGCCTTGATGGACTCGCGCATGCCAGGCACGGCCAGAAGGTACAAGGTTTCTTGAATTGCGCTCCAATCTTCCGCGGAGAGCAGCACGGCACTGCTCCGTTTTCCGGAAATGATGATTGGCTCATGAGACTCTGCTGTTTGATCAATGAGCCGGTACAGATTTGCGCGAGCTTCGCTGGCGGTAAGCGTGTTCATTTCGTGCTCCTTCAAAGAAGCCTTTATGGTACGTGTTCGCGTACGTTTGTCAAGTGGCTATGCGAGGGCTACACCGGGCGCATCTGTCAGGCTTGTTGTGAAAAAGTCGTATGAAGATGCAGTGCGCCCCGCAACGTTCAAGTTGGGCCTTGCGATGAGGAACCGCAAGTTGCTCATGAGTGAACGGGAGACGCGGAGAGCCTTACACCGAGAGCATGAAGTAGCTTGAGCATTGTGTCGTAGCGTGGCTTGGCGCCGAGCGTCAGCGCCTTAATGCAACCTCGACCGAGGGTGAGCGATTGGGCATTGATCGTGGCGTCAAAACGAAACTATTGAGGCCAGTTTCGAACGAATGCCGAGTTAGTCGCTGATACTTTGCTCACGATTAAGTACCCAGCACCTTTGATTGTTTGTAAATCCAATATGCTCGTAATACGAGTTGGCGGTGGGAGCTGCAACCAGAATTAATTTGCATTTCGGCCCCAATTTCCCTTGAGTGATGACTTGCAGTTTTTTCCCAACACCAGTTTTTTGATATTCCCTATGAACTGCTAGATCAGAAAGGTAGCAGGCATAATGAAAATCTGTCATTGAACGTGCGATGCCTACCAGTTCTTCACCATGCCAGGCAGTAACCATCAGATTGCTATTTTTGACCATACCTTCCATGCATTCACGATCTTCAATGGGCCTGCGTTCGCCAAGTGTCGATTCCCGCAGTAACTCAATGAATTGATCCGTTGATACTGGAGCGTTGATTTTATATTCGATGCTCATCTTCATCTTTTGCAGCCAACGTAACCATAGTGCTGTGTAACATGGATAAATGTAGGCTAACATGAGGGAGCATATATGGCTACTACTAACCGCCTCATGCGGACAGACCCTATTCGTAACGCCCCCATTTGACTTGCACCTAGGCAAATGATTATCTATTTTTTCAACGCGACCGGGACAAGGCGATGCGCACGGATTATCTAAACATACCCATCCGGGACTGCGGTGAGCCGCTGCAAGAGATTCCTGAAAGCGCCTTCTCACGGGTGACCCCGCATCCTTACCGCGCAGTGGGGGCGCCTTATACCGGGTCGCCCTGGCGGCTGCGCTCCGGGGCGCTTTCTGCCTTATATCGGGCGCAATCCTTGTTGTCGGGCCGACGTCCGGGATGGCGCATCGCGCTGTTCGACGCCTATCGCCCCCTGGCGGTTCAGTACTTCATGGTCTGGAATGCCTTCCGGCGCGAGGCGCAGGCGATGGGCTGTCTCACCCGGCTCGCGTCCTGCGCCGGGCCGGATGCGCTGGAGCGCCTGGATCCCGAAATCTATGCCCTGCTCGCCCCCAAAGTGTACCGCTTTTGGGGGATGCCCGACCCGGACCCGTGCCGTCCACCACCGCACAGCACGGGTGCCGCCATAGACTGTAAACTGGTGGATGGAGCAGGTCGGGATGTACCCATGGGCGGTCCCGTCGATGATTTTACCGACCGTGCCATCCCGGATTTTTTCGCGTCTGCCTTGCCGGGAACGCCGGAGTATCTCCATCATCAGAATCGTGAGCTACTGGTCTTGGTCATGACCCAGGCGGGGTTTGCGCAGCATGTTGGAGAATGGTGGCACTTCTCCATCGGAGATCAGATGTGGGCGCACGCGGTGGGCGCAGAGCATGCGCTGTATGGACGAGTCCTCAGCTAATCTTGCTAATCTTAATCATCCGCCACATGATAACGCGGGTCTTCTGCCACGTTAAAGACGACCAGATCCTTTGCCTTCTCCAGCAAATCCCGGCAGTCACCGCTCAAATGGCGCAAATACAACTTCTTGCACCGCTTCTCGTAGCGCTCGGCCAGCGTATCAATGGCCTCGATGGCGGAATGATCGATAATCCGTGCCCCGGCAAAGTCGATGATGACCACGTCCGGGTCTTCCGCCGGGGTAAAGAGATTACGGAAGGCGCTCACCGAGGCAAAAAACAGCGTTCCTTGCAGGGTGTAAATCTTATGCCCCTCCGTATTGAGGCTGGTTTTGACTTCAATCTGCTTAGCGTGCTGCCAGGCAAAGGCCAGCGCCGCGATGATGACTCCCGCCACTACCGCCAGGGTAATATTGACCAGCACCGTAATGGCGGCGACCAGAATGCCGATGACTATGTCGGTGCGCGGCACCCTGCCGAAAAAGCGCAGACTGCTCCATTCAAAGGTCTTTTCTACCACCACGAACATCACGCCGACCAGTGCGGCAATGGGCACCTGCTGAATCCAGTGTGAGGCCAGCACAATAAAGGACAGCAAAAAGAGTGCCGTGGTAATGCCCGAAAGGCGCTTGATGGCGCCGTTACCGACGTTGATGATGCTCTCCCCCAGCATGGCGCAGCCGCCCATGGCGCCAAAAAAGCCGCTGACCACATTGGCAAGACCCTGCGCCATGGACTCCTGATTCGGCTTGCCGCGGGTGTCGGTCATCTCGTCGATCAGGTTCAGGGTCAGCAGGGTTTCCACCAAACCGTTGGCCGCCATAACCAGGGCGTAAGGGAAGATGACGACCAGCGTGTGCCAGGTCAGTGGCACTTCCGGCAGATGAAAGATGGGCAGGCCTCCGGCCAGCGATGCCACGTCGCCGACGGTCACCGTAGGAATCTTGAAGACGACGACGAGGAGGGTGGTCAGCAGCGCACCCGCGAGCGTTGCCGGGATCGCCTTGGTGACGCGCGGCGTCAGATAAATAGCCACCATGGTCAGGGCGACCAGCCCGATCATGATATAGAGTGGCGTACCATGCATCCAGACCATGGCGCCTTGGGCATCCTTGACCTTGAAATGCTCCAGTTGCGCCATGAAGATCACGATAGCGAGGCCGTTGATGAAACCGAGCATGACCGGGTGTGGAATCAGTCGCACGAATTTACTCAGCCGCGCCGCCGCGAAGAAGAGTTGCAGCAGGCCCATCAGGATGACGGCAGCAAACAGGTATTCTGTCCCGTGGGAAACCACCAACGCCACCATCACCACTGCCGTAGCACCGCTGGCGCCGGATACCATACCTGGTCGCCCACCCCAGAGCGAGGTGATAAAGACCAGGATAACCGCCGCGTACAAGCCGGTTAACGGCGAGACATGGGCGACAAAGGCGAAGGCGATGGCTTCCGGCACCAGAGCCAGCGCCACGGTAATGCCGCTGAGGATATTGATCTTGTTTTCTTCAAATCGGGACAGGCTTTGCATCGGACTGCTCCACTTGAGGCAAATGCGTCTCCTGCCGGGTTGGGCGCTTAGGCCCGCAGTGCAGCAGGAAGCAGCAGTAGAGTTCGAAAATGAGAAGGGCGAGAGCTCGCCAGAGTGCGGTCAACAGTGACCACAATAAAGGATGGGGTTGAAACTCACATCGGAGGATGGCACCTGATTCATTGGCTTAATGGCTAAATACCGTACCAGAAGCCTGATTTATAATCAAACGGGTTTGCCTCCCAGCCTCTGCCGCCATTGGCGCGCCAGCGCCCACAGGTTAGACTAGGGTGCTTATCACGGGTCTTAAACCCATTGTTCCGGAGAAAAACATGGCCGAGTTGCCAGAAATAGAACTGCTCAGACAAAAGCTGAGGCGCAATATCCTGCACAAGCGGGTCGGTATCATGCAGATGCAGAATGCCAAAGGCGAGCCGCTGACAGATGGCGCCGGGATGGAAGACGCCGCACTCCAAGGCAAAGCCATCACTGACCTGCATCGCTACGGTCAATACCTTTTCCTGGAACTGGATCGCAAAAATATCCTCGCCCTGCAGTTGGGTGGTGAGCTGAGCGGCGAACTCGAACGCGGCCCTGCTCATGCGGAAGGCGGGGACGAGCCTCGTGCGGCACTGGAGATTCAGATCAATGGCCAGCAGCGCCTGCGTTTTCAGGGGACCCAGTTGGGTAACCGCCTGCGCATGCTGGATGAAAACAGCGACGTGGACTTCCTGACCAAGCTCGGCCCTGATCCACTGATGGTGCATGGGGAAGGGCTTGGTGTATTGCGTGAAGCCCTGAGCCGTCGCCGCAGCGCCCTGCGTAACATCCTGCTGGATGATAGCTTCGCGCCGGGCATCGGCGGTATTTGGGCGGACGAAATCCTTTTTCAGGCCCGTCTGCGGCCGGACCGCACCGCGACCAGCCTCAGCGAAGAAGAGCGCGAGCGTTTCCTGGAGCAGATCCCCAAGGTGCTGGATCGTGCCGTACGCTGTCAGGCAAAGACCAACCTGCTGCCCAAGACCTTCCTCACCCGCCATCGGGAGGACGGGCACTGTCCGAGCTGCGGCGGCGCGCTGGAGACCCTTTCGGTGGGGGGTAAAAGCGCGCTGCTCTGCCCGGCCTGCCAGTCTTAATCAAGCCCGCAATCTACTTATGCCTCCAGGGTAAACCGCTGGCTTTCCAGCCTTCTACCTTGCCGCGTTGACCGTGGGTGTCGGGTTTGCCCTCAAGGCCACCGAGGATGTTGTAGCAATGACCATAACCCAGGTCGGCCAGATGCTCAGCGGCCGCCAGAGAGCGGCCACCCGTCCGGCACAGCAGCAGCAGTAAATCGTCGGGTTGGGCCTTTTTCCGCAGCTCTGCGTCAAAGTCGGCGTTGGGGGTCATACCCGGATACAGTTGCCACGGCACATGGCAGCAGCCCTCCACGAAACCCGAGAAATCCAGCTCCGGCTGGGAGCGCACATCCACCAGAATCGCTTTAGGATGCTCGCGTAACACGGCATGGGCTTCTTCCGGCGTGAGGTCCCCGGCATGGCGTTTTCCGGCAGCCTTGGCCCGTTCCTGCGCCTTCTGCAAAATCGCTTCGGTATTCATAGTGTTCACCTCGTCCTGTAAATCGGTGTGGATGCCTGGCGGATCAAACGGCATCTGTGTATATACTGTGCATATCCCCGCTTTACGGTAAGCCCGCCGCCCAAAAATATCCAGACTGGTCTTGTCGCGGGCGACAAAGTCTTCGTAACGATGGCACTTGAAGCGCCCGCTTTCCTGTCGAGCATGGCGGTTCTCGGGGTGGTGGTAGGTGATGAAATTGCGCAGATCGGTGAGTTTTATCCGTGGACATTGTCTTGACAATCGCTGGCGAATTGACGATTGTCCGACCAATTATTCAGACAGATAACCCGAAGCACGGTCATGAGTCGGCGCCTTATCAGCTCTTGGCGGTTTGCAGGTGGGTAATAAAAGCTAAATTTGCACTGGCGGCAGTGCGCGCTCTGCTGACCCGGTTTGCACCGGGTCTGTCTGATCGCCCTGATTCGTTTAAACCCGCACTGGTTGCCGACTTTACGGATGACCGCAAGACCTTGAGAGGCCCTGAGTAGTGGCAGAAAGCATCAGTCGCACGGAGCGCGGCAAGCAGAACATGCGGGTGACCCTGATGGGGGCGGGCACCAACGTGGTGCTGTTTTTCGTCAAGCTGGCGGGGGGTGTTTTCGGGCACTCTAGTGCGCTGGTGGCGGACGCCATCCATTCCCTTTCTGACCTGCTGTCTGATCTCGGGCTGGTGTTCGCCATGCGCTTCAGCAGCCAGCCGCCGGATCAGGAGCACCCCTACGGTCATGAGCGTTTTGAGACGCTGGCGGCGCTGGCCACGGGTACGCTGCTGGCTGTCAACGGTGCCGGCATCGGCTATGAAGCGATCCAGCGGCTCATTATCGGCCATTACGGCATGCCAGATTTCTGGACCCTTTATATTGCCGCCTTCGCGATTGTCGCCAAAGAAACTCTTTACCAGATCACCATCCGCGTAGCGCGGCGAACCCGCTCCGCAGCGTTGCGCGTTAATGCCTGGGACCACCGCACCGATGCCATTTCCAGTGTCATCGTGTTTATCGGTATTGGCGGCAGTTTGCTGGGTGCGCCTTATCTGGATTCGGTCGTCGCGCTCATCATCGCCCTGATGGTGCTGCGGATCGGCTTGGTCACGGGCTGGGAAGCGGTGCAGGAGCTGGCGGATCGTGGCCTCAGTGATGAAGCGTTGGCCGGTATCCGCGAAGTGATTCTCGGCTGTGAAGGGGTGCGCGATTTGCATCTTCTCAAGACCCGTAAGATCGGCCACCAGGCTCTGGCCGAGGTGCATCTGCAGGTGGCGTCGACCCTGAGTGTCTCCGAGGGGCACCAGATTGCCGAACGGGTGCGGATAACCTTGTTGCGGCAAGTGGATGATCTGGCCGATGCCACCATCCACATCGACAGCGAAAATGATGAGGATGGGGGCGTGGTCCTGCCGCCGCGCAGCGAGATTGAAAAGGTGGTGTGCGAACGTCTGCTGGCGCGGAACTTGCCTTTAGCGGAGCAGATAACCCTGCATTACCTCAAGGATGGCGTCGTGATCTGCATGCGTTATCACTTGCCGCCAGCGGAAACATTCGCTAGCCTGCGGGATATGGAAGCACAGCTTCAGGATGCCTTGCAGGGATGGGTGCCGGGCCTACAGCAGGTGGATGTGGTTTGGCAATTGACCGAGCGATTGCCAAAAATACCGCCTGCCCTATAGTGGTGCATATTATTGGGGTGCCCCAAAAATGGGCACCATATTGGTGCGCTTAGGGTCTGGATTATCATCAGTAGGGTGGTTTCGGCCTGGTATGAATTTTGTAGGCATCGCTCGTTTAAGATCGTGAATATTTCTTGATTGGAGGAGAAGCAAATGGGTTATAGCCCCAGTGATGTGGTCAAGTTGATTAAAGAAAAAGACATCAAGTTTATCGATTTCCGCTTTACCGATACCAAGGGTAAGGAACAGCATGTCTCGGTCCCCGGCCACACCATCGAAAAAGACACCTTCGTCGATGGCAAGGCTTTTGATGGTTCCTCTATCACCGGCTGGAAGGGCATCAACGAATCCGACATGATTCTCCTACCCGAGGCCGACTCTGCCGTTCTCGACCCTTTTACGGATGAAACCACCCTCATTATCCGCTGCGACGTCATTGAGCCCGCCACTGGTCAGGGTTATGAGCGCGATCCCCGCTCCGTCGCCAAGCGTGCCGAGATATACCTGAAGAGCACGGGTATCGCCGACACGTCCTACTTTGGTCCCGAAAATGAATTCTTCGTTTTCGATTCCGTGACTTGGAACATCGACATGAGCGGCTGCGCTTACAAGGTGGATGCCGAAGAGGCCGCCTGGAATTCCGGCAAGGAATATGAATCCGGCAATATGGGCCATCGCCCTGGTGTGAAGGGTGGTTATTTTCCGGTCCCGCCGGTGGACTCCGCTCAGGACCTGCGCTCCGCCATGTGCCTAGCCATGGAAGAGATGGGTTTGAAGGTGGAAGTGCATCACCATGAGGTGGCCACGGCTGGGCAGCACGAAATCGGCGTCGGTTTTAATACGCTGACCCGCAAGGCGGACGAGGTGCAGATCCTCAAATATGTCGTCCACAACGTAGCGGCGGCTTATGGTCAGACGGCCACTTTCATGCCCAAGCCCATCGTCGGTGACAACGGCAGCGGTATGCACGTCCACCAGTCCCTCGGCAAGGATGGCAAGAACATCTTTGCGGGTGATCTGTATGGTGGGCTGTCGGAAGTCGCGCTGTACTACATTGGCGGCATTATCAAGCATGCCAAGGCGATCAACGCGCTGACCAACCCCAGCACCAACAGCTACAAGCGTCTGGTGCCGCATTATGAGGCACCGGTGCTGCTGGCTTACTCCGCCAAGAACCGTTCGGCGTCTATCCGTATTCCCTTCGTCAACAGCCCCAAGGCCCGGCGCATCGAAATACGTTTCCCGGACTCTACTGCCAACCCCTATCTGGCGTTCTCCGCCATGCTGATGGCGGGCCTGGACGGCATCCAGAACAAAATCCATCCCGGCGACGCCATGGACAAGAATCTCTATGATCTGCCCGCGGAAGAGCAGGCCAATATCCCTGGTGTGGCGGCGTCGCTGGAAGAGGCCCTGCGCGCCCTGGAAGCCGATCATGACTTCCTCATGAAGGGGGGCGTGTTTTCCGAAAGCTGGCTCGAAGGTTACCTGGATGTGAAGTGGGCCGAGGTGCAGACCCTGCGCATGACCACCCATCCGGTGGAGTTCCAGATGTACTATAGCCTCTGAGACTGGGTACAAGCCTGTCGCGGGCTTTTCCCGCGTCATCAGCCCCGCGTTTTACGCGGGGCTTTTTTGTGGCCGCCGCCTTGACAATACAGGACTTGGCGGCCATATAGAGAAATGCCGCGCTGGTCAGGAGAACAGGCTGATGAAGTATAGGAAATTCCTTCTTATGTTTAGTGAAGGTGAATCAAAGCATGTAGTAACGGCAGGAGCATGTATTTTTCTGTCGGTTTTTCTGATCAGTGCTTCCGTGGATGCATCAACCATTTATCGCTGGGTGGGTAGCAGTGGAGTAGTCAGTTATGGAGAAACCCCGCCCGCGGGCGCCAAGGATGTCGAGCAGATCTCCGGGGCGCCGCAGGGCTCGATCAGTACGCCCGTGTCTGCGCCCAGTGACAGTGTCACCCCGCCGTCAGAGCAGCCGGCGTCAGCGCCCACCCAGCCTGCCGCTAACCCGGCATTGAAGCGCATGCAGGCAGAACTGCTCGCGGCACGTCTGGCGCTGATTCAGGCGACCAGAAATTATGAGCAGGGCAAGGCTATACGCACTGGCAACGAGCGCAATTATGCCCGCTATCTGGATCGCGTAAACGGCTTGAAACAGGCGATGGATGCAGCACAATTGCGCGTGCTCTTGCTCCAGCGACAGATCCAACAGGTGCAGAATGAGGGTCCCACTCCGGGGCGCGCGGCGCATTAGTTTGCCGGGAGCGGCGCTGGTCCGAGGATGGACCCGGGGGCGCTTCGTCGCTTACCATAGACCGTAAGATAGCCACTGCACGCCTCTGGGAGATTTCATGCCGCGTTTTTTGCTCAGTAACGATGATGGTTATCTGGCACCGGGGCTGGCGGCACTTGCGGAAGCGATAAGACCTTTAGGCGATTTGGAAGTGCTGGCGCCAGAGCAGGATCGTAGCGGCGCCAGCAACTCTCTCACCCTGGACCGGCCGTTGCGGATGCGTACCGGACTCAATGGATTTCACTATCTGGTCGGCGGCACGCCAACGGACTGTGTCCACCTCGCCGTCACCGGCATCTTCGCGGAAACGCCGGATATGGTGGTTTCCGGTATCAATCGGGGGGCCAACATGGGGGACGATGTGCTCTACTCGGGCACTGTGGCCGCCGCTACCGAGGGGCGCTTTCTCGGCTTGCCCGCCATCGCGGTTTCCCTGGCAGGACGCGATTCCACCCACTTTTCGACCGCGGCGCGGGTGGCAGCCAAGTTGGTGACCGGTGTGCTGAGTCATGCGCTGCCTGCCGATACCATTCTCAACGTGAACGTACCGGATTTGCCCTACGAGGAAATCCGCGGATTTGAAGTGACGCGTCTGGGGCGTCGCCACAAGAGCGACATGGTGATACCGGCCGCTGATCCTCGCGGCGATCCCGTGTACTGGATTGGCCCTTCCGGGCGGGAAGCAGATGCTGGCCCCGGTACCGACTTTGACGCGGTGCGCCGCGGTTACGTCTCCATTACGCCGCTCGATCTGGATATGACCCGCTACAATTTTCTGGATGGTTTGAGTCAATGGCTGCTTCGTTGCTAGCCTTGAGTCCTGAAGTTGGCATGATTTCCCCGCGCACCAGGGGGCGGATGGTGCTCCGTCTGCGCGCGGAAGGTATCTGTGACGAGCGGGTGCTGGACGCGATGAACCGGGTTCCGCGTCATCGCTTTGTCGCGCAGGCGCTGGCTGGACGGGCCTATGAGCCGGTGTCTCTGCCTATCGGTTATGGACAGACCATCTCCCAGCCCTGGACCGTGGCGCGGATGACGGAGGCAATCCTGGAGGACAGGGGAATGCCGCAGCGGGTGTTGGAGATTGGTACCGGTTCTGCCTACCAAACGGCAGTGTGGGCAGAGTTGGGGGCGGAGGTCTTCAGCATTGAGCGTATCGGTCCGCTGCAAGAGATGGCGGAGGCGTTGCTGGAGCGGCTGGGTTATCGACAGGTGCACCTGTATCACGGCGATGGTAGTGGCGGGTGGCCGGAAAAAGCGCCCTTTGATGCAATTGTCATTACGGCTGCCGTACCTTGCGCCTTGGCCCCTCTTTATCGCCAGTTGCGGGCCGGGGGACGTCTGGTGATGCCGGTGGAAGAAGGTGGCAGGCAGCATTTGCAAGTCAGTCATTGGGATGGCAGCGCGGCCCAGGTGATTCCGCTGGGCACCTGCCATTTTGTCCCCTTGCTGACGGGAACGGTTTCGGTGACCTCTGGAGAGTGTGTCGAATGAAAAGCGCGAGCAGAGACGAGGAAGAGGACGTTCAGGCTGGGGCCTCAGAAAAGGAAGAGGATGATGTCCCGGAAAAAGCCGATGGGGCAGAAGATTTTGGTGAGACGCACGACTGGGACGCCACCCGCTGTTATCTTCGAGAGATCGGTCATAGTCCGCTATTGACGGCAGAACAGGAGGTCATTCTGGGGCGCCAGGTTCAGGCCGGAGACCAGGCGGCACGCTGCACCATGATAGAGAGTAATCTGCGCCTGGTCGTAAAGGTGGCGCGGCGCTATATCAACCGGGGGTTGCCGCTCCTGGACCTGATCGAAGAAGGCAATCTCGGGCTGATCCGAGCGGTGGAGAAATTTGATCCGGAGCGCGGCTTTCGCTTCTCTACCTATGCGACTTGGTGGATTCGCCAGAATATCGAGCGGGCGCTGATGAATCAGACCCGCACCATCCGCTTGCCTATTCACGTGATGAAGGAACTCAGTACCGTGCTGCGCGCGGTTCGCTGTCTCGGGCAAACCCTGCAGCGGGAGCCGACGCCGGAAGAGGTGGCAGAAGCTTTGGACCGCCCGGTAGAAGGAGTGCGCGATTGTCTGGAAATGGATGGCCGGGTGACGAGCCTGGATGTGCCCCATGGCCGGGAGTCGGATCGCCCTCTTGCGGATATTGTTGCCGATGCTGATGCGGTGAGCTTGGAAGACGGCTTGGCCGACCGGAATCTTTCCCAGCAGATGCAGCAATGGATTGCGACGATGACCGAGAAACACCGGCTGGTACTACTCTGGCGTTTCGGTCTGGATGGTACCGATGGGGCGACGCTGGAAGAAGTCGGCTCCCGCCTTGGAGTTACCCGCGAGCGGGTGCGGCAGATTCAGGTAGAGGCATTGCTGGTGTTGCGCCGTCGCCTTGAAAGGGAAGGGCTGACGCCAGAGAGCCTCTTCGGCTGACGGCGGGTGCCGGTAGGTCAGGCCTCGGGTGGCAGCAGGGCGGCGACGACCACGCGATCTTCGGCCAGCAGAATGTTGTAGGTGCGGCAGGCAGCGCTGGTGTCCATCACCTCTACCGCGAGTTCAGCGGCGCCCAGGGCTCGCATGAGTTCGAGAGGGAAATGCTGACGCTTGCCGGTGCCCAGCAGCACGATATCGGGTTTGCGCGCCAACACCTCGGCAAAGTGCGAGAGCTGGAGCGCGTTGGCGTGCTCCGGCCCCCAGGGGCTGTGCAGCCAGTCGGCACCGACCAGCAGGCCCTGCGTGTGGCTCTTGCCGTGAATGATGATGCCCTGCGGCCCGTAGGCGTGGACGACATTGCGGTGACCGCCGTGTTGCAGGTGTAATTTCATGTTGAATGTCCCTCATGCGGATTGACAGGCCCGCTTTGCCTCTCTATTGTTCTTCGATTTCGGCATTCGCTACAACCCTGAAGGCCCGCGCCACATGAACAGCGACTTTGAACGTATCCGTCGTCTCCCTCCTTATGTCTTTAACATCGTTACGGACCTGAAGAATCAGGCCCGTAAGCGGGGTGAGGATATCATCGACTTTGGCATGGGTAATCCTGATCAGCCCACGCCCCAGTATATTGTTGACAAACTCTGTGAAACGGCCCAGCGCGGCGATACCCATCGCTACAGCGTGTCGCGCGGCATCCCCCGCCTGCGTCGCGCCATCACGACCTGGTATGAGCGCCGCTACGGCGTGCCGCTCGATCCTGAGTCTGAAGCCATTGTCACCATCGGCTCGAAAGAGGGCATTGCCCATCTGGCGCTGGCGACCATGGGTCCCGGCGATACGGTGTTGGTGCCGAGCCCGACTTATCCCATCCATCCCTACGGCTTTGTCATCTCAGGCGCCGACGTCCGTCACGTACCGATGCTGCCGGGGGTGGATTTTTTCGAGGAACTGGAAAAGGCCGTCAAGGCCGCTTGGCCGAAGCCGAAGATGCTGGTGATCAACTTCCCCCACAACCCGACGGCGGCGGTCGTGGAGCTGGACTTTTTCGAGCGGATTGTCGCGTTTGCCAAGGAGCACCATATTTGGGTGGTGCATGATCTGGCCTATGCAGATATCGTCTTCGATGGCTATAAAGCGCCGAGCTTTTTGCAGGTGCCGGGCGCCAAGGATGTGGGCGTCGAATTTTTCACCCTTTCCAAAAGCTACAACATGCCCGGCTGGCGGGTGGGCTTTGCGGTGGGGAACCCGAAGCTGGTGGGCGCCCTGGCGCGAATGAAGAGCTATCTGGATTACGGCACCTTTACCCCCATTCAGGTGGCGGCCATCACCGCGCTGGAAGGGCCGCAGGATTGCGTGGAAGATATCCGGCTGATGTATGAGCAGCGCCGCGACGTGCTCTGCGAGGGGCTGGACGCGGCGGGCTGGGTGGTCGACAAGCCCAAGGCGACCATGTTTGTCTGGGCAAAGATTCCCGAAGCCTTGCGCAAGATGGGCTCGCTGGAGTTCTCCAAACTGGTACTGGACCGCGCCAAGGTGGCGGTGAGCCCAGGCATCGGCTTTGGCGAGTTGGGCGACGAATATGTGCGTTTCGGGCTGGTGGAGAATGAGCACCGCACCCGTCAGGCTATCCGCGGCATAAAACATATGTTTCGTGAGGATCTGTAATGGCGGACGATATGGCGCCGGTACGGATCGGTATGATTGGCATGGGTACCGTCGGTCAGGGGACGGTGCGGGTGCTGGAGCGCAATGCGGAAGAGATCACCCGTCGGGTCGGGCGGGAGCTACGGGTGGTCCATGCGGCGGTGCGTAATCCGGCGCGTCTGGAAGGACTGGGGCTGAATGCGCGGATCAGCAGCGATCCCTGGGCAGTGGTGTGCGATCCCGAGGTGGACGTGGTCGTCGAGGTGATGGGTGGCCAGGAACCCGCCCTGGACTTGCTGATGGCGGCAATCGCGGCGGGTAAACATGTGGTGACCGCTAACAAGGCGCTGCTGGCCGAGCATGGCAACGAAATTTTCGCGGCGGCGCAGGCCCAGGGGGTGATGGTCGCCTTCGAGGCGGCGGTGGCGGGTGCCATTCCCATCATCAAGGCGATCCGCGAGGGGCTGGCGGGCAACCGGATTCAGTGGCTGGCGGGTATCATCAACGGCACCAGCAACTATATTCTCTCCCAGATGTTCCGCGCGGGTTGGGATTTTCAGCAGGCCCTGGCTGAGGCGCAGCGCCTGGGTTATGCCGAGGCCGATCCGGGGCTGGATGTGGATGGCGGCGATGCCGCGCACAAGATTACCCTGATGGCGTCTATTGCTTTCGGCATTCCGGTGGATTTCGCCCATTGTCATGTGGAAGGCATCCGTGCGCTGGAACAGACCGATGTGGTCTATGCCGCGGAGCTGGGTTATCGCATCAAGTTGCTGGGGATTGCGCGGCGTCGCGCGGATGGCGTCGAGTTGCGGGTCCATCCGACCCTGATTCCCCATAGCCATCTGCTGGCCAATGTGGAGGGACCCTTCAACGCGATTCTGGTGGAGAGCGATGCGGCGGGCCAGAGCCTGTATTATGGGCGCGGCGCGGGCGGCGATCCCACGGCCAGCGCCGTGGTGGCCGATTTGGTGGACGTGGCGCGGACCATGACTGCCGATCCCAGCAACCGGGTGCCCCATCTCGCCTTCCAGCCCGATGCCATGAGCGCCTTGCCGCTGCTGCCCATGGCCGAGGTGGAGAGTGCTTACTATCTGCGCATCCACGCCCACAACCGCCCCGGTGTGCTGGCACAGGTGGCGACGACGCTGGCGGAATATGCGATTTCGATCGAAGCGCTGGTGCAGAAAGAGACGCCGGAGGCAGACAGCGTGCCCATCGTCCTGCTGCTGCATCGCTGCCGGGAAGGTGACCTGGAGCAAGCCATCGCCCGCATTGAAGCCCTGCCAGTGGTCGTTCAGCCCGTATTGCGTCTGCGTGTCGAGAGTTTGGCGGCAGGGTGATCCGGCAGCCACACTGAATTTTGGCATTTCATCTTAAATCAGGATAACTTCATGACTCGTTATACCGGCATTATCGACCATTACCGCGCCTTCCTGCCTTTGGCTCCCGAGACTCCGGCGGTGAGCCTGGGTGAGGGCAATACGCCGCTGATCGAATGCGTCAATCTACCCCGCCAGCTCGGCCTCGATATCCGCCTTTTCCTCAAATTTGAAGGCCTGAATCCCACCGGTTCTTTCAAGGACCGTGGTATGACCATGGCGGTGACCAAGGCCAAGGAAGAAGGCAGCGAGATGGTGATCTGCGCCTCCACCGGCAACACTTCCGCGGCAGCGGCGGCCTACGCGGCGCGGGCGGGGATGCGCGCTTTCGTGGTAATCCCGGAAGGCAAGATTGCTCTCGGCAAACTCTCTCAGGCGATGATGCATGGTGCCATGGTGTTGCAGATTCGCGGCAACTTCGATGCGGGCATGCAGATCGTCCAGGATGTCGCCGCCAATGCGCCCATCACTTTGGTGAACTCGGTTAATCCCTATCGCTTGCAGGGCCAGAAGACGGCGGCCTTCGAGATTATCGAAGCACTGGGTGAGGCGCCCGATTATCACGCCCTGCCCGTGGGTAATGCCGGCAATATCACCGCCCACTGGATGGGCTATTGTGAAGCCACTGATGGGCGGACCGACAAATCCCAATCGCTGACCGCTTCCTGCAAATTCTGCGATGGCACCTGCACCTATGGTCACGGTAAGGCGGGCAAACGACCGAAGATGCTGGGTTTTCAGGCGGCAGGCAGTGCCCCCTTCATCGTTGGCCACTATGTGAAAGACCCCGAGACCATCGCCACGGCCATCCGTATCGGTCATCCCATGTCCTGGGATCAGGCGCACAAGGTGCAGACGGAAAGCGGCGGCTGGTTTGGCGGTCATAGCGATGCCGAGATTCTGGAGGCGCAGCGCTGGCTGGCGCAACACGAGGGTGTTTTCTGCGAACCGGCCTCGGCGACTTCGGTGGCGGGGGTGGTGGCTGCGGCTCGCGCCGGAAAAATTGAAGCGGGCGCGACGGTGGTCTGTACCCTCACCGGACATGGCCTCAAAGATCCCGATACCGCCATCGCACAGGGTGGCGAAGTGCTGACGGTGGATGCCAATCTGGAGGCCGTGCAGCGCGCCATCCTGGACCGCTGATGGCCGATCTCTGCCTCTGGTTGTCGGGGTTGCGCGGCGTGCCGGAGGAGGACCTGGGAGCGGTGTTGCCGCGTTACTGGGGTCGTGGGCGCAGTGAGTGTCTATCGGTGGATTCCTCGCTGGAAGTGGCAGGGCGTTTGCTGGGTTTCGAGGGGTTGTTGCCCGCCGCGGCATTGCTGGCGGAGTCTGAGGGTATAGTGACCGAAGGGCACTGGGTCATTGCCCTGGAGCCGGTGGCGTTTCGCGGACAGGCGGGGCGGGCGGTGTTACAGCCCCTGCCGGGTCTGGATGAGGACTCGGCAGCGGCGCTCTATGCGGCGGCGGTGGCGCATATGGCGGATACGCCCTGGGTGCTGCGGCGCGGCGCCCGGCGCTGGTATGTGCTCGCCACCGACACGCCCGACCTGCACTGTCCCGATCCCGAACAAGTCTGGGGCCGCGAACCGCTGGCGCTGCAAGCCAGCGGTGCCGATGTCCGGCGCTGGAATGCCTTCCTCAATGAGTTGCAGATGCTCCTCGCCGCGCATCCCGTCAATCAGGATGTCGATGCGAGCGGTCAGGAGCCCTGGTGTCTGTTCTGGGCCTGGGGGGAAGGGCGATTGCCCTCTATGCAGCCCATTCCGAAGTGGCAGACCGTGGCGGCGGAGGCGGACTATCTGCAGGCCGCGGCCCGCTGGCTCGGCCTGACTCTGTCCTCTCGCAAAGCGCTGCAGGCGGCGACGGATCTGCCCGATAACCTGCTCTGGGTCTGGTCCGGCGCTTGGCTCTACCCGGATACGGCAAGGTCTTTTGCGGCGCTGGACCCAGCCCTTCAGGCCTTGTGGCGGAGCGGCGGGCGGCTGGAGTGTTTGACGGGTGTGCTCGCCAGCGGTGGTATAGAGCGCCTTACGCTTCGCCGTGCAAATCGCTGGCGCTTCTGGCGCAGACCGGCCCGGCCGGGCCATGCACTGCCGGGCGTCTGGTAGGTGTCCAAAGCCGTTCGTATTGTCGACCGTCCTGTGGCAGCGGCGATATCGCGCGCGGCTTTGAGCCTCGGATACACCCCCCTCCAGGCCCGGATCATTGCTGGCCGATTGAGTGAGGCCGATCTGGCGAAGCTGCCGGCATTGTTGAGCCTGCAGTTGGGTGGCCTCACCCCGCCCGATTTGCTCCCCGATATCGGCATCGCTTCTGAATGCGTCGTCTCCGCCATAAAACAAGGGTTGCCCATCCTCCTGATTTCCGACTTCGACGCGGATGGCGCCTCGGCCCATGCGGTGCTGAAGTTTGCGTTCCGGGATTATTTCGGCGTTCCGGAACAGCGGATTCACAGCTATATCGGCCATCGTCTGCGGGACGGTTACGGCGTCACCGAAACGCTGACGGACCGTATTATTGCGGAAGCGCCATGTCCCGCCCTGATCATTACTGCGGATCAGGGGAGCACCGACCATGCGCGGATCGCCCGGCTGCGGGATCGCGGCTTTATCGTCGTCGTCACGGACCATCACGGCGTGCCTGCATCCGGGCCGCCCCCCGCCGCCGTGGCTTGTGTCAATCCGGTGCGCGAAGATTCCGCGTTTCCCGATCCATAAATCGCTGGCGTGCATGTGGCGTGGCTGCTGTGCTGTGCGGTTCGTCAGCGACTGATTCAGGTCGGCGACCTTCCCGCCAGCGCGCCAAAGCTCGGTGGTCTTTTGGATCTCGTCGCCCTGGGCACCATGGCCGATTGTGTCGATCTGGCGCGATCGACCAATAACAAGGCGATTATCGCCCGCGGCCTGGCGATCATGAACTCGCCAGTGCGACGGCCCGCCTGGCAGGCATTGTACATAGCCACGAACTGCCGAGGCCCCATTACCGCTACCACCCTGGCTTTTCATTTTGCGCCGGTTGTCAACGCCCGCGGGCGTCTGGATTCCGCTCTGGGCAGTGTGGATTTGCTCATGAGTGATAGCGTCCCAGTGGCGGAAGAACTGGCGCAGCATTTCGTGGAACATAACACCGAACGGAAAGCGGTCCAGTCGTACATGTTGCACAGAAGCACCGCACAGGCCGCACAACAGGTTCGGGATGGCGCCGCGGCCATTACGATATTCGACCCGGAAGGCCATGCGGGTGTCCACGGTATTTGCGCCGCAAGACTGGCGGAATCTTTCGGCAGGCCGGTCGCTTATTTCTCGCCCAAAAATGACGCGGAACATCTCACGGCATCGCTCAGGACCGTGCACGGTTTTCATGTGCGGAATGCCCTGGCGGAGATAGCCGACCGTTATCCCGATGATTTTACCGCTTGGGGTGGCCATGCGGGTGCTGGCGGGGTGACCTTGAAGCGCGATGGGCTGCAGCGCTTTGCAGAAGCGTGGGCCAGTATTGCAGCGCGCGCGTTGGATGATCATAGTCTCGGTCCGGAGGTCGTCACCGATGGCGAACTTGCGGCACCACCCAGCTTCGCCGTTGTTGAAGAACTGGCTGCTTTAGAACCCTTTGGTCGCCAATGGGAGCACCCGGTTTTCAGAAGCCACGGCCGGATTGAACAGCTCCGCCCGGTGGGTGACGGCAGGCATCTGAAACTGGTCGTGAAAATGGACTCGACGGATTACGACGCCATCTGGTTCGGCGCCGTGGAAAATGGCATCTGCCCGATCGCGGTCGGACAAACGGTACGCATGGCTTATGAGCTGGATGTGAATACGTTCCGGGATACGACTACATTGCAGTTGCGTATTCGGCATGCCGCGTTGGTCGGCGAAGAAGCTTGATGACGCCTTGGCTCTATGGATCCGGAGATGCAAGGGCGAATCAAGCATCTGCGAAACGCGCGCCACCGTTCCATGCACTGGATGATGAAAGAAGCGATCCGCCAGTTTGTGGAGCGAGAAGAACAGTGGGAAGCCTATCAGTCCATGTGTCACGATACCTTCTTTATCGTATACAATGCATCATGGCCTTGGTGGAGTGCGATGAGGCTTGTCATCATCATACTTATGGTCTTTGGTCAGAGAATAGAGGTATGAAGCAATGAGTCCGATCATACCGCCAATGACAACGCCAGCGATCAAATACTCTAATGATTGCTGTGCATAAGATTGTGCGAGACGCTCAATACCGTGAAGATTTTGTCCGTCAGTTATAACATCATAGAAAGGTAGTTGCCCTATGAATGGGATTGCTGGACGGAGAAGATACCCTACACATCCGCCTAGTATGGCAAAAATTGCTATCAACATATTTCATGCTCCAAGTAAGCTGGCCACGCCAAATATATTTATTCCCCAATCACATGCTAGAATCTCGCTTATATCGGTCATATCAATGATGGCCAGCTTGCAGCCAAGCTAGTTGCTGGATCTCTAGTGGCAAGACCGTTTGTATCATTGTGCCCTTTGTTCATTGCCTTAGGTTGATGATCTTATTCGCGGCGTTCATGCGTCCAGTTTAGCCCAACGACAACCCCAAAGCACTGGCGCCTGCCCAGCTTGAATAACCCCGATATCTCGCCTGTAGAAACACTGCTGGAGATCGGCGCCGAAACTGCGCATAATTACTGCATTTGCGTGCAGGGCAACCGGGTCCGCGCGGGTATGGTCCTGACGCAGCCTGATGGAAAAGGAAGAATCATGAGAGAAGTGAATGAGATGCGTGCGCTGCACGAAGATCTCCAGGTCCGTGTCGCGGGCCTGAGGGGGTATCTTTGACCTCGAAGAAAAGCGCGGTCGCTTAGAGGAAGTTCAACGGGAGCTGGAAGACCCGACCATCTGGAACAATGCCGAAAAGGCCCAGGAACTGGGTCGCGAACGGTCTGCTCTGGAAGCCATTATCACGCCCATGGACAAGCTCACCGCGAGCCTCGCCGATGGCGGCGAGATGCTGGAGTTGGCCCTGAGCGAGCAGGACGAAGAACTCCTCGCCGCTGTCGATGCGGATCTCGATACCGCCCTGGCCATGGTCGAGAAGCTGGAATTCCAGCGCATGTTCTCCGGCGCGCAGGATGCGGCAAACTGCTTTGTGGATATTCAGGCGGGCGCGGGCGGCACCGAGGCGCAGGACTGGGCGGAAATGATTCTGCGCATGTATCTGCACTGGGCCGAGTCCCATGGCTTTGCGGCGGAGCTGGTGGAGGTCTCCGAAGGCGAAGTGGCAGGCATCAAGTCGGCCAGCATCCATGTGCGCGGTGACCATGCCTTCGGCTGGCTACGTACCGAAACCGGCGTCCATCGCCTGGTGCGCAAATCGCCTTTCGACTCCGGCAATCGCCGTCATACCAGCTTCGCCAGCGTCTTTGTTTATCCCGAGATTGACGATAGTTTCGAGGTAGATATCAATCCTGCGGACCTCAAGGTGGACACCTACCGGGCCAGCGGGGCGGGTGGTCAGCACGTCAACAAGACCGACTCGGCGATTCGTATTACCCATGTACCTTCGGGCATTATCGTCGCCTGTCAGACCGACCGCTCGCAGCATAAGAACCGGGCCGAGGCCATGCGCATGTTGCGTTCCAAACTCTATGAGATGGAGATGCAGAAACGTGCCGTCGAGAAGCAGGCGCTGGAAGACAGCAAGAGCGATATCGGCTGGGGGCATCAGATTCGCTCCTATGTGCTGGACCAGTCGCGGATCAAAGACCTGCGCACCGGGGTCGAAGTGGGCGATACCCAGAAGGTGCTCGATGGGGCGCTGGATATGTTCATTGAAGCGGCGTTGAAGGCCGGATTGTAAGCGGTAGTCACTCAGTATTTTGCAGGAAGGGGATGGATGGTGGATCAGGAACTCAACGACCAGATGCAGGTGCGGCGCGACAAGCTGGGACATTGGCGCAGCGAAGGCCATGCCTATCCCAACGGCTTCCGTCGCGATGCCTTGGCGGGCGACCTGCATCAGCGTTATCGCGATATGGATGCTACGGCCCTGGAGCAGGAACCCATCGCGGCGCGGCTCGGCGGGCGGCTGATGAGCCGCCGGGTCATGGGTAAAGCCAGTTTCGCCGACATTCAGGATCAGTCCGGGCGCATTCAGCTCTTTGTCAGCCGCGATAACCTGGGCGAAGAGGTCTACGCGCGCTTCAAGGGCCTGGATTTCGGCGACATCATCGGTGTGGATGGCATCCTGTTCCGCACCAAGACCGGTGAATTGTCCCTGAAGGTGCATGGCCTCCAACTGCTGAGCAAGGCCCTGCGCCCGCTGCCGGAAAAATGGCACGGACTCGCCGACCCGGAAACCCGCTTCCGCCAGCGCTATGTCGATCTGATCGTCACCGAAGCCACCCGTCGCACTTTCCAGATTCGTGCCGAAACGGTGGCAGCCCTGCGCGATGGTCTGCGCCAGCGCGGCTTTTATGAGGCGGAGACGCCCATGATGCAGCCCGTTCCCGGCGGTGCCACGGCGCGGCCCTTCGTCACCCATCACCATGCCCTGGATATGACCCTTTACCTGCGTATCGCCCCGGAGCTGTACCTCAAGCGGCTCGTGGTGGGCGGCATTGAGCAGGTCTTTGAGATCAACCGCAACTTTCGCAATGAAGGCATCTCCACCCGCCACAACCCCGAGTTCACCATGCTCGAATGGTATGAGGCCTACGCCGACCACGTGCGCGCCATGGACCTCACCGAGACCCTGATCCGCGCCGCGGCACAGGCGGCCCTGGGCACTACGGCGATACACTACCAAGGGCTGGAGATCGACCTCGGCAAACCCTTCCACCGTTTGACTGTGGCGGAGTCGGTGCGCGCCCATAACCCCGATCTGGCGGATGCCGATCTGCGGGACCCCGCGGTGCTGGCTGCCAAGCTCGCGCAGTTGCACTTGCCCTGTCAGCCCGCCTGGGGCTGGGGCAAGCGTCTCATCGAAATCTTCGAGAAGACGGTGGAAGGCCATCTCCAGCAGCCCACCTTCATCACCGAGTATCCCCTGGAAGTCAGCCCGCTGGCGCGCCGTAACGATCTCGACCCCGAGGTCACGGATCGTTTCGAGCTGATGATCGCCGGCCGCGAGTTAGCCAACGGCTTCTCCGAGTTGAATGATCCCGAAGACCAGGCTGCCCGCTTCCGGGCGCAGGTCGAGGCCAAGGATGCCGGGGACGAGGAGGCGATGTTCTTCGACGCCGACTATATCCGCGCCCTGGAATACGGCATGCCGCCGACCGCAGGGGTGGGGCTGGGCATTGACCGTCTGGTCATGCTCCTCGCCGATCAGCCCAGCATTCGCGAGGTGATTCTCTTCCCCCATTTGCGACCGGAACAGCCATGAGGTTTTATGAGCTCTGGATCGGGCTGCGTTACACCCGCGCCAAGCGTCGCAATCACTTCATCTCCTTTATCACCGGCACGGCGATCATGGGTATGGTCATCGGTGTGGCGGCACTCATCGCGGTTATGGCGGTGATGAATGGCTTTGATCACACCCTGCGCTCGCGGATTCTGGCGGTGACCTCCGATGTCATCATTCAGGGCAACGGGGTGCCGGTGCTGGACTGGCCGACGGCGATAAAGCGCCTTTCCACGCTTCCCGATGTGACGGGTGTGGCGCCCTACGTGCAGGCGCAGGCCATGCTTTCCCACGACGGGCTGGTCAGCGGTGCGGTCGTCGAGGGCATTGATCCAGCGCTGGAAAGCCGCGTCAACAAGCTGGCCAAGGACATGAAAATGGGCGAATTGCAGTCCCTGCAGACCCATCCCTGGAGTATCGTCCTCGGGCGTGCGCTGGCGCGGCAACTGGGCGTGACCGTAGGTGACAAGATCACCCTGATTTCCCCCCAGGGCGGGGTGACCCCGTTGGGTGTAACCCCCGCCTTGCGCCAGTTTACGGTGGTTGGACTCTTTTCCGTCGGTATTTACGCCTATGACAGCGGCATGGCTTATATCAATCTGGGCGACGCGCAGCGCCTCTACGGGCTGAACCAGGGCGTCACGGGCCTGCGCATGCAGATCAAGGACCCCTTTGCCGCCCCGGCCTTCGCTGCCCATCTGCAACAACAGCTTGGTGCCGCCTTTTATATCCAGGACTGGACTCAGACCCATGAGAACTTCTTCAAGGCCCTGAGCATGGAGAAACTGGTGATGTTTGTGATCCTGTCGCTCATCATCGCCGTCGCCGCCTTCAACATTGTGGCGACACTGGTGATGGTGGTCACCGACAAGGAAACGGATATCGCCATTCTCCGCACCATCGGCGTAACGCCGCGCAGTATCATGCTGATTTTTATGGTGCAGGGCGGGATCATCGGACTCTTTGGCACGCTGCTCGGTGTCTTCTTCGGGGTGTTGCTGGCGTTGAATATTCCGACCCTGGTACCGGCCATCGAACAGTTGTTTCACGTCCAGTTTATCTCGCCGGAGGTTTATTCCATCAGTCAGTTGCCCTCCAAGCTGGAGCCTTGGGATGTGATCCATGTGGCCATTGCTGCGCTCATCATGAGCTGGATAGCGACGTTGTATCCCTCCTGGCGTGCTTCGCGCGTCGCCCCTGCCGAGGCCCTGCGTTATGAGTGAGCAGATCATTCTTTCCGTCGAGCATCTACGGCAGAGCTTCGCCATTGGCCGCGAGCGTCTGGAGGTTATCCGCGATATCAATCTACAGGTGCGCCGTGGCGAACGTCTGGCGATTGTCGGTGCCTCCGGGCAGGGCAAAAGCACGCTGATGCACCTCATGGGCGGATTGGAGCGCCCGTCGGATGGTGTGGTGCGGATTCTCGGTCAGGAGGTCTACAAACTCAGCGAATCGGCGCGCAGCCGTTTGCGCAATCAGAGTGTCGGTTTCGTCTATCAGTTACACCGTTTGCTGCCCGAGTTCACCGCGCTGGAGAATGTTCTGCTCCCCCTGCTGATACGTCGGGTGTCGCGCCATTCCGTAGAGCTTTGGGGTAAGGAAATCCTGACCCGCGTTGGGCTGGGTGAACGTTTGGGCCACAAACCGGGCATGCTCTCCGGTGGCGAACGGCAGCGGGTCGCCCTGGCGCGCGCTCTGGTCACGCGTCCGGCGCTGCTCCTCGCCGATGAGCCCACCGGCAATCTCGACAGTGAGTCGGCGGAGAGCGTCCATCAACTGATGCTCGACCTTAATCAGGAACTGGGTACCGCACTGGTTATCGTCACCCATGAGCCAGCGCTGGCGGCACACATGGAGCGCGTGCTCCGGCTGCAGGATGGTGTCTTGCAGCCCCTGGACGCTGTGCACTAAGAAGGGTTGCGGTGCAGGCGACGGCGTCGCAGTCGCCACAGTATCCAGAGCCGCCAGCCGCCGAGTACGCCAAAATACAGTATCAGGGCGAGTCCGCCGCCGAGGATGAGGCTGCCCAGCCAGGTGAGCAGATAGGCGTGCCAGAGGCGGTCTCCCATGGCCATTACGCTGATCTGACCATGGACCATCGCGTGGATATCCACATAATGAATGGTGATGGCCGGGGCTAGGCCCAACTGGTTGAGCAGCCAAAACCCCAGTTCATAGGATGCGAAAAAAAAGGGCACGATGGTGAGGGGGCCGGTCACTACGAAAGGCATAACGACGCTGACGGGAATATAGGCGCGACGCCATAGACTGATGAGTAAGATGCTCAGCACATGGCCAAAAAAAGGCAGGCTGCCGATAAAGGTGCCGATGGCTGCGGCGCGCGCTACGTTGTGACGATGGGGATGCCACAGTACCGGGCGGGCCAGATAATGGGTAAAACGTCCCAAAGGACGTTTGCTGAGGATATCCTCGCGGGTGGGAAGGCGACAGAATGCAGGTAGGCGCAATGCGATATTTCCTGGGTTGTAAGGGGGCTAGTGTAGCCAAGCCGCTGCCCTGGGCCAAATCCTGGCCGTCGCTGCCGCTTTGGGTTGTCGCTGCCGGGCTGGGGTTGGGGTTTTTTCACAGCTTCCGTCAATTGCCGACTTTGTGGATTCCGCTTTCGATAGCGCTTCCCGGACTGCTCCTGGTTTGGAAATGGCGGCCCGCGCTGCTGTTGACTGTCGCGGCGGGGGCTTTTGCCTGGGGCATCTGGCAGGCCGATCTGCGCCTCGCCGTACAGTGGACGGCGGGCCAGGACTTCAGTGTCCGGGGCCGCATTGCCTCCATACCCAAATTGGGGGGCCGGGAATATCGCTTTCTGGTGACACCCGAGCACTGGTCGGCAGGGGCCCCTGCCGGCGCCCGTCCTGATACCCTTCTCGTTCACGGTAATCTTCCGGAAGTACCGGTAGTCGGACAGCGCTGGCAGTTGCAGTTGCACAGCGAATCTCTTGCCAGTCTGCCCGATAGTCCCTTTGCTGACCTCGCTCGGCAGCGCTTTTGGGCCGGGGAGGGCGGGGTGGCGCGGCTGCAGGATGCCCGGCCGTTACCGGTTTCCCACGGGAATCTCCAGGACCATATCGCGGCGGCCCGCGAGGCGGTGCTCCATGCCAGCAATATGGCCCTGGACCGCGAAGCGGCAGGCTTTGTGCAGGCGCTCAGTATTGGTGTCGGTAACCAGCTCCCGCCAGCGATCTGGCAGGTGTACCGGGATACCGGCACCGCCCATTTGCTGGTGATCTCCGGCTCCCACGTGGCCGTGGTTGCCGGACTGGCCCTGTGGCTCAGTCAGTGGCTGTGGCGGCGTATCCCCTGGCTGGTCGCCCGCTGGCCGGCGCAGACCGCGGGGGTTCTCTGCAGTATCCCGGCGGCCTGGGCTTATGCCAGTTTTGCCGGTATGCAGATTCCCGGCGAACGCGCCGCCTGGATGATCACGGCAGCGGCACTCGCCCATCTGCTGGGACGCCCCAACAACGCCTGGCAGGGGCTGTCCCTGGCGGCCTTGCTGATTGCGCTGAAAAATCCCGGCGCGCTGGTGGATGTGGGTTTTTGGTTGTCTCTGGGCGCGGTGGCGGCGCTGGTGGCAATTGGCTACGGCGAAACCGGCTGGCGCGCGCTGTTGCGCAGTCAATGGGCAGTCTCCATCGCCTTGATGCCCCTGCTGGCGGGACTCTTCGGGCAGGTGTCCCTGATTTCCCCCGTTGCGAATGTGTTGGTGATCCCGCTGGTGGAATTGCTGGCCGTGCCGCTGGCCTTGCTGGGCGCCCTGTTCGCGCTGCTGGATATGGAACTCCTCAGTCGCCTGTTTTTTCATCTGGTGGCGCTGGAAATGGACGCCGTGACGGCGTTCCTCCGTGTTTTGCTGCACATGCCCTTTGCCCGGATCAGCACGGGTACTGGTCGCACCTGGGCCTTGCTGGCGGCGGTGCTGGGACTCAGTATCTTTTTTCTGCCGGCGGGTTGGCCGGGGCGGTGGCTGGCTTTGCTGGGCATGGTGCCGCTCCTGATTCCCGCCGGGGGTAGCGCTGATCTGGAACTGCGTGCCGTGGATGCGGGATCGGGCATGTTGCTGTTCTGGCAGAAGGGGTCACAGAGCGGTATTTTCTCCGCAAATCTCTGGAAGGCTGCCAGCCGCCGCAGCGGCGGCCTCGCGCTTACGGCGGCGCTGCGCCAGCAGGGCGTGACGCGAGTGGATGCGTGGTTGCGCAGCGACATTTCCGCACCCCAGCCACTGCCTGCGGCTGCCCGTCAGTGGTGGCCTGGCGGGGCCCGTAATTATCCCGGAGGACCGCCGGCACCGGCCTTCTGTCGGGCGGGCGGCGTGGCACCGGCGGCAATGCATTTTCTGACACTGCAGGCACCGGTTCAGCCCTGTATAGTGACCTGGGGCGCCGGACCCGATGTGCTTATTCTCGGTGACGCCGATGCCGCGACGGTTCATCGTCTTGTCGCGGAGCACGGCGCCGTGTTGCATCGGGTGCAGGCTATCTTTGCCCCTGCCAGCCTGGGCAACGCCGAAAGAGCGGCGCTGGCGGCTGCCGCAGCACAGGCACGGGTCTTTTATCTGGGCGAGGGCAAGCCGGGCACATGGACCTGGCAGGCCGGGCGCTTACATCACGCCCTGTCGCCATCGCTCGCCTACTGGCAACCAGGCACCTGAATGGAGACGCCTGCACCGGGTCGGCCGCTGCTGTTTCCTGGGTGATATGCTATATTCCGGCTTCGTCACAATCGAATGGATTCTGGAGGCGATGTGCAAGAGTTGCTGGGGCTATTTAAAATGGGCGGATTTGTTCTCCCGATTCTCATATTGGCGGCAATTGTGGCTTTGGCCATCGCGGGTAATCGTCTCTGGGTCTTGCGGCGGGGACGTGTTGCGCCACGTGATCTCGCAGCCCGGGTAGCGGAGCTGGTAGAGGTGGGCAAGGTACAGCAGGCGGTCAAACTACTCTATGAAAACGACACCCCCTTGGCTCGGATGATGTTGGCGGCTCTGCAGGATGCGGGACAGCCGCGCGACGTGATCAAAGAGTCAGTGGAAGAGACCGGCCGTCATGAGGTGGCTCATCTCGACCGCTATCTCAACTTTCTCGGCAGTATCGCCGGGGTGGCACCCTTGTTGGGCCTGCTCGGAACCGTGTTCGGTATCATGCACGCTTTTGCGGCTATCGGCATGGTGGGCGCGGGTGATCCCAAAGCGTTGGCAGGCGGCATTGCCGAAGCGTTGATCACCACCGCCAGCGGCCTTATCGTTGCCATTCCCAGCCTGATGTTCTATCGCTATTTCAAAGGGCAGGTCGATACGCTGGTGTTGTCCCTCGAAAAAGAGGCCCTGAAACTGGTGAATCTCATAGCCCGCGGGACTGAAAAATGAATCTGCGCCCGCGGGTGAGTGAAGAGCCGGAGATCAATGTGATCTCGATGGTCGATATCGTGCTGGTGCTGCTGTTATTCTTCATGGTTACCAGCAGCTTTGTGCACCAGTCCCATCTCTCCATGCAATTGCCCAAAGCCCAGCAGGCCGCCGCCGGTGAGCCGAAATCGCCTATCACCATCGATCTGAGCGCGAGCGGCCAGGTGCGTATGAATAAGCAGGCTTTGTCTATGGCCGACCTGGCCAGACAACTCAAAGCACTAGCGGCCAAAGATCCGGAACGGGTGATTGTCCTGCGCGCGGATAAAAATACGACGCAGCAGTATGTCATCGATGTATTAGACGCGGCGCAGGAAGCTGGCCTGACCCGGATCAGTTTCGCCACCCTGAGCAATCGCTGAGCCGTGCGGCTGGAAGGGCGTTCCTTACGCATGGTGGCCGCACTGGCGGCTTATCTTATCAAAGGTATGGCCCTCAGTGTGCGCTGGCACGAAGAGGGGGATGCCTGTGTACGCGCCCTGATCGCGACCGGACAACCTTTCCTGCTGGCCTTCTGGCATGGGCGGGGGGTTATGGTCGCCCAGGCCTACTGGCGGGTGGGCGGACGTAAGATAAAAATCCTTGTCAGCGAACATCGGGATGGCGAACTGATTGCTGCCACCATGGCCCACTGGGGTTATGGTGCGGTGCGCGGTTCGACCCGGAGCGGGGCGGTCAAGGGCGCCCGGGGAATGCTGCGGGCCGCTCATGCGGGGTACGACCTGGCCATCTCCCCCGACGGCCCGCGCGGCCCCCGCGAAGTGCTGCAAGAGGGTGTTATCGAATTGGCGCGCATTTCTGGTCTGCCCATCGTGCCGGTCACCTATTCGGCACGCTGGGCGAAACGCTTCGCCAGTTGGGATGGCTTTCTGCTGCCCCTGCCGGGCGCGCGCGGGGTGATCCTCTGGGGCGAACCACTGCGGATCCCGCGCGACGCCAATATGGATACCCTGATCGCTTTGCAGCAGGCGCTTGAGGCTGACATGATTGCGCTGCGGCAACGCGCTGATGTCATGGTTGGCCGGACAGAACCGACAGGCGAAACATCATGACGTATTACGAAAACGGCCTGCTGCGCGCGCGCTGGGCGAGTTGGCGGGATGCCCGCGCCGGGCGAACGGCGCAGGCCAATGCCCGCTGGGGCTGGATCAAAGCCCCAGGCGAGCGCGGTCCGATCCTGTGGATGCAGAGCTTCAGCGATGTTGACCAGCAAAGACTGGGTATTGAGCTGGCGAAAGCGATCGCCGAAAAGCGTCGCGACCTGCGCATGGTGATGACTTTTGAGACGGAGTATCCGGCCCTCCTGGAACAACACACCGAAGGTGTCGAACGGCTCGGCTATGGTTTTGGGCCTTGCGACCATCCCCAGGCGGTCGGGCGCATGCTGGAGCGCCTGACCCCCTTGCGTTATCTGGCATTGGGCCGGGTGCCCCGACCACGGCTTGCCGCCGCCCTGGGCCGGAAAAAGATCCCTGCCGTGCTGATGGCAGCTGATCCCGGCCTGCCGATTCCGGCGCCGCTGGAGGCCGTCTACCCGCGGGATGCACGCCAGGCCGAGGCCTGGGTCGGGCGTGGTGTCAGCGAAGCCGTTCAGGAGCCTGTGGACTTCGCCACTTTGTTCACCATCGCCCAGGTAGATCCTAATTTCCGGGCGATGATCAGCGGTACCGACGAGGGCCTGCTGTGGTGGGCGCAGGGGTTGAGCGCCGCCCAATGGGCCGGATGGCGGCGGTCCTGGGCCGCTTCACCCTTGTCCCGACAGGGCCTACTGTTTCTTGGTGGCACCGACGCACCTGCGGATTTGCCCAGGCTGTCCGCGTGGCAACGCGCGCCTTTGCCCGCCGGAACGGTGGTTGTCGTCGATAATGATCGCTGGTATCCGGCCCTGTCGGCGGCGGCGCAGGCGGTGCATCTACAGAGGGCCTCCCCGATGTTGCAGTGGCAGACTTATGCCGGTTCCAGGCCCATCAGCGTCAGCCCCGGCGTGACGTTGAACGCCGCCGAATCATTGGACGCAGACACCATACTCACCCTGGAGAAACCCGCGCAAATCCTCGGCCACTGGCAAGCCCTGCGTGGGGATGCCATGGCCGCCCGCCAGCGCGGCGACGCCACCCGGCGCATTTTCTGGCAGGAGCGCCGCCATGCGGGCGAACGCCTGCCAGAATTTTTACAGCGGGTTTTTGACTGGTGACCCTCCGCCAGACCCTGGAGCAGCAATGGCAGGAGGGCGGGGCACTGGCCACCGCCTTGCGGCCTCTGGGGGCGCTGACCGGCAAGGTGGCGCAGTGGCGGCGGCAACACATACACGGCAGGGCAGCGAGCATCCCCACCGTTGTCGTCGGCAATCTGGGCGTAGGGGGCAGCGGCAAAACGCCGCTGGTGGCGGCGCTGGCGCGGCAACTCACGGTAGCGGGCTGGCGGGTGGCCATCATTAGCCGTGGCTATGGTGCCCGACCCCCGCACTGGCCCTACCGGGTGCAACGCGACGACAGCCCCCAACAGGCGGGGGATGAGCCCTTGCTGCTGGCGCAGGAACAGGGACAGACACAAGCGGTCTATCTTTGCCCCGACCGCCATCGCGCCATCGCCGCGGCGGCGGTGGATGGTTATAACCTCGCGCTACTGGATGACGGCTTCCAGCACCTCGCCCTGCAACCCAGCCTGCGTCTGCTGGTGTTCTCCGGCCCCCGTCCCCTGGGCAATGGCCATTGCCTCCCTGCTGGTCCTCTGCGCGAGTGCCCGGACGCCATGCTCCATGCCGACGCCTGGCTCATGGACGCCGCAGCAGCAGCCGCTATCCCGGAGCGCAACGGGCTACCCCGTTTTCTTTTCCGCATCCAGCCCAAGGACCTCGTCGCCGTCAACGATCCAAGCCGCTCTCGCGGTCTCGACAGTCTGCAGGGACAGCACGTAACGGCCGCTACCGGCATCGCCCGCCCGCAGCGTTTTGTCGCCAGCCTGGAGGACCTGGGCGCCATTCCTGCCCCCCGATTTTTTCCCGACCACCATCCTTTTTGCGCCAGCGACATCGCCCATTTGCCCCGCCCCCTCGTCATGACCGCCAAGGATGCCGTAAAATGCCGGAAGTTCGCGCAGGCCGACGACTGGACCCTGCGCATCGAAGCGGAGCTGGAGCCCTCCTTTCCGCTTTGGCTGGAGCAATCATTGCTGCCCTGGAGAAGCTGATGCGTATCGACCACCGCCTGCTGGACCTGCTCGCCTGCCCGCAATGCAAAGGCAGTCTGCAACCCTGTGCCCAGCGTCAGGCCCTCTGCTGCCCGCGTTGCCACCTGCAATATCCCATCCGCGACGACATCCCGGTGCTGCTTATTGATGAGGCCAAGCCCTACGAGGACAAGCCCGCGTGAGCTTCTGCGTCCTGATTCCCGCCCGGTTGGCCTCTACCCGCCTGCCGCGCAAGGTGTTGCTGGACGTGGGCGGCATCCCCATGATCGAACAGGTGCGGCGGCGTGCGCTGGAAAGCGGCGCAGCGCAGGTGGTGGTGGCCACCGACCACCCCGAAGTGGTGGACTGTATCCGCAGCTATGGCGGTGAAGCGCTGTTGACCGCCGCGGAGCATGTCTGTGGCACCGAGCGCCTGGCGGAAGCCGCGCGTTTGCTGGGACTGGCCGACGACGCCATCATCGTCAACTTGCAGGGTGACGAGCCGGGCATGACGCCCGCCCTGCTGCACGCCACCGCCCAGCTGCTGCTGGACCATCCGCAGCGGCAGATGGCCACCGCCGCCGTCCCCATCAGCCACTGGGATGATCTGGCCGATCCTCACGCCGTCAAGCTGGTGCTCGATGCCGACGGCTGCGCCCAGTATTTTTCCCGCGCCCCTATTCCCTGGGATCGCAGCCATTTCCCGCTCAGCAGCGGGCAGACTTTGCCGCAAACCCCAGGCATCTGGTGGCGGCACCTCGGTCTCTACGCCTATCGCAACGCCTTTTTGCAGGACTACGCCGTCTGGCCCGCCAGCCCGCTGGAAGTCATCGAATCGCTGGAGCAGATGCGCGCATTGGAGCGCGGCGTGCAGATTGCGGTATATTGCGCGGCAGAAGCGCCCGCAGCGGGTGTGGACACCGCCGCCGACCTTGACCGCGTGCGCGACCTTTTTCTCTGATCATCCACAAGGAGTTTTTGCATGGACCTGAAAAAAATCCCGGCCGGCCAGTCACTGCCGGATGACATCAATGTCGTGATCGAGGTACCCCAGGGTTCCTCCGTCAAATATGAATTGGACAAAGAATCCGGCGCCATCGTGGTCGATCGTTTCCTCTTCACCGCCATGCACTACCCGCTCAATTACGGCTTTATCCCCAACACCCTGTCCGACGATGGTGATCCCACCGATTGTCTGGTGCTGGCACCCCAGCCCGTCGCTCCCGGCGCCGTGATCCGCGCTCGGCCGGTCGGCGTGCTGATGATGGAAGACGAGAAGGGCATGGATGCCAAGATTGTCGCCGTCCCCCACGACAAGGTCGCCGCCGGTTACTCCGCTATCCGGGATGTCAGCGATCTGCCCGAGTCACTGCGTAACCAGATCCGCCATTTCTTCGAGCACTACAAGGACCTGGAACCCGGCAAGTGGGTCAAACTCAAGGACTGGGCCAGTGTGACCGAGGCCCGCAGAATCATCGAAGCGGACGCCGCGCGCCACGCCTGAAGGTCTTGCCGCCCAGCGGCGAAGCAGGCAGACTGAGGGCGACTCGCTTATGCAGGAGAGCCCCATGTCTGCATCACCGCTGGCGCCCAAGACCCCCCAATCGACGTCCCTCAAGCCGTCCGCCTTTGCCGGCCTGCAACCCGACGAGCCCCTCTGGAAAAGGGTCCCCAGTCGCGACGATGCCGGTCATCTCCTCTCTGATTTCCGGATGATCTTCCCCGGACTCCGCCAGAAAAGCGGTATTCGCCAGCAACACACCCTGCGTATCATCAACGCCGTATTGCACCATTACGGCTCCTGGGTGGTATTTGCCGATCTCAATATGCGCACGAATTTGCTCTGGGTAAGTATTCGCCCACGCCCTGGTTTAACCCTGGAAATTCCCGCAGCGATTAAAACGCTGGTGCCGGAGGCGTTATTATTAGCGCCCTATTGGCGGCGGTAATGGGTGGCAGTTATGGATGGGTTACATATCCAGCGGACTGATAATACCGCGACCGCCTTTGTTCAGGACGTGGGTATAAATCATCGTGGTATTTACGTCCTTGTGCCCTAAGAGCTCCTGCACGGTGCGAATGTCGTAGCCTGCCTGGAGTAAATGTGTTGCGAAGGAGTGGCGTAACACATGCGGTGTCACCGGCTTTACAATGCCAGCCCGGCTTGCCGCAGTACGTATTGCCCGCTGTACCGTAGCCTCATAAATATGATGTCGTCTTTGTGCCCCGGAACGGGGATCAATACTCAATGCCGGAGACGGGAACACATACTGCCAGCCCCAGGATTTAGCACTGGAGGGATATTTTACGGTCAGTGCATCCGGCATAAAGACCGCCCCTAGACCGTTTTCTAAATCTGTGTCATGCAGTAATTTTGCCTTTTCCATTTGCTTTTTTAGTGGCAGCAGAATGTTCTCGGGTAGAACCGTTACCCGGTCTTTGGCCCCCTTACCATCCCGGATAATGATTTCACGGCGCTCGAACTCCACGTCTTTTACGCGCAGGCGTAATCCTTCCAGTAAACGCATGCCGGTGCCATACAACAAGCTGGCGACAAGCCACATCGTACCCGCCGAGAGTTCATGCAGTAAGGCACGGGTTTCCGTTGGTGTCAGCACCACTGGCAGGTGCTGCGAAGGTTTCGCGCTAGTGATGTTATCCAGCCAGGGCAGATCGATGCCGAGAACCTGCTTGTATAGAAAGAGCAGCGCCGCCTTGGCCTGATTTTGGGTAGACGATGAGACTTTGCGTTCAGTGGCGAGATGGCTCAGGAAGGCCTCCACCTCGGCGGCACCCATGTTTTTGGGGTGCCGTTTCTGGTGGAAGAGAATAAAACGCCGTGCCCAGTTGGTATAAGCCTCTTCAATGCGGATGCTGTAGTGCATCACCCGGATTCGGGCACGCACTTGATCCAAGAGTCAGGGTGGGGTGCTGGGAGTTGCTTGGTTATTTCCCATCCGAAAAATTTTAGGCTGTCCTAAATTTTTAGGCAATGGTCAGTGTTGTGTAGATACAGTATGTTGATTGTTGCCCATGTTGTGTTAGACAATATGCATGTGGTAGCGCTGTGGAATCTAAATTATGTTGGGCGTCACCATAGGAGCGCTGATCATGCAGCCTAACATCACCATCGGCCTCGTCGGCGACTACGACTCATCGGTGCCAGCACATCAGGCCATTCCGCTCGCATTACGAAGTGCAGCGGAGTCGCTGCGGCTTGCACTCGCCTTCGAGTGGGTTCCTACCGAAGAAATCACTACTGCCTCTCGCATCTCTTATTTCAATGGCCTATGGTGCCTTCCGGCAAGTCCCTACCGAAATACAGACGGTGCACTGCTGGCTATCCGTCACGCTCGCGAAAATGGAGTTCCGTTCCTTGGTACGTGCGGTGGCTTTCAGCATGCCGTAATTGAGTATGCGCGGAACGTGCTGGGCTGGTTCGACGCAGAGCACGCTGAGGTGTCGCCTAACGCGGTTCGTCCCGTTATCACGCAGCTCGAATGTTCTCTGGTCGAAGCCTCGGCGCTCGTGCGGTTCTCGCCCGGCTCCCGCATCGCGGCTGCCTACGAAACCAACCAGGCTACAGTTGGATATCGGTGCCGCTATGGTCTCAACGAGCAGTTTCGCTCTCAGCTCTTGGCTGGCCCGCTACGCGTCGCGTCCGAAGACGAGAATGGCGATGTTCGTGCTGTTGAGCTAGACCGCCCCGCATTCTTCGTTGCCACGCTGTTCCAGCCCGAGCGCGCGGCTCTCGCCGGCCAGCCCGTACCACTGGCGGCAGCCTTTCTACAGGCGTGCGCAACATGACGCCCAACCTTTCGTTCCAGGGGGCGGCCTGCAAGCTACGCTTGCAGGTGCCCTCCGCACTTCGGACTCCGGCCGCCCCTGAACTCAAACGTTATGCGCCAGGATAGAACATTGGTAGTTGACCGAATCTTCATCAGTCGAGAGCGAGGCGGAACGCAGATGGAATGCGAGAACCTCAAGCTTGAATCTGGTTTGGGTTTGGTGGGTGACCGAAATTTCGGAAAGAATACCTATCCAGGTCAAAATGCCACCCTTGTCGAGGCAGAAGAGATCGAGCGGTTCTGCATGGAGAACGCCCGAACCATAGATCTATCAATAACCCGGCGAAATATCGTCACAAGAGGTATCCATCTAAATGACCTCGTTGGCAAAGAATTCACAATTGGTACTGCGCGACTCAGAGGCGTGGAGTTATGCGAACCGTGCTCAATTCTTGGCCGCAACCTCTCAAGCGAGTCGCTTTCGGCGGAAGCCGTCATTAAACGTTGGGTTGGCTGCGGCGGTTTGCGTGCGGACATCATTGCATCAGGAGCAATAGACCGTGGCTCTCGCATTCAAGCTGGCGCATAACCAATCCTTGCAGGCGACGCCTGAAAGCGCTTTGCGCCTCTATTCAGCTTCAGCGCGCGTCGCGCGAGGAAGACGTTCATCCCAAGCAGGAAGGCTACCCGCAATTATTTGACGGAGGGCAGTTAAAATGGATAAAGAAAGTAAACTTGAAGAGGAAATTCTGGCCTCCTTTGAGCGAGGAGAATGGCAGTCCGTGCCAAATCGCAAGGCTGAAATTGCTCGCTTTACGTCAATAGCATCGGCATCGCTCGTCAAAGACAAGCGTGTCAATATTCGCATTTCCTCTCGCGATCTTGAAGACATTCAAGCCAAGACCGCAGAGGAAGCCATTCCTTATCAAACACTCATGGCTAGCGTACTCCACAAGTTTGTCACAGGGCGCCTTGTTGAGCCGACACCCAGTCTAACCTCTCGTTCAAGCGGGATGCGCCAAAAGCGGCGCGCCCCTTAACTCAACGGTGTGCGCCGGGCATGCTGCGCTTGGGGTACATTTTGTAAATCCGGCGTCCACGCAAGGACGATCCCGTATACACGGTGGTGTGGGAGGGGGAGGTCGTGAGGCTTTCTTCTATCCCGATTATGCACCCATAATCAGTTAGGAGTCCTTTATGAATGCAAAGTATTCTGGGCAGTGTCTTTGTGGGGAAATCAACTATTCAGTTGATGTTGAGCCAGTGTTCACTGGCAATTGTCATTGCAAGGACTGTCAAAGATCATCAGGCAGTGCATTCATTCCGGCGATGATTTTTCCTGAAAAAGATGTTGTCGTTTCAGGTGAAGTGAAATATTTCGAGTCTCCTGCAGACAGCGGAAATGCGCACCAAAGAGGTTTCTGTCTGAATTGTGGTTCTCAATTATTCGCGCGGTTCAGCAATATGCCAGGAATGATGGGCATAAAGGCTGGAACCTTAAACGACTCATCGAATTACATACCAAAGTTGGATTTCTATGTAGCGAGTGCCGCTCCTTGGGATTTTATGAATCCAGAGCTACCAAAAAAGCAAGGGGCAGCACAAAGCTAACGATAGTGCATAACAATTCACTCAGACCGACGCCGCTTCGCGGCGTGGCTTCACTCAGGTGTTAGACTACAGGACAGCAATTCGGAGGGGCCATGCAATCAAAAGAGCACTGGGAGCGCGCGTACTCCACCAAGGCCGTGGATGCGGTTAGCTGGTATCAACAGCACGCAGACCACTCGCTTCGGTTGATCGAAGCAACCGGCGTGTCGCACACGTCATCTATCATTGATGTGGGTGGCGGTGCTTCCACCCTCGTGGATGACCTACTTGCCAAGAGCTATCAGAACATCACGGTGCTTGATCTCTCCGCCGCCGCTCTTCACTCTGCCAAAGAGCGCCTTGGCGCTCGTGCCGGGTCAGTTACCTGGCTGGAGTCCGACATCACCAGGACGGAGCTTCCCCTGCATGCCTATGACGTATGGCATGACCGCGCGGTCTTTCACTTCCTGACGGCTCCGGAAGAGCGGCACGCGTACGTTCAAACCGTGCTTCGCTCGGTAAAGCCCGGCGGGCACGTGATAGTCGCTACCTTCGCCGAGGATGGTCCACTCCAGTGCAGCGGCCTGCCTGTCATGCGTTACAGTGCAACTCAACTCCACGCTGAGTTCGGTGAGGCCTTCACCCTCATATCGCACGAGAGGGAGGCGCACCACACTCCGTTCGGGACGACCCAGCAATTCACGTATTGCTCTTGCCGCAAATCAGCATCCTGATCTGTGGTCTAACAATGCATTTCCTTCCACTGCCATCCCGGGGGGACAGGTTCGATCCAAATTATTTCTGGCTTGAGCTCATCAAGCCAGATCAAAGCGATCCAGATGCATCACCTTGGTCCATGCGGCCACAAAATCCTGCACAAATTGGGGTTGCGCGTCCCCACTGGCATACACCTCGGCCACCGCCCGCAGCTCCGAATTGGAACCGAAAATCAGATCCACACGGGTGGCATTCCATCGGTGCGCACCGGTCTTACGGTCATAGCCCGAGAAGGTTTCGGCCGCTTCCGGGTTCGCCTTCCATTCCGTGCGCATATCCAGAAGGTTGACAAAAAAATCGTTACTGAGAACCCCTGGCCTCTCCGTAAACACCCCATGTTCGGCCTGCGCAAAATTGGCACCGAGCACCCGCAAACCGCCCACCAGCACCGTCATTTCCGGGGCAGTCAACGTCAGCAATTGCGCCTTGTCCACCAGCAGCGCCTCAGCGGGAATCTCTAAGCATCGGGCACCGCGATAGTTGCGGAACCCATCAGCCACGGGCTCCAGAGCCCCAATGGATTCGATGTCCGTCTGCTCCTGGGTCGTATCCATACGTCCCGCGGTGAACGGTACCGTCACTTCATGACCGGCCTTTAGTGCTGCGGCTTCAATGGCCGCCCCGCCAGCGAGGACAATGAGATCCGCCAGGGAAACCTGCTTGCCCCCGCTTTGCTCCCCATTGAAATCCGCACGGATGCTTTCGAGCGTGTTCAAAACCTTTGCCAATTGCTCAGGCTGATTGACTTCCCATTGCTTCTGGGGCAGCAGACGGATGCGCGCCCCATTCGCTCCGCCGCGCTTGTCCGACCCACGGAAAGTGGAAGCCGATGCCCATGCGGTAGCAATCAGTTCCGGCACCGTCAGACCGGAATTGAGAATTTTAGCTTTGAGAGCGGCGATGTCCTTAACATCAACCACGGGATGGTCAACTTTCGGTATGGGATCCTGCCAAATCAGGTCTTCCACCGGCACCTCTGCGCCCAGATAACGGCTTTTCGGGCCCATGTCCCGATGCGTCAGTTTGAACCAGGCGCGGGCAAAAGCGTCTGCAAAAGCATCAGGATGTTCGTAAAAATGCCGTGAAATCTTCTCGTACACCGGATCAAAGCGAAGTGCCAGATCGGTAGTCAGCATGGTCGGACGGTGATGTTTGGCGGGATCGTGGGCATCGGGAATGATTTCGGGCGCATTTTTGGCCACCCACTGGTGCGCACCCGCCGGACTTTGGGTGAGCTCCCATTCATAAGCAAACAGATTTTCAAAAAAGTTGTTGTTCCATTGGGTGGGGGTTTTGGTCCAGGTGACTTCCAGCCCACTGCCGATCTGGTCACCGCCCTTGCCGCTACGGAAACTGCTTTTCCATCCCAAACCCTGACTTTCAATGGGCGCGGCCTCCGGCTCTGGACCGACATGCGTGGCAGGGCCTGCGCCATGGGTTTTACCAAAAGAGTGCCCCCCTGCAATCAATGCTACGGTCTCTTCATCATTCATTGCCATACGCGCGAAGGTTTCCCGCACATCCTGAATGGCCGCTACCGGATCCGGATTGCCGCCAGGGCCTTCGGGATTCACGTAAATCAATCCCATCTGCACGGCAGCCAAGGGGTTTTCAAGATCGCGCTTGCCGAAATAACGATCCTGATCTCCAAGCCAGGTATTTTCTGCGCCCCAATAGACAGATTCGTCAGGTTCCCAAACATCCTTACGCCCGCCGCCAAAGCCAAAGACCTTGAAGCCCATGGACTCCAGCGCCACATTGCCGGTGAGCATCATCAGATCCCCCCAGGAAATACGGTGTCCATATTTCTGTTTGATCGGCCAAAGCAAACGGCGCGCCTTGTCCAGATTGACGTTATCCGGCCAGCTATTAATCGGCGCAAAACGCTGCTGGGCCGAACCTGCGCCACCCCGGCCGTCCCCCGTGCGATAAGTTCCGGCGGCATGCCAGGCCATGCGGATGAAAAAAGGGCCATAGTGCCCAAAATCTGCAGGCCACCAATCCTGAGAATCGATCATCAATGCGCGAATATCTGCTTTTACAGCCTCCATATTCAGTTCCCTGAAGGCCTTAGCGTAATCGAAATCTGCAGGCATGGGATTCGACATCGCCGAATTCTGACGTAAAAGACGGAGATTCAATCGGTTAGGCCACCAGTCACGAATAGACTGTACGTCGTCAGTGGCCATGGTTTTATGAAACGGGCAAGTCATTTCAGCTGACATGATGCATCCTCCTTATAGGAAACCCCATCCGGGATTGATATCGCTTCAGCAAAGATTTCTGACACCCAGTTTAGTCTATCTATGTATTATACAAGCGCACTGGCAGTGCCTTTTGTAAAAGGCCGGTCTCTTGAGCGCGGTAACTGCATGGTCACGCAATGCAGACTGCCGTGCTGACGGGCCAGTTCGATGCAGGGGATCGGGATCACTTCCCGGTCAGGGAAAGCGCGCTGCAGGCGCTCTTGCGCCACCCCGTCGGCCGGATCGTCGTAAGTCGGCAGGAGCAGGGCGGCATTGAGGATGAGAAAGTTGGCGTAACTCAGGGGCAGGCGGGTGCCGTCCTCGTCCCATTGCGCTTGTGCCCAGGGTAAAGGAATCAGGTGATAAGGTTTGCCATCGCGGTTGCGGAAAGCGCTGAGTTCAGCGGCCATCTGCTGGAGCGGGGCGAAGTGGCTGTCGTCGGGATCGTCGCAACTCTGGTAGGCGATGGTATGGGGGTTGCAGAAGCGGGCGAGGGTGTCGATGTGGGCATCCGTGTCGTCGCCTTCCAGATGGCCGCTATGCAGCCAGAGGATGCGTTCTACGCCGAGCTGGGTACGGAGGGCGTCCTCGATTTGCACGGCGGACCATTGCGGATTGCGGTTGGGCGAGAGCAGGCAGGCACTGGTAGTCAGCAGGGTGCCGGCGCCGTCCACTTCAATGCTGCCGCCCTCCAGAACCATCCCGGAAATCTCCAGTGCCGCGTTCCCGTAAGCCCCTTGGGCATACAGATGGCGGGTAATCTGATTATCCAGGTCGGCGCGGAATTTGAGACCCCAGGCATTGAAGGCGAAGTCCATCAGTTTGCACTGACCAGCAGGGTTCTGCAGGGTGATGGGACCGTGATCGCGGGCCCAGGAGTCATTGCTGGGGACGGTGTGGAGATGGCAGCGCGCGAGCTCGGCACCAGCGCGGTGCAGATATTTCCTGCAGACCTCGACGCTGGCCGCGTCATGGCAGGCAATGAGCACATCTTCGCGGAAGCTGATCTCACGGGCAATGCGGGCAAATACCGAGAGCACCGTATCCAGCCGTGGCGCCCAGTCGGTATCGGGGTGCGGCCAGGTGAGTTGTACCGCTTGCTGCGGGGTCCATTCCGGGGGGAGGATGTATCCAGTCGCCATGATGCACTCCGTTGTTGGTGACTCCAACATCATAGGGGTTTAACGGCTTTTCGTCAGCCTGTCCGGCAGGCTAAACTGCGCCTTATGCAAAAATCTGCCGAACGTATGGATCATTTATTGTCCCGTCTTGGATATTGTAGCCGCTCCGAAGTGCGTGATCTGGTGCGCGAGGGGCGGGTGCGAGTAGCCGGGGAAGCGCTGCGCAAAGCCTCCGCTAAAGTGGATGCGGCGCTGGTCTGGGTGGATGAAGAGCCCATTGATCACCCCCATGCCCTCTATCTGCTCTATCACAAACCCTTGGGCAAGGTTTGTGCTCACGATGATCCGCGTACCATTTATCAGGATTTTCCCTTGCGTTGGCGCTACCGGCGACCGTCGCTGAGCAGTGTCGGTCGTCTTGACCGGGAGACCAGTGGCGTCCTGCTGCTCACTGATGACGGTGACTGGCTGCACCACTGGACAAGCCCTCGCCGTGCCATTCCCCGGGTGTATCGCGTGACTCTGCAGCAACCGTTGCGGGGTGACGCGGCGAACATCCTGGCCGCGGGAACCCTGATGCTGGAAGGCGAAGACACGCCCTGTCGCCCCGCAGTGTTGCAATGCCTGACAGATCGCGAGGTGCTGCTGACCCTGACGGAGGGGCGTTACCACGAGGTTCGCCGGATGTTTGCCGCTCTGGATAATCTGGTGCTGACCCTGCATCGGCAGGCCTTCGGGCCTTTTGTGCTGGACGATCTGCCTCCCGGTCAGTGGCGTGAACTTACAGAAGCAGAGCGTATGACGGAGAAAATTCCATGATTTGGACGCCGCATGTGACAGTAGCCACTGTCGTAGAGGATAACGGCCGTTTTCTGCTCGTAGAAGAGATGGTGGATGGGCGGCGTTGCTTCAATCAGCCCGCCGGCCACTGGGACCCCGGTGAAACGCTGTTGGATGCGGTCGTCCGCGAGACCCTGGAGGAAACGGGCTACGTCTTCCAGCCGGAATATCTGACCGGTATCTATCACTGGGAATATCCTGCGAAAAACCTGACTTACCTGCGCTTCGCCTTCGGCGGACGCCTTGGCCCCCGTGATATGCAGCGTGCCCTGGATACAGGCATCATCGGCCCGGTCTGGCTGACCCCGGAGGAGATGACGGCGCGTGGGGGGGAGATGCGTAGCGTCATGGTCTGGCGCTGTATGGCCGATTACCAGGCGGGCAAGCGCTATCCACTGGATTTGCTGCACACGGTCTGAATGGCGCTGGGGGCTGGAGTAGACTGACGCTGGCCCGTCTGCGTGCTATATTGCAGCATAAACGCATCGGCAGAGACGATGAACATGATAGACGCGGACGGCTATCGCCCCAATGTGGGCATGATCATTTGTAACAAATACAATCAGGTGTTGTGGGCCAAACGCCGGGGTGAAAATGCTTGGCAGTTCCCCCAGGGCGGTATCGATTATGCGGAAACGCCGGAGCAGGCGATGTTTCGCGAGTTGGAAGAAGAGGTGGGGACCGCCAAGGTCTGTATTCTTGGCAGGACGCGGGGCTGGCTGCGTTATGAAGTGCCCTGCGCCCGTCATCGCGCCTCGCGGCGCCGTTATCGTGGGCAGAAGCAAATATGGTTTTTACTCCGTTTTGAAGGTGAAGAGGCGGAAATCAATCTGCGCACCCAACAGCCGGAGTTTGAGGACTGGCGCTGGGTGGATTACTGGATGCCGGTGAATGAAATCATTGCCTTCAAGCGCCGCGTGTACTGGCAGGCTTTGCAGGAATTGGCGCCGTTAATCAACATGGATCCACCGCCCATGGCGAACCCCTGCGGTTCCGCGGGCCGATATCCGGTCGGTGGGAGCCGCTGACCGTGTTACTGCGTGACGGATGATCCATCCACTCAGTGGCCTTCGCGAAGCGTTGCCACCAGCGCCGACTTTGGCGGAAGCCCTGCCGTAGTGTAGACATTACGGGAGTTCCACAGCATCCATCCGTCCGATCCGAAAGTCTGTGCCGCATCGATCTGCGCTGCAATCTCCTGACCCCCGAAGGGTTTCCCGCCAAAGGCGTAGTCACGAAATGCCTGCAGCCAGGGGCGGAAGCGCACTCCCGGCAACCCCGTTCTTTCCTCGGCCTTGCGCAGCGAGAGGTAAACTATCTGATGCGGATGGCTAACGGGGTTGGGGTAGCCGGGGATACCGTACTGAAAACCCGATGGATAGAGCATGGGAGAGATATAATCGACCTGCTGCGCCATCTCCTTCAGGTTCTGGCCGATCCCGGTGTCGTTGCGGTTCCAGATCACATAACCAAAAATATCCGCAGAAAGAAAGACATTATACGGGATCAAGCGCTTGCGGGCCTCCGCGAGAAATCCAGAAATTGCCGAGACCCGGCTTTCCTGGGTGCTCGACCGGGAAAACACCAGGCCCTTGGCGTCCGGAAAGCGGACGTAGTCGAACTGGATCTCGTCGAAACCATCCCTGGCGGCCTCGACGGCGATATCAATGTTGTAGTCCCATACCTGTTTACTGAAAGGATCAGTCCAGGCGAGGCCTTCCCGATCCCTCCAGATGGCACCGCCCGCGGTCCTGACGGCCAGATCCGGTCGCGCCAATGCAAGGACGTTGTCCTTGAAAACCACGATCCTGGCAATGGTATAGATGCCTTCTTTGTGCAAATCGTCCATTAGTCGCTTGATATGTTTGATGGTGATAGTTCTTTGGGCGCCGATCTCTGTCGCCAGAGGAATGTCGGTCTTGTACGCAATCATTCCGCGGTCGCTTTTCACATCGATCACTATGGCGTTGAGGTCTGTCTTGCCGATGATATCAAGAGCCGATTCCCGCAGACGCGTGTTGGCCGCTCCGTAGGAAGACAAATAAAGGGCCTTGGGTTTGAAAGGCGCGAGGGACAGGGTTTCATCCGCCTTGAGATCCCCGATGGGGACCTCGCGGCGCCGGTAGCCGTAGGCCCTGAGGCCAAGCACTGTCCCTTGTCCGCTGATTTCAAAACGGCCATCCTGGACCGTGCGTACGACCGAGTTACCCAAGGTTACAAATGCCCCTGGGATCGGTTTGCACGTCAAGGCGTCCACGATCATCCCGCTGTAGGCGGCAGCGCTCCCCGAGACGAGCAACAAGACTGCAAGTAACGAAGCGCATATGTTTTTTATATTTTTATAAGCCTTCACAATCCACCTCGTTTATCTGGAGTCCGTGGTCAACAGTTTTCCCAATGTCTTGCCCGTATCCTGGTCCGTGACCAGATAGCGCGGGAGCGCCATCACCTTATCCGATGGCCCGGCAGGCGCCCTTACCATGGTGAAGGCGGCGATATATCCCGCCGCCGTAGCGCTCTTGATCAGATCCTCATTGTAGATCCCGAATGGCCAGGCGAGCATGTCCACCTTGATTCCCAGCTCCTGATCGAGCTTCGCCCTGGATTTTTCCAACTGCATGGCCACAAACTTGTCGTACACCCGGGGGGCGAGACGTTTTTTTTCTATCTTGAAGTTCGGATGCCAGTAGGTGTGGGATTGGATATTTACAAGCCCTGAGCCGTGCATGACCCGCAACTCGTCCCACGTCAGGGCGTAAGACGCCCGGGATATGGCGGAGGGATAGATGAAGAGCGTCACCGGGATATGGTAGCGCTGCACCAGAGGAAACATGTCGGTGTACACCGACTGATGCCCGTCATCCGTGGTGATCACCACGGAATGGGGAGGGGGAGGGGGTCCAACGCCACGAATATAGGCCACGACTTCCCTGAGCGGTACAATCCGGTAGCCATGGCGCTTCAGGTATTCAATCTGTGCCGCGAAGACCACCGTGTGAACGGTCATGGCATCTCGCACCACGGGACCAAAACGATGGTAGAGCAGGATGGGCACGACGCGCGCCGTCTGTGACCCCCAAGCCGGTACGGCGAAAAATATGGCGAGTAAAGGCACCCAGAAAAAGAATCGTAATGTGCCCATATGCCCCTTTTGCCAAACAACACGCGTGACTGGCTTTTCCATCCTCTACACCCTGGAGATCGCCCCCTCCACCGCGCAAAATGTCTCTCATCACATTGAACTGTAAATGGGTATAGCTCAATTACGAGAAGATTTCAAAGTCCGGCGGACGGCTAGCGATGGGGTCTTGCCTCGGGCACGGATACCACCTATAGTCCCAAACATGGACTATGGAGCATCGATTTTACTAATGGCTAATATTCGACCCGATTTGGGAGCGCGTTATCGTGGGGGTACCCACCTGCCCGATGCGCTGGGTCGTCGCGGTGCTTCCGCGTCCAGAGCGCAGTACGCATGTCGAGCCGAACTTGTTCGGCTTTTTTATTGTGGGTAGAGGGTAGCCTCGAAGTTTCTCTTCTTGATGAGAGATGGCAATGGCGCTGCATAATCAGCCGGAGGGCAGATTATGCAGCGGCGATTCCCAGGTAATTCGGGAGATAATGAATGCAGAAGAGACATCGCTGGCGGGTTGCTGTGGCGGTATTGACGTTTCTAGGTGGGATCAGTGTGTGCCAGGCGGCGCCGCACGAGGCGGGCCATAAGGCTCTGCATAGGATCAGTCACCATATCCACGCACGGCGCTCTTATAAGGGTGCTTCGAAAAACTCGAAAACGGTGCGAATACGGTTCACACGTAACAAAAGGTTAGTGTCTGCCAGACAGGCGAAAAGAGGGGTTTTTCGAACTGCCCATAAGACAATATTGCGTGCGCCGAAAAACGATTATATGGCGTTGACGCCGACGGCGTTGCGGTTGATGGATCTTGCGCCTGTCGAGTTCGCCGGGGTAGGTGCGGCACCACAGACCGTTTCGACCTATGACTATAAAATACAGCCTTTTCCTGCAACCGATGTAGATGGTGTAACGAGCCCAGTTTTTGTCGATCAGTCGCTGGTGCTGGTCAAGGCGGGCATGGCGACGGATGACGTACCGGTTGTTCTTCCAGAAAAACCCATAGCGGCGCAGGTTGACGCGGTAGTCGCCACTTCGGCACCAGAGCAGTCTCATTTACGACTCGCCTTGGAGATGTTGGCGAGCCATGCCTATCATTGGGCGCGCCACCCTTTGCAGGCGCTGGAAACCAGCGGCAATGCCGCTGCCGGGTCACAAGCCGCAGCCGAGCTAGCCAATGATATTGCGCAAGAAGGGCAGTATGCAGAGACGGAAAGCGATTCTGATTCCAATTCTTGGCTGTCACCTCGCTCAATGGTGGTTTCCGCACTTAAGTTTATTGGTGCTCCCTACCGCTGGGGTGGTATGAGCCCGGCCTCGGGCTTCGACTGTAGTGGCTTTGTTAAGTATATATTGGCGAAGTTTGATATTCAGGTGCCGCGTACCTCTTATGCCCAGGCAGCTGAGTTACGGAAAGTTTCCAGGGTCAATCTGAGGCCCGGTGATCTCGTGTTTTTTGATACGATGCATCGGCCTTATTCCCATGTAGGAATCTACATTGGTCATCAGCACTTTGTCAGTGCTCAGACACCCAGCACGGGCGTTCAGGTGGCGAGCCTGAATGACCCCTACTGGGCGGCACGTTTTGACGGGGCGCGTAGCTTGCCGGTATTCAACGCTTCCTGATGACGAAGTAAATACCTGCAAAGTGGTTGGCGCAGATGCGCCGCGACGCATATGGGTGCCTAGGCGTTGTGCTCCATATCATCCGGCGTCTTCCACTCGTAACGATCGGGTGCCTGAGGTTGGGTGGCCATGAAGCCTTCCTTCTGGAGCAGTTCGGCCAGTGCCACCGCTCCTGGACCAGCCGCTTTTTGGTTCTCCAGGATGTTGCTGGCGATTCGCACCGCCTCATGGGCGGTCAGAATAACTTCTACGCTCTGCTCCTTCTCTTCGCGAATTTGCATGGATGCCGTCCTTTAGTCAAAAACATGGGGTGGTTGTTTGAAGTGATCATCTGTTCGGTAGTCTTGCTCGGCCAGCAGGTAGACAATATCCAAGGTGTCCTTGGCAAAGCTTTCGGCATCTCTAACGATGGGTTCGACTATTTTGGCAAGGTCCTTTTTGTCGAAGCGGATGGTGATACCTTGCTCGTCTTTATGGATGACTTCCATAGTGCTCTCCTTTTTGAAGTCAATAGGCAGCGCGTTCTGTCGGTAAATGATTGCGCTTGTCTATAATGCATTTCTATGGCGCATGTATTGTGATCAACTTTTAGAGGTTTAGTTCAGCTTGGGTGCTTTGTCAAAAGGCGTGGCCGCAGCGCCGGGTGCCCCACTCTGGTCCATGCGGGCGAGCAAACGCAGACCGCCGATGATGCCGAGGATGCGTTTGTGAACGGCATCCTCCCAGAGGTTCTGAGCCAGGGGCCAGTATTTGCATTGGGTATGTGTCGCGCGGGGGGTGTCTGGCACGGCGTCGCAGCCGAGGGCGATGAGGAGATCGGGCCAATCGTCGTCGGTTTCATTTGCCCTCGCCTCCAGCCAGTCAGCACCCAAGGCTTCAGCCAATGTGGCGGCATAGCGGGCCTTCGCCGGATCGGTCGGATGCCAGAACAGGATGCGCGCTCGCCGTTTATACATGAATGCCCTCTTCCCCCGCAATTTGTGTAAAAATAGCAGGACTGACGATAAAACGGGAGCAGCGATGAGGTGTCGGGCGTGACTGGGGAGAGCCAGGACTGGTCTGTGTTGTTGGGCGAGGCTGGCGCATTGGCGCGGGTGTTGCCGCAATTCCGGGCGCGGGAGCAGCAACAGGCCATGGCCGCGCAGGTCGCTCATACCCTGCACGACGGGGGGGTGGCGCTGATCGAGGCGGGGACGGGCACGGGTAAAACCTTCGCTTATCTCCTGCCCGCTATGCTTTCCGGACGCAAGGTGCTGGTTTCTACCGGCAGCAAGGCGCTGCAGGATCAAATACTGGAGAAAGACATCCCGTTACTGTTGCGGGCGACGGGAAGGCCGCTACGGGTGAGCCGTCTCAAGGGGCGGGCTAATTATCTTTGTCGGCATCGTTTGCAACGCTTCAGCGCTGAGGGGGTGGCGCCCGCTCTGGCTGTACCCCTGGCGAGGGTGGCGGACTGGGCCGGACAGACCCGGGAGGGGGATGTTGGCGAGCTGACCTCGGTACCCGAGGATTCGCCGGTCTGGCCCCTGGTGACCTCGACCCGGGACAACTGCCTCGGCAGCGATTGCCCCGAGTATGGGCGCTGCCATGTTATTGAAGCGCGGCGCCAGGCGCAGGAAGCGGAGATTCTGGTGGTGAATCACCATCTGCTTTTTTCAGATTTGGCGCTGAAGGCCAACGGTATGGGGGACTTGTTGCCGCGGGTCGAGGCCATGGTGCTGGATGAGGCCCATCAGATGCTGGATTTGGCCGGGCGCTACTTTGGTCAGCACTTAAGCAGTCATCAGCTCTGGGATTGGGGGCGGGACAGCCGGGCCGAAACCCTGGCCGAGGCAGGGGACGATGCGCGGCTGCTGGCAGCGGCCGCGCAAGTGGAAATCCAGACGACGGCATGGCGGACGGCCTTGGGTCCGGGTGAGGAGCGCGGGTCCTGGACCTTGAACCCGGATAGCGCGCAAAGCGCTGCCTTTGCCCGTTTGCGTCAGGCCGTGGTGGATCTGACCCAGGCCCTGACTGCGGCTGCGGCACGTGGCAAGGGCTTGGAGCAATGTGCGGCGCGGGGGGCAGCGCTGCTGGCGACGGTGGATTTTTTTACCGCGCAAAACACCCCGAATATGGTGTTCTGGCACGAAAAGAAAGCACGTACGGTGCAGCTCCACGCCACCCCGCTGGATGTGGCAGCACCGTTGCAGCGGCATCTGCTGGAGCCGATGGAAAGCGTGGTGCTCACCAGTGCGACTTTGCGGGTAGGCGATAGTTTCGCCAGCACCGAGCGTGCTCTGGGTTTGACGGCAGCCAGCACTTTTACAGCCGCCTCTCCCTTTGATTATGCGCGGCAATCCCTACTTTACCTGCCGCCCGCGATGCCGGAGCCCAATCATCCCACATACACCCAGGCCTGTCTGGAAGCCGCGGCGCCGGTCATCGAGGCGAGCGGCGGACGGACTTTTGTCCTCTTCACCAGTCACCGGGCCTTGCAGGAGGCGGCGGCATCCCTGCCGCAGCGGCTGTCCTTCCCTATTCTGGTGCAGGGGAGCATGCCGCGGCCCCGTCTTCTAGACCGTTTTCGTAGCCTGGGTAATGCGGTGCTGCTGGGCGCGGCCAGCTTTTGGGAGGGCGTAGACGTGCAGGGTGAGGCCCTCTCCTGTGTCATTATCGACAAGCTGCCTTTCGCCAATCCCTCGGACCCGATTCTGCGGGCTCGCACGGAGCAGTGCCAGGCGGCGGGCGGTGAACCCTTCCGTGAGCTACAGATCCCGCAGGCGGTGATTGCCTTGCGCCAGGGCGTAGGGCGGCTGATTCGCTCGGAGACGGATCGTGGCGTGCTGATGCTCTGTGACCCGCGTCTGCGCAGCAAGGGCTATGGACGGATATTCCTCGACAGTCTGCCGCCCATGCGGCGCGTTTCCAGCCTCGACGCGGTCCATGCATTCTGGCGAAGTGAGGCTTGATGGGGCTGCTGCGTTTCCTGGCTATGGATACCGCCACTGAGGCCTGCTCAGTGGCGGTCAGCACCCCGGCGGGGGTGCTTGAAGAGTTTGTCGTGGCGGCTAATGCCCACAGCCAGTTGCTGCTCCCCATGATTCAGCGAGTGCTGGATCGCGCCGGCATGACCCTCGCCGATATAGGGGCCATTGCTTGCGGGGTGGGGCCGGGGGGCTTCACTGGGGTGCGTATTGGCGTGAGTACGGCGCAGGCACTGGCTATGGCATGCGGGCTGCCAGTCTATCCGGTCTCCAGCCTGCAGGCACTGGCGGCGACGGTATCCCAACCGCAGGTGCTGGCGGCCCTGGACGCCCGCAAAGGGGAGGTCTACGCCGGAATATTCCGTCAGGATATGCGGGGCATACCCCAACTGCAAGGCGCGGAGAAAGTTGGTGCTCCCGATGCCGTGGCCTGGCCAGCGGAGGGTCAATGGTGGGGGCTCGGTACTGGCTGGCAGGCCTACCATGCCCACTGGCAGGGTCCCAGCATCCTCGGCTGGAGTGGCGATAGTTTTCCGCGGGCCGAGGCCGTATTACGCCTTGCGCAGGCGCGCTACCAGGCGGGAGATCGAGGTATCATCCCGGCACTGCTGGAGCCGCACTATATCCGTCCCTCCCTGCCGGAGGAGAAACAAAAATGAATCTGCGTCCCATGCAGGTAGGGGATTTGGATGCGGTGGCGACGCTGGAATCGCACATTTCACCGGGACCCTGGACGCGGAATATTTTCCGTGACTGCATGCAAGCGGGTTATGATGCCTGGATTATGGAGGATGATGCGGGTGCGCTGGTGGCCTTTGGGGTCTTGTCCACGGGAGCCGCCGAGGCACATATCCTTAATCTTGGTGTGGCGCCCACCCTGCGTCGGCGCGGTTTCGGGCGGTGCATGCTGCAACATCTCCTGGGCCGGGCCGGGCAACTGGGTGCGCAAAGGGCCTTTCTCGAAGTGCGGGTGTCCAATCTCGGCGCGCAGGACCTGTACCGTTCCCAGGGTTTCCATGAAATCGGGGTGCGTTTGAATTATTATTGCAACGCGGAGGGACGGGAGGATGCGCTGGTCTTGTCCCTGTCGTTACTGCCGTCCGTAAATCAACTCAGAGAAGGTTAATCGTTTATGTCGTTATCCCCTGTTGCGGAGGCCCCGGTCGGCGCGTTTATTGATGCCATTCAGCGTCGCCGTACCTTTGCCATCATTTCCCATCCCGACGCCGGCAAGACGACGCTGACTGAAAAGCTCCTGCTCTTCGGGGGCGCGATTCAGTTGGCGGGGACGGTCAAAGCGCGCAAAAGCAATCGTCACGCCACCAGCGACTGGATGGCCATTGAAAAGAGTCGCGGTATTTCCGTCGCCAGTTCGGTCATGCAGTTTGAATATGACGAGCATGTCATCAATTTGCTGGACACACCGGGGCATCAGGACTTTTCCGAAGATACTTACCGGGTACTGACCGCTGTGGATTCGGCGCTGATGGTGATTGATGGCGGCAATGGTGTTGAGGCGCAGACCATCAAGCTGTTGGAGGTTTGTCGTCTGCGCGATACCCCCATCATCACTTTCATGAACAAGTTCGACCGCGAAAGCCGCGATCCGACGGAGTTGCTGGATGAGGTAGAGTCGGTGCTGGGTATCCGGTGCGCGCCCGTCACTTGGCCTATTGGGATGGGTAAGCGTTTTCGCGGCGTCTATCACCTGCTGCGCGACGAGGTGCTGGTCTTCACCGCTGGTGAGGAAACCCGGGAGCAAACGGTGGAGCGTATTGCCGGGATCAATAACCCGGAGCTGGACCGGCGCTTTCCGGATGAAATGGCTGAATTGCGGGAACAGGTAGAATTGCTGCGTGGTGCCTCCCATCCTTTTTCTCTGGAGGATTTTTTGGAGGGGCAGCAGACGCCAGTATTTTTTGGCTCGGCCATCAATAACTTCGGGGTGCGGGAATTGCTGGGTGCCCTTATCGACTGGGCGCCTTCGCCCCGCCCCCGTCCCACCACGGGGCGGACAGTGCGGCCGGAAGAAGAGGCTTTCAGCGGTTTCGTGTTCAAGATTCAGGCCAATATGGATCCCCAGCATCGCGATCGGGTGGCCTTTCTCCGGGTCTGCTCCGGCCACTTTCAGCGGGGCATGAAGATCAAACATCTGCGCCTGGGTCGGGATATTCAGGTGCATAATCCGATTATCTTCCTTGCCCAGGAGCGGGAGTTGGTGGAGGAGGCCTTCGCCGGCGACATCATCGGCCTGCATAATCACGGCAGTATTCAGATCGGTGATAGTTTCAGTCAAGGTGAGGCATTGCAGTTCACCGGGATTCCCTACTTTGCGCCGGAACTGTTTCGCCGGGTGCGTCTGCGTAACCCGCTCAAGACCAAGCAACTGCAAAAAGGGCTGCAACAGCTGGCGGAAGAGGGGGCTACCCAAGTCTTCAAACCACTGCAAGGCGGAGATATGATTCTGGGTGCGGTGGGCGTACTGCAATTTGATGTGGTGGCGGAACGGTTGAAAACCGAATATGCCGTCGACGCGATCTTTGATCCGGCGGCGGTGCAGGCGGCGCGCTGGATTCAGTGTGATGATCCCAAAATACTCGCCGAATTTACCCGCAAGCATGAGGAACAGCTCGCCGAAGATGCGGGGAATCGGCTCGCCTACCTGGCGCCCTCCCGCGTTAATCTGGACCTTACCATGGAGCGCTGGCCGCAGGTCGTATTCCACGCTACCCGGGAGCATGCGGGATCATAGTGCCTTTGATGAACCGGAGGAGAAGAAGTGCTTCTACGTGCGACACTCTCGTTGATAGCTGGCCTGTTGCCTCTTGCGGCCATGGCACAAGATCTGGAATCCCTGCGTAATCAGGCCGAACAGAACCCCGCCGCGCTGGCGCGTTTGCGGCAGGCCGCATCAGCGCCGGATGCCCAGGCCGCCTTCTACCTCGGTACCCTTTATTCTCCACTGATTACTCGTCAGGAAAGCACGGTCGTAAAAGGCTGGCCGGAGACGCTGCACTGGTACCGTCTGGCGGCTCGCCTCGGTTGCGCCCGAGCGAACTTTGACCTCGGCCTGGTTTATGAAAAGGGCTTAGGCGTCGCCAAAAATCCGCAACGTGCGGCGGTGTATTTCTCCCGGATGGCAGATATAGCCCGTATCGAGACGGCATTGCCGTCATCGGCGAGTTCTGCGGTGGGGCGGCATACGGGTACCCATAAGGACTAGGGTAAGGGTCGATAATAGATTATTGGGCCAGTGTCTGCGCCAGGCGCCGATACTGGATGGCTTCCGCCAGATGCTGGGTATTGATCGAATCACGCCCTTCCAGATCCGCGATACTGCGGGCGACGCGCAGCACCCGATGGTAGCCTCGCGCGGAGAGGTGCAGGGTCTCGGTGGCGCGGCTGAGCAGGCGGGTGCTCACCGCATCCAGGGCGCAACACTGATCCAGCAGTTCGCCCTGAAGTTGTGCGTTGCGCACCTGCTGGCGCTGCCACTGGCGATCAACGGCCTGAGCTATGCGTTCGCGCCAGTAGGCAGAACTTTCGCCCTGTGCCGCCTCTTGTAAGGCGCTCACCGGCAGCGCGGGCACTTCCATCTGGATGTCGATGCGGTCCAGCAGTGGGCCGGAGAGCCGGCTACGGTATTGGCTGACCTGTGCCGGGGTACAGCGGCACATCTGCTGCGGATCACCGAGATGGCCGCAGGGACAGGGATTCATCGCCGCGACCAATTGAAAACGGGCCGGGAAAGTGGCCCGCCGCGCCGCCCTGGCGATATGGATTTCTCCAGACTCCAGCGGCTCCCGCAGCACTTCCAATACCGCACGGGGGAACTCGGGCATTTCGTCCAGAAAAAGAATACCGTGGTGCGCCAGGCTGATTTCGCCGGGACGCGGGTGCGAACCCCCGCCTACCAGCGCCGCTGACGAGGCACTATGGTGGGGGCTACGGAACGGGCGCCTACCCCAATGACGAATATCGAAGCCGCCTCCTTGCAGGCTGTGGATAGCGGCCACTTCCAGCGCCTCACTGCGGCGCAGAGGGGGCAGCAGGCCAGGCAGCCGCGCCGCCAGCATGCTTTTGCCGGTGCCCGGCGGACCGGACAAGAGCAGGTGATGGCCGCCTACCGCTGCGACAATCAGCGCCCGCTTGGTTGATTCCTGACCGCGTACGTCACGCAGATCGGGGTAAGGAATGGCGGATTCCTGGGCCTCCGCATCGGAGATGACCTCAGGCAGGCGCTCCGTGCCGCGCAGGTGGGCGATGGCCTCTGCCAGATTCGCGCAGGCAAAAACCGGAGTGTTTTGGGCGAAAGCGGCTTCCTGGGCATTGCCTTGCGGCACCAGAATGGCACGATGGGCTTGTCCCGCTGCCAGTGTGCTGGAGAGCGTGCCCGTCACCGGACGCAGGCTGCCGTCCAGCGCCAATTCGCCAATCATCTCCAGTTTTTCCAGTGCGGCCGCAGGAAGTTGTCCGCTGGCGGCGAGAATACCTATGGCCATGGGCAGGTCGAAGCGGCCACCCTCTTTCGGCAGATCGGCGGGGGCCAGATTGACGACCATACGCCGTGCCGGAAACTCAAAGCCACTGTTTTGAATGGCCGAGCGCACCCGGTCCCGGGCTTCCTTGACCGCCGTTTCGGCGAGGCCGACGACGGCGAAGGTGGGCAGACCGGGACCCAGATCGCATTCCACGGTGACGCCCGCCGCCTGTACCCCGGTAAGGGCACGGCTATGGACTATCGCCAGCGGCAACGCTCAGTCCTTGCTGGCGTCTTCGTCTACAGTAGCCTTGGGTGCCAGGGCGTCGACGCGATCTTCCAGCACGGCGACCCGCGCGGCGAGGCGGGAGAGCAGTTCGTGCTGCACATCAAATTCATCACGAGTGACGAGATCCAGGCGATCCAGCGCATTGGAAAGCATGGCGCGCGCCTGCTTGTCCACATCTTCCTTGACCGTCCCTAAACGGGCGATGGTGTCGCCAATGGCGGCGGCGATATCGTCAGCAATACGGTGTTGCATCTACAGTCTCCTTAAAGGCCCATGGCCTGACGGATGAGAAAACGTTTGACCGGAGTGACCGCCCCCGTCCCCAGCATTCCCAAGTCGCGCAGTTGGGCAAGACCACGACTGCGGTTGGAAAACAGATGACTGAGGGCGCCGCAAGCCAGTACGGTGACGAGATTATCAGGCCGCCGCGCACTTTGATAGCGACGCAGTGTGGTGGCTTCGCCCCAATCCTCATGGTGTTGGCGGGCAGCGGTAATGACCTTCATCAGTTGTTCGGCATCCCGGAATCCCAGGTTCACCCCCAGGCCCGCTAGCGGATGGACGCCGTGGGCGGTATCCCCCAGCAACACGCTACGTTCCCCGATGTAACGGCTGCTGTGCAGTCCCGAGAGCGGATAACTGCTGCGTCGTCCGATGTGTTGGAAATGTCCCAGTTGTGGCCCGAACGCCTGATGCAGTTCGCGGAGAAACTGGGCGTCATCCAAGGTCATCAGATGCCGCGCACGGGCATGTTTTGCACTCCAGACGATGGAGGCGCGGGCTTTACCATCGGCATCGTCGTTAAAGGGCAATACCGCCAACGGGCCGGTGGGGAGGAAGCGCTGATAGGCGATGTGGCGATGTGGTTTTTCAATCCAGACCGTGGCGGTAATGGCGTCCTGCCCATAATCTTCCCGGAAGATCGGTGCCTGAATGAGCGTTTTGCGCAAAGGCGATTGCCGGCCCTCCGCAATGGCCAGCAGGGTGCCGCGGAACTCCATCCCCGAGGCATCGGTGGCGTACATGCCTTTGCTGTCGGCAAAGGCGCTAGTGATTTCCCGTCCATGGTGAATGTGTAGCCCGGCGTCTTCCAGCGCAGCGTGCAGGGCTTGTTCCAGCCGTCGATTCTCGACAATGTGCCCGAGCCGGTCTTCTCCACCTTCTTCGGCGTCCAGATGAATACTACCGGAACCTTCCGCATCCCAGACCCGCATGCGTTCCACGGCACTGCCCAATAGCGTGAGATCAATGCCCAGGGGGGCCAGAAAACGCTCGGACCCGGTAGCGATTAAACTGGCGCGATCAAGGGGATCCGCCAGCGCGCATACCGCGGCGCTGCGTTTTTCAAACACCGCAACGCGCAACCCCGCCTGCTGGGCTGCCAGGGCGAGGCTGGCACCGACCATGCCGGCGCCAGAAATGAGGAGATCGTAGTGGTTACTATCCGACATAGGTTCCGCCCACAGCCAAATCCGGGATGGCGCTTTGCGCCGGGAGATGAATGCCAGCCAGGCGCGCCGCGAGTTCCCGCTTCCCCAGTGGTATCTGATCCAGCAGTGTCAGAGCCGCGGCCCGTGCCAGGCGCAGTGGCAGACGCGGGCTGCTGAACAGACGGTTCATCGTTTCAGTAAAGGCGACGGTCTCCAGCCGGTCACGGCGACGGATGCGGGCATAGTCGCTGAGTAGCGATGTATTCCCCGGATCATCGCCGCGCTGTGCTGCTTCCCGCAGCAGGGCGCCCAGAGTCAGCACATCCCGCAATCCCAGGTTATAACCCTGTCCGGCCAGAGGATGCAGTGTTTGTGCGGCATTACCTACCAAGGCCAAACGCTGACTGGGCTCGGCCCAGAGCCGCTGGAAAAACAGGGGATAGGCACTGCGCGGGCCAGTCCTGACGAGTGGCGGCAGCTGCGGCGGCCTCTGACGGTTCAGGGCCTCCACAAACTCTGCATCAGACAGGTCCAGTACACGGCTGGCATCGCCGGGGCGCAGGCTCCAGACAATGGAGAACTGGTTGTTGCCGATAGGCAGGAAAGCCAGCGGTCCGCTCTCCAGAAAATGCTCGAAGGCGATGCCGGGCAGGGGCTGCCGTGGGGTCACTGTGGCGATGATGGCATGGCGGTTATGGTCCCAGCCCATGCGCCGCAGACTGGCCAGGCGTGTCAGTTCGCCATGGCCGCCATCGGCAATCACCGCCAGCGCCGTCTCGACCCGCAAATCAGGCCAGTCCAGTTGCACCCGGTCCGGAAACCATTGCAGGGCCTGCAACGGCCCCGGTGATTCCTGCTGAAGGGTGTGACAAAGCGCCAGCGGCACGGCCAGGGCATCATTTAAGGTCTCCAGACCAGCGACTTCCCCTAGTCTTTGTTCCGGCGCGTTCAGCAGGCTGTGTTCCAGGCGCACCTGCCCACTGATGCCTTGCTGGGTGATCTGCACGGTCTGGATAGCGGCGGCATCCGCCAGAGGCATGGCTACCCCCAACCGGCTGAGCAGGCGCCGACTACCCAAGGCCAGCGCGATAGTGCGGTCTGTCAGCCGCGGCCTCGCCTGCGCCAGGGGATGGGTATCCAGCATCAACACGCGCAGCGGGCTGCCCGCCAGCGCGAGAATCAGACTGCGCGCCACTGGACCATTACCCAGAATGGCCAGGTCTGCCGTCATCGTACGCATGATTTCTCCCGCGCGGTCTCCATATGCGGCCATTTAAGACCAAGATGCCCTGTTCAGCAAGTGCTGAACCGGTTACTCCGGCATGGCATGCACGTTTACCCGAGATTTTTGTTACCGTAAAATTGCCGGGCGTCTCCTCTTAACTGCCAGCGCTGAAAATGTCGCGGAGTTGCCTGTGCATGGTCTGATAGACAGTCATTGTCACCTGGATGATGCCGCCTACGACGATGATCGTGATGCGGTTCTGCGCCGCGCAGAAACGGCGGGTGTCTGCAAAATCATCGTCCCGGCCTCTACCCCGAAGTACTGGGGCCGGCTCAAGGAAGGCTGCCGCCGTCACCCCGGACTTTACCCGGCCTATGGTGTGCATCCCCTCTATCTGGATGATCGGGATGACCAATGGGAAGCGACCTTGGCTACCCTCCTGACCCAGGCGGTCGCTCTGGGAGAAATCGGGCTCGATGCTGGCGATGGGGCTCCTGACATTGCCCGCCAGCGGGACGGTTTCGCGACTCAACTCGCCATGGCACAGCAATTGGGACTGCCGGTCATTCTCCATGCCCGGCGGAGCCTGGAAGAGGTGATCCTGACGCTGCGTCGCTTTTCTGGTTTGCGTGGCGTGCTACACAGCTTCTCCGGTAGTCTCGTACAAGCACAGCGATTGATAGATATGGGATTTTTGTTGGGGTTGGGTGGTGCGCTCACGCACCCGCGCGCCCAGCGTCTACGGGCGACGGCGGCCATGCTTCCCGCGGAATCCCTGCTGGTAGAGACGGACGCGCCGTGGCAAACACCCCATGCGCACCCCGGTACCCGCAATGAACCCGCGTATCTCAGCGAAATTATCGCCAGCCTGGCACAGTTGCGGCATACTCCAGCTCAGGAAATCGCGCAGGTCACTGCGCAAAATGCCCTTACCTTATTTCATATTCAGGACGCGCCATAATGCCTCATCCTTTTGCCCGCACCGAGATTCTGCTAGGTGCACCTGCTGTTGCGACCCTGCGTGATCGCCATGTGCTCATTGCCGGCGTCGGTGGGGTCGGAGGCTATGTCGCAGAAAACCTTGCCCGTGCCGGGGTGGGGCATATCACCCTCATTGACCACGATGTGGTCAGTATTTCCAACATCAATCGTCAACTCGTCGCCCTGCATTCCACGCTGGATCAGCCCAAGGTGGCGGTGATGGCCGCACGGATTCGTGATATTCATCCCGATTGCCTGCTCCAAACCCGTCAGGAGTTTATCAACACGGACAACGCCCAAAGCCTACTGACGGGCAGCGGTGCTGAAGTGGTTGCGGATTGCATTGATGCCATCGCCTGCAAAGCGATCCTTATCCAGACGGCGCAGACCCTGGGTTTACCCGTCATTTCCAGCATGGGGGCGGGCAACCGTCTTGACCCCCGCCGGGTTCGCGTCGCCAGGCTCAACCAGACGGAAAAATGCCCGCTGGCCCGTGAGTTACGTGCCCTGCTGCGTAAGAATGGCGCGTCCCTCGACGTGCAAACGGTCTTTTCAGATGAATCACCGCGCCCGGCAGCCCCTCCGGCAGAAGTGCCCAGTCCGGGTGGAAGGGCCAAAACGGTTAATGGCACCATTTCCTTTATGCCTGCGCTCTTCGGGGTGGTGTTGTCCGGTATTATTCTCCAGCATCTGTTAGCCACTGGCGAAAATCCCAATAGCGACTAAATAGGGATACAATGGAAGCCATCTCATGGTTGATATATAACAGTATATTAAAATGATGGTGTTCTTGTTGGGCTTGATAATCAAGATATTGAGGGCGAGGGCTCTGATTATGGCAGCAAAATTTATGAGTGCGGAGTGGATTCGTCTGGTGGGCAAACAGTGGGACACGCACCCGGAAATCCAGAAAGATCTAAAAAACTTCAATGCCACCTGGGAGTATTACATTGAAGATCGCCCGGACATCCCGCATGTCATGCTGTTCTGCAAGGCGGGGAAAGTCATCTATGCCGGACCTTCTGACGGGAGGCGCCGCGACTTCATCATGTGGACGAATATGGACCACTGGAAAAAAATTCTGTCCGGGGAGATTAGCGGAAAATCGGCATTGATGACTCGACGGCTCAAATTCAAGGGATCTATGATGACGGCCATGAAATACATGACGCCGTTTAATATTCATCTCAACATTCTCGGTGAGATACCGGTGGATTTTAATATCTGAGGGCCTTGAAATATGCCGTCCTCTAACACAGCAGGGGAGTCCACCCTGAACTTTACGGTAGATCCAAACTATTCCGGGAAAAATCTTCCGGGGTGGTTTTTGATGAATACCTATCTACAGCGTCATCTCGGGCAGGTGATGCATTTTCAGCCCTATGATGGTTTTGATGCCTGTCGTGCGGCGGTTCTCGCCAATCAATACGATCTGGTTTATGCAAACCCCTTTGATTGGGTGCAGTACGTTCAGAAACTGGATTTTGTGCCTATTGCCAAACCGCGTAATCATTTTGATGAGGTGTATCTATGCACTTCGGCGGCTATGCCGATACAGACCGTTGCGGATTTGCCGACGCGGATCCGCGTCGCCTCCGCCCACCCGGCCACGCTGATTCACATGGTAGGCCTGTTTCTGCTGGATAAAGCAGATATTGATCGGGCGCGCCTGGAATTTGTGTTCACCGGCAGTTATCAGGGCGTACTCAAGGCCATACTACAAGGGCAGGCCGATGTGGGTTTTCTGTTTGACGAAGTGTATGTCGGTGCGAGTGGCCTGATCCGCGATCGACTGCATATTATTGATCGTTCCGATGACGCTTTCGCTTTTCATGCCTTTTGTATTGGTCCGCGATTGTTGCCGCAGCAGGAGCTGCTTACTCAGCTGCTCTGCCAGATGGATCAGGAAGCGCGTGGACAGGTGTTGTTACAGGATATCGGTTTTTCCGGCTTTGCGCCGGTGACCGACGACGAGGTGGCATGCCTGACTATGCTTGCCGATGAATACATCAGTGGCCACGAGGCCATCGATCTGCGTGCGACTTCAACTCTGGCCATTGATGACAGTGCCTTTGTGGTCGCCCGCGAGGATCCGGACAGCGGGACAAATTAGCGTGCCTATGTTTACAATAACCGCATGAGCTACCGTGATCTGCGGGCCTTCGTGGCCGATCTTGAAAGGCGTGATTTATTGCGCCGACTGAACTTGCCCGTTTCGCCCGAGTTGGAGATGACGGAAATTTGCGATCGCACCTTGCGTGCAGCTGGCCCCGCCATTTTGTTTACCCAGCCTGTGGGCTATGACATGCCGGTGCTGGGCAATCTCTTCGGAACGACGGAGCGGGTGGCGCTGGGGATGGGGGGCGAATCGCTGGCTGATCTCCGGCAGATCGGTCAATTACTGGCCTATCTCAAGGAGCCCGATCCGCCCCGCGGTTGGCGCGACCTCTGGGAGAAATTGCCCACGCTGCGTAAGGTCCTCTACATGGCGCCGACGACCCTGAGCCGCCCACCCTGTCAGGAAATTGTCCAGCGCGGAGAAGCGGTCGACCTCGCCGCCCTTCCGGTGCAGACCTGCTGGCCCGAGGATGCGGCCCCACTGATGACCTGGGGCCTGACCATCACCAAGGGGCCGCACAAGCGGCGGGCCAACATGGGTATCTACCGGCAACAGGTCATCGGTCGTAACCGGGTGATCATGCGCTGGCTGGCGCACCGGGGCGGCGCTCAAGACCTGCGCGAGTTTCAGAAAGTACACCCCGGCGAGCCATTCCCCGTTGCCGTGGCCTATGGTGCCGATCCGGCTACCATCCTGGCTGCGGTTATCCCTATTCCCGACACCATTTCCGAGCATCAGTTCGCCGGCCTGCTGCGCGGCGGACGTACCGAGCTCGCCAACGCATTGAGCGTCCCGCTACAGGTGCCCGCGCGTGCTGAGATTGTGCTGGAAGGGCATATTTATCCCGATGATATGGCGGTGGAAGGGCCTTTCGGAGATCACACGGGCTACTACAACGAGACCGAGCGCTTTCCGGTGTTCACCGTAGAGGCTATCAGTCACCGTGAAAACCCTATCTACCACAGCACTTACACGGGCCGCCCGCCCGATGAGCCCGCCATACTCGGCGCGGCTCTCAACGAAGTTTTTGTGCCCTTGCTGCAAAAACAGTTCCCGGAAATCGTCGATTTTTATTTGCCGCCGGAAGGTTGCTCTTACCGCTTGGCCGTCGTCAGTATTCGTAAAAGTTATCCCGGTCATGCCAAAAGAATCATGTTCGGTATCTGGGGATTTTTGCGACAATTTATGTACACCAAGTTCATCATCGTGGTGGATGAAGACATCAATGTGCGCCGCTGGGAGGACGTGATCTGGGCGATGACGACCCGGATGGACCCGGTGCGTGACATGACCCTCATCGAAAATACGCCCATAGATTATCTCGACTTCGCTTCGCCGGTTGCCGGGCTGGGCGGAAAAGTGGGCATGGATGCCACCAACAAATTGCCTGGCGAGACGGCCAGAGAATGGGGCCGTCCCATTCATATGCCTGACGTGCTGCGCAAACGGGTAGATGATCTTTTGGCAACGCTGGAGCGGCCATTGTTCTAAAATATGCACTGTGGCGCGCGCGGGGTTCCTAAAATACCCATATAGGGTTATTCTCAATCACTGATGATGAGTAAGTCGGTACTTTGGCGGTTCTCTGGACCGAAAAAAAGGCCTAAGCGTTAGCCTAAGCCCTTGTTTTAAAATGGAGCGGGTGATGGGAATCGAACCCACGCCATGAGCTTGGGAAGCTCAGGTTCTACCATTGAACTACACCCGCATGTGGCGGATTCTATGCGGAAGTACTAAAAAAGGCAAGGTGACCGCAAGCACTGCGATTTCCGGTTTATAAACAAAGTCAATAATATACTAAGAGGCATGATTATGGATCAGTTACCAACCCGGGAAGAGGATATTGAACAGGCCTCCCGTTCCCTGAAAGCTATGGCGCATCCGTTGCGTCTCAAGGTTTTATGCGTATTGGGCTCAGAAGAAATGAGTGTACAGGATATCGTAGCCGCCGTTGGTACCACCCAGAGCAACATCTCTCAGCATCTCGCTATATTGCGTGAAAAAGACATTCTCCGCGCTCGTAAAGACGCCAACAAAGTCTATTACCGCGTGGGTGATCCCCGTACCCTACGTTTGATTGCCATGATGAGTGACGTCTTTTGCAGCGTCCGGTAAGCGCCGAGACTTAGTTTCAGGCAATTCGCGGCATGGTTCTTGGGGCATTCCGGCAAAAAAGGCTTGAATGCCCCAACTGTTGTATATAATAATATGCTGATGTTGGCGCCGCCTTGCCATGGATTCGCAGGGACTGATTCACCAGTCGTACGTGGGGTTATTGTGTCATCTACAATGAATCCATGTCATCAAATGCTATGAACAATGCTATGAACACTTTGCAAGGTCGTCCAGTTCCTTAATTGGTGTCGCCTGTCGCAGCGAGGAAGAACATGTCCTTTCGTCCGCACAAAAAAACACGCGCCGTTGTAATCGTTCTGCTGATGGGCGCCGGTGCCTCACTGCCAGCCGCAGCCTTGGATTTTAATCAGTGCCTTGATCTCGCTCTCAAGCAAAATCCGCAGATGCTTCTGGCGCATGCCCGCCAGGCAGAAGCCAAGGGCGCTGTCTCCGAAGCGCGTGGTCACCTGCTTCCCAAACTCGCGGCCTCTTTTTCTGCCAGCCAATCGAACAACGCCTTGACCGTTTTCGGTATGAAGCTATCGCAGCGGCAGGCGACCTTCAACGACTTTGGCGCGGGACAATTCAACCCTGACGCGCTGGGTGTAGCACCGACAGGGTTGGATCAACCGGGTAGTTACCACAATTTCGGCACCAAACTGCAACTGGAGATTCCGATCTGGAATGGCGGGGAAATTCGGGGACGTCTGGGTCAGGCGCGAGCCATGTTGGAGGCCGCTCAGAGTGGTGACGTCATGGCACGCCAGAGGCTGACTTTCGCCGTTTTGCAGGCCTATGACGGTGTCATTGCTGCTAACACGGGTGTCGAGGTGGCGGATAAAGCCAAACTGGCGGCCGCAGCTTATGTCAAAACGAGTCGATCCCTGCTGGCGCGCGGGGTGCTGGTAAAGAGCGATCTGCTCTCTGCGGAAGTGCATTGGGAAAAAGCTGAACTGGCTGTGGAAAGTGCCCGGAATGCCCAGGCCAATGCCCTGGATAATCTCGCCATGCTTATTGGCTGGCCGGAAGGGAAGACCCTGACTGTAGCTGGCCCCGTTCAGCCCACATTGCCTGCGGCGCCGCTCACCAGCCTGCAGGGCGACGCGATGGCCCAGAACGCCGGTATCGCTGCCCTCCGTCACCAGGTCAAGGCGGCACAGGATGGTATCCGTGTCGCCCGTGCCGCTTATCTCCCCCACGTTAACGCCATGGCCAATCAGGAATGGAATGGCAGGACACTCGGCAACGCGGCACCGTCTTATACCATCGGTGGAGACGTGACCTGGAATGCGCTGGACTTCGCACGCGGTGGCGGAATGGACCGCGCCCGGGCTGAGCGTGAACGGGCCATGGCTGCGTTGCAGGAGGCGCAGGATAAGCTGCGTTTGCAGGTGGCGCAGGTGTGGCGCAGTGCCCGGGAGGCCACGGTGCGCGTCAAAATGCGTGCACTCGCGGTGAAGCAGATGGACGAGGCGCAACGTTTGGTGCGTCTGCGTTACGAAAATGGTGTAGAAACCGTGACCGGCCTGCTGCACGGACAAGCAGAACTGGATCAGGCGCGTGCTGAGCTTGCCTCTGCCTATTATGCGGAGGCGGTAGACCGCGGTGCCCTGTTGCTGGCCATCGGCAAACTGAATCCTCAAGAAGTCGTCAGTGTGGGTCATGTGCCCGCCGCAGAAGGAGCCCCCCAATGAACACATGGAAGCGGACCGTGTTAGTCGCCGCTCTGGCATTCTCTTCGGCAAGTCTTGCGGCTTGCAGCAAATCGCCCCCGGATGCGCTACAGGTACCGAGTAAAATCACGGCGCCAGTCATGCGGATGGGGAGCCAGAGCATGGCCACCTTTGCCCACGTTCCGGGTACGGTCACTGCCCATCAGCAGGTACAACTCAGTTCCCGTCTGAGTGGCTATATTCGCGCCATGAGCGTGCGTGATGGACAGGCTGTAAAGGCGGGACAACTGCTTTTTGAGGTCGATCCGACGGAGGTGCTGGGACAGGTGCAGCAGGCGCAGGCTGGCTTGGCCGAGGCCGAATCTGCGCTCACGAACGCCCGCTCCAATTATGATCGATTCAAGGCCCTCTATGCTCAGCAGGCCATTCCCGAGAAGCAGTGGGATCAGGTGAAATCGGCCTATGCCATGGCTCAGGCCCGTGCCGCTGCGGCACGGGCGGGTATCAGCACGGCGCGGTCGCAACTGCGTTATGCCCGGGTGACGGCGCCGTTCTCCGGAATCATCACGCGCAAGTTCATGCAGAACGGCGACCTCGCGTCGCCTGGCCAGCCCATCCTGGTCTTGGCGGACACCTCCCGATTGGAGGTCCGGTGTAGTGTCAGCGGGACCCTGTACCGCAGTCTCCACATCGGTCAGGAGGTCGCTGTCATCTCCGATGGGAAAAGCGTTTCCGCAAGGGTTCTGGACATGGTCGGAGCCGCGGACGCGGTGACCCATACCCACCTGGTCAAGCTCGGCTTGCCCGCAGACAGTACCCTGCAGGCCGGTGACTATGTCCGTGTAGAAGTGCCGGTTACCCAGCGGCAAGTGATGGTGGTGCCGGCGTCTGCCTTGCTGGATCGGGCTGGTATTCCGGGTGTGTTCGTTGTTGATGCGCATGGCATCGCGCGCTATCGCATGGTGCGGCCGGGGCAGAGCACGCCAGAGGGGGTGGAAATTCTTTCCGGTCTGAGTGCGGGTGAGACGGTGGTCGTGGGTAACCTCGCCGCGGTGAATAATGGCGACCATATTGAGCCAGTCGGAGCCACGCATGGCTGAACCAGGGCAGCGGCAAAACCTGGCGGGGCGGCTTGCCCGGTCTTTTTACCAGTCCAAGATCACGGTGCTGATCATGGTGACCATTGCCCTGTTTGGGGCCTTGGCCATTCTCGTCACCCCGCGCCTGTATAATCCTGAAATTGTGGTACCCGCTGCCGAAATTTTCATCATGCGGCCCGGCTCTGACAGCGAGGAAATTCAGCATCTGGTGATACGCCCGTTGGAAGCCCTGATGGCGTCCTTGCCCGGTGTCCATCACACCTATGGTTATGCCGTCAATGACATGGGTATGGTCACCGTCGAGTTTCAGGTCGGTGCCAACGAAGAGAAAAGCCTGCTCGAAGTCTACAACCAGCTCAGCCGGAATATGGACAAGATGCCCCCCGGTACGGCGCAGCCCCTGGTTAAATCCATAGGCATAAACGACGTTCCGATCATGTCGCTGACCCTGAGCTCCAGCCGGTTGACGCCTTTGGCGTTGCGTCAGGTCGGGGTGCGGCTCATGGATCAGTTGCAGAGTGTGCCGGATGTGGCGAACGCTGAGGTGATTGGCGGTAGTCCTCTAGCGATCAATGTCTGGCTGAATTCGGCCAAGCTCTCGAGCGCTGGTCTCAGCCTGGAAAATATTCAGCAGGCGCTGAAAGGGAGCAATGTCATTCTTCCGGGCGGCAACCTGGTGCGGAACAACGAGGAAGTCCCTCTGCGCATCAATGGGGCGATAGGGTCAGCACGGGGTGTCGGTGACCTCATTATCGGCAGCCATGATGGGCAACCGATATTTCTCAAAGACGTGGCCCGGGTAGAAGAAGGCGCCGCGGAAAACAACATCGCGACCAGTGATACGGCCGGGCGTGCAAACCGGATCGGTGTACCAGCGGGTACGACCATGCCGGCAGTCACCATCACCCTCGCCAAGCGTCCTGGTGCGAATGCCGTGACGGTGGCAAACGCGATCAAGACGAAAGTAGATCGTCTGAAGCGGGAGGTCCTGCCGGAGGGGGTGCATGTTTCCATTACCCGCGATTATGGTGCCCGTGCCGATGACGCAGTCAGTGCGCTCTTTGAGCACCTCAGTATCGCTGTCGGAGTGGTTGCTGTCATCCTGATGATTTTTCTCGGATGGCGCGAGGCGGGTATCGTTATTCTGACGGTGCCGCTCACCCTGGGCGCCGTGTTGGGCATCGGCTGGCTGCTCGGGCAGACGATCAACCGGATCACCCTGTTTGCGCTCATTTTGTCGCTGGGGCTGCTGGTGGACGGCGGTATTGTCGTCATCGAAAACATCCATCGTCATCTGCATGGCTGCGGCAAGGATGATTTTGCCCGCTGTATCATCATCGCCAGCAATGAGATTGGTAATCCGACAAATATAGCGACGCTGGCGGTGATTCTCGCCTTCGTGCCCATGGCTTTTGTGACCGGAATGATGGGGCCCTTCATGTTGCCCATCCCTATTTTTGTACCGATTGCAATGATTGCGTCGGTGTTGCTCGCCTATACGGTGGTGCCCTGGGGTGCTTATCGTTTTCTGCGTCGCAAAGCGGCCAAGCAGGCTGGCCGTGAGGAAGGTGCCCATGAGCCGCGATCGGACGCTTTGCAGTGGGGATACATTCGGGTGTTCAAGCCGCTGCTGAAATCTCCGGGGCGCCGTAACGTCTTTTTCATCGTGGTCATTGTGCTGCTCTTGCTGGCGATGCTGATGCCGATGTGGCAGTTCATCCGCCCGCAAGGCATGAATGGACCCCTCAGTGCACTGGGCGTCAATCTGAAAATGCTTCCCGAGGGGAACGTCAGTGATTTCATGATTCAGGTAGATACCCCTGCGGGGACCGCGCTGGATGAAACCGGGCGGGTTACCGAAGCGGTGGGTAACGTGCTCAGCCAGAATCGCTATATCGAAAATTTCCAGACTTATCTGGGGCGTTCAGCACCGGTGGATTTCGCCGGGCTGGTGCGCGGTGATATGATGCGCCAAGGCAGTAATTACGCGCAGATTCAGGTCAACCTGGTGCCGCGGGATGAGCGCCCCATGTCCCACACCGTTTCCGTGGAAGTCTACAAAGCGTTGCAATCGGTCCGGGCACGTTTCCCTGGTAGCGTTATCAAGATGTTTGAGGTGCCGCCGGGGCCGCCGGTACGTGCTCAGGTGGTGGCCGAGCTCTACGGACCAAACTATGACAAGTTGCGCCAGGTGGCGGGTATGGTCGAACAGTATTTCCGCAAAGACTATGACATGATCAATGTGGACGACTCGGTGACCGCTACAGTGCCTGAGTATCTGCTGCATGTGGATCAGCAGAAGGCGATGCTCGCTGGTGTCGCGCCGGCGCAGGTGGCCGCGCTGGTGCATGATTATGTGGCGGGTACCAGACTGGGTGCCCTGCACGTGGAAAATGCCCGCGAACCGGTAGATATCCTTCTCCGCGTTCCCCCGGCGGATCGCGCCTGGCGTCAGCAGATACTCGACTTACGGGTGCAGAGCCGGAACGGGCAGTCGGTGCCGCTGGCGAGCATCGCGCAGATTGAGCGGACGACGCTGGCCAAGCCGGTTTACGATCGTGATCAACACCCTGTGGTGTATGTGACCGGAGATCTCATGGGTTCCAGCCCAGTTTATGCCGTGTTGTCGCTGAATCACTGGCTGGATGGCAAGACCATCGACGGTGTGCCTCTCAGCACAGGTAATCTGGGTTTTTCGCCAGCGCAGCCCGACGATATTACCCATTACCAGATTCTCTGGGGCGGTGACATGCGCCTGACCCTCGATGTATTTCGTGATCTCGGCGCTGCTTTTATTGTCGCCCTGGTCTTTATCTATCTGATGCTGGTGGCTTATTACCAGTCTTTCGTGATGCCGGTGATCGTCATGGGCGCTATTCCGATGACGTTGATCGGGGTTTTCCCTGGACACTGGCTGTTAAATACACCGTTTAATGCCACTTCCATGATCGGAGTCATTGCGCTGGCGGGTGTCGTGGTGCGCAACTCCCTGTTGCTGATTGACTTCATTATCGATTACCGGCGCCAGGGTTACACACTGGAAGAGGCGGTGTTGCAGGCCGGTGCGGTGCGTTTTCGCCCCATTTTGCTGACAGCACTCGCCATCATGTTTGGCTCTGCCATCATGGTGACCGATCCGGTCTTTGGCGGGCTGGCTGTGTCCTTGATTTTTGGCACTTTCGCCTCCACACTGCTGACACTGATCGTGATCCCACTGCTTTATTTCCTTTGGGAACGGCATTTGGAAAAACAGACACAAGGAGTTTGATTGCAGATGAATACCGAACGTTGGGTGCGGGTGGTTGCCGGCTTTTTTGTGCTGGTAACTGTGGTATTGGGCGCTCCGGCCAGCCCTATATTTGTGAGCGAGTGGTTTTTGGCCTTCACCCTTTTTGTGGGTTTTAACCTGCTGCAAAGCGGTTTCACCTGCTTTTGCCCACTGGACCGCATCCTGCTGCAGCTCGGGGTGCCGGGTTCCGGGGCCTGCGGACGCTAAGCCATGGAACATAAAATTCTTTTTTTTATAGAGTCCCAATGGCCGTTGTTGCTGAGTGCAGGCGCTTTGATTGCTATGATTTTTAAGGGGCCGTTGACGCGCGGGATGGCGGGTATTCATGAAGTGGATCCGGCCGCCGCAGTGCAGTTGATCAATCACGAAGATGCCGTGATCATTGATGTGCGCGAGCAAAGCGAGTGGTCCCAAGGGCATCTACCCGGTGCCCGGCACATTCCGCTCGGTGACTTACCCAAGTATATGCAGGACCTGGAGAAGCATCGCGGCCATCATGTTATCTGTCAGTGTGCGAGTGGTATGCGTTCGGCGCGTGCCGCGGCCAGCCTGAAAAAAGCCGGTTTTGATAAGATTTATAGCCTGAAAGGTGGAATCGGCGCCTGGCGGAGTGCCGGATTGCCGGTAGAGAAGTGATTATGAAAAGGGCGGCGGTACGGATGTACGCGACTGGCGTTTGCCCTTATTGCCACAGGGCCGAAGCGCTTCTGCGCAGCAAGGGGGTCACCCCCGAGATTATTCGGGTGGACCGGGACCCTACGCAACGCCAGACCATGCAAAGGCTCGCCCACGGGCGGTGGTCCGTCCCGCAAATATTTATCAACGGCCAGCATGTGGGTGGTTATGATGACATCGCCGCCCTGGATCGTCGCGGGGCCCTGGATCCCCTGTTACAGGAAGAAAGTCGGGAGCCTGGATAATAACGGTTCATTGTAGAATCGGGGAGAATTATGACGTCCATGATATTGCTTTGTCCTGCCTGTGGCGCCATCAATCGGGTGCCCAAAGAGCGTCTGGAGGAGAACCCCAAGTGCGGCAAATGCCATGCACGGATTTTCCCTGATCACCCCGTCAATCTCAGCCACAGCAGTTTTTCTACTTACATTCAGAAAAACGAATTGCCGGTGCTGGTTGATTTCTGGGCCCCCTGGTGCGGACCCTGCCGAACGATGGCGCCGCAGTTTGAGCAGGCCGGTCGGGCTATGCGAGGGCGTGTGCTCTTCGCCAAGGTGAATACCGAAGACGAACAGCAAATCGGTGGCCGCTTTCAGATTCGTTCCATCCCTACCATGGTGCTTTTCAAGGCAGGAAAAGAACTGGCGCGGGTCAGCGGCGCCATGGGGACAGCGGAACTGCAGCGCTGGCTGGCTGGGCAGGGTGTCTGAGATAACCTGGTATCTCCTTCACGACTCAATATTTATAAACGAGTACTAGGGGGGAGCAGTGGTCGGGAAACCCGGTGAGCGTTCCACAAGGCGGCAGTTCCTGCGACAAGCAGCGCTGGGAGGTGCACTGCTGTGTACCTGGGAAATGGCTGCCGCCGCGCAACTCCGCGCGCTACGGGTGGGCCGCTATCAACAGGGTGTGCGTCTGGTCTTTGATCTGGATCGGCGGTTGTCGGCTGCGCCGGTGATCCGCAGCGTGGGTGAAGTGCTGCATATTGAGTTGCCGGGGATAGAGCACGGGCTGAATCGTCCCGTAGTGCCTGCGTTGGGTCCCCTGCAAGGTGGCGCGGAAATGAATGAAAGTTCCGCCGGGTTGGTTCTGCGTTTGCCTTTACGGGAATCGGTGCGCTGGCGTAGTTTCTCTCTTGGTCCTGGTGGGGGAGCATCACATCGTTTGGTGCTGGACTTGATGCCGCTCGCGACGACCGCAGTAGAATCTCCCTGTTTGCAGCCGGTTGCCGGAGCGGGGCGGCCCATTGTGGTCTGTCTGGATCCTGGTCATGGCGGCCATGATCCGGGCGCCATCGGCGCCAAAGGGACCCGCGAAAAAGATGTCGTGCTGGATGTCGGCCTGTCTCTGGCACAACTGATCCGCAGCACCCCTGGAATGCGTCTGGTCATGTCCCGCAACACGGATCGCTATGTGCCGCTCATGGACCGCATGCATTTGGGCTTGGAGCAGCGTGCCGATCTCTTCGTCTCTATCCATGCTGATGCCTTCCCGGAGCGCACGGTATGCGGCTCGACGGTATGGGCGTTATCGGAGACGGGGGCGAGCAATGCGGCAGCCCGCTGGTTGGCCAAAACACAAAACGCCGCAGATCCCTTCCTTGGAGGGGTGCAGTCGGGCATTCACGATCCGATGCTCAGTGAGGTGCTCATCAATATGACCCAGACGGCCGCCATGAATTCGGCGGCAGCGGCAGCGGACGTCATGATTCGCGGATTGGCCGGGGTGGAGGATTTGCATAATGCCACCGTGCAGCATGCTAATTTCGTAGTGCTGCGTGCCCCGGATGTGCCCTCCGTGCTCGTGGAGACCGCTTTTATTTCTAATCCTGAAGAAGAACAGCGCTTGCGCGATCCGGATTTTCGTCAAGTACTGGCGCGCACCCTGCACGATGCGGTTGTTGCCCATTTCGTGAAGGCGCCACCCGCGCATAGCGCCTGGTCGGCGACACGGCATGTGTTGAGCAAAGGGGAAAATCTGGCGAGCGTGGCGCGCCGTTACGGACTGAGTGTAGAAGCCTTGCGCCTGGCCAATAATCTGCCGCGCGGGGAGGGGCAGCCCGGAGAACCTCTGCGTGTACCCATGATGGGCGCCTGAGTTGGCATGGCGACGGCTCGGGCGGTTATGTTATAACTGTTCCGGCAGGGAGTGCGGAATGGCGGACAGGTGATGGGGGAAGACTCAGTCGGTATGGTGCGGGGTCAAACCCGCGTTGAAGAATGGATCAACGGCCTGCTGCATGGTGCGGGCGCGGTGGGCGCTCTGTTGGTCTTCATCTTATGGTTGGCTGGCGCTGGTCTCCATAGCACGCGTCTTGCGGTAGCCAGTGTCAGCATCTTTGTGGCCACCATCTTGATGCTCTATCTGGCTTCGACCATCTATCACATTCTGCCGTCTGGGCGACTCAAATGCGCCTTTCAGCTGATCGACCGCTCCGCCATCTACCTGCTTATTGCGGGTACTTACACCCCGGTGACGCTCATGGTGCTTCATGATCCGTGGGGCTGGGCACTGCTGGTACTGGAGTGGGGTTTGGCAGCGCTGGGCATTACCCTGCTGGCCGTGGGCGGGACGCGCTTTCAGTCGGCCTCTCTCTGGCTGTATCTTCTCATGGGCTGGTTGGCGCTCTTCGCAGCGGTGCCACTCTATGATGCTGCACCGGGCTGGTTTTTATGGTGGTTGGCCGCTGGTGGGCTGGCTTATACCATGGGGGTCCTTTTTTTTGTGCTGGATCGTTGGAAATACTTTCATTCCATCTGGCACGTTTTTGTCATTGCCGGTACCGCCCTGCAATTCTGGGCGATTCTTCAGTACGCTGGCTGATTGATCACCGGCCCCTTCTTGCTTTTAAAGCGAAAGGGCTTATAATTTGCGCTCTCGCTCCCATCGTCTAGCGGTCTAGGACACTGGCCTCTCACGTCGGTAACAGGGGTTCGAACCCCCTTGGGAGCGCCATTTTTTCACTCTGATCGTCCCATTCCGAATACGCTGAAAGCCATCCTTGGCCAGAGCGTGGGCGGTGCGGGTGATTCTTGCCTTGCCAAGCCCGCCGTCGGGCAAGTACCATCCCTAGCAGAAAAGGAATGCGTTAAAGCGGGAGCTGGATCATGTTTCATGGCAGTATGGTAGCTTTGGTGACGCCCATGCGGGCGGACGGTGCGGTGGATGACACCGCGCTCCGCGATCTGGTGGAATGGCACATCGCCGAAGGGACGCACGCACTGGTCGCCGTCGGTACCACGGGAGAATCCGCCACCCTGGAAATGGGGGAGCACGTGGCGGTGATTCGGGCCGTCGTGGAGCAGACCAAAGGGCGTATCCCGGTGATCGCCGGAACGGGGGCCAACGCGACCCATGAGGCTATAGAACTCACTCGCGCGGCCATGGAAGTCAAAGCCGACGCAGCCTTGCTGGTTTCCCCCTATTACAATAAGCCCACTCAGGAAGGTTTGTTCCAACACTACTCGGCGGTCGCTGAGCAATGCCACTTTCCCATCATCCTCTATAATGTCCCTGGCCGTACTGCTGGGGATATTTTGCCCGAGACGGTAGCACGTCTGGCGCCGCGTGCTGATATCGTCGGCATCAAAGAAGCGAGTGGCAAAGTCGAACGGGTTGCTGAAATTCTGGCCCTGTGCGGGGATCAGATGCAGGTTTATAGCGGCGATGATGGTGCTGCCCTTGCTGCCATGGCATTGGGTGCGCGTGGCGTGATCTCAGTCACCGCCAATGCGACACCCCGGCTGATGGCGCGGATGTGTGATCTGGCGCTGGCTGGTGATTTTGTCGGCGCCCGTGCGGTCAACGCGCAACTGGTGGGGTTACACCGGGATCTCTTTCTGGAGTCCAACCCCATCCCGGTCAAATGGGCCCTGCACGAGATGGGCCGCATGGGACCCGCTCTGCGCCTGCCCCTGACCCCTTTTTCGTCTGCCCATCATGAGCGTCTGCGCGAAAGTTTGCGCCGGGCGCAGTGTATCTAATCATTCTCGCGCCTAGTCGCGTTTAGTGGAGTCTTGCATGCGCCGTTACGTAGCTCTCGCCGTGGTTACCAGTCTGGGTTTGGGGGGGTGTTCCTACATTCCCTTCTTCAAGGCCAACAACGGACCTAAATACCAGGATTCCAAGGTGATGGAACCCCTGAAGATCCCGCCGGACCTGCTGGCCCAGGCGCCCCAGCCGGGGGTTACCATACCGGGCGGGGCGGTGACTTCACCTGGGGGGGCGGCGACTTCCGGCGAATTGCCGACGAACGCGAATAGTGCCGCCTCCGGTGGTTACGGACTGTTTCAACCCCACGAGGCGGCCGGACAGCAGCCGGTAGAAGAAAAAACCCTGCCGGAAGTAAGCGCGCAGATGCTGGGTACCGGCGCGGATTTGCGTTTGAGCACGACCGCGAAGCCCGCGCAGATTTGGGCTGCCCTGAAAGCGACACTGGCCGCAGACAAGACTACGGTGGCGAAATTCTCTCCTGAACAGGGTGAACTGGTTACCAACTGGCGGGATTTCCGTAGTGGTCTGGCCTTCGTGCTGGGGAACACCGTAGCACCTACTTATCGGGAGAAATACACCTTTCACCTGAGCGCTGGCGAAAATGGCGCGGAACAGCTTTCTGTCCAGCAGGAGCGCGTCCGGAATGATCCCAACGGTAGCAGTCTGGAGTGGAAGAAGGTGCCCGCCGACGCAGGACACAGCCGGCGGATCATGGAAGCGGTGCAGAAGCGTCTGAGCCAGGGGTCACTCCTCGCAGAAATGCCGAAAATCAAAGTGACCCGCTACCAGGATGATCGCGGTCCTTATCTGGTGTTGAACGCGGTTCCCGCCAAGGCGCAGCCAGCAGTACAAGTGGTTTTGCAGGGGCTGGGTTATCCCGTGCAAAGTGAGGGCATGGGGGTGTGGAATGTCCAAGTGCAGGGCGGTGGTGCGCAGGCGGCTCAGAAACAGAGCTTCATCGGCGGCATCTTTCAGCGGACCTGGGACAACATCAAGGCTATCTGGAGCAGTCCGGAAAAGCAGAAACCCGTCTCGGTGCAGGTGAAGTTGCTGCGCATGAAAAACAATGAGGGCAGCGTACTGGAGACGACACCGGGGGTTGGCAAGAATGCCGCCACATGGTCCGCAGATATTCTCGACAAGCTGCAGTCGGGCCTGTCTCCCAAAAATGGAGACATAGCATGATCGAGCGCTATACGCGCCCGGAAATGGGTGCCTTATGGACGCAGGATGCCAAATATCAGGCCTGGCTCGATGTGGAGCTGGCAGCCTGCCGGGCGCTGGCGGCACAGGGGCAGATTCCTGCCGACGCCCTGGCCGACATCGAGGCGAAAGCCGCTTTTGATAGCGCCCGTATTGCGGAAATTGAGCTGGAAGTCAAACACGACGTCATTGCCTTTCTGACGTCTGTGGCCGAGTATGTCGGGCCGTCCAGCCGCTTCATCCATCTCGGCCTGACCTCTTCGGATGTGGTGGATACGGGTTTTGCGCTGCAGTTGAAGCGTTCCGGGGTACTGCTGCTGGAAGGGATGGATCGCCTGTACCGGGCTTTGGTCGAGTTGGCCTGGAAGCACAAGGATACAGTGATGATCGGCCGCTCCCATGGCATTCATGCGGAGCCCATCACCTTTGGCCTGAAAGTGGCGGTCTGGTGTGCCGAGGCGCAGCGCAATCGGCAACGTCTGGTCAGTGCCATCGCCGCCGTGTCGGCGGGCATGTTGTCGGGGGCCGTGGGCACTTTCGCCAACATCGACCCCAGTGTCGAAGATGCGGTCTGTGCGGAGCTGGGGTTGGCCCCGGAACTGGCCAGCACGCAAGTCATTTCCCGGGATCGTCACGCCGAGTTTTTCGGCACCCTGGCGGTGATTGCCGGTTCCATTGAAAAGATTGCCGTGGAAATTCGTCATTTGCAGCGCACCGAGGTGTTGGAGGCGGAGGAGCCATTTACCGCCGGGCAGAAGGGCAGTTCCGCCATGCCCCACAAGCGCAATCCTATCCTCTCCGAGAATCTGACCGGTCTCGCCCGCCTGCTGCGCGGTTATGCGGGTATGGCGCTGGAGGACATCGCCCTCTGGCATGAGCGCGATATTTCTCACTCCAGTGTGGAGCGGGTGATCGGCCCCGATGCCTGCATCGTCATGGACTTCATGTTCCATCGGGCGAGCGCTCTGCTGGAACGGCTCGTGGTTTATCCGCAGCGGATGCTGGATAACCTGCACAAGATGCATGGCCTGATTTTCTCCCAGCGGGTGCTGCTGGCGCTCACCGGGAAGGGCATGCTGCGCGAAGACGCGTATCGGGTGGTGCAGCACAACGCAATGCAGGTCTGGGAGGCGAATGCAGATTTTAAATCGCTGCTGACAGCGGACCCGCAGATCCAGCCTTACCTGAGCGCGCAGGAACTGGCAGCGTTGTTTGATCTCGCCTATCACACCCGCAATATCGACGCCATTTTCGCCCGTGTCTTTCCGGAAGGACAACCCCGATGAGTGAACGCACTGTCCTCTACGAGGGCAAGGCCAAGATTGTCTATGCCAGCGAATCACCCGATGAGTTGGTCCTGTATTTCAAGGATGATACTTCGGCTTTTGACGGCGAAAAGGTCGAGCAGCTTGCCCATAAAGGCGAGATAAACAATGCCTTCAATGCCTTCATCATGGAGTATTTGCAGGGTGAGGGGGTGCCGACCCATTTTATCCGCCGCCTCAATGCGCGAGAAAGTCTGGTGCACCGTCTGGAGATGATCCCGGTAGAGTGTGTGGTGCGGAATCGGGCCGCGGGGTCCTTGTCCAAGCGCCTGGGCATCGAGGAGGGTCGGATTCTGGAGCCGCCGACGCTGGAATTCTTTCTGAAGAACGATGCGCTGCACGATCCCATGATCAACACGTCCCATATTCGCACTTTTGGTTGGGCGACGGCAGAAGAAGTAGAGGCCATGCGCCGTTGGACGATGCGGGTCAATATGTTGCTGTCCGCACTATTTGCAAAGGCGAATCTAATTCTGGTGGACTTTAAGCTGGAGTTCGGGCGTTTTGACGGTGAGCTTTATCTCGGTGACGAATTCAGCCCCGACGGCTGTAGACTTTGGGATGCCCAGAGTCTGGAAAAAATGGATAAAGATCGCTTTCGTCGCAATCTGGGCGGTGTGGTAGAAGCCTATGTAGAAGTCGCACGCCGCTTGGGCGTGCCGCTTCCTGCAGCATCATAAAATCGTAATCTTTCCAGCGGGATAGTCTTCTGGCTCGTCCTGCCGCGTTTCTTGAATGAGGGACCATCCCATGCTGCTGCTTCGCGGCTCTGCGGCGCTGTCCGCCTTTCGTGTGCAACACTTGC